>Ga0123356_10000351_pt1 | contig 52507 bp, 47 predicted proteins | sample TergutEmb28metaG_2_FD_92546 | JGI IMG/M metagenome (GOLD analysis project Ga0123356, IMG submission 92546) | Embiratermes neotenicus P3 segment gut microbial communities from Petit-Saut dam, French Guiana - Emb289 P3 | ecosystem: Host-associated > Arthropoda: Insects > Digestive system > Gut ...
ATAAATATTTTTTCATAATTTTTTCTTTCCCTATCTTTTTCTGCAGCACCTGATTTCTCTGCCGTTAATACTTTGCAGCTGCGGTATACTCTGCATACATTCTTCCCCTGCCTGCGCGCAGCGGGGAGCAAACGGACAGCCGGGTTCCGGAGCAGTCGGGTCGCTTACCTTTCCGGGAATTGTCAATAAATATTCTTTTGAATAATGACTGCCAAAATTGGGTGATGCTGCTAAAAGCGCAATTGTATAAGGATGGCGGGGATCATTAATAATTTCATTTACGCTTCCCGTTTCCATAATAAGTCCGCCGTACATTACCATAATACGATCTGACATTTCTGCAACAAGACCAATATCGTGGCTTATAAAGATAATGGAAATATTTCTTGTACGGTGCAGTTTTTTTAAGAGTTCAACAATTTGTTTTTGAATCGTAAGATCAAGCGCTGTAGTCGGCTCATCTGCAATTAAAAGCTCACAGCCCTGCGCAAGAGCCAAAGCAATTCCGATACGCTGCAATTGCCCGCCGGAAAACTGGTGGGGAAAGTTTATTAATCTTTCTGCGGCATTGTCTAAACCAGTCTCTTCCAGAAGCGCAACAGCCCGCTTTGCGGATTCTTCTTTTGTAATACCGGGTTCGCTGTTTCTGAATGTTTCAAAAAACACGCTTCCCATATTCTGCAAAGGATCAAAAGAACGCCCCGGCTCCTGAAAAATCATACCTATTTTTTTACCGCGGTATTCACGCAAGACTTTAACGCCAAGTCCTGCCAGTTCATTTCCTTCGTAAAGGACAGAACCTTTTATACTGGCATTGGCAGGCAGAAGCCCGGGAATTGCCAGAGTTCCAACGCTTTTACCGGAACCGCTCTCTCCTACAATGCCAAGAGTTTCGCCTTTTTTAAGATTAAATGAAAGCCCTCTTACAGCCTGAACTGTAATTAAATCCCTGCCGCGAAGAATGGAAAAATCTACAAACAGATCATTAACTGACAATAAATACCTATAATCTTTTTCTGCAGGAGAGCGCAAAGAAGGCGCCTTTGGAAATATAAAACTTTTTTTCTTTATTCTTCTTGCATGGTAAGGATCAAAGAAATCGCGCAGCGCATCTCCGATAAAATTAAAACCGAGCGTTACAACTAATACAAACCAGAGAGGACTTAACAGCCAAGGAAACGCCTGCAAATTTGCCAATGTTGATAAATCCCGCTTTATAAGAGAACCCCAGCTTACGGCAGGGTCTGTAATACCCAATCCAAGAAACGATAAAACAGTCTCAGTCATAATATAGCCGGGTACGCTTAACGCAACATTCACAATTAAAATACTTGCCAATTGAGGAATAATATGCCTGAAAATTATAATAACAGAAGGAATCATTTCCAATTTTGCATTTAAAACAAATTCTTCACGTTTAATTGAATGAACCAGACCGCGGATTGTCCTTGATGATCCCGGCCAGCCAATAAGGGAAAGTATCAGGGTAATCATAATAAAAGTCTGAGCAGGATCCATATTGGATGTTAGAAGCGAACGCAGAAAAAGTATCAGGTACAGGGAAGGAATAAGCATTAAAAATTCTGCTGTCCTCATAAGTGACCAGTCTGTAATACCGCCGAAATAACCGGCAAGCCCTCCCGCAAGGGCTGCAAGCGAAAGGGAGATAAATGTTGCAACAAAACCTATTGTAAGAGAAATGCGCGACCCGTAAATAATACGCGAAAAAATACACCTGCCAAGATTATCGGCGCCCAAAAGAAAAACAGGATATTCATCTGAACCTGTAGTAAAAAAATGCCTTTCTGCAGGTATGAACTTCCAAAGAGAATAAGAATCACCCTTGCCGAAAAATTTTAAAGGTGAATAATGATCCCTAATGCGGACATATTTCCATGATATAGAATCAATTACCCTGAATTCCTGCGCCTGCAGTTTTCCCTGATAAAAACGCACATTGGGGGGATGATAACTTTTTGCCGCAAACGAAGTGTTAGGTGAATACGGAGCAAAAAACTCCGCAAAAAGCATCATTATATAAAGTATTACAAGAAGGAAAAGCGATACAAGGGCTGCCGGACGTGTTTTAATATAATTAAAAAATTTTTTCATTATTCTTTACCATACCTGATACGCGGATCTACCAATGCCAGAATAATGTCTGCGAGCGCCATGCCAACCAGAACAAGGAAAGAGATAAACATAATATTCGCCAAAACAAGATTAATATCCTGCTGTGTAACAGCTTCATACATTAACCGGCCTATACCGGGATACGCAAAAATTATTTCCAGTATAAGAGAACCGGAAAAAAGACTTGCAAGCATATTTGCGCTTCCTGTTATATACGGATTTAATGTATTACGAAATGCATGCATTAAATATACCCGCCATTCTGCAATACCCCGGGAGCGCAAAGATGTTATATAAGGCTGTCCAAGCTGATCCAGCATAGTTGCGCGGATCATGCGGAGATAACCGCCGATTCCGCCAAGGAAAGCGGCTAATAACGGCAGAAATATATGATGAGAATAGGAAAAAATAAATCTTACAGGGGCTTCGGAAAAAGGAAACGGCGGATATGCAGTTACAGGAAAAAGCCCAGTTACAGATGCAAAAAGCTGAAGCAAAATAAGAAGTAAAAGCCCCGGGAATGCATGAAGAACAAGAGCAAAAAATGTAACTGCAGTATCTCCTCTTGTTCCGGCTTTGGAAGAAAAATAAACGCCCAGAATAAAAGAAAAAACAGTAATAAGAACAAGCGATAAGATATTTAACAAAAGAGAATTTAAAATCCTGGAAGAAATAAGAAATGTAACCGGTGCGCGGGATATGGAACTTACTCCCAAATCCTGGTGAACAATAACACGGTTTAACCACCTGAAATATTGAATATAAAAAGGCTGATCCAGGCCAAGTTCTGCCCTGTATGCAGCAAGCTGATCAGCGTTCATCGCCTGCATATTCTGCCCTGCCCTGCCCTGATTTTCACTGAAAAGCTGCTGCATCATTATCTGATCTACAATATCGCCAGGCGCAAGAGCCATTAAGCCGAAAATAGCAAATCCCAGAAGAAAAAGCATAATTGCCATGGTCAAAAGCCTGTTAATAATATATGAGATAAGCGGGAAACGCCGTTTAAAGATATAAAAAGGTTTTAGTACTATTTCTGCAAAACTGCGGATAATAACAAGCATTCTCCCCCCTGTTTCATTTTATGCCTTGGCACAGTATAAAGTCAATGGTACAATAAAGCATGAATGCTGCGGTTAGAAAACTAATTCTATGTTTAACATTGTTTTTATTTTTTTCTGCATATTTTATCAATGCTCAATCAACCTTTAATTTAAAATCCGCGCCTCCGGATTTAAATGTTTTTCTTAACGGTGTATTATTAAATCCGGTTTCTGTATCCAGTGACGGATTACGTACATATATTATTAACAATGCCGGAACGATTCGTTTCGGCGCAGAAGGTTATCAATCAATTAGTTATCATAGCTATCTGCTTCAAACAAGAAACAACATCGTCGGAATTAAACTGGAAAATACTGCCGGACGCCTGCGGCAGATAAGCGAGTATGCTACAGGCATTCAGCCAAAAAGCGTATATTTTTCTCCGGAAGGAGACAGGCTTTTTGTTCCGCTTTTGGGTCAGCATGGAATTGATGTGTTCAGGCAGAGAGGACAATATCTGCAGTATGAAAAGCGGCTGGTTGTTCCAGGCAGTTCTGCCAGCGGCTTTGTAGAAGCCATGTGCGATGTCAGACGCCGCGAACTATGGGTATCAAACATGGAAGAAAATAAATTACATATTTTTGATCTTGATACACTGGTTTATAAATTATCAATACCGGCAGAAGGTATTTTTCCCAAGGTTATTACTCAAAGCCCGGACGGAAACCTTACTGCAGTTTCCAATTGGTTAAGCATGGATATAAGTATTTTTGATTCCAATACAAAAAGACTGCTTCATAAAATACCTGTCGGAGGAACGCCAAGGGGTATGGCTTTTTCGCCCGACAGCTCCCTTTTATATATAACAATTTATGATGAACCTGTAATTGCCGTAATTAACATGTCGTTGAACAGAGTCACTTCCCGTTTCCGGTTATATTCCGGCGCAGGAGCCGCAAGGCATATAATTTACAGAGACGGAAAACTTTATGTGTCTGATATGCTAAGAGGAACAGTAAATATACTGGATGCATCAACAGGAACTTTATTAAGATCCCGGCGCGTTGGGCCCAATCTAAATACAATTGTTTTATCTCCGGACGGACAGCATATTTTTGCATCTTCCAGGGGAAGTAATAATCCGGCAGATTATACAAGACCGGGTCCTGATTTTGGAGCAATATACATGCTTAATACAGACGATTTAACTATTCAGGAAAGAGTATGGGGGAAAAATCAGCCGACAGGTCTTGCAATCTCCCCGGACGGAAGATTTGTAGTATTCACTAATTTTTTAGATGCCAATATGGAATTCTATAGATTAGATTAGGATAAATAAAATAAATATATTTAAGGAGAAAAATAATGAAACTTAACAATGAATCGTTAAAAACAAAAGATTTTTGGGAAAAGGCAAATATAACTTTACCTCAATTTGACCGCGAAAAAATGATCGCAGCAACAAAAACAGCGCCTAAGTGGGTGCATTTCGGAGCGGGTAATATTTTCCGCGCTTTTCCCGCAGCATTAATGCAGTACCTGCTAGATAATGAAATGGAAACAACCGGCATTGTGGTTGCCGAAGGTTACGACGGCGAAATAATCGATAAAAGTTTTACAGCATTCGATAATCTTACTATACTTGTAACTTTAAAATCGGACGGAACAACAGAAAAAAGCGTGATAGCATCAGTTGCATCATCACTGCGGATGGATTCAGCATTGGCAGAACTTAAAGATATATTTAAATCTCCTTCATTACAGATGGCAAGCTTTACAATCACAGAAAAGGGTTATAGTTTAACAGGCCGCGACGGCAGTTTATTTCCTGATGTTGCAGAAGATATAAAAAACGGCCCTCTTGCAGCCGGCGGAACATCTCCAAAAAGTTATCTGGGACGCATCGCCAGTCTCCTGTACGAACGATTCATTAACGGCGCTTCTCCGCTTGCCATGGTCAGCATGGATAATTGTTCACATAACGGCGATATACTGTTCGCCGCAATGGAAACAATAACAAAAGGATGGATAGAAAATAATAAAGCCGATACAGCCTTTTTAAATTACCTGCAGGATAAAAATAAAGTATCTTTTCCATGGTCAATGATCGATAAAATTACTCCAAGGCCGGATGACAGCGTAAAGGATATGTTAATTTCCTGCGGGCTTGAAAATATGGAAGGAACTGTAACATCAAAAAACACATACGTTGCTCCATTTGTAAATGCCGAAGAAACTCAATACCTTATAATAGAAGATATTTTCCCCAACGGAAGACCGGCTTTGGAAAAAACGGGAGTAATGTTTACAGATAAAGAAACCGTAGACAGGGTCGAAAAAATGAAAGTCTGCACATGTTTAAATCCTCTGCATACAAGTCTTGCTGTTTTTGGCTGTCTCCTGGGATATACCAGAATAAGCGATGAAATGAAAGACCCAAGTCTTGTAAAACTAATCGAAGGAGTCGGATATAAAGAAGGGCTTCCTGTAGTAACAGACCCGGGTATAATAAAACCAAGAGATTTTATTGATCAGGTAATAAATGTACGCCTTCCAAATCCATTTATGCCCGATGCACCCCAGCGTATTGCCATGGATACATCCTTAAAAATTCCTATCCGCTTCGGCGAGACATTAAAAGAATACAAAAAAAGCGGAAAAAACTTTGCCGGTCTCAGGCTCATCCCGCTGGTTATAGCCGGATGGCTTCGTTATCTTCTGGGTATTGATGATCAGGGTAAAAACTTCGAGGTTAGCCCGGATCCCAATTATGAGACCTTAAAAATAGCTCTTTCCGGCATTACACTCGGGCAAACCGGGCCATTTACAGAAAAATTGAAGCCTATATTATCGAATCCTGTATATTTTGGCATCAATCTGTATGAAACAGGCTGTTCCGAGACAAATCTTGGAAAACGTATCGAGGATTTATTTACACAGATGTTAAATGGCGCCGGCGCTGTCAGAAAAACACTTGATTTATCTGTGAATATCGGTTAATATGTAAACCACTGGAGGTCACATGAAAAAACTCTTTTTTGCATTAATTTTAATTGCGCTTATTACACCGGTTTTTGCCCAAAATAACTCAGGTAATCAAGACAGGATTTATTATATCAATGTACCGGTAGAGCGGATATTTCCAACTTCGTCCGGATATGTTATCCAATACCGCAGCAGTTCAAGCGTATTGGCTACTATTGGTATTCCGGTTGAATGGTTTACAGATGCCGGGGGCAGCGCTGAAATGGTTCGTTTGCCAGCTGCATCAGATTGGCCGACAATGTCTGTATTTTATAGAAACGGCGAATTTAGTCATGTAAGACTGTATGTTCACCGTGTTAAAGGGCATCGAACCTGGGGAACTATTCCGCAGGGTACAGATGTAAGCAGGTTCTTTACAGACAAGGAATCTTTTAAAATAGAACATTAATGTTTTCCGGATTACATGAAGTACCAGGCGAACTTGTTGAGTTTATAAAGACGGGTTCCAGCTTCATTATTGCAGGACACAAAGAACCGGATGGTGACTGCGTAGGGAGTCAGCTTGCCCTGCGCAGTGCGCTTTTTAGATTAAATAAAGAAGCTATAATATGCGCTGCAGGTCCGTATAAACGGACAGAACTTCAAAACTACATTAATCAGCTTGTTTCTATCCCGGACGAAGTAAAACCTGATACAAGAGTAATTATTATAGATTGTTCAGGAAAAGAAAGAACTGGCGAACTTCAAAATTCTTTAGAAAAATATCCTTGTGCGATAATTGACCACCATGCGGCAGTTACGCATCCGCCTTCTTCAGCCGAAGCTCCGGTTTATGTTGATGCTTCTTCTCCGTCGTGTACATTGCTAATTTATAAACTTATTTGCGCTCTTGGTTTACAGCTTAGCGAAGAAGAAGCAGAATTGCTTCTCTTTGGTCTTTGCACCGATACAGGGTTTTTCCGCCACATGACAGAAAAAAACGCTGAAGCATTTGAAGCTGCAGCAAAAATGATCCAAAACGGAGCAAGCCCAAAAAAGATTTTTAGCATAATCAACGGGGGAAAAAGCTTAAATTCCAGAAAACTGATCGGCATTCTTTTGGCAAGAACAGAGTCCTATTTTGACGGAAGGTTTTTAGTCACCTGGGAAACTCTGGAAGAATTTAATACGTTTGGCATGGAAAGCAGAGATTCTGACAGCTTGAATCAAATGATGCTTTCCATAAAAGGCGTAGAAGCTACTATTGTTATCCGCCAGGAGTGCGAAAGTAATTGCACAGTGAGTTTAAGGTCTACCGACAAAATTAACGTTGCAGAAATAGCGGCATCTTTTGAGGGAGGCGGACACAAAAATGCAGCAGGCCTTTCAATGAGCGGCGATATTTCATTTGTAAAACAAAAAATGTTAGATTCATTCTCTAAAGCTTTCATATAAAACAAAAATAGTTTCAAAATGACTATTATCATACATTGATTAATAAAAAACACGTTTCTGCGGTTAATTTCACGGGAAACCGATATTTTATCCATGGAAAACATACTAAACAAACTGCATTCAGATTTCATGGCTGGCGGTTTAAAACAGGCGCAGCTGGAAGGACAAATCTACACTTTCCTTACCGGCAATCAGGAAAAAACTTGTCTTAATTACTGGAGCAGAACGGATTACGAAGATTTTTTATCGTGGTTTTACCCTCGTTTAAAAAGAGCAATAAATTCATACAGAGATATAGGATCATCTTTTGATGCTTTCCTGTCCAAATACCTTCTTATTGCTTCCAAAGAATACCGTGTACGCACAGTTACAAACGAAATAACCGAATACTCTACCTGGTGTGCGCAGGTTCCGGAAATGTATGCACGGGAAGAACCGCCTGTTTATTTTAACGATGAAGCAGAAGAATTCATAAAAAATATAATTACAGATAAGAGAGGCAAAAAAAAGACAAAGCAGGTTTTGGCGCTAATCCTGAAATGCTATTATTATATTTCTGAAGATTTTGCAGAAAAAGCGGCGCCGATAATAGGTATCGGTAAAAATGAACTTTTGGAGATGTTAAAAAAAATACGAAGTTTAAGGCAGGAAAGAGATGATAAATTATATATTTTAAGGGAAAGAGTTTATCGTCAGTTTTACAGATGTTTAATTTACGATAAAAGACTTTCTTTAACAAAAGAAGATACTGCAGCTTACATAAAATTAAATAAACAGCAGAAAAAAGCCAGACAATGCCTTGAAAAAATGAGAAACCGCATGGCAAGAACACGCACAGAAGCTACTAATATACAGGTCGCGGAAGTTATCGGTTTAAAAAAAGGTACAGTAGATTCCAGTCTTTTCCAGTTAAAATTAAAACTGGAACATATGTCCGGAAAAGCAAAATTAAATTAATACAGGTTAAATGCAAAAACCGCTTTTTCGTTATAATCCTTTCCGGAAGATACTATACACGAAGGAAAATTCCTGTTATTCGGCGAGTCGGGAAAATGCTGAGTTTCCAGGCAAAAACCGGAATATTTTTTATAGACAGACCCCTGTTTTCCTGGAACTTCTTTTAAATGATTCCCTGTATAAAATTGTACACCAGGCTGAGTAGTAAAAACTTTTAAGGAACGGCCGGAATTGGATTCATATATTTCTGCGCAAGGGCGAAGTTTACCAGGTTCTCCGTCAACTGCAAAACAATGATCATAACCTTTAAATGGTTTTATCATAGAATAATCGGCGCGGATTTTCCGGCGTCTTTTAAAATTAAAACCGGTTCCGTTTACAGGAAGTATACGGCCGGAAGGAATACCAAATCTGTCTACTTCTACATAAGATGATGAATATAACAGCGCTTCATGAGAAAGAATATTTCCTTGACCTTCTCCTGCCAAATTAAAATAAGCGTGATTTGTAATATTTACAGGACATGATTTACTTACTTTTGCCTGATAATCGCAGATTATTTCATTTGATTTTGTAAGTCCGTAACAGACAACAGCTTTTAGGTTTCCCGGAAAACCGCAATCGCCGTCTGGGCTTTCCAGTTCGAATCTTACAAATACGCCTTCTTTTTCTTCGTAGGCTTCGGACTTCCAGAGAAGTTTATCAAATCCGCGCGGCCCTGAGTGCAGAGAATTTTTTCCATCGTTTGCATTAAGAGGGTATGTTCCTCCCAATAAATCGAAAGAAGCGCCTTTGATGCGATTGGCAAAACGTCCAACGGTAACGCCTATATACGGTCCGTTATTTAAATAACCGTCTAAACCGGAATAACCAAGCAATATATCATCTTTTTTACCGCTTCGTGACGGCATTATAAGACTTGTCCATGCTGCGCCGAAATTGGTCAGCGAAAATTTTAAATCCCCTGCTTTTAATGTCCACAGTTTTACTTTTTTTCCGTTGGATAAATATCCAAATATTTTCTTCTCTATTTTCATGGAGCTATTATATCAATATTTTGCTAAAATCTCAACCTGACTTTCGCTGTACAATTAACACCATAAAATGTATTAGTATCAAACGGTGTTTGAACAGAAACCGTTAACACAGCTCCTTGAAAAATATCATGGTTCAGAATAATTAACGGCGTATATGTAATTTCTTCAAAACTGGTTATTAAAGCTGCGCTTAAATTCGTAAAATCATTAAACCGCCATGTTAATCCTGTATAAATATAATGCCTGTTTAAAAACCCAAAAATATTATTTGTACTGTATGCAAGCGATGAGTTTTCTCCATTGTAAAGATATTCTGCAAGGGTTATTAATTTTCCGTCAAAAAACGAGTAGTCAAATCCGGCGCTTACAGAAAGACCGCTTATTTCCGTTTCCGCCTCGTGATTATATGTATAAAGCGCATCTGCAGTAAAACTAATTTTTATATCTAATTTAACTGAAAGTCCAACACGGTGAATCCCTTTGGAAGAACCAGCATTTGGAGTTTCAAAAGAGTACAATGTTTGTAAACTTACCCTCTCCCAATGCCTATCCATGGAAAAGCCCGTAAGTGAGCCTTTGCCATCACTGGAAAAAGGATCGCGCGGTGCCGTATAAAAACCAAGTAATTTTAATTCTTCTATCGGGTACAAGGTAAGAGCAGAGCCTAATACGGCACGCGGCCGGGCATCTGGTTTTAACGGATTTTTTGGATTTAAAAAATCGCTGGGGCTCCATACTTGTCCATAACCAAATGGCAGCCGGAAAAGACCGCTGTCAAAATCCAGATGTTCACCGCGCAGTCTAAAATAAAGCCGTTCCAGTTCGATGGCAGTTATAAAATTTTCTCCGCTAACATAAGAAGAAACATTTAAACCTGATGATTCATCTGCGCCGGTAAGACTCAGCGTTTCCTGAACAAGGACGGCATAATTGCCGGAAGCTGCTATTAAATTTACAGCGCCGTAAACTACTGCCCTGTCGCGCAGTCTCGATTGAAAGCGGATATTTGCAAATTCTTCCAGCCCTGATAGAACTGTGTTTGATTCGGGATCAACATTTACTGAAACGGAAGAATCCAATATGCCGGAAACACTCATCTGCGCCGGCAATATATTTATAGAAAATAAAACAAATAAAAATATAAATATAATTTTTATCATTAATTCCCCTTTAACCTCGCAGAGCCGTAACATTCCTTTGGAATGTAGAGGCGCTGAGGTCGCAGAGAATAGAAGATGGAGAAGAAAATTAAACAATATTTCTTATCTTCCCTCTGCGATCTTTGCGTTCTCTGCGTCTCCGCGAGAAATCTTCTATACAAACTTATCGTTCCAGATTGCGCTGGCTGAAAACAGAGTCTGCGATTGGCCTGTCCAAAACAACATTCCTCATTATAAATGTTGTCCGCGAATCCCTGCGCATTAAATCCCGCATTTCTACTTCTACAGGGAAGCGGCGTCCGCCGATTACTTCCACGCGTTTAAGGTTATACTCCTTTAGTTTTACGCCAGAAAGAGCAAAAAGTTCGTAACGCAGAAGGTCTCCGTTTTCTTTATCGATCCATAATTTGCGTGTAGGATAACTTTCTGTTCTTCTTCTTGCAGTAAGTTCCAAAACCCAGGCATCGCGTCCGTTAATAATTTCTGATCCGGCTAAAACAGGATCATAACGGCTGGACAAAGTTTCATTATCCAATGTATCTTCGTAAGACATGTCAGAGCCCATCATGGATTCGCGCAGCATGTGCCCCGATATCAGCATAACCTCTTCTGTGTCGGGCGAATAAACAAAAAGCCTTCCGTCTCTTCTTAGGTACTTTGTGCCTCTGTCTTCCGGATTTGTAAACTCTATAAAACTATGTGTATTTCCCCTTGCCCATGCTCTCATTGTTTTAACAAACCGCCTTCCGCCATGCTCGATAATAATATCGCCCTCGTACTGAATGGTTGTGTAAATTTCGTTATTGTCTACTCTGCGCAATAACTCCGCCGCAGTCGGCGTCTGTGCAAACACAGGAATAGCTATTACAAATATTAACACTACTAAAAACATTCTTTTCAACATAAAACCCTCCAAATAAAATAATTATCTTCTAAGCGCTTCTACTGGTTCAACAAATGCGCTCTTAAGCGATGGTATCAATGTAAAAAGCGACGCTATTACAACACCCATTAGCCATGCCCGAATCAATATAGTAAAATTAAACGCCAGAAAAATAGATTGACTCATCGGCATTTCGCTGAATGTATTGCCGTACATATCCCCCATACGAATCGGATTCAATGAACCTACTCCTGTAAGTAAACCGCCAATAACTACCCCTGCAAAAGCGCCGATAGCTGCCATGAAAACTGACTCAAAAAAGAAAACCTTTACTATTTCTGCGCGTGTCATTCCAAGGCAGCCCATCATGCCGATTTCCTTTATACGTTCATGTATTATCATAACAACTGTATTGATAATAAGGAAACTTGCAACAAGCAAAAATATAAAAAACAAAATCATATAAACCGGTTCGACCATTTTCATTACTGCTACCCAGTAATTATCGCTCCATTCTGTTACAACACTTCCTTCTCCCAAGAGATTTTGAACCGAGGCAGTTATAATGCCGCTTTTTCTTTCATCATCGGCATAAATAATAAGCGATTGCGTTCCTTCGTTTAAAACCAGAAGACGCTGCAGCCTTTCAAAATCTACGATAATATACTGCTCATCGAACTTGATATAATCAAAATTAAAAATACCGGTAATCGCCGGGCTCCAGAATCTTTCCGAAAAATTTGACGATATAGCTCTTAACGGAATCCTATCTCCGATTTTTAATCCGGATTTTTCGGCAAAAACATGCCCTACAACAGCTTCATTGGCATTTCCCGGCCAGCGTCCTTCTATTAAACCATCGGTGCGGTTAGTCATATTAAAATGATTTATTTCCATTTCTTTTTCAAGATCAATGCCCCACAAAACCGCATGTTTTATTGTACTTTCCTGCAAAGTCGCCATCGTTGTAATGCGCGGCAATACAGCGCGAACACCGGGGATCTGATAAATATCCTGTGCCAGTTCTTCCCAGTTTTTTCCGTCTGATACAGGATACTGCACAGGCAAGTACTCACTTTCTGCTTCAAATTGAGATGATACTACCCTGACATGCCCCAGTTCATAAATCTGTACTGTATTGTTTATACTATCTATCATTCCTTCGATCATTGATGAATAAGCAACAATAAATAATACGGCTATTCCTACCGCAGAAAAACAAAATATTGTTCGTCTCTTGTTACGCCAAATATTTCTAAAGGCGATAAGAATTAGCATTTTTGTTCCGCCTTTTTTATTACTCATATAACTCCTCCTCTTATTCAAATCTCAAGCTTTCGGTTATGGGTCTTTTTACCGCTTTCCATGTCGGGAAAATTGCCATAAACGACGCTAATATTGTTGCAATAATACCAGAACCGATAATAACAGGCACATTCCACATGCTGCGGAAAATAGCTGTTGTGCGGAAACCCAATCCGTCACCTAACACATCACCCATTGCAGAAAAATTAATACCGTATTTCACCATTGGATAATTAATTAAACAGCCAAGTATTATACCTAAAACCGATCCAATAAATCCAAGGAAACCTGCTTCCAGCATATAGGTCATAACCATCTGCCTGTCTGTCATACCCAATGCCCGCATCATGCCGATTTCTTTTGTACGTTCCAGTATCGCAAGCAAAATTGTATTAGAGATTCCAAGGAATGCAAGGAAAAGTAAAAGGAATGCCAGCATCTGAGGCGCTCCGACTTGCAGCGCTTCAAAACCAAGGTAATCTTCCATGTAATCTCTCCATGTAAAAACACCCAGTTCTTCCGGCAATGTTAAATCCATGTTTTCCAAACCACGTTTAAGCGCTGCAGTAATTGCCGCACTGCTTTCGCTGTTTCCAGGCAGGCGAGTATCAGGAACACCTTTTTCTCTTATAATTAATTCTGTTACTGCACCCTGCAGCATCATTCCTCTGTCATCCTGCAAGGCATCAAGCGGAATAAATGCAGTATTGCCGTTAGGAAGCGGAGCCGGTGAATTGATCACACCAACAACAATAAAATCCATAAGTTGATTCACATGCCTTATTGCTCCTCTGTAATCTGCGCGAATCATAATTTCCAGAATTCTTAAAAGCTGGCGTTCGTCATTTTCTGTTAGAATATACATACCTAAGGATTCAAAATGTTCATACGCCGCTTCCAGCAAAAGTACATCTTCATTACGCAAAGCCGGTATTAATTCACCTTCCCATCTGTCTGTACGGATCATTTCCGGTACATCTTTTATATGGATAACAGTGTTAACCCTAACATTGTTCCGTCCGGTTGCAGTTATTAAATCCCAATACCGGTCTTTTTCCGCCTGCGAAATATTTCTTTTTAAAATCATCCGCTCGTTGCCTTCTATTGTTTCGATTTTTGGCGAAAAAATATCTCCGCCTGCCCGGACAGAAGGAGCAACATCATAAAGAGACCTTATAAATTCTGCATCTCCCGGAACCTTTGCAGATATTAAAATTAATTCTTCCAGTTCCTGCCTGTGAGGGCGGGTGGGAATACCAATTCTTAATCTTTCAGCTGCAACAGTACCAATTGTTATTTCGTTTCCGCTCTCTGCGAATCTGCCGAAATCTACATATGGTACATACCGCAATACTTCTCTTTCTAAATCTGGTTCAATTCCGAAAAACATCATTGGAGCAGAACCTGAATTGGAAAACATAGTTCCGCTAAATGAAAAACGAGGAGCGCTGTTATAACCTTCACTGAGCAGCGCTTCCCTGTAAATTTCCCAATCCATAAATGTTTCAAAACTGGGCATTTCATCTTTTTTATCAAAATATAAATTGGTTTGCAGTTTTGCGGCTCCAATTTCAAAATTGACGATATTACGCCTGGATTCAATCTGCATACCGCTAAGCCAGCTATTCAAAAAAATGTACATCGCTACGCTGACCATGATCGCAAGCGAAGTTAATATTGTTTTTGTCTTGTGGCGTGCTAGGTTACGCAGAGCCATTTTTTTAAGCTCCCAAATACCTGTTAGTTTCATAATTACCCCTTAACTTCGTCGGATTCGATTTGTCCGTCGCGGATACGGACAAGACGGCGGGCATAATCCATTACCATCTGATCATGAGTAGAAAAAATAAAAGTAGTGCCTTCGGATTTATTTAACGTTAACATCAGTTCTAAAATCTCGCGGCCTATTTTTGAATCCAGGTTCGCAGTAGGTTCATCCGCCAGGATTAAAGCTGGTTTTTTTACAAGAGCGCGCGCAATCGCAACACGCTGCTGCTGACCGCCGGACATTTCTTTTGGACGGCGTTTTTCCATGCCGTCAAGACCGACATCTTTTAATACTTTAGCTGTACGTTCTTTAATTTCTTTTTTATCGATACCCATCAGCGTAAGGGGAAACGAAACATTTTCTTCTACAGAAAGAACAGGAATTAAATTATAAGCCTGAAAAATAAAACCTATACTATGACGGCGAAGCAGCGCCAATTGATAACGTGTCATATCTCCGGTATTTGAACCGCCGACTATCATACTTCCTGCAGTAAGTCTATCAATACATCCAACAAGATGCAGAAATGTTGATTTACCGCTGCCCGAAGGCCCTGCAATTGCCGAGAATTCTCCGCCCTGAAATTCAAGATTCACTCCGCGCAGAGCGTGTACCGTCTGATCATTTAAACCGTAATCTTTAATTACATTTTCCGCTTTTACTACTGTCATGAAATATCCCCCTGATTTTTTTCTTTATTTATTCTTTTAATTTCATTTAATGCTTTAAGACCGAATACATCTTTTGTTTCAAGTTCTTCGGCAATTGAATTAGGCACAAGCATCATTGAATTGCCTGCTTTTAATCCTTCGTTTAAGATCGAAAGAATTTTTAGTTTTAATGCAGGTTCGTTTTTCATATACACCTGCGCGGCTTCTTCCAATTTGCGTGCAATTTCTATTTCTGCTTCTGCAAGAAGGATGCGTCCTTTCTTTTCACGTTCCGCCTGAGCAATACGCGAAAGCGAATCCTGCAGAGCCTCTGGAATTTGAATATCTACAATTTCGATGTGTAATACAGTAATGCCCCACTCTGTTGTTTTTTTATCAACTTCTTCCTGAATTTGTTTTTCTATAATATCACTGCGTTCCAGGAATGTAGAAAGATCATGGCTGGAAATTGATGTGCGAAGTGCTGTCTTGGAAGAAAGTACAACAGCATCAACATAATTTTCAACTTCTAAAACTGCCTTTTGCGGATCCCATACAAGCCAGAAACAAATTGCATCGACATTAACAGTTACAGAATCGCTTGTTAAAGTTTTTTGTGTAGAAAAATCCGATACACGGATACGTATATCAACAATTTGCGCAATCCTGTCTATAACCGGAATAAGAAAGAAAAGTCCAGGCCCTTTTACTTTGCGGAACTTTCCAAAACGCAAGACGATAACTCGTTCCCATTCATCGGCTTTTCTGATTGAACAAATCAAAATCATCACGATTATTAAAACAATAAAACCAGGACCCATGTCCTGTAAATCATCAATCTGAAAATTTGTATTCCCCGGCACATTATACACAAACGAAATAACTGTTATTGTAATAATCAATGTTATTAATCTTATTACAGCTAGAGTATGATCCGTTTTTTTCTTTAATAAATTCATTTTAACCTCCGTTTTGTTTTTCTTCTTTAAAGAATGTTTCTATCAATTTAATAAGTTCCTTATTTTCTACTCCAAGGCCGCGAAGTTCATGAATAAAACGTCCAATTACCTCCCGGATTTTCCGGTTTAAGCTGTCATCCTGTGCAGCTGGTTTTTTGTCAGAAATGTAAGTACCGCTTCCTACCTGGGTTTCTAAAATCCCCCGGATTTCCAGTTCGCCGTAAGCCTTGGCAATTGTGTTGGGGTTGGTTTTTAAGTCAACCGCTAAGGAGCGGATTGTCGGCAGTTTATCGCCGCAGTTCATCCGCCCTGATAAAATAGCATATTCAATCTGCTGGATTATCTGTCTGTATATTGGCGTTCCGTTTGCCTGATCCAGCGAAAAATTGATAATTTGCTCATGGGCTACCTTTGTACTATTCATCTAGTACAATTATAAGTGTACTAGTACAATATGTCAAGTAAAAAATTGAAAAATTTGAAGAAAAATATACTATAATTAATGTATAAGGAAACATTTATGCAAAATATACCGCAATTATTTATAAAAAACTTCTTTAAATTGAATGACTCGCCAGAAGATGAGGTTATGCTAAAACGCCTTGAATCTGCTCTGGTTCAGAAAGAATATGCGAATAATGAGGTTATTTTCAGCATTGGAGAAGATGCCGATGCGATGTATTTTATAGAATCCGGGAAAGTCGAGGTTCTTGGAACCGATGATGAACCGCTTAATGAAATTGAAGAAGGAAATTATTTCGGCGAATATGCAGTCCTTACGGGCAATAAACGGCTTTCTACAATTCGTTCAAAAGGCGGAGTATTGGTTTACCGCCTGAATACAAAAGATGTTCTGGAAGGCGCAAAATACAATTCTTCCATTTACGGCGATTTAATAAAACGGCTTTACGGGCAGATTGCGCAAAAACATACAAAACTTATGAATATTAGTTCCAACCGCCGCGGTATTGTAAGGGATTCTAAAAATCAGAAAAAAAAGAGTTTAAAAGAATTAATAATTCATTATAGTATTATTTTAGCATTGTTTCTTTTAATTTTATTAATACCCGCAGGAGTAACGCCGACGCCGATATATATTCTTCTGCCCATTATCTTTTTAATTGTTAATATAACAATTACAAAACGTACAATGGAATCTATCGTATTCGGCTGTTTATTGGCATTGTTTATTCTGGGTAAATACGGCTATTCTTACGGGTTTTACGATAAAATATTTAAAATACTTACCACAGGTTATACAATGAAAATAAGTTTGATTCTTGTTCTGCTCGGCTCTCTTATAAAACTTTTATCATGTTCAGGCGGCGTAAATGCACTGCGGCGTATTACAATGGAACGAATTAAATCTAAACGGGGTTCTTTACTTACATCTTTAATGATAATTATTATTGTATTTATAGATGATTATTTAAGTTTATTCATAACAAGCACATGTTTTGTTCCGATTAACGATAAAAAACGGGTTCCGCGCGAAATGTCAGCATTTTTAATGGGGATGCCGACAGTAGCGGTGAACACTCTTGTTCCTCTGTCTATCTGGGGTGTTTTTATTGTTGGTATTATAAACATTTCAATAGGAAGCGAAACCGGTACGGCGGTTTTTTATCAGTCTATTCCGTACAACTTTGTTTCTATTCTTGTATTGGTTCTTGCTTTTTTGGCTGCAATGGGGAAACTGCCGCTTGTCGGCGCATTAAAATCGGCTCATGAACGTACCGAAAAAGGCGGCGATCTTTGGCCGGAAAAATCCGAACAGTATTTTTCTCATGATGAAGTATGTACAAGGGGAAATGTTATAAATCTTTTTCTTCCCATTGCAGTATTGCTTGTTACATCGGTAGTAAGCGGAACATTGGCAGAAGGTTCATTTTCGATCAATATCGGATACGGACTTATTGCAACTTTAATGTTTATGTTTGTATTTTATATATTCCAAAGGTTAATGACCCCGGAAGAATTTTTTGATAATATTATTTCCGGCGCAGAACATATGTTCGGAACAATTATATTGATGATTATAATGATTTGTTTTTCTAAAAGTCTGGAAGAACTTGGTTTAATAAACTGGCTAACCAGTGTAATGGGTGTTTTTAGTAATTTTATGCTTCTCCCGGTTGTATTGTTTCTTTTATTTACCGTTATATGTTATTTATTGGGATACTCATGGGGTATGTATGCCTTTGCTTTGCCTATCGCGATTCAATTAGCGGCAGCGGCAGATGGTAATATTGCTTTATGTATCGGAGCTGTTATCGCTGCAGGTGTCGCAGGAGATGGTTTATCAAACTTTCAGTCGGATAATGAACACTTTGCTCATGCAATAGGCTGCGAACCAATGGCGCTGGTAAAAGCAAGATTTCCGTATTTTGTTTTTATTACGGTTTTTGCTGCTCTCTTGTATTTAACTGCGGGAATCTTGCATTCAATAACTTAACCGGCAAATGTTTTATTTCTTTTTAATTACATCAAACCCGCAGTACGGCACAAGCGCTCTTGGAATGCGCACCGAACCGTCTGCCTGCTGAAAGTTTTCCAGAATTGCAATGATGGCGCGGGAAACAGCAATTGCAGTTCCGTTAAGCATGTGAACAAATTTATTTTTGCCGTCTGTATCTTTAAAACGGATGTTAAGACGCCGCGCCTGATAATCGGTACAGTTTGATGTCGATGTTACTTCGCCGTATTCGCCGCCATTACGTCCAGGCATATATGCTTCCAGATCCCACTTGCGGTAAGCGGGTGCACCCAAGTCGCCGGTACATGTGTCTACAACACGGAATGGAATATTTAAACCTTCAAATATTTCTTCTTCTATTAAACGCAGCTCTTCGTGGAACTTGTCAGACTCTTCCGGCAGACAATAAACAAACATTTCCAGTTTAGTAAACTGATGAACGCGGTACAATCCCTTGGAAAATTGACCTGCTGCTCCTGCTTCGCGCCTGAAACAATGCGAAAGCCCTGCCATCCGCAGCGGTAAATTTTCTCTTGGTAAAATTTGGTTGGAATAATATCCGCCAAGAGTAATTTCTGCAGTACCCACAAGACACGCCCGCGGCGACGTATCATCACCTTCAAGCGTGTAAACATTTGATTCTGCTCCGCGCGGATTAAAACCAATACCTTCCAGTATTTCTTCGCGTGCGATGTCAGGAGTAATAAACGGTGTAAAACCTTTTTTTTGCAGAATATCAAGAGCATAACGGACAAGTCCAAGTTCTAAAAATACACCTTCGTTTTTAAGATAATAAAATTTTGTACCGGAAACTTTTGTTGCAGAATCAAAATCGATAATATCAAGATCCTGCCCAAGTTTTACATGGTCTGCAGGATCAAAATCGAACTTTGGAATTGTTCCAACTTTTTTTACTTCCAGATTGTCTTTATCTTCCTTACCGACAGGTGCATCAGGATGCGCCATATTTGGAATCTTTCTGGCTTCTGTTAAAAGTTCAGCTTCTATAGAAGTTAAACTGTCTTCTATTGCGGCAATTTCTTCTTTTAGTTTTTTTCCTTCATCGATAAGGTTTACACGCTGTTCCGGCGTTAAAGTTTTTACTTTCATACCATCGGCATTTGCATTTCGCTTTTGCTGCAAACCCTGCAAATTTGTGGTTAACTCTGTTCTTTTAACATAAAGACGTGCAACTTCCTGTGCATCGGCTTTCATAAAACGGTCGGCAATATTGGCCGAAACAGCCGAAATATTCTCTGTTATAAATTTGTAGTCTAACATAGGGTTAGTGTATCAGTGACCAGCATGAAATGTCTAGTGTCCAGTAATTTTTATAGGATACTAGCGGGCACAGCAGTGTTTAAATTTTTTTCCGCTTCCGCAAGTACAGGGATCGTTACGGCCGGTTTTCGGCGCTGTGCGGACTACAGTACGCGGCGATATACGCCCTTCAACATAAAGCCATTCATCTTTTTCTTTTTTAAATTTGCCTATTTCATGATGTATATCTTTTAATCCATCTTTTTCGTAAGCCGCTTCGAACACTACGGTTCCTTCAGTATCTGTTACGCCGCCTTTTTCTGCAGAAATAATTTTAAGCCCCAGCCATTTTGACTGCCTGCTCCAATCGCTTGTAGATTTGTAATCAATGTCATCCTTGCCGCGATGAAAACATGTGTTAATAATATAGTCTATCTCATGTTCAGCATAAGCCGAGTAACGGCTTCGCATCAGCGCTTCTGCTGTCGGCGCTTTTATTTTACCGCGGATATATTGTTCACAGCAGTCTGAGTAAACGCGGCCTGAACCGCACGGACAGTTTTTCATAGATTAATTGTAACATATATTAATTTTTTATAAAAGCAAGTTTACTTTTCATTTTTATCAATTGCTGCTTCTATAAGTACAGGTTTACCGGAATTTAGCAGTTTAACAGCAGCCTGAAGCGCAATTGTAAAAGACTTTTCATTATAAACTCTGAATGCAGTTACATTGTATGCATCGGCAAGCTTGACAAAATCAGGGCTGCTTTTTTCCAGGTCAGTTTCAAAATAAATTGATTTATATGATTTCTTCTGCCATTGACGGAGCAAACCAAGCGTATGATTATTAAATACAATAATCAGAACTGGCAAATTATATTTAACCATTGTTGACATTTCAGCACAATTCATTCTAAAACTGCCATCGCCTGTAAAAAGCACAACAGGTGTTTTTGGATTTGCGATCTTTGCTCCTGCCGCCGCGCCCATGCCGTACCCCATTGTGCCCATACCGCCGGAAGTTAAAAACTTTTGTCCGTTTTTAAAAGGGAAATACAACGCTGTCCATATTTGATGCTGTCCTACGTCAGTAACTACAATGGCGGAACCGCCGGCGATACTGCCGGCGGTTCCGCCTAATAATCTTGCTGTCTCTCTTACAACAAAACCAGGGTTTAATACAGCTTTACGCCCGGATTTTTTTTGCGCGGCGGCTTTCAGAACAGCAATATCACTGCCCCACTCGTTAACAATTTTTGCAGGTAAATGTTTTTCAAGTTTGGTTAACACTTCTTTTAAATCCCCAATAATAAAAGCATCTGCGTGAATATTTTTATTTATCTCTGCAGGATCAATATCTATATGAACAATCTTTGCGTTTTTTGCAAAACTTTCATTATTGCCGGTAACACGATCAGAAAATCGTGCGCCAAGCGTTATCAGTAAATCGCATTTCTGCACTGCCTTACCTGAAGTTATAGTACCGTGCTTGCCGATTAATCCAGTACAAAGCGGATGATCAGCCGGAAAAGCCCCCATTCCCATAAGCGATAAAGCAACCGGCGCACCTAGAGTCTCTGCAAGTTTTTTAACTTCTTCATTTGCGCCGGAACGGACTGCGCCGCCGCCAACATAAAGCATAGGCCGTTTTGAGTTTTTAATTAATGAAATAACATTGTTTATATCATCATCTTTAAATTTATAATACCTGGATTTATTGGTTTGACTGCCGTTGTCATACCCGCAGACAGCAGCGCTTACATCTTTTGGAATATCAATTAAAACAGGGCCGGGTCTGCCGGACTGCGCTACAATAAATGCTTCATTTACAATTTCTGCCAGGTCGCGCACATCTTTTACAATCCAATTGTGTTTAACAATCGGCATTGTAATCCCTGCTATATCAACTTCCTGAAAACTGTCTTTGCCGAGAAGCGGAAGCCCAACATTGCCGGTTATCGCTATGATTGGAACGGAGTCAACAAATGCTGTTGCAATTCCTGTAACAAGATTTGTCGCACCAGGGCCGGATGTAACAAGGCATACTCCAACCCTGCCGCTTGAACGCGCATAACCGTCTGCGGCGTGCGCGGCGTGCTGCTCATGACTTACAAGAACATGTTTAATGCGATCTTTGTATTTATAAAGTTCATCATAAATATTTAAAACTGCGCCGCCGGGATAGCCGAAAACAGTATCAACTCCGTTTTTAATTAATGATTCAATTAATATCTGCGCGCCTGTATATTTCATTTTCTAACTTCTTCATTTATCAGCATATACTCAATAGAGTCTACCAAAGCAGCGCGTGATGCGTCTAAAATATCTGCGCTTACTCCAACAGTATTCCAGGTACGCTGACCATCTGTAGATTCAATTAAAACACGAACACGCGCGGCAGTTGCGTCTTTGCCGTCTATAACCCTTACCTTGTAATCTTCCAGCCTCATTTTTGCAAGCCCGGGAAAAAACCGGGTAAGAGCGCGGCGAAGCGCTTCATCCAAAGCGCCGACAGGACCAACTCCTTCTGCCGCAGCAACTTCATATTGATCCCCGGCTAAAACTTTTACCCATGCATTACTGCATTCAATCTTTTCTCCCTTTGGATGTTCACTCATTACACGGTATGCCTCAATATTAAAAAACGGCTTATAACGCCCCAGTTCACGCAGAATTAAAATTTCAAAACTTGCATCCGCTCCTTCGTAGGCCCAGCCGCCGGCTTCCAGGGCTTTCAGTTTTTCAGCTAACGAAATAATCACAGGGTGGTCTTTATGCACATCTGGCTCTATCTTTTTCACACGTTCAGCAATAGCCGCGCGTCCGCCGACTTCGCTCATTAATAAATGACGGTTATTGCCGACTGCCGCAGGGTTTACGTGTTCAAATGACTGTTTGTTTTTTAAAACTCCATCGGCATGCATTCCGCCCTTGTGCGAAAAAGCATGAGTTCCAATATACGGCATATCATCGCTTATAATTACGTTGGCAATTTCTGCAACACGCCGTGTTAATTCGCCGATACGGACAAGATTTCCCTGCGGCAGGCAATAAAGAGCCATTTTAAGCTCCAAAGTTGGAATTAAAGCCGCTAAAGATGTATTACCGCACCTTTCGCCAAAGCCGGCAAGCGTACCCTGAACATGAATAAAACCTGCCTGCACTGCCGTTATAGAGTTTGCTATAGCAAGACCGCAGTCATTGTGCGCGTGTATTCCAAAAACTGTATCCGGCATTAATTTTTTTACTTCCTGCGCCGCAGTATTAATTTTACCGGTAATTGACCCGCCGTTTGTATCACATAACACTATTCTGGCAGCGCCTGCGCCAAAAGCTGTCTGTATCGTAGAAAGCGCATACGAATAATCAGCGGCATAACCGTCAAAAAAATGTTCTGCGTCATAAATTACTTTTTTGCCCTGCGCTTTTAAAAAAGAAATTGTATCGCCGATCATGTCAAGATTTTCATTGAGAGAAACCTGCAGCACTTCATTCACATGCAAATCCCAGCTTTTGCCGAATATTACAACAACTTCTGTTTCTGCATTTAAAAGAGAGCGAAGCTGCATATCATCACAAGCTTTAACGCCTTTTTTCCTTGTAGAACCAAAAGCGCATAATTTTGCGTTTTTTAAATTGATAGATGCCGCCTGCCTGAAATATTCCATATCTTTTGGATTACTTCCCGGATTCCCCGCTTCTATAAATGTAACACCTAGTTCATCGAGAGTTTCTGTTATGGCAAGTTTATCGCGAAGAGAAAAAGAGATACCTTCGCCCTGCGCTCCATCGCGCAAAGTTGTATCCAGTACTTCTATATCAAAATTATTTTTCATCTTCCCTCAATCTCATAAAACATAACATTAATCGCTGCTAAATATGCCTTCATGGAAGATTCTATCACATCTGTAGAAACTCCGCGACCATTCCAGCGCCGCAAGCATCCGTATTTGTCGTTTAACGCAATTTTTACCATTGTCTCGCCCTGCGAAGAAGATCCTTCTACCCCGTTTTTATCCGCGCCTGTTATATCTGTTATTGCGCCAAGTTCATATAACTCAAGCTCAGGTTCCTTTCCGGTAATTTTATTTATTGTCCTGAAAATTGAATCAAGAGGACCATCGCCCCCGCATATGGATTCTTCATATATTTCACCATCACGCCGAAGCCGGATAACACCGCTGGCGCCGGCCGATGAACTTGTTTTTAATTCCCAAAAATCCAGTTTCCATATTTCCGGCACAGAAGTTGTTTCATTCATTACAAGCGCTTCAATATCGCGCAAACTTACTGTTTTCTTTTTATCTGTTAGTTTTTTAAAATCTCCGAATACTTTTTCAAAAGTTTTTTCATCAAGATTGATATTTAATTCTTTTAAACGTTCTTCAAAAGCATGACGCCCTGAATGTTTTCCAAGAACAAGATTACTGGAAGAATCTAATTTGCTCTTTGGAATACCAATCGCCTGCGGTGTCATAATTTCGTAAGTTTCACGGTTAGATAAAACCCCATGCTGATGAATCCCCGCTTCATGAGCGAATGCATTGTCGCCTACTATTGCTTTATTCGGCTGCAGTTTAATTCCTGTTACCTGCGAAACAAGCCGGCTTACAGAATAAATCTGCGTTGTATCAATTTTTGTTTCAACATTAAAATAATCGCGGCGGACTTTCAGCCCCATTACGATTTCTTCCAGCGATGCATTTCCTGCACGTTCGCCGATTCCGTTAATTGTGCATTCAACCTGATCCGCGCCGTTTAAAATTGCAGAAATACTGTTTGCCGCCGCAAGACCCAAATCATTATGACAATGAACAGAAAGAAATACTTTTTCAATTCCTGCAGTATTTTCTTTTATATAACGAATAGACTTTCCGAATTCTTCCGGCATTGCATAACCTAAAGTATCGGGAAAATTTACTGTAAGCGCGCCGGCTTTTATAACCGCGCTAAAAACTTTACAGACAAAATCAGGATCACTTCTGAACGCATCTTCTGCAGAGAACTCAACATCGCTGTTAAATTTTTTTGCATATTTAACGCAATTTACTGCCTGTTCCAAAACCTGTTCCTGCGTCATTTTTAATTTATATTCCATATGAACAGGACTTGTTGCCAAAAATACATGAATACGCGGAGATTCTGCTTTTTTAAGCGCTTCCCATCCAACATTTATATCTTTTTCCAAACACCTGCATAACGATGTTACAACGCATGTTTTAATAACAGATGCTATTTTTTTTACAGATTCAAAATCGCCAGGTGAAGAAACAGGAAAACCAGCTTCGATTATATCAACGCCGAGTTTTTCCAGCCGCTTTGCTACTTCTATTTTTTCGCTTATATTCATGGAACAGCCGGGAGCCTGTTCGCCGTCTCTAAGTGTGGTGTCGAATATTTTTACAGCACGCATTTTATTTTTTCTCTACAGACGAAGCGGCGGCTGCCGGTAAAATATCCGCACCGCGTTCCAATGCAACCATACCGGTTCTGGCAAGCTCTAAAATGCCATACGGGCGAAGCAGCAATAATAAACCATTAAGTTTTTCCATATTGCCTGTCACTTCTACAGTGATGGTAGTCTGCGAAACATCAACAACTCGTGCGCGGAAAATAGAAGTTATCTCGATAACTGCAGGGCGGCTTTTTTCGTCTGCGCCTATTTTAACAAGCATTATTTCACGGCGGAGACAAGTGGAGCTGTCAAGCCCGCGCACAGCGATCACATCTACAAGTTTTTCAAGTTGTTTAATAATTTGATCCAGGATGCGTTCTTCGCCGGTTACTGCGATGGTCATTCTGGAGATTGAAGGATTTTCTGTCTCTCCGACAGTAAGACTATCAATATTAAAACCGCGGCGGCTGAAAAGACCGGAAACCCTGCTAAGGCTGCCAGCCCTGTTTTCTACAAGCGCCGAGACAACATGCTGTTTAGTAACCTTTTGTTTTGCCACTTACTTCTTTCTGGCGCTCGCCGCGGCGGCGATACTCTGATTAACATCGGAAAGATCAGAACGCACTACCCTGGCTCTGTCTAATGCCTGCTGATGTCTTCCTGCCGCCTGATCCGCTTCCGCTTGATCAGCAGTATTATAAGCGTCCATAATTGTCCTGTCTAATGAGTCATAATCAAGATTTAACTGGGAATATCTGGCTCCATTAACATTTCTGAAAGTTTCTTCTATTTCATCCCGCAAAGTTGATATTAACGAATCAGATTCACCGCCTACCCTTTGAGCGGCAATCCTTCCTTCGGCTATAGCTCTATCTGCCGTTGATATAGCATCCGATGCATAAGTCCTGGCTGCATCATAGCGTTTATTATCGGCCTCTTCCTGCATACGGCGCAAAGAATCCCGTGCCCGTGCAAGGGTACCGCCGGCATATTCGACAGCATTTGAGTCATTTTCAGCTCTAAAAACCGCTTCCCTGGCATTTTCCATCTCTGTTAAAGGAGGTTGTTCACATCCAATTAGAAGGATAGAAACAATAACCAGAATATAGAATAATTTAATCTTCATGCAGTACTCCTTTATTAATTTTAATACATTTAAGAAAAATTATCCATAAGTAAAAACAGGTATTTCGACCCTTGAATAATATCGATTACCGCATTATTTTCTATATTATGAGATTAATTAGTTTCCTAAAAACCGGACTTTTTATATATGAGTGTTTCAGAATACTCATTTTAGCCATAATTTTGATTATTCAGGGAAGTGAACCTGGTTTATCCATTCGAATGATTTTTGCTGCTTCTGCAGCTTTATTCCCGTTAATGGCATTGTTCATTTGCATCGATATAAATCGATATAAAACATATCTGCCCTTGTTTGCGGCTGGAAAATGCATCTGTATTTTCATGGAACTGGGCTGGTCTATTATTTCCCGGCAGGTTACAATGATTGGAAGCATTGACAGTGCAGCAATTCTTGCCCAATTAATACTAAGCGGCGATTTATTTGCTCTGGCTGCTGTTTTTATGATTATTAAAAATGTAAATGCAGAAAATACAGACATAGCGGAGGAAAACTAATGCGGATTATTCCAATCGCAAGCGGAAAAGGCGGAGTAGGCAAATCTCTGGTTTCGGCAAATCTTGCCGTTTCCTTTGCTCAGGCAGGAAAGAGCGTTGTGCTTGCGGATCTTGATTTGGGAGCATCGAACCTGCATCTGGTTCTGGGGCATCAAGCGCCAAAAGCTGGAATCGGCACTTATTTAAATAATATCAAATCCAACTTTTCGGACGTTATTACGCAAACCGATGTCCGCGGGCTTAGATTTATTCCAGGCGATAACGAAATACCAGGCACTGCGAACCTTACTGCAGCCCAGCGGAAAGCTCTTGTAAAACAGCTTCTGGCGCTCAAAGAAGATACCGATATATTAATCCTTGATTTGGGCGCAGGAACACATCAATCAATATTGGATTTCTTTTTGCTTTCTAATCAGGGTATTGTTGTTTCCGCACCGGCAGTAACAGCAGTTTTAAACGCCTATGTTTTTTTAAAAAATACTGTTTTTCGTTTAATGTTCAGTTCATGCACAAAAGGTTCCAAAGCGCGTGCACATCTGGAAAAAATGAGAAAAGACGGCGCAGGCCATATTTATATTCCAAAATTACTGCCGGAGATTCAGAAGATCGATCCTGTCTCTCATGAAAAATTTGTTAAACGCCTTGATACTCTTCGTCCGCGTCTTATTATGAATATGGTAGATGAACCAAAAAATGCGGATGTAGCTATGAAGATACGCCGTTCATGCGAAGAATATCTTGATCTTAAAATAGAACATATGGGCATTATCTACCGCGACATGATTCAGGATAAAGCGCTTTCTTCCAGACTGCCAGTTGTTTTATATAAACCGCAGTCGGTTTTATCACAGGCAATTTACCGTATCGCAGATAAAATAATGGAAAGCCCTGAAGATAACTTTACGCCGGACGACAAGCAGATCGATGACAGCTTTACAGAAGCGGAACTGGAAGCAGAAATTGATTTTGATACTAAAATGGAATATGTAGAAGACCTTCTGCATTCCGGAGCCATGAGTCAGGGCGATTTAATAGAAACAGTTAAATCACAGCAGCTGGAAATTTCAAAACTTAAAAAAGAAAATAATTTCCTAAAGCTGAAAATAACAAAAGCTTTACAGCAAGGTTATAAGGTATAATATGCCATTTTTATATATTAATTTTCCATCATGGCTTAATCCGGAAATTATCCCCGGCCTGCCAGTCCGCTGGTACGGATTAATGTACATTTTTGCTTTTGCAACTGCATTTTTTTTATATAGAAAACAGGTTAAAGAACGGCACTTTCCAATGTCCGAAGACGACCTTTCCAGTTTATTCTTTTGCGGGATACTTGGTTTATTGCTTGGAGCAAGGCTTTTCCATACATTGATTTATGAAACAAGCGATTTTTACAGAAGGCAGCCCTGGTTAATTTTCTGGCCTTTCCGTAACGGGCAATTTACCGGTTTACAGGGAATGAGTTATCACGGCGGAGCTTTTGCAGGTCTTTTGGCTGTTATCATTTTTGCAAAGGTAAAAAAATACAGTTTCCGCGAAATCGGCGATATGTTTGCAGCAGCGATTCCTCTTGGTTTTACATTCGGGCGTATTGGTAACTTTATCAATGCCGAACTTTACGGCAGAGCTACCGCAAGTCCTTTAGGAATGGTTTTTCCCGGCGCAGCTCCGCTCCCTGCAAGCGAAAACTGGGTTCAGGAAATTGCAGAAAAAACAGGTATGGATATAAACGGTTTATGGGAAGTTAATCTGCCGCGCCATCCTTCGCAGTTATATGAAGCCTTTTTTGAAGGTATTATATTATGGGCAATTATCTGGTTTTTCCGAAGCCGTAAACCATTTAAAGGTTTCCTTGTTGGGCTTTACTTTCTGGGATATGGTTTTTTCCGTTTTATTATCGAATATTTCCGCGAACCGGATGCCGATCTTGGTTACCGGTTTGAAATCGTAAAAACAACACTTCCTACTGCGTATGCGCATCCTCTTCTTAGCTTTTCTACAGGGCAGGTGCTTTGCTTTTTTATGATGGTTTTCGGAGCTGTCTGGCTTATCTATGCTTCCCGTTTATCCGACAGCAAAGATATTTTTGTTTATAACGAAGAAGAACTTGAACAATTAAAGGTTAACGAAGCGGCAAAAGAGCGGAACCAGCGCAGAAAATTAAGAAAAAAACTGCGGTAAAGAAGCACTTGAATTTCCGCTATTTAGCATGTAATATGAATTAATCGGAAAATTAAGGAGAGATTGGGATGAAAACGATGATTTGCAGCGTTTGCGGTTACGTGTGTCCGAATAAAGGGCATATGACTATTTTAGAAATGATGGAACAGGGAATGGTTGTACAACTTATAGTTGTAGGTATTCTTTTTGTCCTAATGGGATTAATGATCAATGCAATCGGCAAAGGAAGAGCTGCAGCTTTAAAGGAAACCGGTTCCGGCAGTTCCTCTGTCAATAATAAAACAATAGAAGGCTCTGCAATTATTGCAGCAATTACAGCCGCTGTTAATGAATACAGAAAAAAATAAATAATCAAGGAAGGAAAAAATGCCAAAAATAAAATTAACCGATTTAGTACTGCGCGATGCGCACCAGTCACTTTTTGCTACCCGCATGGTCACTGCAGACATGCTGCCAATCTGCGACAAGCTCGACAAAGCGGGCTTTTACGCGCTGGAAGCCTGGGGAGGCGCTACTTTTGACGCCTGTATCAGGTTCTTAAACGAAGATCCGTGGGAAAGGCTGAAAAAGCTTAAAAAAGCCCTGCCTAAAACTCCAATAATGATGCTTCTTCGCGGTCAGAATCTTTTAGGTTACCGCCATTATGCCGACGATGTAGTAGAAAAATTCGTTGAATATGCAGCAAAAGACGGCGTTGATATTTTCCGTATCTTTGACGCTTGCAATGATCCGCGCAACTTTAAAACAGCAACTGCAGCCGCTTTAAAAACCGGCAAACATATTCAGGCAACTATTTCTTATGCTGTAACTCCTTTTCATACAGTCGAAAAATACGCAGAGTTTGCAAAACAGCTTGCAGACCTTGGCGCTAACTCTCTTTGTATTAAGGATATGGCAGGTCTTTTAAAACCATACGAAGGTTACGAACTTGTAAAAGCTATTAAAAAAGCAACAAGCCTTCCTTTGGAAATCCACACTCACGCCACTACAGGTATGTCAGTAGCTACTCTTACCAAGTGCGCCGAAGCTGGTGCGGAAATTCTTGATACTACAATTTCTTCCATGTCGATGGGAACAAGCCACAGCCCGACAGAAACAATGGTAGAAATTTTTAAAGGCACAGAGTTCGACACAGGATTAGACATCAATCTGTTACTCGAAATTGCAGCATACTTCCGCGAAGTCCGCAAGAACTACAAAAAATTTGAGTCCAGTTTCCTTGGCGCAGATACTCGTCTCCTTGTAAGCCAGGTTCCCGGCGGAATGTTAAGTAACATGGAAAGCCAGTTAAAGGAACAGGGCGCAGCCGATAAAATGGACGATGTATTAAAAGAAATCGCAGTCGTACAAAAAGATGCAGGTTATCCGCCGCTTGTAACGCCTACAAGCCAGATTGTCGGAACACAGGCTGTATTTAATGTATTGTTCGGCCGTTATAATAAACTTTCCGGCGAGTTCCAGGATCTTGTTGCCGGTAAATACGGCGCATGCCCTGCACCAAAAAATGCAGACCTTGTCAAAAAAGCGCTTGAAGCTTTAAAGATGGAAAAAGAAATGACTTGCCGTCCTGCAGATGAAATCCCTGCAGAATATTCAAAACTGGAAGAAGAAGCAAAAAAAATACTTGGTAATAATGTATCTACAGAGGATGTACTTACACTTGCAATGTTCCCGAAAGTTGCTCCGGACTTCTTTAAAACTCGCGCGAACGGCCCTGTTGTATTTAAGCCGGAAGCCGAAGCTGCGGCGCCGGCAGCAAGCGTAGCAGCTCCAGCAGGAAGTGCAGCGCGTTACAGCGTAAATGTTAACGGCGCAAATTATGATGTTGTCGTAGCTCCTGCAGGTTCTGTAGCAATTGCCCCAGCGGCAGCAGCCGCGGCTTCAGCCGCGCCAGCTCCAACAGCTTCTGCAGGCGGCGATACGATTATAGCTCCTGTAGCCGGAACAATTCTGCGTTTTGTAGCATCAGAAGGCGCGGATGTAAAAGCCGGTGATACAATATTAATTCAGGAATCCATGAAAATGGAACTTGAAATTAAAACAAGTGTTGCAGGAAAAGTTCACTTCCTGGTTCAGACAGGAACCCAGGTAGCTTCCAAACAGCCGGTTGCAAAAATAGGCTAAGTGTAAAAAAGAGGTTCTCGCAGAGGCGCGGAGTTTTGCAACTAAAGTTGCTTAAAGAACGCAGAGTTTTTGTACGAAAACAATGCGTTCAACTCCGAGCTTCCTGTGAGAGATAATCAAAAATTAAAAAAATTAAGAAATCTAATAATCAGAAAACCAGAAGCTCATAATATATAATACTAACAACAACTCTGCGCCTCAGCGTCTCTGCGAGAATCTTTCTTAATAAATTAAGAGTTTTCTTTAAGTTCGCGGAGTTCCTGCAGTGTTCTTAATTTCCAGATTGCTTTTTCCTGAATCTGCCTTACCCTCTCGCGTGTAATTCCAAGAAATTTTCCAGTTTCTTCCAGTGTTAGAGGATTTTCTCCCGTTAAGCCGAAACGAAGCTGAATTATTCTCATTTCTCTTTCGGATAACTGAGAAAGAATCCCGCCCATTGTCTCCTGCAATGTCATGGAAAAAACCATTTCAAAAGGCTCAGCTCTTATATCGTCTTTTATAAGATCTGCCAAACGAGTCATATTTCCGTCATCAACGATAGTATCAAGGCTTGTAGTTTCCTGCGATAACTTTACAATTTCTTTTACCTTTGAAACGGGCACATTCAAATATTCTGATAATTCCTGTTCGTTAGGGTCTCGCCCTAAATCCTGAGTAAGCTGCTTTGCTACATAATAACATTTTTTTATCGTATTAAGCATATGGATAGGGATGCGGATAACACGCCCTTTATCTGCAATACTTTTAATTATTGCCTGTCTTATCCACCATGTACCATATGTGGAAAAACGGCAGCCCCTTGTATAATCAAAACGTTCTACAGCTTCTATAAGACCGATATTTCCTTCGTCAATCAGATCTAAAAGAGATAAACCGCGATGCTGATAATTTTTGGCAATTGAAACAACAAGGCGTAAGTTTGAATTAATCATTGTGTTTTTATAATGCAAAAGCGTACTGTCCAAGGCTGCTTTTTCACTGCTAAAGTCTTTAGTAACTCCGTCTATTTCCTTGTTTTTCTTTTTTTCAGCTTCCAAAGCTTTTAATTTGCTTCGTAAACTAATAATTTTTTCGCCGATATTCTGCTCTTCCTGCAATGTTAAAAGCGGAAACCTGGAAATCTGCCTAAAATATAAAGCCAGAGGATCCGATTCTTTCTGCAATTTAATCCTTTTATGGGATTTATCCAGCGATTTCCTTGGGTCTCTGCGGTTCCCGCTGCGGGAACTGCCGCGTTTAGTGCTGCTGCGACTGCCATGAAGCTGTCCTATATTATCAATTCCAATCTCCATTTTTCACCTCATCTTTTAAGTTCTGGAATTATTAGCGCCTGCTCTTGGAGCAATTGCCGGATCAATCGGTATATCATTTCTAAATACCATAAAAAATAACTGCGGTTTCTCTGAAACAGCATTAACTCCTAACCTGCCCAGTTCCATCCCTGGAGTTATACGGTCTCCTACATTTACAGATATTGTTTCGCAGCCGCCGTACATGTAATAATACCCTCCGGCAGTTTCTACAATTACAACTCTTCCAAACTTGCGCCATGGTCCTGCAGAAACAACAAACCCCTGAGTTAAGCTCTGTACAGATTCAAATTGATTCCCTTCTACAACAACACCCATCTGCCCTGTCATATAAGTAATATCTTTCGGCATAATAGGCCAGCGTAAAGAATACAATCCGCTTGCTGCTCTTGTGTTTCCGGCATTTCCTGAATTTGAATTTGCAGAAGCAGCCGCGGCTGCAGGCTGAGCAGTACTTGTTGTACTCGAACCCGGCACTTTAATAACATCACCTGCTCTTAACGAATGATTGGAAGCAAACCCGTTTATATCCAATAGCCTTTGCAGGGTAATTCCATGAGTACGCGCAATACTAAAAAGCGTATCGCCTCTTACCGCCCTGTAATTAACCAATGTTTGAACATTGATGGTTGGCGTCGCCGCAGAATCGTCAGATGAAACCGGAATTACAAGTCTCCTTCCAGCCTGCAGCCTGGAAGGATCTGTAATGCCATTGGTTCTCATTAGATCATCCGCAGTAACATTGTAAAAGCGGGAAATTGAGTAGATTGTTTCCCCTCTTCCTACTACATGGATCAAATTATCCGCGGCAGCTGCTCCGGAGGAAAGGAGACATGCCAAAACAAAAAACAGCAATAAAATTTGTAGATACTTCACGGCTCTTCATTATCGGCAGTTTTTGCGTAAATCTATAATAGATATGGAAATATGACAAGGATGATTATCACTACTGCTGTATCTAGCGTTATAAAAATGAATAGACACCAGATATAGCGTAGGTGCAAAATACAAAGAACAGTAATCCGCAGTCTTTACATACTTAAATCATATATTGTAAAGTAAAACATGAGTGATTATAAAAGACCAAGCTGGGATGAATATTTTATGGAAGTTTGCGAGGCAATATCCAAACGGGCAACCTGCGATCGCGGGCGCTCCGGCTGCGTAATTGCCAAAGACAAACAGATTCTTGTTACCGGATATGTCGGTGCTCCAGCAGGGCTTCCTCACTGTGATGACGAAGGCCATCAGCTAAAAAAAATGGTGCATGAAGACGGCAAAGAGACGACTCATTGTGTCAGAACTGTTCATGCCGAACAAAATGCAATTTGCCAGGCGGCAAAACGCGGTATTTCGATAGATGGAGCTACTCTTTACTGCCGGATGACTCCGTGCAGAACCTGCACTATGCTGATAATTAACTGCGGAATAAAACGTGTCGTCTGCCAGCGGCGCTATCAGGACAGCAGCGATTCACTAGCCATGTTTGAAAAAGCGGGAATTACAATAGAACACCTGCACGATGAATTACAGCAGTACTAATGTAAATTTTAATATTAACTGGATTCCAGAATAATCCGGTATTTTAAGTATACCTCTTCCAGGGTATGCAAAGGCCCCGGGGCGTTTACTCTCTTTCGTAAAGTACAGGCATCACGCCTCTCGATAAAAAAGTCATAAATTGCCCTTGGATCATGATCATTAAACATGGAATAAACAGGTTTTGAATCCAGATACGAACGCACTTCTTCATGTCCGACAGTCGTTATTCCATATCGTTTTAATCTGCTTCGAATCTGAAGGATCTCTTCATAAGACAGTCCAAAAAGGAATTCTTCAAGCGCCCATCTTGTTTTATCATTGGTGGATTCCTCTTTTAGAAAATCCTCCCATTCGGTTTCACTGTCCATATCAAACGAAATACGCAATAATTCTGTATTTCCGTCCATAGTTCCAAAACTTGGCGGCGCAGAATCTCTGGCAGCCCATAATGAAGAAAGCGCCATCAAATGGCGGATACTGCGCTGATCTACACCGCTGTCCCAAAGAGCAATTAGGTCATTTGCAAGCTTGGCTTTTGTATTACTGGAAAAGCCGGGATCTTCAAGGCACGAAAAATATACATTCTCTGCCATTAAGGTAAAAACAACAGAAAAGGAAATTTCCTTTGCAGGAGTGTATAAACCGGTATTTTCTTTTGTTAATTTGGAAAGCAGGGAAAAAGCATGGAATTTTGCCACCAAAAAGCTGCGAAGAGCTGCAACTTTAGCAGGAATCCGCAGAAGATGAGATGCAGTAGAGAAAAAGAGCAGCGATTCAGTAAGCTGATTTTCGTTAAGCAGAATATCCCTTACAAACTTTGTATCTTTTATGGAAGGATAATCAAAAACTGCATTCCCAAGATTTCGCAGCCGCCGAAACCTTTCGCTTACAAGAATAAAATCTCCGTTATTTTTTTCTTTTAGCCAATTTTCACATTTTTCAACAAGGATTTCTTCGTCTTTTGATAAAACTTGCGCTGAATGCATATTAACCATATTAGTATATTATCGTACAGAATATCCAATTCATCAACCGAATCTGCCGGTTATATAATCACTTGTTCTTTTATCTTTTGGGGTCATAAAAACTTCGGCTTTTGAACCTTCTTCGATAAGGTTTCCCATAAGCATAAAAACAGCTCTGTCGCATACACGTCCTGCCTGCTGAACATTGTGCGGGGCAATGATAATCGTATATTGTTTTTTTAACTCAATAAGGGATTCTTCAATTTTTGCAGTTGATATAGGATCAAGACCGGAACATGCCCTGTCTAAAAGAATTATTTCAGGTTCAAGCGCCAGAACACGCGCAATACAAAGGCGCTGCTGCTGTCCTCCCGAAAGGCTCATCCCCGAAATTGAAAGCCTGTCTTTAACTTCGTTCCAAAGCGCGGCTCTTTGCAGGGATCTTTCTACTATCTCTGCGAGTTCTTTTTTGCTTTTTCTGCCGCTTAAACGGGGCCCGTAACAAATATTATCAAAAATAGAAACAGGAAGAGGAGTGGGAACTTCAAAAACCATACCAACCTTATTGCGAAGTTCGGTAACATTAACATCCTGATCATAAATGTTTTTTCCATCAAGAAGAATCTCGCCGTTCATCCATGCGCCTGCATTCAAATCACATAACCTGTTAAACGAACGCAAAAGGGTCGTTACTCCGCTGTTTGCAGGGCCAAAAATTGCTGTTATTTCATTTGCCTTTATTTTCATATTTAAATTGTGAATAACCTGTTTTTTATCGTAATAAAAATTAACGTTATTTACAGTAATTTTTGATTCCAATCCAATACCTCTTTACCCTATCTCTTGACAGATTTTGCAATAAATCTGTTAACCATTGCATTTGCAACAACATTTATAAGTAAAATCATAATAATTAAAAGAGTTGCAGTACCATAGGCATTTTCCATGGAAATACCTTCTCTAGCCAATATATAAAAATGAACTGCCATGGAACGCGTAGAAGAAAAAACCGATGACGGCATTCTAAAAGCGGAACCTGCAGTAAGAATAACTGCAGCAGTTTCTGCAACACAGCGCCCAACACTTAAAATAATTCCATTTACAATGCCAAGCAATGCAGAAGGAAATACTACCCTGCTGATTGTCTGCCATTTTGTAGCGCCTAACGAAAAACTGACTTCCCTGTAAATATTCGGAACTGCGCGAATCGCTTCCTCCGATGTACGTATTACAGTAGGCAGAATCATAAATGCAAGGGTCAATCCGCCCGCAAGAATAGACCAGCCCAATTGCAGATATATAACAAAAAAAATAAAACCAAAAAGCCCGTACACAATAGACGGTATTCCTGCAAGAGATTCTGCGCTAAAGCGGATAATACGGGTTACTATATTTTCTTTTGTATATTCAGCCAGATAAAAAGCAGTTCCAATGCCAAACGGAACAACAATTGCAATAGCCAGCGCTGTCAGCAGAAATGTACCAACAATCATGGAAGAAATACCGCCGGCACGCCCCATACTGCGCGGAACTTCTGTAAGGAACTGTAAATTAATTACAGGCAGCCCTTTTGCAACAATATAAATAATAATGAACAATAAAAGCCCTATCACAAACAGCGCTGCTGACCAAATTATTATTTTTGCTATTTTCTCCGAAAGAGCCGCTGTCATTTTCATTTTCTTCATTTTCTCCGCGTAATAAATTGTGCCAATGAATTCAGCAGCATAATTGCAACAAACAGAACAATACCTGTAGCAAAAAGAGCCTGTTGATGTTCTCCCGATGCATATCCCATTTCTATACCGATATTTGTTGTAAGAGTCCTGACAGGATCCAATATTGACTGAGGTACTGCAACAGCATTACCCAAAACCATTATTACTGCCATTGTCTCGCCGATAGCACGTCCTATTCCAAGAATAACCGCCGCTACAATTCCGGATTTTGCAGCAGGCAGAATTACAGAATAAATTGTCTGCCAATGCGTTAATCCCAAAGCAAGGGCGCCTTCTTTATATTGACGAGGAAGCGCAAGAATGGAAACTTCTGTTATACTTATTACAGTAGGCAGAATCATAATCCCAAGAATTAATGAACCTGTCAGAATGCTTAACCCCGGCCCTCCCAAATAATTGCGCACTGCAGGTACAATAAACAAAAGACCCCAAAATCCATAAACAACAGAAGGAATACCGGCAAGCAATTGTATCGCAGGCCTGAATATACTGCTCATCAGCGGAGGAGCATATTCTGCAAGAAAAACGGCGCAGCATATTCCTATAGGCACTCCAACAATTGCCGCTCCAATCGTGACAGTAACAGAACCAATTATCATCGGGAAAATTCCAAATAACCCTCTGCTCGGCGCCCATTCCATTCCAAAAATAAAATTGATTATCCCAACCTCTGCAATAACTGTTGCACCCTGAAAAATAATAAAAACAGTAATTAATGCCAATGCAGATATTGATGAAAGAGCAAGCGCGAAAAATGTATATTTTGATACCAGTTCTTTAAATTTATTCATTTTGTTCCATATATCATTTTAAGGGATAAGCCCCTCTTGTGTCATTAGCTCTTTTCCGCTTGGAGAAAGAATAAATTCGATAAATTCCATTGCCATGCCAGTTGGCGGAATTTCTTTTGATACAAACAAAAACGGCCTAAAAAGACTGTAACTGCCGTTTCTTACATTTTCCGATGAAGCTTCAACGCCATCAAGTTTTATAGCTTTTACCGTATTATCTACAAGACCAAGAGATATAAAACCTATTGAATTGGGATCTCCTGCAACAAGCTGTCTTACAGCGCCGTTTGAATCCTGTATTATGGCTCTTGGAGTAATTCTATTATCGCCCATGACCATATCTTCAAATGCGCTTCGGGTTCCTGATCCTTCTTCACGTGCAATTATATGTATCCTTGCCTGACGTCCGCCAATCTCGCTCCAGTCTCTTATTTCTGCTGTATATATACTTCTTACCTGTTCCAGTGTTAAATCAATCACAGGATTCCGCGGATTAACAATCATTGCAAGTCCATCTCTAGCTATCTCGATAGACCAAAGATCTTCTTCTGTTCTTTTTAACCAGCGGGATGACATTCCAATATCTGCAGTACCGGTCTCGGCTGCTGTGATACCTGCAGAAGAGCCGCCTCCCTGAATATCAATTTTTCTATCCGGAAACAAGAATTCAAATTCTTCTGCCAAAAGCTCAACATACGGCTGCACCGAAGTAGAACCGGCAACGATGACACATACGCCCGATCTGCCTGCGCAGGAAACAACTGCCATTAGTATCAATATAATAAATAAATATTTACTTGTTTTTACATTAATCATTTAACCAAACCTGCCGGAAATATAATCTTCTGTGCGTTTATCTTTTGGAGATAAAAACATCTGTTTTGTAGCGCCGTATTCAACCAGCCTTCCTACTTTGTCATCTCCGTCTCCTATCATTAAAAATGCGGACATTGTTGATACCCTAAGCGCCTGTTCCATATTGTGCGTCACAATTATGATTGTATATTTTTTCATCAGGTTTAACATTAGTTCTTCAATTTTCATGGTCGATTCCGGATCGAGGGCGCTGCACGATTCATCCATCAGAATTACATCGGGTTCAACTGCAATGGCGCGGGCTATGCATAACCTTTGCTGCTCTCCAGGCTGAAGTTCAAGTGCTGGTTTTTTTAAGTTGTCTTTTACCTCGTTCCAAAGCGCTGCTTGAATCAAACTGTTCTCTACTATTTCTTCTATTTGGTATTTATCTTTTATTCCATGTTTTCTTGGACCAATGGCAATATTATCGTAAATGCTCATTGGAAACACATTAGGTCTCTGAAAAACCATGCCTATTTTTTGTCTAAGATAAACAACATCTGAAGTTTTATCGTAGATAGAAAAATTATCTAAATAAACACCGCCTTCTACCCTGACTTTTGGTATTAAATCGTTCATACGGTTAAAAACACGCAAAAGTGTGGATTTTCCGCAGCCCGAGGGGCCGATTATTGCTGTTATACTGCGTTCATAGATATCCATGGTAATATCGCCCAACGCGTGATAAGTATCATAATAGAGGTTTAACGCTTCTGTTTTTATCTTAACGCTATTATCCACATATGCTCCCGCAGAATGTCTAATTATAGCAGATTCCGGCTCTTACAGCAATCCACGGTTTTTGAGAATTCAGATATTGATGGAGGTCCAGTACCGCGAAAGCGGTAAGGAGTCGCCTTACAGTCGTAAACTTCCTGTTTTTGGAGGTGGCGGGAGTCGCCTTACAGTCGTAAACTTCCTGTTTACTCCTTCCAGGCCGTCTGCGCCGCTAAACCGACCTCCATGTCGGTTTTCTTCTCAGACGCTCTCGCGTCTTCGAAGCCGCGGCTCCGTTTCGACTCCCGCATCGTTAGAGTTTTCTATCAATTATTATACCGTAAAAGATTTAATGAGTAATTAAAAATGCCATGGAGGTGGCGGGAGTCGAACCCGCGTCCCAATACGCGAAACATAAACATCTACAGATTTAGCCGTTTATTAAATTGTCGGAACAGACTTGGCTAAACGGCGCGCGGTCTGTCCGTATTCCGGAAAATCTTACCTGACCACTTCCGGAAGAAGTGGTCAGACCAGCTCTGATTGCGACGCGGAAGCTGTTCCTCAGAGCGGCGGAACAGTTCCACGCGATTACGCAGCTAAGGCGTATTCGTAACTGTCAGTTTTGGCAGTTAAATTTTTGCCCAATCAGGAGATGAGCACTCCATCTGCAGCTTATACCCCGAAGACGTACCAGTCGAAACCGGTGCACCCCCAACGATTAACTATACAAAACATTATAACACAATAATTAAAAAAAGCAATGTCTGTTTATTTACCGGCTAGCGTAAATTAATTTATTGATACTTTTGGGAAATCTCTCTGAATTTATCATTAATTTTTTCGACAGCATCGGCTATTATAGGATCAAACTGTGTTCCCTTTCCATCAATAATAATTTTTAAAGACTCTTCATAGGGAATAGCAGATTTATACACACGAGCGCAGACAAGAGCATCGTAAACATCAGCTAATGCGGCAAGGCGGGCTGTCAGCGGAATCTCTTCGCCTTTTAACTGTTCCGGATATCCCTTGCCATCCCAGCGTTCATGATGTCCGTAACAAATATCTTCGCAGTGTTTTAAGTAAAGAGATGTATTAACATCGCCAAGTTCATGAACAATTTCCTTGCCGCGGGTGGTATGAGTTTTCATAATCTCATATTCATCAGGATCAAGTTTTCCCGGTTTTAAAAGAATTTTATCCGGAATTGCAATTTTGCCGACATCATGCAGAGCCATGGACTTCATAATAATATCAGGTTTAAGACTAATTAATTCTTCTGCATAAACAGAGTTATTTTCTATAAGGTAGTCAATAAGCGCTTTAACAAATAACTGCGTTCTTTTTACATGTTCGCCCGATTCCAAATCGCGGTGTTCAATTACGTTTGCTAAACCCTGCAGTGCATTTTCCAGCGTTTTTGTAGCTTCGGCAGTTTTATATGCAACAATCTCTTCCAAATTATCGCTGTATTTTTTTAACTCTATCTGGTTTCTAACGCGTAATTTTACAATCTGCGGATTAAACGGCTTGTTAATAAAATCAACTGCACCTGCTTCCAATAAATCATTCTCTGAATCGCTTTCTATTGTAATAAAAATAACCGGAATGCGCCTGAAAGTACTGTCTGCTTTTAAAATGCTAAACAGTTCACGTCCGTCCATCTGAGGCATCTGAACATCCAGAAGAATTATCTTTGGAAGAGGGTCAGTAGTTCTGAGTTTTTCCAGCGCTTCTTTACCGTTTAATGCAGTTATAATGTTGTAATCATCTTTTAAAATTTCTTCCAGAATCATAACATTGGCATCAAGATCATCAACTACTAAAACTGTGGGCGTATTTTCAAGCATATTGATTTATAACCTTATCAATTTCAACTAATGTCTTATCGTAGACATCATAAAACAGGTTTAACTGTTCGTCTTTTACAGCTCCGGCTTTTATTTGATTTTCCAGTTCTACGCATTGATTATATAATTCGGTAAGGGAAAGATTAGCTGTAAGTCCTTTCAGCGCATGAGCGGAAGTTTTTGCTTTTATCATATCTCCCTCTGCCAGGGCAGTTTTTATTTCGCTGAGAGATTGATCCGCCTTAAACTTATCCAGTAACTTTGAGTAAAGTTTTGTATTATTCATGACTCTTTTTGAACCTTCACTGACATTTATATAAATTGAATCATCTGTCATAATAACCCCTTATTAACGTTCCCTGTAAATAATGCGTCCTCTGCTAAGATCATACGGAGAAAGGGCAACCCTTACACGGTCTCCGGGAACTATACGAATATAATGCTTACGCATTTTCCCCGATAAATGAGCCAAAATAAGATGCCCGTTCTGATTATCCAATTCCACCCTAAACATGGTGTTGGGAAGGGCTTCCCTGACTACACCTTCTACTTCTATTGCTTCTTCCTTAGCCACATATACTCCTTATTTTACATGTTATAATAAATAACCCCTTTATGTCAATTGTAACTATATGATAGAATAAAGAATGCATTATTACAGCACCAGAAATAAAAATGAAAATGTTACCTTTGCAGATGCAGCCCTAAAAGGCCTTGCTCCGGACGGAGGTCTTTATGTTCCGGAGGAGATCCCCAATTATCCTCCGGCTGTTCTAGCTTCGCTTGCTTCGATGGACTTTAACCAAATTGCATTTGAAACTGTAAAGCCGTATGTAAAAGATGAAATTTCAGACAGTGCGTTATCTGATATTATAAAATCGGCTTTTAATTTTACTGCTCCGCTGATACCTGTTTTAGACCGTTACACATCCGAACTATTTCACGGACCAACTGCCGCTTTTAAGGATTTTGGCGCCCGTTTTATGGCTCGCGCTTTTTCTTATTTGCGCCGGGGGGAAGACCGTCCTTTAAAAATACTTGTTGCCACTTCCGGAGACACAGGCGGAGCAGTAGCAGACGGTTTTTTTGATGTACCCGGCATTTATGTAACTGTTCTCTACCCTGCAGGGAGAGTATCCGCTCTCCAGGAAAAACAAATCGCTGGATTGGGAAAAAATATTACAGCTCTTGCTGTAGAAGGCAGTTTTGATGACTGCCAGTTTCTTGTAAAAAAAGCTCTTGCAGATGAAAACTTAAAAAAAAGAATGTCTCTTTCATCTGCAAATTCGATAAACATAAGCCGTCTTATTCCACAGGCTGTTTACTATTCTGCAGCCGCTGCAAAAGCTTATAATGGACTTTTTGATCCTGACGGCGAAGCAACACCGCGTTCTGCAGGCAGAGCAGCGTTTTCTCATTCTTTAAATTCCCGCAAACCGGTAACATTGTGCGTTCCTTCCGGAAACTTCGGCAATTTAACAGCTGGCTTATATGCGATGAAAATGGGTGCGCCTATTAAACAATTTATAGCGGCAACAAATATAAATAAAACAGTACCCGATTATCTGGATTCCGGCGAATATCTTGCAAGGATTTCCCAGGCGACAATTTCCAACGCAATGGATGTCGGCGCACCCAGTAACTTTGAGCGGATGTCTGCACATTTTTCCTGGGAAGAAATGCGCCGGATTATTTTAGGCGCGGCTGTGTCCGACGAAGAAACAAAAGAAACCATAACCAGTATATACGAACAAGCGGGTTATTATCTTGATCCTCACAGCGCAGTCGGCTGGAAAGGACTAGATAAACTCCGCGTTGAAAATAAAATTACAGAAGATGTATCTATTATTCTCTGCACAGCGCATCCGGCAAAATTTTCCGAAATTGTTGAACCGCTTTTAGGCGCTGTACCCGTGCCTGTTTCGCTTAAAAACGCAATGGAAAGAAAAGCAGATTCAAAAAGAATCCCTGCAGATGTTTCTGCGCTGATAGATACATTAAATGAAAGTTTATAATTTTTTATCTAAAGCCCTGAAATCTGATTTATAAAATTAACGTTTATTAATGATTCCTGCTGTGATAAAAAATAAAGGTAGTCAGATAACTTATTTAAATATTTTCCGGCATTGGGGCACAAAGTATGCTCCTTATAAATGGCAGTATAGTACCGCTCTGCCCTTCTTGCTACTGTTCTTGCTATGTGAATCTGCGCTTCTATAATATTTTTCCCCGGCAAATTAAATTTAGTCTGCCTGGGAATATTTTCCAGCAGTCTTTTAATTTCTTTTTCCATACTTGCAACTTCGTTTTCGTTAAAATAATAACTTTCGTTATTATTATCTGAAACATGAGACATAAGCTTCATAAGATTTCTTTGTATCCGTTCGATAAACTGACATGCATGCTGCCAGGAAAACTGCCATGCGTCTTCATTTGCCAAAATAGCCCTGATTAGACCCAGATGCGCATTTAACTCATCTGCCGTGCCGATAAAATGTATTAATATATCACTTTTAGAAATTTTAAAACCGCTTAAATCGTTTGTTTCGGTTGATATATTCATATTTATCAGTTACCTTTGAATTGCATCTGTTGTCTGAATAAGAATTTGCGTATTCTTTTTATTCTGAATCATAACATCTTTTATGGTCTGTATTGATTCCGCAATAGACTTCCCGTTATCCATCTGAGAAGTAATCATCTTGGAAACAAGCTGAAAGAAATCATGTACCTTTGAAAGAGAATCCATAAATTCTTTATTTCCCGCTTGTTCTGCTTCTGCAAGTTCCTGAATCTGCATGGTGTTTTTTAACAATTCACTCATGCCGCAGGTGATAGTTTCTGACTCAATCTGCTGTTTCTTCATATTTGCAGTAATATTATTTATCATATTGGATGATTTTTCCGAGTTTTCTATAATAGTAAGAAGCCTTTCTGTTACTTTGTTGGATAACTCGATCCCTTCTTTTACAGTATCTATCATTCCTTTAATATTGGAAAAACTTTCTGTCAGCGTTGCTCTGGATTTTTCTGCAAGCTGGCGGATTTCTAAAGCAACAACAGCAAAACCTTTTCCGGAAGCGCCGGCGCGCGCAGCTTCTATTGACGCATTAAACGAAAGCATATTTGTTTTTTCAGAAATAGCATCCATTGATTCAAGGAGTTTGCTTAAAAATGCCGAGTTGCCGGAAATTAATTCCATGTTTTTCTTTGATTCAACAATCAATTCGCGGCTTTCTACTGCCAATGAAGCCAGTTCATTTGCGTATTCACTTGTTTTAATGGAATCAGTTGTCATTTGGGAAATGTCTTCACTTATTTCTGTAATTACTTTATTTGTCTGTTCTACAACCGATATTTGACTTTCAATAGCTTTTGGCATTTTGTCTACAGAATCTTTAACTCTCTCAGATACTTTATCGATTATTCCGTTAATTAATTCAAACTGAGAAAAAATGGTATCTTCCAGCTGTTTATTTCCGTCTGTATATTCGGTCATAACGTTAATTGTATTTGTTATGCTGGAATCAAGCTGCTGATTCGAAACTCCGGAACGTTTCGTTACTCTGACTATATTATCCAAAAGCATTCCCAATGATTCATTTTTTTCTTCTATTTCGAGTGATGCTTTCTGCGATTTCTTGTACATTGCAGCTTCTTCTATAACAAGAAGAATGTACATGGTTAAAATTACAAATAAAAATGCATAAGGAACATGTTTAAACATCGGCGCTATACCGTCTGCAAGCATTCTCATATCACGAACGCTTGCCAGAGCTACGATTACTACAGCTATAATAATGGGAATAAATCTAAGATTCCTTTTTAAAATAAGCGTAAGAACCGATGTTATTAAAACAATAACCAGTATTGGTCTTAAATAAAAATTTGACATAATACCAAAGGCAATATTTATCGCTTCTTTAGTCGGCTGAATACCTACATAAATTGCAGGGCCTATACAATAAACAAGAAGTATGGGAATTAAATATTTTTTAATTTTGTCAAAAATTTTGGAGTACTCAATAACAAAAATAGTAAAGAAGCCAAGACACAACATCTGAAAGCACCTGGTAGATCTTACAAACCAGGTAAAATAATTTGTGTCATAAGAAGAACCCATAGTGACATATGCCAGCGTAAATGAAAAAGAAAATAATGTAAAATACAGGTATCTTTTATCCTTGCATCCCCTGGAGATAAATGTAAATAACTGATAAAGCGCAAAGATAACGGAAAGAAACTGCGCAGCAAAAACCAAATGAACATTTAAAATATTTTTAATAAATACTTTCCGGGCATTTTCCCTGTACTCTGCTATTGCCATTTCAGGCAATGCAAGATTTTCATACTGAGGAAAAACTTCGATAATTAAAGAATTTCCCCTGTCAAAATTTACCAGCCCTGCAAAAAGAGGAACATGCGTAGCCAGAATTTCCCCTGTGCTGTAAAATCCGTCACGTTCCTCTATAAGACCCTTTTTATAAACAGTTGAATTATTAATATAAATAATCGCAGGCATTTCAAATTCGCCGATATACAAAGACAAGTTTTCGTTAACACAATCTAAATCCAGATAAAATGCAGTTTTGAATACAAAATAATCATTACCGCCGCTGCCAGTATTCGGAAGTTTATCTCCATGGTATGGTATAAACCCATCAAGCTCAAACCCGCTGGCTCTCATTGCTGTATGATTGTCATATTTTCCGGAAAAAATCAAAAAATCGCCAAGAGTTACCCCTTTGCTGCCCGACACATATGTATTTTGAGAGAATACAGTATTACAAATAAATGCCAGAAAAAGAAAAAAAAACACAGATCTACGAGTATTCATATAAATTCCCCATTTTTAACCATTTTAATATATTTTGGACAAAAATGCAAAGAAATTTATCGTATTTAACTTATAGAGTATCAGGCGAATCCAGCCAAACAGGAAGAGTCATATTTGTTTCGAGATAACCCATTCGCCGTTTTTTAATGGAAATTTCCAATATAGCAAAACCTTCGTTTTCCATTATACGTAAACGGTTTATGGAAATAGGATCATCTTCTGATATTCCTGCTTCATCCGCGATTGAACCGCGTACTACTCTGTTAACCCGGAAGTTCGATGAGAAAAAACCGCTTTGCAGCGGCGTAAGCTGCATACCAAACAACGGAGCGGCAATTCTATCCCGCCTGTCAATTCTTGCAGCATCCAATAAAGGCAGATCCGGACGGCGGACAGTCATCATAACCCGTCTTTCTACTGTTGTTCCTTCTCTGTTTACAGTTTCAAAAGCAACAAGTTCTCCAGGGCCGCACATAAACAGTTCATTCTGAAGCGCAGGAATAAGCCCTCCCTGGGAAGCGGTTACTCTTTTTCCGTTAACTGTCCTTATAAAAAATCCTTCGCTTACTTTGTGATGAGCAGCCGGAGTATTAGGAGCCGTATAAATAATTTCCGCGCCGTTAAATGTTTCGCATAACGTAAGGCCAAGCCATGGACGCGGCGCTCTGCCGCCTTTTATCATCGCAGGAAGAGCAGCAGCAAGCCTCTCTGCAGGAACAGCAAAGTTAAGCCCCTGATGCTGAGCAATACCTGCAAAAGCAACTCCAACAAGCCGGCCTTCGCTGTCAATAATCGGGCCGCCGGAATTGCCGCTGTTAATCGCCGCATCAATTTGAATAACATTACCAATTTGCAAGAAACGCCTGCCCAATGCAGAAACAATACCGGATGTTACGGTTTTTTCCAGACCTAAAGGAGAGCCGATTGCAAGCACAGTGTCACCGACACGCGGAACAACTCTGTCAACAAGCGAAAACACATATTCAGTTTCTATTTCTGTTTTTATTAATGCAAGGTCTAATGCTTTATCCCAGCCGATAACACGGGCAGGAATACGCGGGCTTGTAGAATCTCCCATGCGAATAAACATTCGTGAATATCCCCTGTGTCTGGGATCTACTTCGCTTGCAATAACATGGTAGTTTGTAATTAATAAACCGCTTGAATCAACAAAAAAAGCAGAACCCAAAACCCTATCGGGCATTCCCATACCCCTTTCGATTCTGAATCCTCTATCAACAATAACCGTAGCAACACCTTTTATCATGTCAGAGAATGTATCGCGGCCTGTCGCGTATGTACGTAAATTCTCAGGGATATTTCTTGCGCCTGCAGCCGTGGCGGCAGCAAGAAAGTATGCAGAAGAACGGCGCTGCCTTGCCTCTACGGCTTTTCCAAGAAATAAAACTGCGCTTGCTGCATCCATCGGCTGTATTTCATGAGATCTAACAGCCGCTAAAAAAGCGCTTAAATTATCGCCCTCTTCCAGTTTCTTCTTTGCAAATGAAAGTGTAAAAGCCGCTTCTTTTCCGGTATTTGCAGTTGTAACACCGATACTTGCGATAGATCTTCCAAAAGAAGCAGCATCATCCCAGCGTTCTTCTCTTATCGCCTTTTCCTGCAATTCTATAAGGTTTTCTATTGCCTGCTTTTCATATAAAGCCAATAAAAGCCAGTCTTCATTTTCGCTTTCTGTTATATTTGTTACAGAATAAACTTCTTTATAAATATAAATAAGGTTTAATGCGTTAACAGGATTTTCCTGAAGCTGCCTTTCTATATCACCCAAACGGATTGAACTGGTTGAACGAGGCGGCGTATCATCGGTATTTTTTAAACTTCTGCAGCCGGAAAGAATAATAAATATAAAAAACAATACTGCAATTTTTTTCATCTTTGATTCCCTGTCTCAGAATAAATCATTTCGCCGCTGCCGTCCATATCAAAGTAATAAACAACCGAACCGTCCAACTGATACACTTCCATTGTTCTGTGCCGCCCGTCTCCTGACCAGTCACTTTCCGAAGAAGATATTAAACTGCGGAAATTTAATGTTTCCTGCCACGAAGAATCCTGAACATTGCGGAAACGGCGTATTGTTTCCATCCTGCCGTCCAAATCCAGGTCTATATGCTGAATAACCGGCATACCTCTTTCAAACTCTGTGATTGAGACCTGCCTCCCATTTAAATTTTCAACAGCCTGAAGAATTACTCCTCTATTTTTATATATAGTTTCTACTGCACCGTCAATTTCCTGACTTGGACGGCTGACACTTGAACAAAATGATAAAAGAGCCCGGCGGGTAAGTGTTATATATTGATCAGAAAACTGCGGGTAAAGAAGACCTATTTTGGTTCTGCTTCCGCCAATTTCTGCAAATGAAACAGGCGCATACATAAAATCCGCAGGACCAAATTTGAATATTTCATTGCCCATTTCTGCCTGCAGAACAAAAGGATAACGTTCCCATGTAATCTGCGCCGGACTCAACTGCCCTGTAATATAATACTTTGCAGAAACCGGCGCGCCTTCTAAATTAAACTCTATACTAAAATTAAAAAAATTATTTTGATGCATATCATGAGAGAGAGATTTAATTAAACCTGATTCATAAAATACAAATGTATCGATAAACCCGGCTTTATCTTCATCCCAAATAATATAACCGGAAAAAGAATGCAGTTTCTGCGTAAAAAAATCCCGCCCCTCTTCGTTCCTTAACAGATTATATACGTTTATTAATATATCTTTTTCAAGCGAGTCATCTTCTTCATTATCGAACAGCTCTTCTACTGCCGTAAAGTCATCGATAAGTCCAAGGTTTAATGCAACTGGAATTGAAGCCTTATGAGGTTTAAAGTTTTCTATGTTAACCATACTTCCGGATCTGTACGAGGCAGCCAAGCGGCGCGATTCTTCTAAATCTCTTATAAAAGGAGCAGCCATCCACGATAATTCAGGATCTATTTCAAGTAAAAAAGGAAGCCGTCTAAGAGCCAGTTCAAGAAGTTCGATATCTCCTTCCGGAAGTTCAAGCGGCTCCGGTCTTCTGTTTTTTGCGTATTCAAAAAATATTTTTAAAGGACGGGAATCGCGCGGAAACCTGTCCATTGTAATTAAAACCTGACTGCGGAACAGCGCAAGCGATTGAATATCCCCCATTCCTCTTAAAGCAAGCAGGCGCAGCATTGCAGAATCTGCCCTCATCTGCGCATTGGCAGGACTGGAAGTGCGCATAGTATCTGCATTATCAATTTGATCCAGACAGTTTAGAGCGTAATTATATTTCCGCATAATTACAAGCAGTTCCGCTTTTAAAAGGAGCGCATGATTTTCGCTGTAAGATGTCCAGCGGTTTGTCTGGATTGCAAAATCCAGAACATCTGCCATTTTGTCTCTTTCTCCTGCAGATCGCGAGTGAATAACAGCGAAAAGGTAAGAAATATCCGATGATACATTTGCAAAAGCCCAGGCGCGTAAAATTGCTGCCTGTGCATCATCCCATCGCTTTTCATTAACTGCCTTTTGTATCCATTCTACATACTGCCTTGCAGCTTCTGAATCATCACGTCCGCCCGGTCTGTATTGCTGCTGGGCAAAAACATTAAAAAAACAAAAGAATAGTATTAAAATTAAAAGATATTTTTTCATATAGTTGTCTCTTTAGGCGAAAGACCGATAATTTGACGCACTTCTTCATCAATAAGTGTTTCACGTTCCAAAAGAGCATCGGCTAGTTTTTCAAGATTATCCTTACGGCTTTCAAGAATCTTTGCGGCATTTTCTCTGGCACAGTCAAGTATTTCTTTAATTGCCTTGTCTATGCGTTTTGCAGTATCTTCGGAATAGTCTTTGTGACGCGCAATTTCTTTTCCAAGAAAAATAGGTTCGTCTTCCTGTCCGTAGGCAACAGGACCAAGTTCTTCTGCCATGCCCCATTCGCAAACCATGTTACGCGCAAGTTCTGTAGCCTGTTTAATATCGTTTTTTGTTCCAGTGGTTGTTTCATCATAAAAAAGTTTTTCTGCAATCCAGCCGCCGTAAAGAATAGCGATGAAATCTTTCAGCCAGCCTCTGGAACGGCTGTAGCGGTCTTCTTCGGGAAGCGACATTGCCATGCCTAAAGCGCGTCCATGCGGAATAATTGTAACTTTATGCAGCGGATCAGCATTCTCTAAATAATAATGCAGAAGAGCATGACCCGCTTCGTGTATGGCAGTCATACGCCTTTCTTTATCGGATACAACAAGCGTCTTCCGCGCTACACCCATTAATACTTTATCTCTTGCTTCTTCAAAATCGGTCATAAGTACTTCTGCACGATCCTTACGCGCGGCAAATAAAGCCGCTTCATTTACAAGATTTGCAATATCAGCGCCGCTCATTCCCGGCGACATTCTTGCAACGCGCAAAAGATCAACACCTTCGTTTAAGGGAATTTTTGAAGCATGAATCTGTAAAATAGCCTCGCGTTCTTTTATATCCGGCATTGCAACAACAACTTGACGATCAAAACGACCAGGCCTAAGAAGAGCAGGATCCAAAACATCCGGCCGGTTTGTAGCTGCAAGAATGATAACGCCGTCTTTGGAGTCAAAGCCGTCCATTTCAACTAACAGCTGGTTTAAAGTCTGTTCGCGCTCATCGTGCCCGCCGCCGTAACCTGCGCCACGTGTGCGCCCGACAGCATCCAATTCATCAATAAAAATAATACAGGGAGCGCTTTTTCTTCCTTGATCAAATAGGTCTCTTACACGGCTTGCTCCAACGCCGACAAACATTTCGACAAAATCCGAACCGGACATATGAAAAAAAGCAACTCCGGCTTCGCCTGCAACAGAACGCGCCATTAATGTTTTACCTGTACCAGGCATTCCTACAAGAAGCACACCCTTTGGAATACGCGCACCCATCTTTGTAAACTTTTGCGGATTTTTTAAAAACTCTACAACTTCTTCAAGTTCAAATTTTGCATCTTTTTGCCCGGCAACATCGGAAAAGCTTACTTTTTTTCCTTCGTCATGATACCGTTTTGCTTTGCTTTTTCCAAAATGAAAATTTCTCATTCCGGCGCCTTGCATATTTCTGAACATAATAAAAATAATAAATATAATAAAAAACCAGGGAAGCATATCAAGAAGAACACGCAAAGGAGTAATTCTGACAGGCGCACCGGCAATATTAATATTTTTTTCTCTCAGATTGGACAAAAGCGCAGGATCGTTATAGGGAATAATGGTTCTATATTGAGCCGAGCCGTCTCCCACAGACCCTCTCAAAAATATTTCGATAGTATCATTTTGAGTTATAGTAACAGACTGAACCTGACCTTGATCAACAAAACGCAGGAATTCTGAATAAGTAATATTTGTTACAGAAGTTTTATCTCCCATAAAAAAATAGGCAGCAAAAATAACCAGCATTGCAATAAACAGAACAAGCGCCAAATTACCAGACCGCCGCGGCTGATTTGGCGTACGATCCGGCATATTATCATTTGGATTAAACATTAGTACTCCCGCTTATACTCTTATATATAGAAAGTATATGCCAAAAATACACTAAATACTAGAGTATGTAATGCTAGTGTCATGTAATATTCGGTTTGTAAAATAAAAAATGCGGTAATTCCTTATTACACAAGGAATTACCTTAATTTACATTGTGTCGTTTGAATATTACAGGACACTAAAAAGACCGAATTCAGCCTGTTTAACGTTAAATTCAGGGGAATTTTGATATTTCTTGTGCCTAATTTATAGGAAAAATTCTTATTCCTGTTTGAGAATAATTAGTGCCTTGTTTACGAATAACAAAAAATATATCTTCATAACTTTCACCTCTTCGCTGATAAATTAAATATTCTGCTCCATGCCAGGTCATTAATGTTCTTAAGTTATCCCTTAAATTAGGGGCAGGTGTAAAATTAAATTCAGATACAAATTGTTCCAAATCATCTGGCCGTTCAAGTTTTGAACCGCGCAAAGAATAAATATAAGCCAATGCCTGATATGCGCCTTCATTATCAGCGCAAAGGTAAATTGTTAAATTATCACCTGAGAACTCTACATTTCTTTTTATTGTGTATTCTCCCGGCTCTAATTTTTCTATTGGTGTAGTTGCACAGCTAACAATGATCATTACAAAAGCAATCGCAAAAAATAAAATAGAAAGTTTTTTCATAAATTCTCCTTATAAACGTGTTTATATTTATATTGACATATAATATCAGTAAAGTCAATAGCCGTAACGCATAGCCCTGGCAGGTTCCGGACGGCTGACATCTGTCAACGCACGTTTTGACGTGGCATTTATCTACCTCAGCCGTATGTCACCTGCCAGTGCTCTTCGCTACGGCTGTAATAGTTATTGTTTTAATTATTGCCGATATATTGCTGGGTAAGTTCGTTTACAAACTTATGAAGCGAGTCATTAAAACATTTTACATAACTCATCGCATCGTTATTAAGTATATTTTCAGGCAGAAAAAGTTGATAC
>Ga0123356_10000352_pt1 | contig 52446 bp, 41 predicted proteins | sample TergutEmb28metaG_2_FD_92546 | JGI IMG/M metagenome (GOLD analysis project Ga0123356, IMG submission 92546) | Embiratermes neotenicus P3 segment gut microbial communities from Petit-Saut dam, French Guiana - Emb289 P3 | ecosystem: Host-associated > Arthropoda: Insects > Digestive system > Gut ...
GCGCTTGACGAACCGAACATACTGCTAATAATACTATCGGAAACCGTCTCAAGAGCCTGCATACTGTTTAAATGGCCTGACGCTTTCCCCATCAATCCTACCTCTGCTGTCTCAACATCAATTATACGAGCCGACACATGGTGAGAACCAAACGCCGCCGCCGCGTCCACAATACAGACGTACTTAACGCCGAACTGTTTTCCCAATTTACTAATCTGAGCGTCATCTATAGCCCCGCTGTGCTGTGTCTTTAGTTCTCTCTCCATCTCCGCCACAAACGCAGACGAACGCTCCACTGCCGTAAATCTGCCGCTCTTCAAAAGCGCGCTGAGCATCTCCGCTCCCAGCGCCCGTTTTTCACTCTCGGTAAGATCACCGGTTACATACACCGCAATTTTAGGCGGCGCGCTGAATTGAGCGAAAGCAGTTATAGAAAAAAGCATAACAAAAAGTAATGAAAGTTTTTTCTTCATTTAAACCATCCTGTTTTTTGTGGTATTTTTGGACACGACAGAAAACGCACGTAAAGGCCGTTTAAAGGCGTTTGTTCGCAAGGGATATAAAAAGGGTATTTTTTTATTAAATTGACCTACACAGGCATTAGAACCGCTGTAATTGACAAATAAGAATCTGGGGGGGGGTAATTACTATTTGTCAACTTGCAGGGAGCGGCAGCCGTCGTAAAATTATGTACCGGCCTCACGGATTTGCTTATTTTAGCGCCGGCCGGCATGGTAACAGACGTAATTGAGATATTTAATAGAGAGTCGGTCATCAGTCAATGCTTAATCGTTTATTAAAATTTCCGATTTTTTTAATTTTGTAATTTTGTTAAATAACGATACAATCCGCCCTTAATAAACAATATAAATAAAGCGTTTAAACAGAAACAACAAAAAAGGCGTTTCGCGTTAGAAGATGGTAACGCTTTCATCAATGAATTGTTTTCCGGTTTCTTAAAATTGATTAACCGCGCTCCATACATTATTTTTTATTGGAGCCGCGATTAAATGTTGGCTGACGCCTCGATAAACAAGGTGCGCCGCACCGCTCTTAGACTGCACTACAGACGTGAGGTCTTCGGACGGTACGGCGCAGCATTTAATCGTGTGATCTATAATAAAGTCGGTAATGTTGTTATATAAGGCGCACAGATGAGTCAAGAACAAGAAGAAACAATAGTAAACGAAAAAGTTTCGGTTCTTTTGGATGAACTCCTTAAGGCCAAAGACCCCGCTACTATCGGCATCCGCCGCATATTGCGCAATAAGATAGATGAGCATAACAATTACCCTGTGCGTCCCCCCTCTTTAGAGTCTTTTGATTCGTCCGCGAAGTCCGGCCCTGGTAAGGCCGCGTCTAATTTATTTAACGAAAATGAGCGCGCTTATCTTGAACTCGAAAAAAGAGTCAGAGAGCTTGAACGCAATATAACTCAGGAAAAAGTGCAGGCAAAACGAACCGCCGCTGAAAGTTTTGAAAAAGGTAAAAAAGAGGGATTTACCGAAGGAGAGAAGCAGGGGCGTGAAACCGCAGAAGCCAAATTTAAAGCTGAGCTTGACGGAATAAAAAATCAGACAAGCGCTTACTTTAATAAATTGGAAGTTTCAAAAAACAATATGTTCCACGACCTTGACCGTGTGCTTCTTGAGTTTTGCATGGAGCTCACAAAAAAGATTATCGCTTCCGAGGTTGTTACAAATGAAGATATGATACTGTCGGTTATAAAGAAATCACTTGCCATGATTGCTGAGCGCGACAATGTAATTATCCGCGTTTCGCCTCAGGACCTTGAGGTAACAAGCCACCGCAAAGATTTCTGGAGCAGCGTTACTGAGCGTATGGAGAATGTAAAGTTTGAAGCTGACAGCCGAATTGAAAAAGGCGGCTGCATCATAGAATCCAACAGCGGAATGGTTGACGCAAGGCTTGGGGTTCAAATTGACGAAGTCGCAGAGCTCGTCCTCAAGGCATGGGAATCATGCGATTTGGCAAATGGTGCTGAATAATGGTTTTTGATACAACCACCATAAAAAGAAATTTTAATACGTATTCGGATTTTATAAAACCTGTGGAGCCTGTGCGGGTTTACGGCCGTATAACAGAGGTCATCGGTATTCTTATAGAGAGCACCGGCCCGTCAGCCTCGGTTGGTGATGTTTGCAACATAGAAAAAAATGGCAAACTGATTTGCCGGGCGGAAGTGGTAGGGTTTCGTAAAGAGCGAACACTACTCATGCCTCTTGGCCCTGTGGAGGGGATTCATCCTGGACAATTAGTTTCGGCTACCGGACGGCCTTTATCGGTACAGGTTGGTGATGGACTTTTAGGGCGGGTTCTTGACGGTCTTGGTAATCCGATAGACGGTAAGGGGCCTCTTAAGGCTTCTGCGAAACGCTCAGTTTTTTCATCTATTCCCAATCCTCTTACACGTAAACGAATAAACGAAGTGTTTCAAACCAGCGTGCGCGCTATAGACAGCCTTGTTACTGTCGGCAAAGGGCAGCGCATGGGGATATTTGCCGGAAGCGGCGTGGGTAAAAGTGTGCTTATGGGGATGCTTGCACGCAATTGCCGTTCAGATGTAAATGTGATAGCTCTTGTCGGCGAGCGCGGGCGCGAAGTGCGTGAGTTTATCGAACGCGACCTTGGGCCAGAGGGGCTTGCCCGCTCAGTGCTTATTGTGGCGACAAGCGATCAGCCTGCGCTTATACGCATAAAAGGCGCTCTTGTGGCTGCGGCGGTTGCTGAGCACTTTAGAGACGAGGGCAAAGATGTTCTGTTTCTTGCCGATTCTGTAACGCGTCTTGCTATGGCTCAGCGTGAAGTGGGGCTTGCTATTGGAGAACCTCCGGCAACTAAAGGGTACACTCCCTCAGTCTTCTCGCTGCTGCCTAAATTTCTTGAACGGGCTGGTACATCCGACAAAGGAACAATAACCGGATTATTTACAGTTTTGGTTGACGGAGACGACATGGAAGAGCCTATAGCCGACGCTGTAAGGTCGATTCTTGACGGCCACCTTGTATTAAACCGCAAACTCGCTCACCGCAACCATTTTCCGGCTATTGACATATTGCAAAGTATCTCAAGATGTATGTCGGACATTGTTTCTAAAGACCACCTCTCGCTTGCCGCCAAGATAAAAGATTCAATGGCCGCGTATAAGGAAAATGAAGACCTGATTCAAATTGGCGCTTATGCTGTTGGAACAAATAAGAGAGTTGACGCTGCTATAAAGCTTAACGAGCCTATTAACGGTTTTTTGCGTCAGGAGCGTGAAGCTGCGTCTTTACTTGATGAGAGCATAAAAAAACTTGAAGAGATTGCGCGCGCGGGCGGATTGGTTCCGGCTAAATGAAAAAATTTGTTTTCACACTTCAGGCTCTTCTTGATATGAAACTGCACAAAGAGGAAGAGATAAAGCGCCGCCTTGCAAAAAAGAATCTCGAAGCTCAGGAAACACGCAAATCAATTGAAGAGATTCAAGAGAAACTTAAACAGTTTCAGGCAGACGAAAAAGAGAAGCGAAGCGGCGGCGAAGATATAGTATCACTGCGCAATTCCGTTTCTTACAGGCACGATGTTAAACGCGAACTTCTTAATGCGGGGCGCAAGCTTGACAATATAATGGTTGCAATCTACGCTGTAAATCAGGAACTCGTTAAAGCGAGTCAGGAGAGGCGCGCGGTGGAGATAATCAAGGAGAAAAAGTACGCCGAGTGGAAAAAACTGAACAATATGATTGAGCAGAAATTTATTGACGACCTCTCCCAGCAGGCTTATATCCGCGAAAAAAAATCTGAATTAAAAACATGAAATGTCATCAAATATTATTGACAGTGGTTGCTATCGCTTTCTGCGCCGCAGCTTCCCCTGTCATTATCACCGGAAAAGAACTCCCCAAACTGCTTGGCAAACCTGTCAATTCTCTGCGCGTACTTGACTTTAAAGGAAACGCGGTACCGTTTCAGGTAGACCAGGTTACATCATCGGATGAATATGTGCTCTCTGACGGCGACAGGCCGAACACTCACGAAGCGCGTATGGAATTTGGGGAGAAAGACGAGATTGTGTTTTTGTGGGATGACGCCGAACTTTACAGTGATAATCATCCAATAGAAAAAGACGGCGGTGAGTTTGTCGTATTATCACGGGGAAAAAACAGACGTGCGGTGATTATACGGTCCGACAGTTCCATACCGCTCTCAAAAAAACGGTATATCGAGTATGACCACGAAAAACAGCGGATCACCACCCCGTATTATTACGCTGATTTCGGTAAAAACCGTTTCCATTTTGTAAAAGCCGGCATTATGAATCCGCAGACAAATAAATATGTCGACTTGACAAATGAGCTTCGCGTGGAGATACTTTTAAGAGCGGCGTGGGGGCTGATACCTGTGCGCTACAGTGAAGATAATATTGTGTGTTTAGTGCGCCGTTATAAGGCGGGGCCTGTAAGGCTTATCCGCATGGGGGATTTTCATTTAGATTTGGGAATGGGTTTAAAGGGGAGTAAGGCTGCGGTTAATCAGGTCTGTTATCCGCAAATGGTGGAAGTCCCTGTAAATGTAAATCTGCCGGTTCGTATGCGCACTTTTTTCAGTCAGGCGTATATAGAGATGACCCCTGTTTTACGTGTTGAGGGGTCAACGCTCAATTTTAGCGCTCAGGACAAGTCGTTTACGTTTTCAATTTCAGGAGATAAAATAGATACTTTGTACAATGCTGTTCCTGACGGGAAGTTCTTTACTGTGAGTAATAGCTCATTGGGTTACGGCTGGCTTTTGAGTACGAATATGAATCCTGCGAATTTAGATGGGAGCGGTTTTGTAATGCGCCGCCCTTCAAAGAGGCGCGGCGGGATAGCGGAGTGCGGGTTTCGCCTTGCGGTCAGAGATGTGCCGAAGGGGAGTTACCATATTAGTAATAAGGTATTTTTTTCGCCGGGATTAGACGATAGAAGCGAAATCTCCGTTAAAGTGTTGTAATCATTAAAAACAATGATAGAATAAAGATAAGAGGACGCTTAAAAAACGCGTCCGCTTTTGGCCTGTTATTTGCCTTATTTTACGCAGATGGTTTGAACTTACGAATCAATTGCGAGAGGACAGGGGCAGATGCTGGCAAGGAGAGAGTGGTTACAAAACGAGGGCGGCAGCAAGCGCCGCCCGTATAATATTATGGCGGCAGTTAAAGGCCGCAAGTCCCGGCACACCGACTGCACGAACCATCGTGAGGTCGCTGTACCGGGACTTGCGACCTTTAACTGCCGTAGTAATAGCAGAGTTACAGTCACAGTTTGCAGAGGCGGGGATAGCCCACGCCCGCTTTTGACAAGATTACCAAAAGTTACTGAAAGGGGATGGCTTCCAGTGTCCGGTTGCGTTAAGGCGGTTAAAAAATATGAACCAACTTTAAAGGAGCTTTGCGAAAAAGTTTTATCCTTTAAAATTGCTTATGATGACGTTGCCGAGCAGATTGAAGACCTCGCTTATTTTGAGTGCAGTAACGGAGATACGCAGTACGCTGTAAGTGAGCTTGAGCGGCTTACCAACTTTTTTGAAGGATTTCAGAATAAAAACGAAGAGATAAGCTCTGATTTGGCTGAGGTTTGTCTGCTTATCGGTCAGATTTGTCAATACAGCGCAATATTCGATAAAAGTATCGACTGGATTAATAAGTCTATAGTTGTTGACGACCAAAACCCTGTCGCTTATCACAGTCTTGCGCTCTCTTATCAAAGCATCGGCGACACAAAGGCCGCTTCAAGGAGTCTTGAGCAGGAGATTATTGTCGCCCCCGGCAATTACTACACGTACCTGCTTCTTGCCGATATTTACGAAAAGAACAAAGAACATTGTGAATTTGAAGGGGTGCTCAAGCGGCTTTTAGAGCGTGACCATGAAAATATTCAGGGTCTGCATAAGCTTATTTGCTTTTATGAATGCAGTTCATCAGGTCTTGATGTAGAATTTTTACGCCGCAGGCTGCTTAGCCGAACACTTAATCTTAACCGTATTGAGGCGCTCATCCGCGCATATCACCTCTGCTGCCAGAGCAGCTACCGTGAAGCGATAGAGTTTCTTGACAGCTTCAGCAGCGCCGCGCCCGACGTCTCTATTGTCCATTTGGCAAATGCTCATATTTATGGATTGATGGGTCAATTCTCAAGAAAACGCTTTGAACTCTCTCTGTTCAAAAAGAAAAATCAAGGCCGGGAAGAGATGATGGGTATGAAGCTAAATGAGTTCGCTTCAATATTCGGCAGCGAAGCTGCGCAGAATATACGGCAGCGGCTCAGCGTGGTTCATCCGGTCTCTTTGTAAATAATCTTTAGTCAATCTCACTGATTCCGAGTTTACTTCAAATAATTATCGGGGGGGGGTTGATTGGCTATGCTGTGCAATTGTGCTATTGTAATTCTTGGAGCGTCCGGCGATCTTGCCAAACGCAAACTCATGCCTGCTCTCAATACTCTTTTTGAGCAAGGGGAGATTGACCGAAGCTGTGTGATAGTTGGCAGCGGACGCACGTTTTTTACAGATGAAGAATTTAGAAATAGATTCGAAGCGGATACGGATTTTGGCTCCTTACTTTTTTATCACCAGTATACTCCCGGATTGCGTGAATTTATCGCGTCTAAAGGCAACTTCTCCAAAATAATAGTTTTTTTATCTCAGCCCCCTTTAGCGTATCAGTCAAGCATCAAAGAGCTGGCTGACGATGGATTCGGTAAAGAAACTATGATAGCGCTTGAAAAGCCTTTCGGGTATGATTACGACAGCGCCTGTAAATTAAATGAGGCGATCCTCAGTTGTTTTGATGAAAAGCAGATTTACAGAATAGATCATTATCTCGGTAAAGAAGCTGTACAGAATATACTCGTTTTCCGTTTTGCAAACTCAATATTTTATCCTCAATGGAACAGCCGTTATATCGAAAGTATTCAGATAAACGCTCTTGAAAGCGAAGGGGTAGGGGAGCGGGGGCGGTATTTTGACAGCGCGGGGATAATAAGAGACATGGTGCAGAATCATCTTTTGCAGCTGCTTTGTCTTCTTACTATGGAAGCGCCTGTAACTCTTGGCGCGGATGATATAAGAGAGCAGAAAATATCAGTGCTTAGAAGTATGGAAATTGCGGACTGTGACCGTTTTCAATATGAAGGATACCGGTCAGAAAAAGGCGTATCAATAAATAGTTCTACAGAAACTTATGCGGAACTATCCCTAAGAATAAATAACTTTCGCTGGCAGTCCACGCCAATATACATAAGAACAGGCAAGGCGGTTCACCGTAAAGGCACCGAAATCGGCGTGCGTTTTAAATCTGTTCCTAAAGTCCTCTACAATAAATCAGGCGGTCTTAATGAAAATACAATCATCTTTAAAATCCAGCCCAACGAGGGCATCGTTCTTGATTTGTCAACAAAAATTCCTGCCGGAGATAACGCCCTCGCTTCTGCGCACATGAATTTATGTTACAGGGAGGCGTTTTCCGCTCCAAGTCCAGAAGCTTATCAAAAACTTATCCGCGAAATTTTAATTGGAGACAGAACGCTTTTTGTGAGCGCGCTTGAGACCGAAACCGCGTGGCGGCTTGTGAACGGCTTTCCTGATAAGGGGACGCTTGGGTTCTATCCCAAAGGAGAGCTGCCCAGGAGCTGTTCTGATATAAATTGGATAGATTTTGATTCGTATACCGGCGTTTGCTGAGTATGCCAACTTCTGTCATACTGCTTCTGGTATGCCAATTGCTTTTTTCCAAAGTGTTCAATTAAAATAAATTTTAGAAAAGGAGATGTGATTTATGTCACATACCTGCGTTCCGTTCTCTTTAAACGCTTCTTCAGAGCGTTTTGCAAAAGCCTGTTCTATGATTCCCGGCGGAGTAAACAGTCCTGTCAGAGCGTTTAAGAGCGTAGGCGGTACGCCTGTTTTTTTGTCAAAAGCGTTGGGGAGCAGTTTTTGGGATATTGACGGTAATGAATATATAGATTTTTGCCAGTCGTGGGGGCCGCTTGTTTTGGGGCATGCTGATGAACGGGTAGTTGCCGCGGTCAGGGAAGCGGCTTGTAATGGGTTATCGTTTGGAGCTTGCCATGAGGGAGAAATCCTTATGGCTGAGCTTATTTTGTCAGCAATGAAAGACTTTAACAGTGTACGTCTTGTAAACTCAGGGACAGAGGCTGTGATGACTGCTCTGCGGCTTGCAAGGGGCGTTACATCAAGAGATTTGATTGTAAAGTTTGATGGCGGATATCACGGGCATAGCGACAGTATGCTTGTGAAGGCCGGTTCCGGGCTTGTGACTTTTGGTGAGGCCGATTCAAGCGGTATCCCGGTAGAAGTTGCGAATCAGACTATTGTCACCCCCTTTGATGATGAAGATAAGGTTGCAGACATTTTTAAGATGTATGGTTCAAGAATAGCGGCTGTAATTATCGAACCGCTGCCGGCAAATAATGGTCTTTTAGTTCAGCGCAGAGAATTTTTGCAGTATTTAAGAGAGATTACTCAAGTTAACGGTTCACTTCTCATTTTTGATGAGGTGATATCAGGATTTCGTCTAAATTTTGGCGGGTATTATCAGACGATAGACGTTATTCCTGACCTTGTTACATTGGGAAAAATCATAGGCGGCGGAATGCCTGTTGGGGCGCTTGCCGGCACAAGAGAGATAATGAAAAATCTTGCGCCTGAGGGGAGTGTCTATCAGGCAGGAACATTAAGCGGAAATCCTGTTTCACTCGCTGCGGGTATAGAAACTATGAGAATTTTGTCTGACGGTTCTGTCTATAAAAAGCTTGAAAATCTTGGCCGGAAATTTGCTTCTTTGCTTGAGGGGGCAAATATCCCATCATTGCGGTTTCAAAGGGTTGGTTCAATAATATGGCTGCATTTGGATGAGCGTGAGTTACCCAAAAAACCGGCTGAGATAAGCAGCGCTGCGATGGAGCGTTACAAAGCGCTTTACCGGCCTCTTTTAGAAAGAGGCTTTTATCTGCCGCCATCGCCTTATGAGGTTATGTTTTTGAGCGTTTGTCACAATGAACAGGAATTGACAAAATTTGCGGATGCGCTTATTTCACAAATAATAATGCAGAATGCAGAATGCAGAAATAATAAATAATAATGCTGTAATAAATAATGTAAAAAAATGTTTAGTTTTAATTTTTTATTTCTGCATTCTGCATTATTATTAAACGTAGAACTATACATTACAAATACAACATAACATAATAGTGAAAGGTCTGTCCGATGAGAAAGTACATAAGATTTATAGCGGGACTTGATAAGTATCTCAGAGGGCGGCTTGACCCCTTAGAGGCGGCGCAGCGCAGCCGTACCATTCTTAAGGAGCGAATTGAGAAACGGTCAGAAAATTTTCTTAACTTATTGCAGCAAGGTGTTTTTGGCTATAGTAAAAGCCCGTATCTGAAACTTCTTGAACCGAAAAAGATATCATTCTCAGATGTCAAATCATGGGTGGAGAACGGCGGGGTTGAGTTTGCATTACAGCAGCTTGTGCAGGAGGGGGTTTATTTTACGGTTGATGAGTTTAAGGGCAAAAGTGAAGTAAGAAGAAACGGCGTTGTATTTAAATGCAGTGAGGATATGTTTGATAATCCGTTTTTGTCGGCTGCTTATGAGGTAAGAAGCGGAGCGACGCGCAGTGCAGGTACGCGGGTGAGGATAGATTTTGATTACTTAAAGGAACGCTCTCTCTATGATGCGTTTTTGCTTAGTGCGCACAGCTCTCTTACGGTTCCTATTGCCAACTGGTTCCCTATTTTTCCCGGTGCGCCGGGTATAAACTCTTCTCTGCGTTTTACATATATCGGAAATCCGCCAAGACGCTGGTTTTCTCAGGTTGACAAAGCTCAAATTAAAGTTAACTGGGAAAAAACGTGGGGTACAAATTTAATCTTTTGGATGAGCCGCCTTCACAGGGCTGCTCTTGCGGAACCTGAATATGTAAATCTCAATCACGGTCATAAAATTGCCAAATGGGCGTCATCCATGCTTGATTACTATCCCAATTGCGTTGTTTATACTTTTGCGACTTCTGCGGTGAGAGTCTGCATAGCGGCTCAGGAAAACGGTCTCAATATTAAGGGGGTGCGTTTTCTTGTTACCGGTGAAACGCTCAGCGCCCAAAAGCGGCGTGAAATTGAAGCGTGCGGAGCTGTAGCAATTCCTGTGTATGGGATAAGTGAGGCCGGAGTGATTGCCGCGGGGTGCGAGAAGCAGAGCTGCTGCGGTTTAAAAAGCGGGAGCGGCGCGAGTGATCATTGTCATCTTTACAAAGATACTACCGCTGTCATCACTCATCCTTACAGAGTGCCGCATTTTGACATATCCGTCAACTCTTTTCTGTTTAGTACGCTTCTTTACGAATCGCCAAAACTTCTCCTCAACGTGGGAATGGGTGATTACGGTAATGTTTACACACATAAGAGCGATTGCGCTTATGGCAAATTAGGGTTTGATACTCATTTAAGCTCAATCATGAGCTATGAAAAACTCACAGGTGAAGGCGTAACATTTGTAGACAGTGATTTTATCCGCATCATTGAAAAAGAGCTTCCTGAAAAATTTGGCGGTCAGAGTACAGATTATCAGCTTGTCGAAGAGGAAGATGAAAAAGGGCTAAACCGCATGCGTCTTTTTGTAAGTCCAAGAATCGGCAATATTGACGAAAACAAAGTCGTGAGTGCATTCCTTGACATGCTGAAAAATTCTGAAAGCAGCCCGGAATCGTGGGCGCAGTCCGGCTCTGTTATGTGGAATCAGGCAAGAATGGTACGCGTAAAGCGGGAGAATCCGATCTCTACGCGCAGCGGGAAGATACTCCCTTTTCATCTTGAATCCAGAAAGAGTATTTCTCAAACGCAAACGCAAAATTTGAAAACAAACTGAAATATGGCAAGCGGGTTATTTGAGACACTTCTAAATTTCGTTTATAGATTGCACGATTAAATCAGGCATATCTATAATAAAATCTTTTTATACGCAAAGCCGGCCGCTAACGTATATTATTTTTAATCATGAACAAAAAATTAAAAACAATGTACGTCTGCAGCTCCTGCGGACAGGATTATTCCAAGTGGCACGGCAAGTGCGACAACTGCGGCGTGTGGGACAGTATCACCGAGATAAAGGTCGCTAAAAACGCGTCATCCAATAATAAAAATTCCGCTTTACGCTCTGAGAGCCAGCCTGTCGCGCTCTCCTCGTGTATTGCAGCTTCCGCAGCCAGAAAAATCAGCAAATTCAATGATGTTGACAGGGTTCTTGGGGGCGGGCTTGTACCGGGCGGATTTGTGCTTCTTGCCGGAGACCCAGGTATTGGTAAATCCACGCTTCTTTTACAGCTTATGGCGCAGTGGGGGGAGAGCGGCGAGAAAGTGCTTTATGTTTCGGGTGAGGAGTCGGCGGAGCAGATAATGATGCGGGCAAACCGTTTGGGAACTGATAAGGCGCCCCTTGACATACTGACAGAAACCGACATCGAACATCTGCTGACTGTTCTTGGAAGTCACAAACCGCAGATAATTGTTATAGACTCTATACAAACCATGTTTACCTCAACTCTTGAGAGCGCGCCGGGCAGCGTATCGCAGATAAGGGAGTGCGCGGCAATGCTTTTGCGTTACGCTAAGACAGAGAACGCGGCGGTGCTTCTTATCGGTCATGTGACAAAAGAGGGGGGCATAGCCGGGCCGCGCGTGCTTGAACACATGGTTGATACGGTTTTGCAGTTTGAGGGTGACGGACGTCTTAATTACCGTATTTTACGTTCAATAAAAAACCGCTTCGGGCCGGCAGGGGAGATTGCGCTTTTAACAATGAACGACAGCGGCCTCTCCCAGACCGCAAACGCTTCGGAGTTTTTTTTGATGAACAGGGAGTCGCCTCAAACCGGCACCTCTATAGCCGCCGTGCTTGAGGGAACCCGCGTGCTTGTAATTGAGCTTCAGGCGCTTGCAGCGCGTTCTCACTTTGGTATGCCCCAGCGTGTAGTCTCAGGGATAAATCAGCGTAAATTATCACTGCTTCTTGCTGTGATTGAAAAATACGGCGGGATTTCAATGGGCGATCACGACGTTTTCTTTAATATCGCCGGCGGTCTTACCGTATCTGAACCGGCTGCGGATCTTGCCATAGCTGCGGCGCTCTTCTCTTCATTTCGCAATAAGCCTTTAAGAAAAGATTTGGCGTTTATCGGTGAGATTGGTCTTGGCGGCGAAATACGGCATGTAAACAACATGGCCGCAAGGCTCAAAGAACTCGCGGCTCTTGGCTTTAAGGAGTGCGTTCTGCCTGTCTCTCCAAAATCAGCGGATTGGGGGAAGGGGAGTTTGAATATGAAATTAGTGCCGTGTTCAAGGGTCAACGATATTCAGGAACTGCTTTTTTAGGGCGGGATTTACGGCAATTGATATTGGAAGCTGCCCGAAATTTACAGGCAAATTTTGCCTTGCGGATTGAATTAATTTCCTCTCCGAAGCTGCTTTCCCGCATGATAATTTGAAAATCTGCCAGACCATTCATCATGCTAATTCAATAAAAATCAATGTATTATAGCATGTTTGAAGACAAGTCGCAAATATGGTACACATTTTGCGTATCTTTCTGTCGCAGAGATAAATCGGATGAGTATCCTTACAATAGGAACTTGTCTGCAGGTATAAAACAATTTTACGAAGGAGAGGTTTATGAAAATGAGACCCATTGGTCACACCGCAGACATTGTAAACGTGATAATGAAAAACGCAGAGGGCGCGCTTAATGAGGCCTACGATATTTTAGGCAGAATGACTGAAATAAAATCGGAAGCTTCCGGCGAACTAAAAACCAACGTTGACAAAATCTTGGAGATGCAAACAGAAATAGGTTCTGCATTAGACTACATGGTAAAGCAAGCCTGCTAACAAAAAAGGGCGGCCATGCGGCCGCCCTTTTTTCCTTCTTATAACTTCACACTTTTATCTAAAGTTTTTCTCAGTATAATGAGGCCCGTTTCTATAAGTAAACTTCTGTATAGAGGACGTCGGACCGCCGAACGGGAAGCGGAGCGTAAACTTGCCTTCCCTCTCCTGATCCAAAAATTCAGGCTCCATCTTTGAAACAGCAGCCTTGAACTCTCTGCCGTTTACATCCACAATTGAAAAATGTTCTGAGAACATGCGCAGCGGATTAAACGAGTTGTTGTGCATGTGTATCTCAGCAGTTGTTGAACCGCCTTTTGACATAATTGCAGGTATGGCAAGCAGAATATCCCATCTGTTTATTCTTCTGAACATCACGGTGTCTGTGTAATCTGTAATAACCATTGGGAAAGCGGCGTAGGAACCTACGTTCTCCCGGCGTACATTGCTTAGAAGCTTTTTCGCGTCATTGTAAGTAGAGTCAAAGTAAAGAGCTACCTGCGCATAGTACTCAGCTTTTATAAGCCCTTCAACATCCGGTTCCTTTTTGTCTTTCATGGCCAATTCAAATTCCATTTGACCAATTTCAAAACTTTCCTGAGCTACATTCCTTATTACCTCAGCGCGCTTCGCTTTTGAAGGGGATGCGTCGGCGGCTTTCTCAATAGCTCTGTCGTAGAAGGCCAAGGCGTCAATGAACCGCTCTCTTGCGGCGCTTGAGTCGCCAAGCTGAACCACAAACGCTGCGTATTGATTGCGAAGTTCAGGCGCTACGTCGTTAATGGTTTGAGGAGTCATCTGTCCTTCAATCTCATCCATCAAAAGAGGAATGGCGCCCATACGTGAGTTTCCTTCGTTAAGAACCATAGTAACACGCACAATAGCCATTTCAATAAAACGGTCACGAAGCTTTTTTGATGCTTTATCGGGATTTGCCTTAATCGCATTACCATAGTGCATATAAGCGGTCTTAAGCTGTGTACGGCGCGCGTCGCCTGTTGCTCTTTTAGACATATTATACGCTTTATCTCCCTTAGCCTCGTCACCGCCGCCGCAGGAAACCAACATCATCGCTACACAAGCGCCTGTAAACAACTTCACAAAAGACTTCATTCACTCCCCCTTGTTAATTTCACGCTCTAAGGCGCGGTATATTTTTATACAGAACGGTTTTCACCATATTAAGGAACTATCTACTAAAGATGGTTTTTTCCACATATCCCTGTCAATACTTTTAGTGTCTTATATGCAAAACCGTACACTTTTATGCGGTGATTTTTGAGGCGTGATGTTCATTTACCATACTTCTTCAAAGGAATATCGTTTTTTCGTAAATCTGGCATGATATGTGAAAGATTATTATTGAACCCGCGATTAAATGCTGCGTCCGTACCGTCCAACGGCCTCACGGTTATAGCGCCGCCGGCGGGCGCAGCATGTAATCGCGGGATTATCCCTGTTTTTAGAGGACGGAACAATGGCGGATATTACATTTCACGCCTGGGGCAAAACTTATGATGCGCTTTTATGCGCTGCCAGTGAGGCTATGCTTGGCGTTATGGTAGAAAATCCCGCCGCAATAGAGCCTGACGCGCGCAGAAAAATCGGCGCTTCCGGCGTCAATGAGGAGAAGCTGCTTTACTCTTTGCTTAAAGAATTTCTTTTCCAAAAGAATAATGAAAAAATACTTTTACGCCTTGAAGAGGGCGGAAGCGTCCAAAAACGCGGTGGTTTGCTCTATTATGAAGGTATGGCCGCAGGGGAGTTCATCAACACAGAACGCCACAATATCATAACTGATGCGAAAGCCGCGGCTATGCGCATCTTTCGCCTGTACCGCAAAGAGGATTCATGGCATTGTACTGTGGTGCTGGATATTTTATAATTGATATTGACAATACCGCGTAAGGGCTGGCTTTACGCTCATCATCCTGTATGGGCGTTGCGCGCAACGCCCCTACCTTGATATGTTCCTGATCTCATATTTCATAACCCCTCTTGGCGCTTTTACCTCAACGGTATCGCCGACAACATGACCCAATAACGCTGTTGCGACAGGGGAATTAATTGAGATTTTATTGTTTACAGGGTCCGCTTCTTCTGAACCTGTGATTTCGTATTCAATCTCCTCCTGGTAGGCAAAATCCCACAGAGTCACTTTTGTGCCTATAATTACTTTGTCGGTGCTGATATTATCGGTACTTATGATTTGAGCGTTTGTGATTTTTCCCTGAAGCTCGGCTATTCGTGTCTCATTCATCTGAAGAGCGCGTTTTGCGGCGTCATATTCGGCGTTTTCTTTTAAATCTCCGAATGAACGCGCAAAGTCAAGCTGCGCCGCGATTTCGCGCCGTTTTGCACCCTGTAGATATTCAAGGTCCGCAACAAGTTTTTCGTATCCTTCTCTTGTAAGATAAGTTTTTTCCATAATTTCCTCTTTAACTGTTTTTCCCTGTGTTTAGCCCCCTTGAGGGGGTTGGGGGTGATAAGGCGGCGGGGCGTTGCGGGGCGCCCTCCTCCTGTATTTAGCTTTTATTGTTTCACTGCTTGTTAAGCGCCCTCTTCGCCTGCTCAAGCATAGACTCATAGTGCTCGCTGTTAGAAGGGTCATTCCTGAGCGCGCGTTCCATTGCGTCCGCAGCTTCCTGCACCATAGAGTGATCCATTAAGAACTCGTGGCGTATAGCATTGGCGCGCCAGTCCCAGGGCATTATCTCTACACACCTGTCAAGAAATCTTGCGGCGCGCGCTTTACTCTCTTCGTAAGTTTTTTCAAGCCGCGCCAGCTCTGCTGCGCCTTCGGTATTTTCTTCGCTGTCGGAGTACGCTATTTTCATAATAGCTATCTCTCTTTTAAGCTGTTCTAACGGACGGCGCATATCAAAGGCAAGCTGGAGATAATTAGTAAGCAGCCTGCGGGAAGTGTCATTATTTCTAGCTTTGCCTATACCTCTGAATTTGTAAATACTGTCGGCCAACTCTAATGAACGCTCAAGATTGTACTGAGTTGCGGCGTTTACCATTTGAGGCATAAGTTTATAGACAAGACCCTGAGCTTGCAGATAGGGAGCGAGTCCCATCAAATTGTCTTCAGATACCGTCATGGCAAAATAGATAGGCTTGCTCCATTTTGTCGCGTCTACTATGTTAAGCACCATCATATCCTGAACGCGCAGTACGCGGTGCTGGCTTCGGCCTGGCAGCGTAAGGGTTATCCCGGCGTTTCGCAGCGTGTGCGTGCGTGACTCCGTAAACGGATTGAGCTGAGGCTGGAGCTGGGTCTCTATTTCACTTTCCGTATAAGAGATAGGTACCTGCGGCTCTAACTTTTTAAGCTGCTTTATATACCAGTCGGTATTTGCAAGGCTCAGGTTTACAACGCGCACGTCGTTACGGATGCCGTAAGCTTCCTGAAGCGCCCACAGGGGGAAAGTGTCGTTATCACCGTTTGTGAAAATGATTCCGTCAGGTTCGCAGCTGTTAAGCAGGTTATAGGCGTAGTCATAAGAGATCCAGTCGCCGCTGCGGTTATTGAGGTTAAAGTTTGTAACAGCAGGAATTACAGGCGATACTATGAGCAGAATCGCGCATATAGGCGCCGCGGTTTTACGCACGGCAGCGTCTTTGGATGAGAAAAGCGCGTGCAGAAGACAGGTTGTAGCCATACCTATCCACATCCCAAAGTACATAAATCCTGCTGTAAAGAAGTAGTCTCTAATTCTGACTTCCCGGTGAACCGTGGGCATTGGACCTGGCTTTCCAGCGCGCTCCCACTGCTCAAAATCGAATCTTTCAGGCAGATTCCCATCAGCAAAGTTCATATAGAAAACAAGGCCGATAGAGGTTACAAGCGTAAGCGATATGAGAAATACGGCAGCGCTGCGGTTTTTCTTCCACATGTAAAACCAGCCGTATAGCATGAAAGCGGTTGGGATAAGATAAATAATAAGCTTACTCATTCCGGGGATAAATCCAGCTGTAAAAGGCGATACAGATGTAGCCTGCGGACTGAGTCTGAAAAATTGAGTAAGGTGAAATCCGCCAAACCCCATGTGTTCCTCTATGCCAAACTGGCTTGACCAGTAGCCCCTGCGCCAAAACATTCGGGAGATCATACTTTCAGAGCCGTACTGGCGCCGCTCCAGAAATCCCACAAATGCTTCCCATGTGGCCGGGTGGTTCTCATTTATCATCGGTTCAAGCGCTGATCTTATAGGGATAAAAATATGTACTGAGTAGCCGATAACTGCAAAAAGCGCAAGCAAAAAGCAGAATCGCCACTGGTACTGGCTGTTTTTTGAGGTCATTGACATAATAAAAGTGAAGCAGAGCGTTATTGCGGCAAACCACAAAAATGTTGCAAGGCTCAGGATGATAGAAGCCATAAGAATTCCTGTTAGCCACAATCTCCAGTCTTTGCGTTTCTTCTCATCCCACATTATAACAAATAAAAACGCCGGCGGAAAAATCACCATGCTGTACATGTGAAGCCCAATGCCAAGGAAGCCGAGAAAAGCCACAAGCACTAAAAGTTTATCCCTGTCCGCGGCTTTACTCTGAGCCCACCTTAGAACAAGCCATGTACATACTACAATATTAAGCATACAGATATTATACACAGAAGTTTCTACTGCGCTGAACCAAAACGTGTAGCCAAAAGCCGCAAAGAGTCCGCCGACTATTCCGCCTGTGTAAAGAGCGATTCTCTTCTGCGCTGTGTCGGGGTTGCCGATAAAAAGTTTCGCAGCTTCTACTATGACAAGGTAGATAACCATAGCCGTAAGTGCGCTTGAAAGCGCTACCGCGAAATTCATCCTGTAACCGACGTCAGAAAAAAACGAAAAAAACATGCTTGATACGCGCATCATCAGTACAAAAAGCGGGTTGCCGGGCGGGTGGGGGATTCCAAGAGAGTGGCCGGCTGCGATATACTCACCGCAGTCCCAAAAAGCAACTGACGGCGCTACTGTGGCAAGGTAGACGCCCAGAGAAACTAAAAAAACCACAGCGGCAGAGAGCACGTTATAGCGTGCGTTATTATCATTAAACTTATCTAAAGATTTTTCCAAACCCACCCCTTTTTTGTAGTTACCGTGACAGTTGGCCGCTTGACGCGAAAAGATGCCAAACTATCTAAAATAAACATTTTGATAGTCTGCGGTCAACATCAAGTACGCATCGGCCTGTTTTTTATTATTTTTAAGCTATTATTTTAGGATGTATTACACTATTTTTAACTATGTTATACAGCACGGGAAGGAATTACCGCATTATTATGTATAAAGTTTTGTTTGTTGATGATGAAGACCACATCCGCTCCATGCTTCTTGAGTATTTTGGGGAGAAGTATGATGTTACGGCTGCCGACGGCGCTGAGTCCGCTCTTAAGGTGATGGAGCAGAAAAGTTTTGACCTCGTTGTCTCCGACATAAGTATGCCGGGTATGAGGGGGCCGGATTTTTTGCATGAGGTTCATACGCTTTACCCCAAAATAAAGAGCGCGCTTCTTACATCCTTAAATATAGACGAGTACATTGCGCTTGCGCGGCGCAGCCCGGTCTCAAGCATAATCCCTAAAACGGTTCCTTTTAATTTTAAGGGGATGGAGCTTATTTTAGACGGACTTCTTACAGGAGACGTATTTGGACTTACGCGGTATTTGCTGCATGGGGAGAGAGTTGTTCTGGGATGGTACGATGTAAAATCATCGGCGGAATCGACTTTTGTCAGAGATAAAGTTATCAGTGAACTGCGGAGTAAATTTGGGGATGTCGGGGATACTGCGCTTATTCTTGACGAAATTCTGACTAACGCTGTTTATCACGCTCCTGCCAAGCAAGCCGCTGCAGCGCAAAAGGATGCTAAATACCCTGATATACGTCTTGAGCCTTCGGAGTATGTGTATGTGCAGGTCGGGTATGACGATGAGAAATACGGCGTCTCGGTACTCGACACTCAGGGAAAGCTGACGCGCGATATGGTGCTTGGCAAAATGGAGCGTCATGTTTCAGGCGAGGGTCTTTCGGACGGCAGCGGACGGGGGCTTCACATGAGCCGCCTCTTTGCAGACCGCATGGTGATAAATATCGAACGCAATAAACGCACTGAGGTAATCATAATGAATTACTACGGCGTAAAATACCGCGGGTATAAGCCGATTTATATAAATGAGATTTAATTATAGTGAATCTTAAGTATAACAAATATATATTTATATGTTTTTAGGCTGATAATTTCTCAAAAACGCGGGACGCCTTAAGCGGTCTTTTGCGTATCACAACGACAGGAGTAGAAGAGATGCTTAACCATTGCAGAGGCAGGAAAATTAAACTACAGGGGTTTAACAATCTCACAAAATCACTTAGTTTTAACATTTATGATATATGTTACGCGTCTTCAAAGTCTTCTCAGATAGATTACCTTGAGTATATTGACGAAGAGTATAATTCCGAAAAGTTAAGAAGTATTCTTGAGGAAGTAACAAATATTATTGAAGCGAAAATCGTGAACATCTCCACTCAGGATTATGACCCGCGCGGCGCAAGCGTTACGGTTCTTATTAATGAGGGGCATTCGCCCAGAAACAATCCAAAAGACGTTGTCGCGCATCTTGATAAGAGCCATATCACCGCTCATACCTATCCTGAAAATGATTCCGTTAACGGGATAGCTACTTTCAGAGTGGATATTGACGTATCAACCTGCGGCACGATTTCTCCTCTTAAGGCGCTGGATTTTTTGATTGACAGTTTTGACAGCGATATAGTGCTTATGGACTACAGGGTGCGCGGGTTTACGCGCGATGTTAAGGGGCGTAAAGTTTATATTGACCACGATATTACCTCTATTCAGGATTATATCTCCGATGAGATTCTCGACGAATATACGGCGTATGATATAAATATTATATCCGACAATATATTCCACTCAAAAATGATGCTTAAGCAGCTCAAGCTTCAGAATTATATGTTCGGCTCCGACATTGAAAAAATGTCAAAAACAGAAAAGACGCGCGTTCGGACTCTTCTCAAAAAAGAGATACAGGAGATTTTTGAGTGTAAGAACATTTTTGACAGGGAGTCTTGACAGATGAGCAGAATCGCAAAAAAACGCAGAATATATACCGAAGCGCTCAATCCGCATTTCGGATATTTTTATACGATTAAAAAGAGTCTGCGCAAGGCGTCTACAAAATATCAGAAAATAGAACTTGTTGACACAGATGAATTTGGAAAAGTTCTGCTTCTTGACGATATTACTCAGGTTGTAGAAAAGAACCATTTTATGTATCATGAACCGATGGTTCACCCGGCGCTTTGCGCTCATCCCAACCCTCGGAGCGTTCTCGTTGTGGGCGGGGGGGACGGCGGGATTGTAAGCGAGGTTCTTAAATACCCTTCAGTTAAACGGGTCGAGCTTGCCGAACTTGACGAAGGAGTAGTCGGCTTTTCACGCAAATATCTTCAAATGGTTCATAACGGTTGTTTTCATGACAGCCGGTTAAATGTGAATATAACGGACGGGCGTAAATTTGTTGAGGATCATCCCGGTGAGTTTGACGTGGTGATTATGGACATGACGGACCCCTTCGGACCTTCCTGCATGCTCTATACAAAAGAGTTTTTCCGTTTGGTGAAAAGGTCGATGCGTAATAAGGCGGGGATGTTTGTAATGCACTCCGAGTCGCCGGTTGCGCGTCCGAAGGCTTTTGCGTGTATACAGAAAACATTGGGGTCGGTTTTTAAATCTGTTACTCCGCTGTATACTTATATTCAGATGTACGCGGTGCTTTGGTCGGTCACAATTTCAAGTGATGAGACGGATATCGGTAAATGTAAATCGGCGGGTATAGATAAAAAGCTGAAAAAATTTGGGATTAATGACCTTAAATTGTATAACGGTTCAACGCACGCGGCAATGCAGGCGCCTTATCCCTATATCAGTGAAATTTTATCGAAACCGTCCCGTATTATTACGGATAAAAATCCAGAGTTCCCGGATAATTTTCTAAAATAGATTATTTTTCTGAATTAATCATGAAGTTAACATTAATAATTGAGGGTAATTAACAAAGATGGAATTCAGTCGTGCAGAAGAGTTAGTATCGCAGCATGGAACTCCGACATTGTTTCTTTCTGAGAGCCGCACCCGCGAGGTTTACCGCAATCTCGCCGCCGCGCTTCCCGGAGTTGACCTTTACTATGCGGTAAAATCAAACGCGCTGCCTCAGCTTATATCTATTCTTGAAAGTGAAAGCAACAGCTTTTTTGACGTCTGTACAAATGGTGAGATAGATATTGTAAAAGGGTGCGGCGTTGTACCTGAACGTTGTCTGCACACTCATCCGATAAAGCGTGACAGCGATATCCGCTATGCGCTTGACTTTGGGATAAAGCTTTTCGTGTGCGATAATGAAGATGAACTGCTCAAGTTCATCCCTTATAAGGAAAAAGCGCAGATACTCATACGAATGAGCATTCAAAACCCCGGCTGTCTTGTAAACCTCTCACAAAAATTCGGCGCGGCTCCTGAAAAGACTTATGACCTCATAAAGAAGGCGCACGATATGGGGCTTTGCGTTAAGGGAATATCGTTTCACGCCGGTTCGCAGAATGAAAATCCCATGAAGTACATAGAGGCGCTTGATTATTGCAGGGACGTTTGCGGCAAGGCCGCGCTTGCGGGTATTGACCTTGAAATTATAGATATCGGCGGCGGCTTCCCAATATCCTACTTAACGCAGGTGCTTCCGATATCCTCTTTTTGTCAGCCGATAGTCGAGTATATCTCGCGTTACTTTACAAATTACAGAATAATAGCGGAACCGGGACGTGTTTTAAGCGGGCCTACAATGACGCTTGCGGCCAAGGTAGTTGGCCGCTCGCTGCGCAACGGCGGGGTCTGGTGGTATTATCTTGACGAAGGGATATACGGCTCTTTTTCAGGCAAGATGTTTGACCACGCCGACTACCCGATGTTTCTTGCGCGTCCGGGTGAGGAGCGGTTTAACTCGGTGCTTGCGGGGCCGACTTGCGATTCCATAGACGTGCTTTATGAAAACATCTCTCTGCCATTGCTTGAAATAGGGGATATTCTGGTTTTTGAATCAATGGGAGCGTACACGGTTGCAAGCGCGTCAAATTTTAACGGATTCCCAAAGGCGAAAATTGTGGTGATTGAGTGATTTTAATTAAAAATAAGGATAAACAGATATGAACGGTTATGCAGGTTTTCCATTGGAGAGTGAGACGTCGCTGTGGCTTCAGAATCTTATTTACGGCCAGTCCGGGCTTCTTATTAAGGCGAAACAGTCTGTGTTTTGCGGTTCGAGTCCGTTTCAGAAAGTAGAGGTGTTTGATACCTTTAGCTTTGGACAGGTGCTTTGTCTTGGCGGAACTGTCGTACTCTCTGAGCGGGACTATGAACCTTATCATGAGATGATAGTGCATCCTGCCCTAATAGCGCACCCGGACCCCAAAAGCGTCTGCATCATAGGCGGCGGCGACGGCGGGTGCTTAAGAGAGGTGCTTAAGCATCAGGCAGTTCAAAGTGTCGTTGCTGTTGAAATTGACTCTCTTATCAAGGAGACGATTGATAATTTCTTTCCTGATTTCGCGGCGGGTTTTGGTGATAAAAGGGTAGAGGTTGTTATCAATGACGGCTATGAATATCTAAGAGAAGCGGGGCGTAAGTTTGATGTTATAATAGTTGACTCTTATGACCCCGGCGGCCCTGTGCGCAGTCTTGAGACAGCGGATTTTTTCAGCAACGCGTCCGCAGCTCTCAATGATTCTGGAATTGCTGTAATACAGACGGATTCTCCAATAATCAAGGCGGATATGATAAGACAGATTACGGCAGACGCTTCCTGCGCTTTTAAACATTTGCGCCCATACATCTGCACCATGCGTACTTTTCCAGCGGGGGTATGCAGTTTTTTGATGGCTGTCAACAATGAAAAATTGTATGAAGGATTTCACAGCGAACGTTACGGGCAGATAGCGGACACATGCGTTTATTATAACGAGGAAGTGCACAGGGGCGCGTTTTTATTGCCGCAGAATATTAAGAAGATTATGAATGGATGATTGAGAGATGCAGACGCATCGCGTGCCGCATCCATCCATCACGCAGTATCGTGCCGCATCCTATCTATCACGCAGTATCGTATCACACTGTGCCGCATCCCAGGGCTTCACCCTGGGTTACTGATGCCGCCCCGTTGGGGCTAAGAGAGGTGTCGGGATTACGAAAGCCCCGGGCGCTGCCCGGGGTTACCAATCGTGCAACCCCTCCGGGGTGCGGATAAAATCAGGAAGTTTTTGCTGTTTTACCGGTTTTCATGCCGCCGTGCGGCATTTGTTTACGGGGGGCGTTACGGGGGGCGTTACGGGGGGGCTTTTTCCCCCCGTAGAGGGGGTAGCGGAAGACCCAAAAATTGAACGTCTTTTTGTTCAATTTTTGGGGCTGGAGCGAGGGGGAGACTTCCCCCCTTGTATTTGACTTTGATTTTATCTTTTCATTTTTATTGTTTTTATCCCCGGCAAAATCTATCTTTCATATAATCTTGAATTTTTACCTTCTTTATTAAATTATTATTATCTGCATGGAACTGATTCAATTTCTCTGGATTATCATTTTTTTGTTTTTTTCTCTTATTCTTATTCTTATTTGGAGTAGGATAATCGTAATACATAAGAGATTGAAGTCCATCAGGAAAATCCTCTCATTAAGCAGAGAACTTGATGAAGAATATGATCACATGGGTAGAAAAAGGCGGTAAAACAAGGTTACTCACGGGTTTTTAATTATAAACGCCGAAATCAGCGCCCAGCTATCTCTCCCTGTCCCAAATATCACTAAACAAGGAAAGGAGGAACCGGATATATCGGGGGAGTAGAGCAAAACGCTGTTCGGAGAGGCAGAATTTCAAACAGGCAAGCCTTATAAAATATAAGAAGGCGCCATTTTTAACTGGTGATTATGAAAGCGCATGATTTACAGTATCATGCCGGGCAGGTATGAGAAATCGCGCATAACGGTAATCACAATGAAAAAACCCGAATTTCAACAGCGGCCAACCTGTTAAATAAATATTAGACCACGTTTCAGAATGTGAGCGTATGGTAAAAAGGATGGCTGCAAAGTTTATTAAAAACAGCTTAAACAGAAAAAGCTAAAAAATTTTAAAATTTGGAGAGTTATAATTATGGAAATGTTACTTCTTATAGCGGTAGTTGTACTGCAAATCATCACAATTTTTATTGTCCGCGGTAATAAAAAGCACAAACGCAATAACTATGAATTCAAACACTCACGCTCTCATGGCGACAAAAACGACAGAAAAGAGGGCGATTTCCGCCGCGGCGGCAGCAGCAGTAATAAAAAAAATCAGCATGAAAACAAAGGCAGCAGACCTCAGCACGCAGCCGCCTCTGCGCAGCAAAGCTCACAGGTAACAATTGACCCTGTTGAAAAATCTCTGCGTGATATTAATCTCAAGCTCAAAAACGCAGAGCGGGAGCAGGAGAGCGCGCGTAAAAAAATTAATGACTATAACGGAAAAGAGGGCCGCCCCCAGCGTCAGGAACGCTCAGGCAATGGCGGCGCAAACAGGAAAAACAGCAGAGACCGCAGTTTTAACCGCGGCGAACAGCGCCGGGATAATTGGCAGGAGAAACAAAACCGTACCGATTCCGCGGAGCAGCCGGTTGAGGCTGCCTCTGCGCCGGAGTTTCAAAATGAAAACCTGCATCCCGCAGTTATGCAGCCTGCGGTTGAGACAGCGGTAAGCGTATCGGAATCCGCTGCGCAGACTGTACATGCAGATACCGCCGTTTCATCTGAAAATTCCGAAGGCGATTTTGAACACGGACGCAAATTCGTCGCTAAACGCCGCCACCTGCAGGAAAACGGCAGCGCGGAAACAGAATCCGCAGCAAATGAAAATTCCGCGGAAGCGCCGGCTGCAGAGCAGGTCTCTGAAGATACAGCAGCAGAGATGAAATTCGGAAGACGGTAAAAACCCTATAACAAAAAAGGCGGGCGCTCTCCCGCCTTTTTCGTCCCTTTCGTCCTTATAGTCTTTTTTCTCTTACAAAATCCCAAAATCCCAATAAATTTTTGCTAAATAATTGCGAATAACACATAAAATGTAGTATATTTATATTGAGGGGTGAGGTTTAAAATGATTAAGGCATTTACCGCATATACTCAGGAAATTGACGACAAGACGGTTGCTGCTGCCGAAATCCTCAACAAAATTGACCTCTCAAAACTTGGCAAAAAATCCGTTGGAATTATTACCTGCTACTCTGAATTTATTGACAGCGGCGTTGTTGAAGACCTTTGCAGCAAGCTCCCGTTTGATGTAATCGGCTGTACAACTATGGCCAATGCCGCGTGCGGTGATTTTGGGCATTTGGGGCTTACGCTCATGGTGCTTACAGGCGATGATGTGGAGTTTAGCGCAGCGGTATCCGGCCCGCTCTCTTCAGAGCAGGACGCGCCGCTTTGTGAGATGTATGAAGCCGCTTCAAAAAAACTTAAAAAAGAGCCAGTGTTCATTATAGCTTTTATGCCTCTTTTATATAATACCGGCGGCGAAGTATTTCTTGACATTCTCAATAACGCTTCCGGCCTGCCGGTTTTTGGAACTATCGCGATAGACCACACCAAAGATTACCATGAGTCAAGAGTGATTTACAATGGGAAAGCGTACGGCGATTCGCTCTCTATGGTGATAGTTAGCGGCGAAGTCTCTCCCAGATTTCTAATAGCTTCGATCTCAGACGAGAGGGCGCTTAAGCAAAACGCCATAATCACCGGTTCGCATGGCAATATTTTAAAAGAGGTTAACGGAATCCCTGCCGTGCAGTATATGGAGTCTCTGGGACTCACAAAAGAGGGCAGGATAGAGGGGCCGGGCACTATCCCCTTTATTGTTGATTATAATGACGGAACAAAACCGGTTGTACGGGCAATCTTCGCCCAGACCCCCGAAGGGTACGCGGTATGCGGTGGAGCGATGCCTGTAAATTCAACCCTCTCAATAGGGGCGCTTGATTATAATGATGTGATGGAGACCTCTCAAAAAATTATAGATGATGTTCAAAAGGGGCTTTCGCCGCGCAGCAGTGCGCTGATTTTGTTCTCATGCGTAGGGCGTAACTATGCTCTTGGCGTTAGAACAGGTGATGAGATGGAGAAGGTAAACCGCCTGCTTGACAATAAAATACCTTTTGTAATGGCATACTCAGGCGGTGAAATCTGCCCGCTTTATGACAGAGGCAATAAATTAAAAAACCGGTTTCATAACGATACGATTATCGCGTGTTTATTATGATATGATGGATATGATTATGGAAAACACAGACTATAACGAACTCTTGCGCGAGAATAAAAAGTTAAAGCGCCGGCTGTCGTCATTGGAAGAGATTATTTACCGCAGCAATCAGTCAGCCGACGCTCACTCAGCTCTGAGTTCCGTGATACTGCAGGAAAAAGGCAGGCAGGAAAAATACATGAGCCTTCTCATGGCTAACTGCCCGGACGTAATTATGCTCTTTGATAAAGAGATGCGGCTTGTAAACTGCACAGACTCATTTCTCAAACGCGCAGGCATCAGAAATTACGGTCTTATAGGGATGAAAAGCTTTCAGGAGGTCTTTTTATCCTGCGTCCGTAAAGAAGAGCTTGAAGAGATGCTTGGCAAATTTGATGACGCTACTGTAAAAAAACAGACTATTGAATTTGATATGAAGATGGATATCGGCGGCAATAATGAAATCCGCAGTTTTATAGTTACATTCACCCCGATGCTTAAAGATGACGGCTCATTTTTGGGTTCTATCGTACAGCTTCAGGATATTACAGAGCTTCTTAAGGCTAAGGAACAGGCTGAAGCGGCAAGCCACGCAAAGTCAGATTTTCTTGCCACAGTTTCCCATGAAATAAGAACTCCCATGAACGCCATAATAGGCGTATCCGATATGATGGAGAAGCTCCATCCCGAAGGTAAAATGAACGAGTATCTGAAAGATATTCAAAGTTCGTCAAAAAACCTTTTGAATCTGATTAACGATATTCTGGACTTTTCAAAAATCGAAGCTCAGAAGTTTGACCTTGTTGAGGAGTATTTCAATTTAAAGGAGTTTTTAGACCAGTTCAAGCATTTAATAGAAAACAGCTTTCCAAATAAGCATATCAATTTTATATACGAAGTGGACGCAGGTTTGCCGGCAGTGGTTTTCGGCGATGAGAAGCGTGTAAGGCAGATTTTAGTAAACCTTCTATCAAACGCTTTTAAATACACTAAAAACGGATACGTTAAATTCAAAGCGTACCGAAACGGCGCAGGGGATTTTTGTTTTGAAGTGGAAGACAGCGGCATGGGTATAAAAAATGAGGATTACCCCCGCATTTTCAAAGCCTTTGAGCAGCTTGACATGGTCAAAAATAAAAAGGTTACAGGAACCGGTCTTGGGCTCGCCATCACCCGCAAACTCTGCAATCTTATGAACGGAGAGATCTCCTTTAAAAGCAGATACGGCGAAGGAACAACATTCTTTGTAAAACTCCCTCTTAAAACAGGAGCAGAAACCGACCTTGTGAAAGAAGAGGCTGCCCTGTTTAATTTTACAGCGCCCCAAGCCAAGATACTTGTGGTTGACGATATTGATATAAATGTTATGATAACCGCCTCAATTCTGGAAGATTACGGCATAATTTCCGATACCGCCTCAAGCGGTATGGAAGCTATTGAACAGGTGCGCAATAAAAACTATGACATGGTGTTCATGGATCACATGATGCCTGAGATGGACGGAATGGAAGCTGTGCAGATAATAAGGCAGATGGGGGCGGATAAAGAAGCTTTGCCTGTAATAGCCCTGACCGCAAATGCGGTAAGCGAAGCCAAAGAGATGTTTCTTACGCACGGTTTTAACGGATTCCTCTCAAAGCCTATAGATACGCCTGAAATGGCGAAGTGCCTTCTTAGTTTTTTGCCTCAGGGGAAGATTGAGACGAATAAATAGGAACTATCCGCTCCAGTTACGCCTCAACGGGGCATAATCATTAACCCGCGGCGCCGCATCCCTTAAAATTCCTCTTTACAATATTTTTTTATATGATATAATTGTAATGGGAAAGTTTTATCTTCCCCGTACTTGACTTATTTGCAGCTTTTTTTTAATTTATATGGCCGGTAACGCTTTTTGAGTTTCAAAGCATTTAGTTGATAGATTCGGACTGCTGAAGTTGTACTGGTTTTGGATACAGAAAAACATTGTTCAGTTCAATGCTGAAGATATTTTATTACGTATTTTTTGATATAATAGCTTATATTATTGATAATATGATTGGCCGAAAGTGCGCTTTTAAGCGGTAAACCAACGGCCGGTAACCTGAAAACGAAAACTAAACAAAAGCTTCGCACTCACTATAGAAGGAGCAAAGAATTATGAAAACGCGATTCGGTGTACATCGTCTTGTTGCCGGGCTTTTTTGCCTGGTGTTGGGGGGGGGGGCTTTTGCTCAGCCGTACCCTGATTTTATAAATGTGCCTGTCACTTTTTATGATTTTCGCTCTGACAGGTCTAACCCGGAGTTTGAGCAGCCGCATGATGGTCAGCGGTTGAATCGTTTTATAGCAGATACTACGATTCCTGGTGTTAACCTTAATGACCAGGGCCAACCCCGACCGTTTTCAATGCGTGTTGCAACAGGTATGGTAGGCCAATTATTAGACATAGACGGTAAACCGGTTATGGGTTCTCAACCTTATATGAATCACGGTATACGGTTTTGGTTTAGAGATTGGAATAATCTGAACCAGTACAGCATGCGTACAGACAGTTCAATGGTGGATGGGGTAAGGCGTGGATATTTGGAAAAATTCAGGCCGTTTTATATGTACAGACGTGTGGGTGACGATGGGGCCGGGGATACAGATCTTAATGTTTTTGGGAATACTGAAAACGGTGAATACACGGCTTATCCGCCGATGCCGCGCGCGCAGCTTGTAGGAAATAATAATGATAATCGTGGTGGCCATGAATCGCGCTTGGGCAGATTTAGGCCAAACAGAGATGAGGGCTGGCGATATGAGTTTAGCGTTCCCGTTCGTTCAAATACAACCACTGTACCTTACATTTATGCTGCCAGAGCCGGCACCAATGGTATTCCGCCATCGCTTCGGGCTAACGGCGACGATATCCATACCAGAGATGGCAATACTGCCGGTTTTACGCTGCAGGGTACTGCCGGCACAAATTCTTTCGCAAGATTAAATTTCGGTTCGCGCACCGACAACTATGATTACACAATTGACAGCGCTTTTTCAAACGTAAGAATTGATACTACTATCCAGTTCAGGCATATCGCAAGCCAGCCCGGTACGTATGAACTTGACGACGGGACTTTCTTTCCATTAAGGAACAAAGGATTTACTAACAGCAGTTATAACTGGGTTAGTACGAATGCTGACATAAATAGAAACTATTCATACTCTATGGAACTGTCCCGGCTTTTTACGATGACCCAAGGTCTCGTATTTAACTTCCGCGGTGATGACGATGTATGGGTTTTTATTAACGGAAGGCTCGCTTTGGATTTAGGCGGTATTCACATGCCTTCCTCAGGCCGAATTCGAGTGGACAGTCTCCAGCAGGCATGGGCAGGAACGCCCCAGGCTTTAACTAATGGCATAACCTATGAGCTCAAAATGTTCTACGTTGAGCGTCACACAGACGGCTCCAGTATTCTGATTCAGACAAATATGCTCACTACCGTAATGCAGAATTTTGAAATAGATTTAAGCAGCAGTACTCTTAAGGCTGGAGAAACTGTTACTGGCGCTGCTATAGTTGATGCGCAGTGTGACCCTAATAACCCTAACTGTCTTGCTTCAGGTAATTATTACTGGTGGGTGACGGATGTAACGACCGGTATCCATGCAGATGAACGTAATATAATAAACGGCCCTGAAGGCCGAAGGCTTACTCTTACTGATAAGGCTGGTAATTCTATCCCCTTGTGCGCACCTAATACGCCTCTCTCACAGTGTACGCCGACTAAAATAGATTCCGTTCTTGTCGGCGCTCAAAAAGCCTATACATATATCCAAATTAGAGGCGTTTTTGAACTGGATGGTATGAGTAAAGATACTACAGTTACTATATTCGTAAGACCCGGTGACCCGCATGCAGTATTTATAGAACCTTCGTCGGATTCAACAAGAACGCTTTCAGCTCTTACGCTGCAAAACCTTCCGCAGGGTATGGTGTTAACAACAACGAACAGACCCGGCGGTTCATCCGCGCTCAGGTGGCCTGACCCTATGGATACAATACGTGTAGCCGGAAACGTTCAGTCTTACGACCAGTTCTACGGCATAGTGCGCGACAGGTTCGGCAACTTTATACAGCCTGCTGCAGCTTTTAGCAGTGTTGGAAATCCGCCCTATAACGGAACTGCGTTGTGGAGTCTTGCGCAGATTCCCGGTCAGGTTGCTCCCAATGGCACAAACTTTGGTACCATAGCCGGCGTGACAGGACAGTTAAGGGGTCAGGGCCGTGTGACTAAGGCGCAGGAGCCTACTCTAAGGGTTGCGAGAGCTAACTTAGTGTATACGATTAATTCCGGCAGTTTTACCGGAGGCCCATACACGACTTCAGCACCGGTTGTTATTGAACCTTTCTTTGCTTTGGCTGTTCGTATAGGCATGTTAGTCGGCGGTGAATTTCGGCCGTTAGCTACCTCTCCGAGTACGCCTCAGGCTGACCGTGTTACCAATCCTCAGCCTATTACTATGAGCGTTGGTTGGGATACTACTCTTTACGTGCAGGTACTGCGCAGTGACAAGCTGCCTACTGACCCTGACCGGTGGATTCTTGCAGACGCAATTTGGGGAAGCGGCGGTTCAATATTCCAGTCGCCGCCTTCAGGTACCTCTCCCTGGACTTCTTTTACTGTAAACGCTGCGGGTACAGGTACGGTACGCGCTACCGTTCAGGGCAGCGCTACGGAATTTGCCCAGGTTACTATAAATGTCGGTTTGGGCGATCCAGTGTCTATGAGGCTTTATGGCCGTCATGTTAATCATCCGGCTGTAACAACCACTCTTAGCAGAACCGCTGCGCCTGATCCTAATTTCATTTATGTGCTGCCGCCCCAAACAGTTACTGTTGTTGCGGGCCAAACTCTGCCTATAGTTCCCAAGCTCTTTGCAGACAATACTACCAACAATAATATGTGGGTGTCAAATGTTAATGTGAACAGTTTCAGCTGGAGTTTTGGGACTGACTTACCAGCTAATAACGACAGCACACGCATTTATGCGTTAGGTAATACTACCGGCGGAACTGCTATAAGCGCCCGCGATTCTATCTGGTTCAGAAGCACTGTAGCTCATCAGACTTATAGTGTAATTGGTACATATAATGTTGGCACAGTAACTGTATCGTCTGTGCTGCATATCCGTGTTGAGCCGGACTTTTCAAGCCGGCGTCTTGTTATTGAGCCTAATTCAAATCCGCCGTTGCAGCATGTACAGAAATTGGATACGTTGTTTTTTGACAGTCAGGAGAGAGGAAGCGGAGTTCCCAAGCCAATATACGCTGTATTGCGTGACCGGTGGGGTAACTTTATCACTTTTGCGGGCGTAACTTACAACGGCCAGCCTACAACCTATCCTACATGGACCAAGTCAGAGCATGATCCTAACAGAGTAGATGTTGAACCAGGGAACGAATCTTTGGGACAGGGTATGGTGTTTGCGCGTGATGGGGGAGACGCCAGGGTATGGGCTACATCAGGTAATCTCAGAGACAGTATCGTTGTAAGGATTCTCAGTTACTCTTACACAGATTTGGCAGTAGTGGTCAGAGTGAATAGCTGCAACCCATTTTCGGATACTTGGTGCCGTGTTACCGGAGACCCGGGCAGCCCAACCGCGTATTACAGGGTTTATACCGGTTCAGATACGCTTGAGATAAACTCCAATCAGGATACGACTCTATTTACGCTTGGGCAAGTTTCCGTTCCGGTCGGTGACCCGAATTATCATCTTAACGGCAGATGGGAGCCTATTGCCGCTGATTGGGGATCTACTTTAGGATTCGATATACTTGGCTCTGAGCCACGCGGTGTTGGTTCATGGCCAATCTCTCCAGGAGGTACAGGGAGCGGTGTAATTTCAGCTATAACAACTATGGGAGGCGGTCTCACCGGTGCATTTAACATCAGAATTGTAGTTGGCCCGCCAACAAGAGTTACGCTTGAGATTCTTAACCCTGATGACCTCAGGGCCGGCGTGCCTATAACAGGCGTGATACGTTATGAAAACCGCGCAGGAGTAATTACGGAGTGGAATCCGTTGTGGAGCAAAGACGCATTTTTTGGAGATACGCTTGGCCGCTGCACTAATGATCCGGCAACAAGACCTGAGCCGTTAATCGGCAGCAATACTCTTGGGTATTTGGGTATTGATCCGGCACACTCTTTTTCCAGCATTCTGCCTGCTGCGTCTAACGCGCCGCTCACGCTAAATCTTTCTAACGATAGAGCCTGGGATGAGGTGACGTTTACTATTTACCTGGCGGCTCAGCATCAGATTAGAATTTATCACCCTTATCCTCTGTTTGGTTTCGGTACCACTCCCGGCTATGTTACGGCGCTTTCAAATCATTTTACCGTAAGAGCCGGCGCTCTTGCCAGTGTAAGGATTGAGGAGAGAGAAGGGGATGTTACAGGAAGAACTATTATACCTGGCCAAAACGGAGACCCCGATACTATTGTGTACAGCTATAAAGATGGAGCTCAGGATATCTTCACTTCTGTAGGTTACGATGAGTGGGGTAACAGAATCGGACGTCAGGAATCTGACTGGAGCACATCAGGCAGCATTCCTGATCCAAGCAGCCAGCTGAAGGGAGTTGACCAGGTTCTTTACGATTCAAGAAGAGCTGAGGATTCCGGCGAGGGCTGGGTTATCGTAGTGGCTGTGGATGAAAACGGCGCCCCTATTTTGGGCCCGGACGGAAATCCTATAACTGCAAGGATATACGTCAGAATAAAGGATATAATAATTTCGCTTACTATGGGGCGTACGCTTGACGTTAACGGTAACGGTTACATAGATAATATTGAACTCGTGTTTGACAAGCCTGTAAAGCTTATGGCGAGCGGCAATGCTCTCAGTCAAATGCTCAGCGCTATGAAGGTAACCCGTAACTCCGATAATTTTACCGTTAAAGAGGTAATACAGGTTGGAGGCGCGGACGGCGCATCTGCGGTTTGGCGACTTGTGCTTGAGGAGAATCGGACAACAAGAGACCTGCAGACCGGCTGGCTTCTTGATTTTGTTATTCCTTTAGGACTTTTTACGGAAGTAGAACAGACTTCACTGCGTACCGTTGACGGAGCTGCGCCTGTGATTTTTGAGGCTAAGAAGTTTTTCGCTCAGAGAGACGGCGATCAGGACCGGATGGAGATAACGTTCAGCGAGGCGGTTACCGCCGCGCAGTTCTCTGATAAGACTCCTAATGATGTTTTTTATATGTGGAATGAGTGCGGAGAGAATGACGGCTGTACTCCTATGGCGAAAAGACAGCGTTTGGCCAAAGCCGCCTCAGCCGGTGAATCATGTGATAACAAGGTAATTATCGATAGTATGCTGGGCGGTATCCCGGGTTTAAATCCGCGGGTGAGTCCGATAGTTAACAGGCCTAATGCCGTTGAGTTTTTCCTTGGAAGCGGCATTGACAAGCTTGATTTGAACACACGTCACTTTATCAACATAAGAACGTATGTCAGCGGTACTGATACTACTTCACACGTTAAGGATAATTTTGATAATGTTCAGAAGGTGTACTGCAACCGTCTTGTACAGATTACTTACGGCAACGAGCCGCCTATGGTAGCCAGGGCTATTCCTAACCCGAGTTCACCTGACCCTAACAGAGTTCAGCCGGGCCGTTTGAATCCGTTTCACGATCCTGATGCTGCTGAATACGTAAAGAAGGGCGGCGGCGGCAGTATAGTGCGCGTACCTGTCAGAGTCCCGGGACCAAACGAAAAACCTGGAGTTAGATGTCAAATCAAGGTGTATGACCTTGTCGGTAACCTTGTACATGCGGCAAAAACCAATGATTTGATAAATGATTCAAAAATCAACACGGGCGATGTGGGCGGCCAGTTCATGGACGTAGACCTGTACTGGAACGGTTACAACTCAAAGAAGATGAAGGTTGCCCCCGGAACCTACCGTCTCATCGTACAGTTTGACTACGAAGACAGTAAGATTAAGAGTGACCTCAAGGGCAAAAACAAGTTTACTGCCCCTGTAGGGATATCAAAATAGCGTCATAACGGATAGGGACGGCCGCTTTTCGGACGTCCGTTAAAAAACAGGGATTCGCGGTAATGCGGATCCCTGTTTTTTTTGAGCGTTTTTCACTTGCTTCTCAATGCCTCAAAGTATTAATTTTAACAGTTCTTTTAATCTCGGAATTAATCGTATAAACAATCACAAAAAAGTTTAAAAAGGAGTGTTTTACATGAACGTGAAGCCTTTAGCCGACCGTATTGTAGTGCGTCCTCTTGAGGCGCAGGAGAAATCTGCCGGTGGTATTTACATACCGGATAACGCCAAAGAGAAGCCGCAAAAGGGTGAAGTAGTTGCCGTTGGTCCCGGCAAAACAGCAGACAGCGGCGCAAAAATAGAGATGACCCTGAAAAAAGGCGACAAAATCCTATACGGGAAATATTCAGGTACAGAGGTAAGTATAGATGGCGGGGATTTTTTAATTATGAAGGAAAGCGATGTGCTGGCAGTTGTGTAATGGATGGCGCGGTACAATGGATGCCATTGAAGTATCCGCAAAAATGATAATGTAGGGGCGGCATAAATGCCGCCCGCCCAATGGATGCCATTGAGGTATCCGCAAAAATGATAATGTAAGGGCGGCATTTATGCCGCCCACTAAAAAAGGAGATAAAAAATGGCTGGAAAGCAGCTTGCTTTTGAAATGAATGCCCGTGAGAAGTTGTTAAAAGGCGTTGATACTTTGGCTAACGCGGTACGTGTCACCTTAGGCCCCCGCGGACGCAATGTTGTTCTTGACAAGAGCTTCGGTTCACCTACCGTTACAAAAGACGGCGTAACTGTCGCTAAAGAGATTGAGCTTGAAGACAAGTTCGAAAACATGGGCGCTCAGCTTGTTAAAGAGGTAGCGTCAAAAACTTCTGACGTAGCAGGCGACGGTACTACTACCGCTACAGTGCTCGCTCAGGTTATCGCGCGTCTTGGGGTAAAGAACGTAACTGCCGGCGCAGACGCTATGGCGATTAAGCGCGGAATTGACAAATCGGTACGCGTTATGGTTGAGAGGCTTAAAAGCGACTCAAAACCTGTCGGCGGCAAAAAAGAGATCGCTCAGGTAGGTTCCATAAGCGCAAATAACGACTCTGAAATCGGAAACCTTATCGCCGACGCTATGGAAAAAGTTGGCAAGGACGGGGTAATAACAGTTGAAGAGGCTAAGGGAATTGATACATTCCTTGACGTTGTAGAGGGAATGCAGTTTGACCGCGGCTATACTTCAGCTTACTTTGTAACAAATTCAGATACTATGGAGTGCGTGCTTGATGAGCCTCTTATTCTTATTTACGATAAGAAAATAAGCAGCATGAAGGATATGCTCCCTCTGCTTGAAAAGGTAGCTCAGAGCGGCAAGGCGCTTTTAATAATCGCCGAGGATGTTGAAGGGGAAGCATTGGCTACACTCGTTTTGAACAAGCTGCGCGGAACACTTAAAATCGCTGCTGTTAAGGCGCCAGGTTTTGGCGACAGAAGAAAAGCGATGCTTGAAGATATCGCAGTTCTTACAGGCGGTATGCTCATCTCTGAAGAGGCCGGCTTTAAACTTGAAAATACTACGGTAGACTCTCTTGGCAAGGCAAAGCGCATTGTAATTGACAAGGAGAACACAACCATTATTGAAGGCGCTGGAAACAGCGCAGACATAAAGGGACGTGTAGCTCAGATTAGAAAACAGGTTGAAGATACTACTTCTGATTACGACCGCGAGAAGCTTCAGGAGCGTCTTGCGAAACTTTCAGGCGGCGTAGCTGTAGTGCATATCGGTGCTGCTACAGAGTCTGAAATGAAGGAGAAAAAGGCGCGCGTAGAAGACGCTCTGCACGCCACGCGCGCAGCAGTTGAAGAGGGGATTGTCCCCGGAGGCGGCGTCGCTCTTATCCGCGCTTCTTCTGAGCTTGACAAGCTGAAGCTTGAGGGTGATGAGAAGATTGGTCTTGAAATCATACGCCGCGCCTGCGAAGAGCCTTTGCGCATGATAGTGACAAACGCCGGGTTAGAATCGTCTGTTATCTCAAACGAAGTTAAAAACGGCAAAGGCGCTTACGGTTATAACGCTTTCTCTGCAAAGTACGAAGACCTTATTGAAGCCGGAGTTATTGACCCGACAAAAGTAACCCGCACTGCGCTTGAAAACGCTGCGTCCATAGCAAGTCTTGTTCTTACCACAGAGTGTGTAATCTGCGATATCCCGCAGGAGAAGAAAGAGATGCCTGATATGGGCGGCGGCATGGGCGGAATGGGTGGTATGGGTATGGGCGGCATGGGCGGAATGGGAATGATGTAGACCCATCCTGAAATCGGGAACCCAGGGTTAAAACCCTGGGCAACCCTCTATGCTCCCCCAAAGGGGCGCGGGAGACAGAGATTTGAACATAAGAACGATGCTGCACACTCCGCACCCCTTTAGGGGTGCAAGATTTGTAGCCCCGGGTTTCAACCCGGGGTTTTATGGATAACGGGGGACAACAGATACAGGGTCACGGTAAAATCAACGCAAAATTTAATAGATGTATCAATAAATAAGTTGTGATTTGTTGATTGTAAAAACGAGGTACACAATGGATTCTGAAAACAACGAAAATCTGGAAAACGAAGAACAGCCAGCATCAGAACCGGATGAGGAATCTTCCGGGACCGAAGCTGCGGAAGCTGAACAGATTTCCGAAACAATAGAAGATATCAAAAACGAATTAGACGCTGCGCGTGACCGGAATCTGCGCCTTATGGCAGAGTTCGATAACTATAAGCGCAGAACTGCAAAAGATTTTCAAAATCTTATAGAGAGCGCAAATGAGAAGCTGATATTGGAGCTGGTTGACGTAAGAGAAAATTATGGACGCGCTCTCAAAGCGGGTGAGGCGCAGGGAGAGAGCGTCTCTTTTTATGACGGGATGAAACTGATATTCACACAGTTTGACGAAGTGCTGAGCAAAAACGGCCTGAGCGTTTTTGGAGAAGAGGGCGAGGCGTTTGACCCCGCTATTCACGATGCGCTTATGAAGACGCCCAGCGCGCAGATTCCCGAAGATCACATCGCTCAGGTTTTCGAGCACGGTTACAGGCTCAAGGATAAGGTAATAAAACACGCGAGAGTTATTGTATCAAGCGGGGATGATGTATAGCATACACTGTAAATTGGATTAATCACGATGGCAAAATCAGACTACTACCAGATACTTGGGCTTGACAAAGGCGCAAGCGACGACGATATCAAAAAAGCGTACCGCAAGCTTGCGGTAAAGTATCACCCCGATAAAAATCCCGGCGATAAAACGGCTGAAGAGAAGTTTCGTGAGGCTACTGAAGCCTACGAAGTGCTTAAGGATTCTTCAAAACGCGCACAGTATGACAGGTTCGGCCACGCTGCGTTTGAAGGGGCTTCCGGGGGCGGGGGAGGTTACGGCGGGTATGGCGGATACGGCGGCGGTTTTGGCGGTTTTGACCTTTCCGATGCTCTGCGCGCGTTTATGAACGAATTCGGCGGGGGCGGCGGCGGTGAGTCGATGTTCGGCGACCTCTTTGGCTTTGGCGGCAGGGGACGGCGGGGCGGCGGTACAGGCCAGACAAGAGGGAATGATTTGCAGGTAAGGCTTGCGCTTACGCTTGAAGAGATATCCTCCGGTGTAAAGAAGACTTTAAAAGTGAGGCGGCTTGAACACTGCGGCGAGTGTAAAGGCAGCGGTTCGCGCAGCGGAAGGCGTACAATTTGCGATAAATGCGGCGGAAGCGGCCGGGTGCGGCGCGTATCTAATTCGTTTTTTGGACAGATGGTGCAGGAAACAGCGTGTCCCTCCTGTAAAGGAGAGGGTCAGGTGGTAAGCGACCCCTGTTCATTATGCGGCGGAAGCGGTTTGAAACAGTCTGAGACTACGGTAGTGGTTGATATCCCGCCCGGAGTAGCTGAGGGTAATTACATCACAGTAGGCGGCAAGGGCGATGCAGGCAGAGGCGGCGGGCCTGCGGGAGACCTTATCGTTATTATTCAGGAGAAGCCTCACGACCTCTTTTTACGCCACGGCGAAGATTTGATTTGCGACATAGACATAACATTTTCAGAAGCTGCGCTCGGCAGTTCTAAAAATATTGATACAATTGACGATAAGGTAAAACTGAAAATTCCCGAAGGCACGCAGCCGGAAACGGTTTTTAAACTGCGCGGCAAAGGGCTGCCGGAACTGCGCGGAAGAAACCGCGGCGATTTGCTTATCCGCGTACACGTGCGTACTCCCGATAAATTGAGCAGGGAGCAGAAGAGAATATTTGAGCAGCTTGCGGAGACGGGGTTGTAGAACTATAATTCCTGCATTTTCCGCGTACTGAAGGTACGCTCGCACCGTCTTCGGTGCGTCTTTACAGCCTGGGGTTTTAACCCCAGGGGAGGTAATCATGCAAAAGACAATAACGCGCAATTTCGATAGAGAAAATTGGAATCCCCAAATATTTTATGAAGAAATATCCGCGCAAATGCGCCGGTGCTGTGAAGGCCGTAAAGTGTTTCTTCTTGTCTCAGGCGGTGTTGATTCTACGGTAGTATTTGCGCTGTTAAATAAAATCCTTGGGCCGGACAAAGTTTTAGGGCTTCATGTTGATACCGGGCTGATGCGTTTGGATGAATCGGCGGCTGTTCTTGACTATATGAAAAAACACGGTTTTCACAATTTGAAGATTGAGGACGCGTCACAGGATTTTCTGACTGCTCTTAACGGAATCTATGATCCTGAGAAAAAACGTGAGATAATCGGTCAATTATATATAGACATAAAAGAGAAAGTATCAGCGAAACTTGAGCTTAACACAGAAGAGTGGGTTTTAGCTCAGGGCACTATTTATCCCGATATATTGGAGACCGCGGCTAAAGATTCCGGCGATAAAAATGCGCAGAAAGTAAAGACTCACCATAACCGCGTTGACGCTATTATGGAATTGATAGAGAAGGGGCTCATCGTAGAACCTGTCGCGCAGCTGTATAAAGATGAGGTGAGGAGTCTTGGCGAATACCTTGGTCTTCCAAGAGAGCTTGTTTGGCGCCACCCTTTTCCGGGGCCGGGTCTTGGCGTGAGATGTTTGTGTTCGGACGGTAATGTCAGTGAGGTATCTGCTGATGATGTTGCTAAACTCAAAAATATCGCTTCACAGGCTGGATACGAATCTTGCATACTGCCGCTTAGAAGCGTTGGAGTGAAAGATGGTCAGCGTACTTACGCCCATCCAGCAATAATTAAAGGGCAGTGCGACTGGTCTGTGCTTGAGAAATTATCCGCAGATATAACAAACTCAATACCATCCGTAAATCGTGCGGTTTTCGCTCTGAATAGCAAAGAGACGCATTCCTATAAATTGACAAAATGTCACATCACAAAAGAGCGTCTCGATAAACTGCGCGCTGTTGATTCAATTGTTACGGAGACTCTCAGACAGTCCGGCGAATATGATACTATATGGCAGATGCCTGTAGTTCTTCTGCCTGTAGTAAATGAACAGGGCGGGGAGTGCATAGTATTAAGGCCGATAATGTCCAAAGACGCGATGGCCGCAAAATTCGTACCTTTAAAGCCGGAAACACTTCAAACTATCGCGGAAAAATCATCTCAAATTAGTGGAACAGGTGATTTGTTCTTTGACATAACGAATAAACCGCCAGCAACGATTGAATGGGAGTAAGATGATTACGCCCCGTTGGGGCGCAGGGATGTTTTTTAAATTGAGGGGCGCCCGATAGGGCGGGGTGGTCATTCACTCCTCATCTTCCCTCATACTCTTCAACTTATAATACTGAACAAGCACTTTCTCATAATATCTCGTAGGAAGCTGTTCATTCCGCGCCAAAGTACCTCTCACAGTCCCCGGACCGAGATTATAAGCAAGTATACCAAGTTTAAAACTTCTGAACCTTGTTATAAGCTGTGTGAGATACGCCGTACCTAAAATAAGATTTATCTCCGGGTCAAATAAATCCTCGCGTTTCAGATTTCTAATGCCAAGCGGTCTTGCCACTTCAAGAGCGGTTTCATATTTTATCTGCATAAGCCCAAGAGCGCCGCTCAGGTCACCGCTTCTGTACCTTCCCAAAGCTCTTTCGTCAAACCTGCTCTCTACGTGAATAACCGCGAGAAGCAATTCCGGGTTATAACCGAACTGACGGCTGTTTTGGTAAACAAGATCGGATAACCGCCTGATGGTCGCTTCCGGCACTTTTGGGCCTACCGTGGCGCTCATGAGCCTGTAAAGACGCTTCTTTTCACGCAGTTCCTTAAGCTCGTGGCCGATGCTTACGTTTTCTGTTTTTAAAACAGCTATTTTTTTATCGAAATTGTTTATGACAAGCGCGTTGCGGAAGATTATTGATGAGACGGCAATAAGGGTTGTTAACAAAAGGCAGATAAAAACAATACTTGAGAACTCAGATATCCAAATCTTTTTGCCGATAAACATCACGCCGCCGACGCGGGTGCGTTTTTTGGTTTCAGCGCCGTTTTGATTTTGCTCTCTCTGCATCCCGCAATATCCCCAGCTGTTCTAAGGGTTGAAGCCGCTCTTTTAACTGCTCCATCTCAATAACGCTCTCCTGTTTCCACTGGTTTAACCCTTGCAGTTCGGTCTCCTGCTCCTGTATCCTTCCATTCTGCATCCTGATTACAGAGAGAAGCGTTATGAACCATCCGAATAGTATTAACAATGTAAAGATCGCCACAGAGCGCGATATACGAAACCCTGTTTTGCGTTTGAGATTTTTACCCTGTTTCTTAAGTAAACCAAAAAGAGAGTCTCTTGATAAAGAATCAGCGTCAGGAAATACCGCGAACAGGTTAATGCAGGGGTGAAACGCCTGCCGTAAACAATCATTTTTGAAGATAAGTTTTAGTTCACCGCCTTTGCCCTTGATAGTATTCAATAGGCTTAGAAACATTGGAACTACGGTGTCATCCGCGCTTATAATCTTCTCCATGTCAACTACAAAGGAGCGGTTTCCATCTTTAAGAAGAGTTGTAAATTTTTCGCGGATCGCGGGAACCTGTTCATTATAGAAGTGTCCGGCAAGGGTCAGCCATACAGAATTTCCGCGGTTTTCAAGAGTTATGTCGAGCGCCTCAGACCGAATCATTATTAAAAGCCTCCGTCATTATGAAAAGCTTTAGATAGAATCATGATGCAAACTCTTTGATTTAAGTTTTTTGAAGCTGATTTTTCCGGTGAGCGCGAATGTACTGTTTGGGTCAAGCGTTACGGGGCAGCTTATCATGATAATTATCCCGTTCGAACCTGTTATCTGGCCTGTTTCAGGTGAAAAAGCCCACACGTTTACACTCTTCTGAGTTACAAACTGCATCTTTACCCCTATGTCCCAGTCTTCAATCTCCCATGCCGTAATATTTTCAATTATAACGGGTTTTTCGCCGCTTAAATCATATCTCTTTTTGTCGTGGATAAGATGAGCTTCCTTATTTAAACAGCCAGCGAGCGCCAAAGGAAGCTCTATCCCAAAAGTCAATAAATAATTTGTGAGTGAATTATTGCTTAGTTTATAAGAAAACGAGAGCGCCGCGCTCCCTTTTTCCAATCCAAACACCTTCTCCATGCCAAGCGGACAGCTGCGCCCGTCTTTAATAAAGCCGCCAAGACAGTTAGTAAGCACTTTTACTCCTGCTGGAGTATTTTTAAAAGTGTACTCAAACGGTGAATCTGAAAAGTTGGAACTCTCTTTTGACGCTCCCGACAGATAATCACCGCAAGTTAAGGCTTCCGTAAAAATTTTGTCGCAAAAGCCAAGCCTGCTTTCGCGCGGCGTTATAACATTGGCTCTTGAGCGTATTTTGGGATTATAGACAGCCGCGGCGTTAAAAAGACGGTCGCTGAAGTCAAGTTCGTAGATTTGCGCTCCGTTTTTATGGTCAAGATACACTTTAAGCTGATTATTTGACATGATGATACTTTTGTAGCCGTTGCGCAAAAAGTCTGTCAGCTGAATAGTGCCGTTTTGAGCCTCTTTTAATTTGTAAAGTTCGCGCTCTATCTCTATAAGTTTACCGTAACTCCACAGACGGTCGGTAATTGAACTCAGACCAGCCCGCTGTGACGGCATAAAGCGGTTTATGTCCTGACCGAAGAAGAGTTTCTGCCTGAGTTTGGCCGCAAGTTTAGCGTCTTTAATGTTATTGACAGAATCGCAAGCTTCCATGAGTTTACGCTGTAAAACTCCGATTTGGTCGTAGCAGTGCAGATTGTTAAGAAAATAGGGCGAAGCGGGTTCATTGTTTGAAGGCACTAAACTTGATGGAAAATAGTGCAGTCCAAGAGACGGAGTGTCGCCTGTCACCTCTTTAAATTTTAACGGATGCAGTTCCAGAATGTGCTTGTCTGTCTCAACGGCGATTTTTTCTATCCAGTCAAGCTGCGCGTTGTCGTTATCTTTTAATCCTAGTGAGTATAAATAGCGCAGTATAAGCATTTTGGGAGATTTATTATCCTCAGGAAAATTCTGATTTATCCATTCCATAACAGATTGCGGCGCGTTATAGCGGTGATACGACCAGACCGGAAATACCGCGATTGAACTTCCCGTGTACTCCGTTATCCAGTATCCGCAGCTTCCCGCTTCATTTTTAGCGAGAAGCGCGTTTGAGATTACCGCGTATTTTAGCCCCGCGCCGCTAAAGAGGTCGATATGCGAAGGTTCCCAGTTGGAAAATGGGGGAACGTATCCAAGAGGGGCTTCTCCCGTGAGCTCCGAGAAAACTTTCATCCCTGCTAATATATTCTCATTAGTAAGCCACTGAGGCGAGAAACTCAAAAACGGTTCGGTGTAACCTGTGCAGAGCCATTCGATTTGTCCGCGCTTAAGCATATCTCTCAATGATGAGATTATGAGTGGATCAATATGTTCAAGTACGTATCCGGGCAGCGCGACATTAAAGCGCAGTCTTGGAAACCGTTCGCAGAGCGTAAGCAGCCGCTGCGCAAATCTGTTTATGGAACCTTTGAGCTCTTCTGCAGGCATAAGAGCGTTTTTGTAAGGCTGGAGCAGAAGTATAAGCTGGTCGCGTTTCATAAAACACCGGTACCTCCCTATCTATAGAAATTAAAATCAGCCGCCGTAAAAATAAAGATAAAAGTCAAAAGATATTGATACCCCGCCTGTTGAACAAATTTTCAACACTTTTTGTAAAAATGCCATCTGCGCCGCATGTAAAATTCTTATATTAATAACGTAGACGTTTTTGCAGGTATTCTGTAACCAATATTGAGGAGAGGCGTACCATGAAAAAGCAAACTGTTTTATGGATGTTTTTGGCAGTGACGGCGTTGGCTTGGATGGCGGCAGCTCAACCCTATACAATAACTCTTAACTATAACTACACCGGCGCTCAAGCAAGCATAACCAGATTGACAGACAGCCACGGCTCTCTGATGGGGGAGCCCTTGCCGGTTCCAACAAGAGCGGGGCAGGTATTTACCGGATGGTTTACAACTGCGTCGACCGGCGGGGCAAGGGTATTAGTGGGAGCGACCGGTACGAAATTTACCCAAAACGCCGTGATTTATGCGCGGTGGTCTGCCGCAGCGCCAGTGAGTATGAGTGATATTCCCGCTGCTATGAAAGAGAATTTTGACTGGTTGAAAAATGTTCGTCATAATGGACAAGACGGCGGTAAAAGTGAAAGAATTTACTTTAACGCTAACGGCAGCGTTAGAGCGCAAAATTTCATCTTCGACCAGATTTGGGCGGGTAACGGAACAATCAGCTGGGCGGTAAGATGGGAATCAGACAGGGTTGTAACACTTGCGGAGCGTCAGGCAGTTGCGCGCATGCTTCATGAGGAGATTAACAAATGGACACGCCCGCTTATAGGTATGGAAGGCTGGCCGTTCGGCGAAATTCCGGTGACTGTTATAGGGTGGGCGGTTCATGACGAATCGTTAATTCAGGACAGACAGCCAAATGAACAAATATGGGTCAACAATACTCATCAAGCGCCGGATACCCATACCCGCAATGCAGACAACACTCTGCGTCTTGAATTTATGGCGAGCGCGCCAAGAGAGATGTCACGGTTTATAAATCAAGCGGCTCTTAACAACAGAACTTACACCTACCCAGGCGGTCTCCACAATCGCTTTGATATGTACCTATGGGCTACCAGTTTTGATTTCGGCGCCGCTGGACATGGCGGCGACTGGGGTACGCGTATGCGCAGTAATGCCATTATAACCGCGGCTACCGGTGGCTCTACCGGCGTTCTTTTGCATGAGATTGGACATGGATTTGGTTTCTACGATTTTTATGGCGGAGTAGACGTAGACCGTCCGCCGACAACCTCTAACGGCAGTGTTTTTGGCCAACAGAATAATCAGGCCGGACGAACCGATTTGCGCACAATCATGCACACTGCCGGTGGTTCTAACCTTTTCGCTTACGACCAGTGGATGATTCGCTACTTCTGGGACTGGATCAAAACCGGATCGCCGTCAAGCAGATTCCCGACCTATTCTGTAGCTGTAAACAGCACCGGAACAGACGCCGCAGGCGCCGGCAGTTACGCAGCCGGCCCCAACGTTACAATAAGCGCAGGTACGCGCAGCGGTTATACGTTCAATGGTTGGATTACAGAAAGCGCAGGCGTAACCTTTGCCGACGAAAACAGCGCAACCACCACCTTTGCCATGCCGCCGAATGCTGTGAACGTAATGGCGAATTGGGCAGCGGTTATCTACACCGTATCATTTAACGCAAGCGGCGGCATTGGTTCAATGACTTCTGATAATTTGACGCACAGCAATAATTACACAATAAAAGACAACGGGTTCACCCGTGACGGCCATACATTTACAGGCTGGAACACAGAGTCAGACGGCAGCGGAACGGATTATGCCGCCGGCGCGCAGATTAGCGGAGTTACGGCAGATATTACGCTTTACGCGCAGTGGGAGAAGACCAATTCAGTATTATCTTACGACCGTTTTATCCCCGGCCATCAGCCAAAAGAAGAGGCATTCGCACCAACTGCGGTATTAGCCGGCCGGTTTACCGCAGGCCCCAATCCGGTCGCGAAATCATTGGGGACAGTGAATTTTTACAGTCAGGGCAAACCGGTACGAAACGGATTGTTAACGGTTTTCGACGCATCGGGTAATGTGGTTAACAGGGTAAAAATTAATGATAATACCAATGGCAGAGACGCGATGCAAGACCGCCGTATTGTGGGTTCATGGAATTTGACCGATGCGAAAGGCCGTAAAGTATCCGAAGGAACGTATTTGGTTAGGGGAACTGTCACCGCACCGGATGGTAAGACCGAGAGGGTGTCGTTTATGGTGGGTGTGAGATAGATGATACAATTCGATTTACACGTACATTCAATTTACAGCGTCTGCGGAATCCATACCGTATTAGAGCTTCTTGAGCAGGCTAAAGCTATCGGTATGAAGGGTTTTGCTGTTACTGACCACGGGCTTACTATGGGCGGGCGGCTTAATAACCCGTTTTTTGAGCGGTTTAAGTCGCCTTGCCCGGATGTGAAAATTTTAAAAGGCGTTGAGTGTAATCTTCTTGATGAACACGGTACAATTGACGTACCGCGCGTTTTTATGCCGTTCATTGATATAGTGCTTCTTGGTATCCACCCCAATACTGAAAAAAATTTGGGACGCGAAAAATATACGGATATGCTTGTTGCGGCTATCCATAAAAACCCGTGTGTTGATATAATCACACATCCCAATGACCCTCACTATCCGGTTGACTACCGCAAACTCGCTCATGAAGCTAAGAGCAGGGGAGTCGCGCTTGAGCTCAACAACTCAAAAATCCTTTACGCGAGAAGCGAAATCGGCGAAGCTGAATTACTCATAAAAGCTTGTCTTGATGAGGGGTGTCAAATAGCAGTATGCAGTGATACTCACGCTATTCACGAGCTTGGAACGGATGAATCAGTACAACCGCTTTTGAAAGCTGTTAATTTCCCCGAAGAACTTATTGTGAATAGAACCGAAGAAGCTGCGCTTGAGTTTATTGAGAGCCGCCGTAAAAATAAGGCTGAGTTTACTTAAAACTTGGAACTCAGCTCTTTTGCTCTTGCTGCCGCCTGTGTTACCGCCTGAATAACGGAGTGTTTGAAAGCGCCCCGTTCAAGCTCTTCAAGTCCTCTTACGGTAGTACCGCCCGGAGACATAACTTTTGACCTGAGAACAGAGGGATGTTCACCGGTGCTTTCAATCATTTTTGCGGCTCCTATTACAGTTTGTACAGCCGCGTCAAGAGCCGTATCATAGGAGAGGCCTGCGTTTACTCCGCCTTCGGTGAGTGCTTCTATAAAGCTATAGACAAAAGCAGGGCCGCTGCCTGAGAGGCCTGTTATTGAGTCAATCTGATTTTCCGGTACGTTTATTACTTTACCGCATGCGCTGAAAATATATTCAATGCGCGTAGTATCTTCAGGAGTACAATTTTGTGACAGCGAATACGCGCACATCCCTTCACCAATTAGAACAGGCGTATTGGGCATACAGCGGCAAACACGGGCGCCATTATGGAGTTTTTCTTTTATTGATTGAATTGAAATTCCGGCAGCTATTGAAATGGTAAGAAAATTCATCTCCTGCGGCACATGCGCAAGCATATCAAGCACACCCGCGATATCGGCAGGTTTTACAGCGAGTACAACAGCATCAGGTATAAACTCTGCACGTTTCCACTCAGGAGGAGCAATAATTTCTAAATTCTCCCCGAGATTATTAAGAGCGCCGGGCGCTTTATCATACACAGCAACCCGCACCTCACCGCCGTAAGCTCTAATAAGCCCGCCAATGAGGGCTCTTCCCATATTTCCTGTGCCTATTACCGCTATTCTCATAATAACCCCTTAGAACTTAGAACTTAGAACTTAGAACTTAGAACTTAGAACTTAGAAAAGTCAAAACACATAACTGTATGGACTTGTTTTATCTAAGTTCTCAGTTCTAAGCTCTAAGTTCTATCTTTAAGTTCTATCTTTAAGATTTCATAGCTCCAAGAAATTCCTTATTTGTCTTTGAATTCTGCATTTTCTCGTTCATAAATTCCATCTGTTCCACAGGCGACATTGACGCAAGGAACTTGCGCAGTATCCACATGCTGTTGAGCTCTTCCTGTGAGAGGAGCAGCTCTTCCTTGCGGGTACCGCTCTTAAAGAGGTCAATAGCAGGGTAAATACGGCGGTCTGCGATTTTTCTGTCAAGCACAAGCTCCATATTGCCCGTACCTTTGAACTCTTCAAAAATGACTTCGTCCATGCGGCTTCCGGTCTCAATGAGAGCGGTTGCCATGATGGTAAGCGAACCGCCCTGGTCGATATTGCGGGCTGCGCCGAAAAACCGTTTTGGTTTGTAAAGCGCCTGCGAGTCAACGCCGCCGGAGAGAATTCTGCCGGAGTGCGGAACCACAGTATTGTAAGCGCGCGCAAGGCGTGTGATACTGTCAAGAAGAATTACAACGTCCCGGTTATGTTCAACGAGTCTTTTTGCCCGCTCTATCGCCATTTCCGCTACGACCACGTGACGTTCGGCAGGTTCGTCAAAAGTTGAACTTATTACCTCAGCCTTTACAGAACGCTGCATATCGGTAACTTCTTCCGGGCGTTCGTCTATAAGAAGCACAATCAGAAAAACTTCAGGATGATTTGCGAGAATCGCGTTTGCGATACTCTTGAGCAGAACCGTTTTACCTGTGCGGGGCGGAGCCACAATAAGACCGCGCTGTCCTTTACCGATAGGCGTCATAAGGTTCATTATACGGGTGGCGCACTCTTTATTGCTGTGTTCAAGGTTAAGCTTTTTATCCGGGAAGAGGGGGGTGAGGTCATCAAAGTTTATCTTTCTTTTGCACGCTTCAGGGTCTTCAAAATTTATCATCTCCACCCGTAAAAGCGCAAAATAACGCTCCGAATCTTTTGGCGGACGAACATGTCCGGCAACAGTGTCGCCTGTTTTAAGGTAAAACCGTTTTATTTGAGACGGCGAAACATAGATATCATCCGGCCCGCTGAGATAACTGTTAGCCGGTGAGCGCAAAAACCCAAAACCGTCGGGCATAATCTCAAGCACACCCTCGGCAAACATCTGCCCGTTCTGAGCAGCCTGAGATTGAAGTATCTTAAAAATAAGCTCCTGGCGGCGAAGGCTTCGGCTCTCACCGACATTCTGGTTTCCGGCAAGCTCGTTAAGTTCCGCCATTGACATCGACTTTAACTCTGCAACATTCATCAACACACCTCAATAGAGAAAAGGTTATTTAAAACATAAATTTACTTTAGGAAGTAATGCACAATTGACAATTTTTCAGGTTATGGATTTTTTTCAATTAATTAAAACAGACTTGTGCGAGGCCGTAAAAGGACGCTAAAAACGAAACATTAATAATTAATGGATATTTATAAAATAGTGTATAACAGGAAGCAAGTCAAGTTTTTTATTTTTCAAAATTGGGAGCGAATTGCATCAAATTAAACCTGACCGAAGGTTGACGATGAATTTCCCCCATTTTATTCGTTGCATCATAATTAATCTGACCGAAGAAATAAATTTCACGGGACAATGCTGTTGCTGAATCATTTTTTAAGATTTACAAATCCGAGAAAGCGTATCACTGCGAATTTCAGGATGAAGAGGATGTATTACATAAAACTTTTGAGTACATCGAATGTTATTATAATCGCAAAAGAAAACATGGGACATTAGGATACTTGACACCAGTAGAGTTTGAAAAGCATTTTAACAAAAGAGCAGCTTAGACGGGATTAGGTTTTGTGTACGGTTTTTAAGGGGAGTACCAGTCAACAGAACGTATTGAGTCCGACACGACTAAATCCGGTAAGCCATATAATTATCAATATAGTATAGCGATAGTTCCTAATATATACAGATAAGGAATGTTTATTATGAAATATCTACTCTTAATTTTTTGCTTGGTTTTGTGCTATTGCAGAGATGAAGCGATTACAGGGCTTTGTTCTAATCCGCCAAAGTTATCAAAAAACGAACTGTTATTTAGTGCACAGGGCGGGGTTGACAGTGTAGTCGTGAGTAATCCTCATTGGTGGCTCAGAGTAACTTACATGGGAGATGGAACAATGTGCGAATCTTTTGGAACAATAAATGACCCCGATTATTGTAATAACAATTATTGTAAAGGTAATGCTCATGATGAGGTAATGAAAATAGAATGCCCTTGGTATAGCGTAACGCGAACAGGCGGGCATACACTGATTGTTTCAGTTAGTCAGAATGAAACTGGAGAAGAAAGGAAGCAATTCGAAGGTGTGCATGCTGGCAACTGTGGTGCGGGATTTTCAATAACCCAATACGCTAAATAAAGTGAAAAATCTAATCTTTTTACTTGCCACCTCATGTTTATACCTGCGTTCATAGCTATAATTGATACAAGGCCATTGGAACAATTGGCATATCTGGTAAGGAACGCCATAAAAGAAGAAACTTATTTTGTTTGTCCCAACAGAAAATTCATTCAAAGATATGACACCAGAGAACCAGCTCTGTTTTTTGATTTTGGGGCAGCAGTTATTTTTTTGCGGATAGAGTCAATAAAATTCGTTCAGAAGTTTCAGCTTACGAAATAACCATTATTCTTTAAGGTAAAAAATATTAACCTTGAAGATTTCAATTCGTCTAAATCTACGGTAAGAATGTATCCATAAGGAAAATTAAAAATACTGACAGCGTTGCGCGTTGGTATCAGTTTTGGTTATATTTATATCAGTTACCAATGTAGTAAGAATTATGCGCTGTTATTTGCAGAAATATTGAGGCGGCTTAATTAACTGATACACGGAGTGAAAATGAACGATACTCGCTGGGTTCAGCGTTATAATAGTTATTGTAAAGCACTAAAAACTCTTGAGAGCGCCGTTGCGCTGTCAAAAACCCGCATTTTGAGCGATTTGGAAGAACAGGGGCTTATACAGGGTTTTGAATTTACATTTGAATTGGCATGGAAACTTTTGAAAGATTTTCTTGAAGCAAAAGGATTTGCCAATTTTCACGGTTCGCGGGATACTTTTCGTTTGGCTTTTGAAGAGGGACTCATTACAAACGGTAAGTTATGGATGGAAATGATAGATGACCGCAACAGAACGTCACATACTTATGATGAAGAGGTCGCCGATTCAATAAGCTCATTTGTGATTTCAGATTATATTCTGCTGTTTATAAATCTTAGGGCTGAAATGACAAAATATCTGCCCAAAGAGGAAAAATAGTGTTTGGGCTTCCTCAAAAATCTTTGTCTGAAATAAAGCAAGTTCTTTCTAATCAGAAGGAACTCGAAAGTGCGGTAATTTATGGTTCACGGGCAAAAGGTAATTACCGCGAGGGTTCCGATATTGACTTAACGCTTAAAGGCAATTTAAGCTATAGAAATCTTGTAGAAATAAGCGTTGAATTAGATAACCTGAATCTGCCCTGGAGAATTGATTTATCACTTTACCGCCAAATACAAAATAAAGAGCTGCGCGAACATATTGACAGGGTTGGAGTTGTGCTGCAGGTTTAGACCGCAGCTCCCTCCCCTGGGAAAATAGAAAATTTGAATTTGCTAATACCTCAATTTCTTCCGGTTGATTGCTCTTTGTGATATTGATAACGTATATTCTTAAAATGAGATTAAGCGAGCCCCGTCCCCGGATATCCCTGAATAATATAAGTATGACAGAAAAGCCTGTTGGGTATAAGATACCTATCGACTACTATATCATGTTTGGCATCAGCATCATTCTCGTTGTGTTCGCGGTTTTTTTAGACACGCCGGAACGGATATGGGAGGGTTATGTCAAAATCAATCTCTCTACAAGCGCTTTGGTAACAGACTATGTGGCGCTGGCTGGGATAGGCGCCGCGCTTGTTAACTCCGCCGTAATGCTCATTTTAAATCTGCTAATGCTGATATATACCAAGCGCCGTCCATGCGGCAGGATAATGGCCGCTTTGTTTCTGACGATTGGATTCTCGCTGTTTGGCAAGAACATGTTTAATTCTCTGCCTATAGTTGCAGGCGTCTGGCTCTATGGGAGAGTTTCCAGAGTAAAATTTTCGGGGTTAGTCGTTCAGGCGATGGTGAGTACGACTGTTGCGCCCATAGTGAGCGAGGTGACTTTTGGGGGCGGGGGCGGCATTAGTTTAGAAAAAATCGCAGCCGCTTACATAATCGGAATGTTTGTAGGGTTTATATTTCCGCCGATTATGGAAAACGTAAGGCGGCTGTATAAAAACTACTGTCTTTACAGAGGCGGAATTGCGGGCGGGTTCATTGCAACGATGTTTGCTGGACTTTTCAAAAGTTTTGGATTTGAGCTTACGCCGGAAAATTACTGGGATACCTCACACACTATGTATATGGCGATGTTCGCATACAGCGTCGCACTGTTGATGATTATCTACGTTGTCATAGCGGATAAACCGGTTAACTCATTCAGGCAGTTCAGAAAGCTGATGAAAGAGAGAGACCCTGACGACTGCGATTACGTGGAGAAGTACGGGGATATATGTTATATAAACATCGGTTTAATGTGTATAGTATCCACAACGCTGATGCTTTTTATGGGAGTACCTGTCAACGGCCCTGTGCTGGGCGGGATTTTCACGATATCCGGTTTTGCCGCTCACGGTAAACACTTAAAGAATATAACCCCTATTCTCATAGGGAGCATAGCAGCCGCTAATCTTAACAATATGGAATTTGTCGACCCAATGAATTCTCTTGCCATTCTTTTCTCAACCGGACTTGCGCCTATGGCCGGCAAATATGGCTGGCAATGGGGAATCGTTATCGGATTTATTCATGTGTCAATAGCTATATTCATAGGAGATATAAATGGCGGGTTGAATCTTTATAATAACGGTTTTGCCGGCTGTTTCAGTGTTTTTGTAATTTTACCTTTGATTAAATTTGGACGGCGGCTCTTTATAATGATTAAAGCTAAGAGCAGGGGGCATCTTCATTAAAATATAAAAGTCAAAATCAAAGTCAAATACAAGGGGGGAAGTCTCCCCCACGCTCCAGCCAAAAAATTAAACAAAAAGACGTTTAATTTTTTGTCTTCCGCTACCCCCTCTGCGGGGACACCCCGCAACGCCC
>Ga0123356_10000353_pt1 | contig 52305 bp, 36 predicted proteins | sample TergutEmb28metaG_2_FD_92546 | JGI IMG/M metagenome (GOLD analysis project Ga0123356, IMG submission 92546) | Embiratermes neotenicus P3 segment gut microbial communities from Petit-Saut dam, French Guiana - Emb289 P3 | ecosystem: Host-associated > Arthropoda: Insects > Digestive system > Gut ...
AGCTTGATATGCCCTCTTCACCGGTTGACCGTAAACTCGCGGATATCGCAAGAACCCATTTCACAAAACGGCGCTATCGTCAAGCAGTAAACAGCGGCAGTGTCGCCTATCAGCGTCTTGAACACGGAGCGCAGCGTTTAAACACAGCGTTTATCGTCTATCAATCTTATATACAACTTGGAATAAGAGACTCCGCGCTTATTTGGCTTAAACACTCAGGACTTACAGACGCGGGCGCTATATCCGCGGCGGCAGGTTTATATCAGGAGACCGGACACTTAACGGCATCCGCAGTACTCATTGATTCCCTGAATCCTTCATTGTCAAAAGATACGCTCCTTATCAGACAGCACCTTTTTTCAAATGAGGCTGCCAAAGCTCTAACTCACGCTTCTTCCGCGCTCACTTCATGGCGGCAGCATCCGCGGGAAAAGGGGTTATGGCAGGCAAGATGCTTTATTTTCAGCGGTCAAGCGGAACGTGCGGTATCGGTAATGGATTCTGTCAAATTCTCCGCCTCATGGCACGGGTCTGCGGAATTACTTCGTTATAAATACTGGCTTCAAAAACTCAGCGATGACCGCACCGCTTTGTCAACATGGGGAAATCTTGAATATTTCATTTACATTGGTGATTTAACATCAGCGGTCGAAAGATTAAAATCCTACAGCCCAAAAGGCGCTACAGGAGAGATGTTGGCTGTGAGAGCCGCAAATCCGCTTATGCTTGAGGGACGCGCGAAAGACGCGCTCTTAGTGTTGGATTTAGTTAAAGAGGGCGTTGATACTCCTGAATATCTCTACATTAAAGCGGAAGCTCTGTTTAACGCGGGACGCGCGGATGAAGCGCGTGTTACGGCGGCGAAACTATTAAAAGACTTCCCGATGGATGTTTTCGCGCAGAAAGCAAGAATTTTGCTTTCTAAAATTGATTCCTGACCGGCTGCGTATCATTCTGTATTTGTCTTTTTTTTCTGCACAAATTATTTTAATTATCTGTGCCCTGTGCCGACAAAATTTGCCGACACCGAGCTTTATAAAACATACGCCTGTTTATATCAATATTTACAGGCCGTTCATATAAGCACGAGGTCGCGTTAAAAATGAAAAAATATCTTTTTCTTACAGCACTGTTTTTATTTCTCATTCCATTCTCCATCCCTGTGTTTGCCATAGGCTCCATAGACGCCGAAGAAGCGCAGATGATTGATATTATGGCGCGGCTTATCATGCAGCTTGGGATAATTGTTATCGCGGCGCGCATAGGCGGGCTTATATTTGAAAAAATCCGTATCCCGTCGGTTCTTGGGGAACTTCTTCTTGGGGTTATGATAGGCCCTTATTTATTGGGCGCTATACCAATAGCCGGATTCCCCAACGGGCTTTTTCCCATCTCTAACGCCACTATTTTGCCGGTCTCCCCAGAGCTTTACGCAATCGCTACTATCGCTTCCATAATACTTCTATTTTGGGCGGGACTTGAGACCGATCTTGCGCTTCTAATGAAATTCTCCATAGTAGGATTTGCCGTAGGTTTTGGCGGCGCTCTCGCCTCATTTATAGGCGGTTCGCTTACAGGCATGCTCTTTTTTGGCCTCCCGTTTTCCGATCCCAACGTGCTTTTTCTGGGCGTTATGATAGCTTCAACTTCTATTGGTATATCAGCGCGTATTCTCTCAGAAAAACGCAAAATGGACTCCCCCGAAGGGGTGACGATTCTTGCGGGCGGAGTAACAGATGACGTTCTTGGAATAGCGGCGCTTACGGTAGTTGTAGGATTCATCGCCTCATCGTCAGAAAGCGGCGCGAATACACAAGTCGCCTCCGTTGTTTTAAAAGCGGTTCTCATAGGCGCAAGTTTTACTGTAGCGGTTGTTATGTTCGCTAATCCGCTCTCAAAAATAATGAAACATTTTAAAACGCTTGGTTCCATCTCAATTTTTGCTTTGGGACTCGCGCTTGTCGCCGCCGGAATCTTTCAAATGGCGGGTCTTGCGATGATTATAGGCGCTTATGTAGTAGGACTGAGTCTTTCAAAAACCGACCTCTCAGACACTGTGCGCGATTCAATGGAGGTAGTGTATAACTTTTTTGTCCCCATATTTTTTGTAGTTATGGGAATGCTTGTAGACGTACGCGCGTTTATGAGTAAAGAGGTTATAATCTTTGGCCTCATCTACTCTGCAGTGGCGGTATTCGCAAAAATTATTGGGTGCGGACTCCCCGCGACGTTTCTCAAGTTCAACCGTCTTGGAGCTTTACGCATAGGAATGGGAATGGTGCCGCGCGGCGAGACTACTCTTATTATCGCGGGCGTCGGCCTCTCTACTCATCTCTTGGCCCCAAAGTTTTTCGCCGCCGCCGTACTTGCGATTTTTGTTACGGTTCTCATATCTCCGCCGCTCATATCAATGCTTCTGCGAAGTGACAGAAGCGGTACGAAAAAAGCGTTTCTTGTCAGAAACACCGTATCCACTTTTTTCAAATTCGACTGCCCCGAACTCACAGACCTTCTTGAAATGCGCCTTGTACAGTCTTTTCGCAGCGAAGGGTTTTATATGCACTCCGTTTTTATTGATAATCATACGGTATATCAACTGCGGAAAAACGAAACCCTTATCACTTTTCACGCAAAACCGTCAAGCTTAGACTTTGAAACGGATGTTCAGGACGTGCTTTACATAAAGACTATCGTCTATGAAGCTCTGTTACAGATTAACGACACAATATTAAAAGTAAAAAACCTGATAAAACCGGAACTCTTTTTAAAAGGACTCACAGATTCCACCGGCAGAATGAGCACGGAGATTCACCGCGCGCTTGACCTGCGCTGTATTGTTCCCTCCCTTAAGTCAACCACTAAGCAGCAGGTTATAGAAGAGCTTATAGACGTGCTTTACAAAAACGGCATGCTCAGCGATAAAAAAAGCGCCCTTGACGCGGTCATGGAACGCGAAGCGTCCATGAGCACAGGTATGCAGAACGGTGTGGCGCTGCCTCACGGAAAAACCGACGCGGTACAAAAAATCATAGTCGCAATAGGCTTGTCAAGAAAAGGAATAGATTTTCAGTCAATTGATAAAGAAAAGTCAAAAATCTTTGTTCTCATCCTCTCGCCTCTAAATGCCAGTACACCACACATTCAATTTCTGGCAAATCTCAGCGCGATTCTCAACAGCTCGGACGTAAGAGAAAAACTTATGAAGTGTCATGACCGTGAAGATATCTACTGGCTTTTCAGAAAAGGGATGGGGAGTAAAGCGGCGGGGAGTTAGGCGTAATTTAGAATTTTTATTTGCTTCGCCGTTTCTCATAATATAGATTTAAAGTGAAAGTACAATTTGTAAAATGTTATTGATGATAGATCAATTTTTCACAAAACATCCTGAATAAAGGAGTTTTATATGTTGCGGAAGCTTTTTAATTTTAAGTATGGACTGGGCTGTCTGTTTGCGGTTTTGGTTTTGATTGTGCCGGCTGCTGCTCAAGAGGGTGATACCATAAGAATACGGACGTTTGAGGATTTGGTTAGTTTGTCTGAAGGGAAGGAAGGGTTTCCGTTGTTTCGCGGTATCTATACATTGGAGAATGATATTGATGCTTCGGCGAGTCGGACTATGAATGATGGGAAGGGGTTTAGTCCGATTGGCGGAACCGGACATTTTAGAGGTTTGTTCAACGGGAAAGGTCATACCATAAGCAATCTTTATATCAACAGGCCGGAACAGGATAGAATCGGTTTATTTCGCAGTGTCGATAGTGGAACGGTAAGCGGAATACGGCTCGTGGATGTTTCCATAACCGGTAAATTCGAAGTCGGCAGTTTGATTGGTTTTTTTAATGGCGGTGAAATTATTGATTGTTTCGTTTCGGGGACTGTGAGCGGGGAAAGTGAGGTTGGCGGGTTGGTGGGTTGGGCTTGGAATCACTGGCCGCTTTTCATGTCTAAATGCGTTTTTTACGGGACAGTGAGCGGCGGCGGACAAGTTGGCGGTTTGGCAGGGCGGCTTACCGGTGAAATTACCGAGAGTCATTTTTCAGGGATTGTGAGAGGCAGAGGAGCGGGTGTTGGCGGCTTAATCGGTTTCATCCATAGGGATATAAGTAAAGTTACCATGTGCTATGCTTCTGGAGAGGTGAGCAGTCTTAACAGTGCTATAGGCGGTTTGGTAGGTTCGAATGAAGGCGTAATTACCCGAAGCTATTCCACTGCGGCTGTAATTAGCAACGCATTTATGCAAGGCGGTCTTGTAGGCAGTAACAGCGGAAGTATTATTGAATGTTACGCTGTTGGAACCATGATTGTCAGATCGAATAGTGGGACTAGGGTAGGGGGGTTAGTGGGTGAGAACGGAAACAATGGAACCATTACAAGAAGCCTATGGGACGCAACCACTACCGGCCAAACCAATTCAGCAGGCGGCGGAAAAGGATTGACTACAGCACAGATGATGGACTTTGGGACATTTTTGGACGAAGACTGGGATTTCGGTATTGGGGATGCAGGAACTTGGGGCATATCCGACGGCAAATCATACCCATATTTCAAATCTCTTCCCGTTTATACCTACACTTACACTGCGGGTGAAAACGGTACAATACAGGGAGCTCTCACACAAATCGCAAACCCAAGCGCCGCAAGAATTGTGACGGCAGTACCAAACGAAGGTTTCGCATTCGCATCGTGGAGCGACGGAGTGGCTGTGGCACAGCGAATCGACAATAATGTTAAAGGCGATATAACCGTAACAGCTAATTTCGCCGCGCCTATCGTTATACGATACGTTGCCTCAGAGGGCGGCACTGTTTCCGGTGATACAGTTCAGACGATTGGTATTGGCGGAATTACAACGGCTGTTGAGGCTATCCCAAACATTGGATATTATTTTGAATCTTGGAGCGACGGCTTAAAAACAGCGAAACGATTCGACGAAGATATAACATCAGGCGAAACATACACTGCCAAATTCGCTCGTGTCAAACATATAATATCTGATCTTGAAGATCTCCTTAAAATCGGAGGCAGTAATGAATATCCTATGAACGCCATATACGAATTGGAAAAAGACATCAATATTTCAAATTGCCGTACTTTGGACGAGGGGCGCGGATTTACCCCTATCGGTTCTTCCGGTAAGCCGTTTACAGGCATATTTGACGGAAAAGGCTTTACGATAAGCGGCCTCTATATCAATCGTCCGACAAGCGACTCTGTAGGTTTGTTCGGATTTACAAACGGTGCTGTGATAGCGGGAGTCAGCGTTGTTGCAGATTCCATAATCGGTAAAAACTTTACAGGCGGTATTGCAGGAAGTTTCAATGGCGGTACTATCGGCGGCAGCAGTTTTGAAGGTGCGGTAAAAGGCCAAAACAATGTTGGCGGTTTAGTTGGCAGCGCAAACGGCACGATTGATCAGAGTTATTCTGCGGGATTTGTAGATGGTTCATACCGCGTAGGCGGTTTAGTTGGCCGTAATGACGGCACAATTAGAGACAGTTATTCCACAAGCGCGGTAACCGGAGCAATGGGTCATATAGGAGGCTTGGCCGGTTATACAAACGGCAGTATTATCAACTGCTACGCGGCAAGCGAGGTCGAGACAGAGACCGGCGTTGTAGGCGGTTTATTAGGTTTCGCCGAAGCGCCTATCACTATCACAAAAGCGCTCAACAATATCGGTGTTGTAAACAGCTTTTGGGATACGGATGTTTCCGGCTTGAACACATCGGCAGGCGGTTCTGGAAAGAGTTCTGATTTGATGAAACAGGCGGCTACATACACTGGTTGGAATTTCACAGACGTTTGGACAATAGACGAGGGCAGCGATTATCCGCGCCTGCTCGCTTTTACAAGCGGTTACACATCAGTCAAAGGTAAAACAATTACCCGCGCCCCAACAGCTCAGCGTCCGCTCATTGCGGTCAGAGGGCGGGTATTAAGAGTAAACGCGGATACCAATACCGAATTGAATATCAGAATTATCGACTTGCGCGGCAAAACCTTAGCCCGTTTTAAATCGAACGGCAGTGAAAATATCTCTCTCACCAAAATTCCGGCGGGACGCTACATCGCCGAAACAAAGGTAAACGGTAAGAGGGTGACAACAGCGTTTGTTTTGAGATAAGAAAATCGCAAATCGCTATTTAATTTGTAAAAGGCGGGGGATGATAAATCATCTTCCCGCTTTTTTCATTTGAGTTTATCATAATAATTAAAAAGTTCTTTCTCATACTCTTTGTTCACAGCAAGCGTATTATCATAAGACGGCGAGTTTTGCAGATCATATTGCGAAAGGGTAATATGTATCCTTGACATCCCCCAGTCGATATCCGCTATCCAGTGGAGAGTCATCAATACTTTTTTATCTTTCGAATCGAATCCGAAATTAATTGACAAATATCGGCAAATCCACTCTTCGTCATCAAGTATAAGGTCGTCAAGTACTCCCGTTTCACCTTGATCGGATTCGATATGGTAGCCTAAAATTTCATTAAAGCTTCTTAGCGCCGCGCTGTATGTACCCTCTTGTTCGGCGGTAGAAAACTCAAGGTCTGCAATCTCCTCATCATCTGGTTCGCGGCCAATGGAGAGCATTGGGCCGTCCTCTTCTTCGTCTTCATCTTTTTCATAGCTCTCATCGTCACTTAACTGAGGCTCGCTCTCATTTATTTCGGCGGCGTCTTCGTCGCTTGGAATCCGCGGGGGGCTTGGTTGTTTTTTTACGGCGGGAGTGTCAAGAAACTCAGACTGCCCCCAGTAAACAGGCCATTCATAGTAACGGCGAAGCGCTATTTCGTACTGTCTTGATATGGGCAGATCTATCTGCGCTTGAGGACTCGCGCTTATCCGTTTTTTTGTGAGCGAAACGGGGAGCGTTTTTTTCTCCCAGTCGATTTTTCCAACCGACAGGGGAGAGATGAGCGCTTTTATAGTATCGGAACCGCTGTTCACCTCAATCACAAAATAACGAACCGCCCACTCAGAATCGTCAAAATAGATATCGCTGAGCGTCCCGATAAAACCATCAATCGCAACGACTGAAAAACCTATACAATCCTTTGCTTTGCGCAGCATAGAGACAGCCCCATTTTTGAAGATGGATTTACGGCTTGGTGTCAGCCGGTTTTTTATAGATGTGAATTCAAAAATTGTGCCGGATGCTTGCGCTATCAATTAATAACCGAAACAAACTCTTTAGGAATCGGTGCGGTAATCGTCACCGATTTTTTTGTAAGCGGATGAGGGAAACTGAGTTTATGGGCGTGCAGATATAAGCGTCTACTCAGATTTTTCTTTGAATTGAATAATTTATCATCAAGCTGTTTATCACCATACCGCTCATCTCCCAAAACCGGCGCGCCAAGATGCGACATGTGGACTCTTATCTGGTGGGTTTTTCCTGTGTGTAAAAGGACTTCAAGCCGTGAGAGGTTGTTTTGATATTCGATGATTTTGTAAGTTGTGCTTGATTCGCCCCCATCCTCCTCAACGCGCATCTTCATTCCGCTGTTGCGCCTGTCTGTTCTTTTCATACCGAATGTTACGGTGTCTTCAAATTCGGGCGGACGGTTGTGGCAGACGGTGATATACTGTTTTGTAAATTTACCGGCGCGCATATCATCGTGCAAAACTCTCACGACGCCTTTGTTTTTTGCAAGCAGTATCACGCCTGATGTATCACGGTCAAGCCTGTGCATGAGTACTGGAGTACCGCCTCCGGTGTGATTTTCCCCTCCTTTGGAGGGGCAGGGGTGATCTCCCCCGTCTTTTGACAGTATATACGCTGTAGCAAGATCAATGAGATTATCATGACCAAGATGTCCGGAACCCGGATGCACTACAAGTCCTGCCGGTTTATCACAGGCAATGAGTCCGGCGTCTTCATATAATATTTTGAAATTGCGTTTGAAGAAATCTGTTTTTACAAGTTTCGCCATCGCGTTTTGCGGCTTTGCTTCCGCTTCAAACTCCGATTCGTTTACGTCAATGGCAATGAGTTCACCCTCTTTAATACGGTGATCCTGTTTTACTTTTTTATCATCAATGCGTACGGCGCCTTTGCGGATAAGACCATAGACTTGCGAGAGACCTAACAGCGGCAGTCGTTTACGTAAGAACCGGTCTAATCTGGAACCGTTTTCGGAGGGGCCTGCGGTAATTGTTATCATTAATAACCGTTATAAAGACCGCTGATTGATCTCCCGCTGTTTGTATACATAATGGCGCGGGCGAAGAGCTCCGCTACAGAAATGACCTCAAGCTTCGGGAATTTTTTCTCTTCCGGTATGTAAACGGTGTCTGTGACTACAAGCTTTGTCAGAGAGGAACTCTGTAATTTTTCAGAGGCTTTTCCAGATAATACCGCGTGAACGCAGCACGCTGAGATCTCAGTGACGCCGAGATTTTCAAGCGCTTTAACCACTTCTATTATGGAACCGCCGCTTGCTATTTCATCATCAAAAATCAGAGCGCGCTTTCCTTTAACGTCACCGATTACATTATGGATATTTGGGTTTTCGCTGTCGTCACTGCGTCTTTTGTCAAGAATCGCCAGCGGCAGCCCAAGACGTCTCGCGTACGCTCCCGCGTGCTTGGCGCTTCCGGCGTCGGGCGCTACTACAACGCAGTTCTCTGTGCCTAAGTTCGTGAAGTATTCGCATAAAAGCCTGCCAGCTAAAAGATGGTCGACAGGCATTCTGAAAAAACCCTGTATTTGGGGAGAGTGCAGGTTCATTGTCATTACGCGGTCGGCTCCCGCCGTGTGAAGCAGGTCTGCCATAAGACGCGCGGTTATAGATATACGCGGTTCATCTTTTTTATCTGACCGTACATAAGGGAAGTAGGGGAGCACAGCTGTGATGCGGCCTGCGCTTGCGTGTTTTGCCGCGTCAATCATTATAAGAAGCTCCATTATTCCTTCGTTTACGGGAGCGCATGACGGCTGAACGATAAAAACGTCCTGACCGCGTACGCTGTCGCATATTTTTACTTTGATATTTTCATTTGAAAACTTGCCGATTTCGCATGCGCCAAGCTCAACTCCCGCGCGGGTGCATATCGCTTTTGCTAATGGGATATTAGCGCTGCCTGAAAAAATTTTGAGAGGTCCAATCATAATAGAGTTAAGCTCCATTCTTGCGCTCGTCCCATTCAAACATAATGTCCATAATGGAATCGGAGATGAGTTTTGGTTGAGTTATCTCTTTGGGCTCGAAGTAAAAATCACCCTCTTCAAAGGAGAGCATCTGGAGAATAGCTTCCCGCCCGACTTCGTTTCTGTAAAAGCTGTCAATTACCTGCCCTTTGTGGAAAGTAAGGTAACCTTTTCTTCTTCCGAAGTAGATATGTAAAATCCCTTCGCGCCGCCCGATCTCCAAAAACTGGATCGCGTCAAGCAGCGTGGTCTGCTTTAAGTTACCGCTAAAGACAAAGCTTGTGTTGTACTGAGTGTTGGCTGTTATCGCGCGGCGCCGCTTTTTTTCAATAAAAAGAGCTGCCACGCAAGCCGCGCCGACTCCGCAAAGCGATCCGCTTATTATAATCCATAGAGAAAAGACCATTATATCCGCCGCCCCCCTATATAATCCTTATACCGCACTATCATCCTCCGGGTAAGAAATATAATTTTTTACACGGCTCACGTTTTCAATTCCTTTAATTTTTTGTATTCTTCTTAAAATTTGCTTTAATTGATTACGGTCTCTGATTTCGATTTGAAATGCGCTTTTAGCCTGTTGATTAAGCACTTTTATTGATCCGTCTATGATATTCGCGTCAAAATCCGCGAACACTTCGCTTATCTCCATAAGGAGCTTTGGCCGGTCTGCGGCGATGATTTCAAGGGAGACGCGGTATGAGTTCTTTTCACCCTCATCCCATTTTACTTCAATTGAGCGGTCGGCGTCTTCACTGAAAATTTCCGCTGTCGAGCAGTCTGTGCGGTGTACGGAGATCCCTCTGCCTTTTGTAACGAAGCCTATTATCTCGTCTCCAGGTATCGGGTTGCAGCAGGGCGCAAAGCGCACCATAAGATTATCATTGCCGCCGCCTACAAGAATTCCATGAGAGCGGCCTGTAAAAGTATCAACAATTTTGGAGACGAAATTTTCAGAGACGCTTTTTTTAATTTTACGAACATGAAAATGCTGCATAACGCGGCTTACAGGGAGTTCACCGTTTCCTACAAGTTCGTATAGCTGTTCCACATTGTTTAGTCCCAAAAATTTAAGAAGCTCAGGCACGTGATCGTCAAAAGCGGCGCCCGCGTGAAGTTTCTTATAGGAGGTATCTATGATTTTACGGCCAAGAGCGATGCTCTCCTGTTTTTCGGCTGTTTTGAGCCAGTGCCGTATCGCGCCGCGCGCTTTGGGAGTCTTTGCGTATTTGAGCCAATCGACTGAGGGCTTTTTTGAGCTTGTATGCAAAACCTCAATTGTCTGGCCATTTTTAAGAGAACCGCTTATAGGTTCTACTTTACCGTCAATTTTAGCCCCCGTGCAGTGGATACCAAGCTGAGTGTGCACCGCAAAAGCGAAATCAAGCACTGTCGCGTCGTTAGGCAGAGGTATGAGATCGCCTTTGGGGGTAAAGACAAAAATCTCCGCGTGAAAAAGATCAATTTTAAAAAACTCATAGAACTCTGTGGAATCTGTTAAGTCTTTCTGCCATTCAATCAAGTTTCTCAGCCAGGCGAGAGTCTTATCATCTTTACTGAAATTCCTCACCTCTTCGCCGCTCTTATGGAGCCAGTGCGCGGCTACTCCGTCCTCAGCGACTTCGTTCATTTTCCAGGTTCGTACCTGTATCTCTATAACGGCGCCGTCGTCTCCAAAAACAGTCGTGTGCAGCGATTGATACCCGTTGGACTTTGGAGTGCTTATATAATCTTTGAACCGGTCTTGAAGCGGAGTCCACATCGAGTGAATAAGCCCAAGCACATGGTAACAGTCTCTTATTGAGTCTACAATTATTCTCATGGCGAGAAGGTCATAGATCTCCTCAAAGGGCTTATTGCGCTGAACCATTTTGCGGTAGATGCTGTAAAAGTGTTTAGGCCGCCCCGCTATAACGGCGGGAATTTTGTCCTCCACTAACTTTTGTAAAAGCGGTTTTGCGAAACACTCTATTTTGGTTTCACGGTCAAAATTGCTTTTAGCCACCCTCATCTCTATGTCGCTGTATTCCTGAGGATGAAGGTGCTTGAAGGCGAGTTCCTCAAGATCGAGTTTAATTTTCGCCATGCCGAGCCTGTGCGCAAGCGGAGCGTATATGTCAAGAGTCTCTTCCGCTATGGCCTGTATTCTTTTGGGGGCGAGAAAATTTAATGTGCGCAGGTTGTGGATACGGTCGGCAAATTTAATGATTATAACGCGCAGATCTTTTGCCATGGAGAGAAGCATTTTACGGTAGGTTTCCGCCTGGCGCTCTCTGCGGTTTTTCATCTGGAATGTGCTTATTTTTGTGACGCCGTCTACAAGCAGCGCGACCTCTTCGCCAAAGAGAGATTCAAGCTCATCTTTAGTTACGGCGGTATCCTCAATTACGTCATGTAAAAGCCCCGCCGCGATGGTGATTGCGTCAAGTCTCTGTTCGGCTAATATAAAAGCTGTGGCTATCGGATGCGCCAAAAACGGTTCGCCCGATTTACGGAACTGATCTTTATGCGCGTTCCACGCAAAGACAAAAGCTTCTTTTATAAGGCCGGTCTGCACACGCGGATTTACCTCCGCTATTCTGTCTATAAACATCTTGACAGCAACGTCTGAGGAAACGGTGGGCAGGGTTTTTAAAATCTCGTCCATAAGTCGATAGTTTACAGTGCTCAGTGTTCAGTGCTCAGATAAGAGATTGGATCCTCTGTTTTTAAAACTGAGCACTGACAACTGAGCACTGAACATTAAGACATCTGCTCCTTCTGCTGTTTGAATAAGCCCAGCTTAAATTCCACCTCTCCAAGCAAGAAACGAAGTTCGGAGGTTTTTTCTACAGCGTTTTGAACGAGCTGTTTTTCGCTTTGCAGGTTTGCTATGGACGCCTTTACATCCTCTACAAGCATACTGAGGCTTGTTATGCGGTGCTCTGCCTCTTTTATCAGCTGCTTTTCCGCCGCGAGCTCTTTCATGCGCTTCTCTACGGAATTCATCATATTTGTCAAGTTTTCAACCTGCTGGCCGACGCTCTCTATATCTTTTGATTTGCCGTTAATAGTCTCTATCTGTGATGAAGCGCCGGTAATAAGCTCGTTGAGGCTGTTGATTTTTTGCTGTGTAGAGTTAACAAGCTCTCTGCCCTTATCAATAGACTCAATGCGTATCTCCATATCTGAAACCATAGTGTCTACATTTGCGATACGTGTGTCAATCGCCTCAATTTTACTTGTACGGCGGTTTATCTGCTCCATCTCATTTTTCAGATTCTCAAGCAGTTTTTCAACGCGCGTAAGCTCCTGACCCGCGGCGTTGATTGAGACTTGATGCTGCTTTATTTCGCCGATCTGTTCGCTGCTGCGTTCCGCTATTTTGTTGAAGTCGCCGCGGTCCTGTTCGATCTGCCCTTTTACCTCCGTAACATAAGACTGGAACTTTTCCACACCGTTTTCCGCGTCTGTTGCGAGGCTTTGCAGTTTGAGACGGATCTCACGGATGCGGTTCTCCTCCTGAAGCAGCGCCTGTTTCTCTTCGCTTAAGCGTACCATCATATTTTTAGCCTCAAGAGACTGTACGGAGATAGCGGAGAGCTGCGCCATTACCTCATCTACCTGACCCTGCTCTTTTGTGAGGCTTTGTATTTTCATGTTTATGTCGCCAAGCAGATAGTTCAGCTGATCAAGGCGTTTTTCCGTTTTTTCGACCATGATTTTACGCTGTAACTGCGTGTTTATCCGTTCGTCAATCTCTGTAACCATACTTCCGAGACCGCTTATCTTTTTCTGCACTTCATCTATAAGTCTCGCTCTCTCTTCCGTTACTTTTATCTGATCGTCAACTTTACCAGAAAATGATTTGAGACTGTCGATTTTACGCCAGATTTCTGTTATCTGCTCTTCATGCTGTTTGAATCCGTGCATTCTCTTCTCAAGCAGTTCAAGACTGCTGAAAAATTCCGTTATCTTCTGGTTAGTATCGTCAATTTCAAGGCGGTTGTTCTGAAGCGTCTCCTCTTTAGAGCTTATATCGTGCACAAGAACTTTCATATCCGCAAGCCGCGACTCTACATTTGCGAGTTCCTTCTCCTGCTTAAGAAGCGAGTCTATTCGCGTGTCAACCTCATTTACCTGAGACTCAATTGAGGAGACGCGCAGGGTTATAGCGTCTATCGCAGTCCACTCCTTGCTTACCTCTTCTATTTTCATCTTGACCTTATCAAGTGATTTTTCATACTCCATCACCTGCACCCTGCTCGATTCCGCGATGGACATGTGCTTATTGAGCGTGTTAAAGATAGACTCGGTATTTTTAGCGGCAGTGTGTACCTCACGAACTCTTTCGCTTATGGTGTTTAAATCTTTGCTGTGGCGCTGAACCTCCGAAAGCCTGCTTTCAAAGTGTGAGTTTAAACTTCTTGTCTCCTCAACCTTTTGAGACATCTCCTTCATAAGCTCTCTGAACCCGCGTATTTCACTTATTGACTCCTGCGACTTTTCAAGCATATCGTCTATGTGGTTGATATTTTTTTCCGTTTTTTCCAAAGACGAAAGTTTTGTCTGGAGCTGCTTGAGGTCAATATCAATCCGCCAGATCATCTTATTGAGAAGGAGCGACTCCTCATTAGCTTTGTCTACAACGACGCGCTGTTTTTCGAGCGCCGTGATTTTTGATTTTACATATTCAGACAAGCTGTTTAAACTCTCAAGTTTCTCCCGCATAACACGAAAGCCGGATACCTCCTGCTCCATGTCGGCTACTTTAGTACGAACGGCGTTGGCGATAGTCTCAGATTCGCTCCACTTAGTATCGGCCGCCTTAAATTGTTCGACCCAGGAGTTTATCACCGCCTCAGTTCTGCTCATTTTCTCTTCGGCTGCTCTTTGCCTCTCTTCAAGCCTGTCGGCGGCGGCAAGAAACTCATCCATGCGTATCTGAGCTTTTTGAACGGCCGCTTCGCCCTCTTTGAATTCGCCGCCGCTTTTGTTAAGCTCATTTATCCCGTCATTTAACATCATAGAAAAAGCTCCTCTTTGGGAAATGTACTCTCCCTGGTTATCTTCCACTCACCCTGCACTTTTGTAAAAAACAGCCTCTTCGCGTTTTCAAGCCGGTTGAGATTTGTGCTGTATGTCTGCATAAATTTGACCGTTGCGGAATTTTCAGTAAGTTCGGCAAGAACTATATTGCTTACGTCAACATTGATTGTAGAGTATATTTCAAATGTGCGCTGCTTGTGCTCCCTAAAAGCGTCCCACCTCTGGGCGCCGTTCCTGAACGTGTTGACAGAGTAGAACTGCGAGTAAGCGCCGATATCTTTAGATTCCCACGCGGTTTTCCAGTTAGTAACAATAGTTTCAAACAGCGCCTGATTATCATTATGAGTCTTTTCGATACTCTCTCTTTCGTTTCTAAGATTCTGAAAGTTTACATTTGTCAAATGGCTCTTTCCCTCTGTCCCGCTCACAATTATGACGGGCGTCGCCACGCCTGAGCCAAGTATATTGGAAAGTTCCGTTATGTCGGGGTTTGAAAGCGCCATACAGCCGGCTGTGTGCAGAGGCGGCCGGTTTCCTCTCTCTGAGCCGTGTATCCAGATACCGTGGCCGGTTCTTCCCGCTCTTCTATCCTCTTCGTTTGGATAATCAAGCACAAACGCCACCGGCCCGTAAAGCGGCGATACTGAGAGTTCGCTTTTTCCTTTACGTCCAATAATAAAATAAGTACCCTCAGGTGTTTTTTTATCCCCTTCCACAAGCTTTGGCCCGTGCCTCTCGCCTGTGGCCATAGGGAACGCTCTCTCAACTTCCCACCCGCCGCTCTGAGCGCTTTTAAAAAGATAAAGCACTTTCGCGGCTTTATCTCCCAGAATAAACCGGTTTGAGATACCGTGAGGAACGCCGGTTTTAAAAATATCCACAAGCGGAGTCTGGTTTGCGGGGGGCGGCAGCGGCGCCGCTTCGGCCTGTTCAATTTGCGGTTCGCTGTCTGCGGCGGCGGTGTTTTCGCCAGATTGCTCTTGATAGCCTTCGGGCGGGACAACCGCCTCAAGCTCTCCGATATCGGGCTCGTCACCGTTTTTAACAGAGTTTGCGTACTGCTCCGCAGAAGCGGCGTTAGTTGTTAGCTTAGCGCTTAGTTCAGAGAACAGCGGAAACGCTTTTATAGCTCCAACTGTAACTCCGGCGGCGGCGATAAGCACAAACGCTATAACGGCGCCGAATTTCGCTCCATTTACAAACGCCTGGCCTATGCGGCTTGTTTTTTCATCGCCCTGCCTGCCGTAAGCCCGTGAAATCTCACGCGAGCGTTTCCACGTATGGAGACGAAACTCAATCTCTTTGAGCTTGTATGATAGAAATTTATTAAGACTTGTCCACATATTATATATAATTATACCATTTGCGACATGCTCACTGCATAATTTTTTAAATTCGGAACGGAGTTTCCTTACGCTTTTAAGCGGTTCCGCAGACTGTCTAAGTTTTATCTAAACAACTAATTCCCGATTTTGCAGCGAATTATTTTCTCCAAATAGTAAATTTCCAAAGAATTTCATCAGCCAAATATCGCTGTTATGGATGTTTTTCTTAAAATTAGTGTAATTTGCTCTTACAAGCGCATTCCTGAAATACCACGACTCTTTTTCAAACAAATCGTTATTGACCTCAAAGCCGAGTTTACGCAGATATTTTATCGCAAATACAGCCGTTGTCCGTGTATTGCCTTCCGCAAAAGGATGAATCTGCCAAAGGTCTGAGATAAATTTAGCAAAATGTTTAATCTGTTCTTTTTCGCCCAAGTTTGAATAGTCGAAGCGTTTTTCTTTGTCAATATCGTGTTCGATCATTTCTTTAAGCGCCGCGCAGTCGCCGTATTCAACAGTCGCATCGTTTAAGACATACTCTTTTTTAGATATATTGCAAGTTCTGGTTTTTCCGGCAAAATCGTAAATACCCTCAAAAAGCCGTTTATGAATTGACAAAAACTCTATGGGAGATAAAGAAAACGCAGCCTGTGACAAAATTTCGCTTATTCTCTGAGAAACGAAATCCGCCTCTTTTTGCCGCTCCGGTATTTTTTCTTTTGGCGGTTTATGCTCGTAATAATCCTGAATTTTTCTGCGAACATCAAAAAGAGAAATATCACCTTTAATATTGAGATTCGCCAGTTCAATAAGATATTCACTTACAACAAGATTGTCGGCTTTCTGCAATCCTATTGCCGTTTTCCAGTTATAACTTCGCCTTTTGTAATCCTGTTCTTCTTCTATTTTTTCGTACTGCGGCTCTTCGTTCATCTGTTATTATCTCCTTGAAACTCCGTATATAAAATACATTATGCCCTTGCGCCGTATGGTTCTTGAGTACGCATGAGAACTATGCTATAAACTCCGGCACCGAAGCTGCGCGAAAGCTCCACGAAAACAGCACAAAAACAAAAAAATATTGACAGGATAATATTTAATATATCATATTAAGTATATGAAACAGAGGAGGCATCCTAAAAGGCTTGCAAAAACAGCCGGAAAATCGTTGCCGCCTCAGGTCTCATTTTTAGAGCCGTCAAAAATATCGAAAAGAGTTAAACATGTCTGAATTTATAATTCGCGGGATACTTGGAGACGTCAAGATTTACAGATCCTCCCGTGACCAATTGTTCCCCGCCAGGCTTAATATGCCACTGCGAAATGATGACATTGTCATTACGTATGCCGAGTCAGAGGTTAGGCTTGAGAAAAACGACGGGAGAATAATGAAGGTGAGTGAGCTTCGCGCGTATCATGTCGGCAGCGGCGAACTTATTTCGTGGGCTTCCTCATATAATACTGCCAACACATTCGATCGTGACGGGAGGAGTTCCTGTACAGACTTGTTTCCAGATGTCCGCAGGTGTATTTGCCCCCCCATCGCCGCCATTGGTAACGCGGGTAATTCTGTCATCGGGTGTATCCGCCCTCCGATTAAAGATCACGCCCCGTCCGTCCCGCCCCCGTTTTATACCGGAAGGTCTAGTATACTCAATTCAATTAAAAAGTTTCTTAACGCAAAAGAAGACCCACGCTTCGAAACTCCAACTAGTATAGTAGGTATCAGAGGTTAACGAAATCGGATCGCTCCGCTTTAAAGTCTGAGTGTTTCATCTGTTCTGCAAGTGTATTTTCAAGCGTTCTCATTTACAATACTGCTAAAAAAACAAACAGCGCGGCGAAGAGATAGTGTACTCTTTCCCCATCTTTATAAACTGTTAAAATTTTAGAAAAAATGCCGATATACCTGATATGGAATATTTTACACCTATGAGGTTGTATCGTGTATGCGCATAAATACTAACGTCGCGGCTATTAATATTCACAGGCAGATTGGAGTCATTCAGAATGCCGCTTCAAAATCTATGGAGAAACTTTCAAGCGGTTTTCGTATAAACCGCGCCGGAGATGACGCTGCCGGTCTTGCTATTTCTGAGAAGATGAGAGGCCAGATACGCGGACTTTTGATGGCTTCACGTAACGCGCAGGACGCTATATCCTTAATACAAACCGCAGAAGGCGCTCTCAGCGAGACACACGCGATATTGCAGAGGATGCGCGAACTCGCGGTGCAAGCCGCTAATGACACAAACACAGACAGCGACCGCTTCGAGATTCAGGAAGAGATCAAACAGCTTAAGGCTGAAATTAACCGTATAGCAAATACTACTGAGTTTAACACAAAAAAGCTTCTTGACGGCAGCGCAAGCGGCGTAAGCGAAGAGATCGGCGGCGCCGCGCGTATAAACAATAATTCCGGTATTACGGTAAACCCTGATGATCTTAAAGCTATGCTTGACAGTATAGCAAATGATAGGTCATGGGCTTTTGACGGCGCTTATATGGTTGTAAAGGTTAACCAGACTAAGAATAACGGTTTAGCAATCTACAACGCTAATGACTTCAGGCTTGTTGGTCCGAATGGTAAGATGTATGAGTTTGTTGAAATCGGTAAAAATACCGAGCGGGAGGCAAATAATCTTAAAGCCGATACTATCATTGCGGACGGCGGACGGGAATTTATCTGCCGTGACGCCGATACTGCCATTCAGGCGATGCTTGGAACTTCAGCCGTATTTACTCTTGGAGCGGCTGTAAATCATACCGTAATCAGCAGCGTACTTGGTTCCTCTACTCTCGCTTCCGGCAGCTCTGTTACAATCAGGAGCAATTCTACAGTTTATCTGAGCAGCGCGGGTGTTTCAGGTAACTCTGGGAGCGGCGGCATTAGATACACCGTTAACGGTGAGCTGCAGCTTCTTTGTACAGCCGGTATTACTGTTCTTAAAACGATTGAAGTTGGCAGAAGCGTAACTCTTGATAACGGTACTGTTATTAGAAACGACGGCGGCGGTACGTTCACAGTAACAAGCGGCAGTCTCGATTTGGGCTCTGCGGGTCTCAGCGGTAATAATACCGCCGCTTTTACACTTGCTTCACAGAGTATACTTGGCTCTTCCTCCGTTATAGCAAATCCTTCAAGTACAGTTTTAGTAGAAGCGGCTAACTACAGGATATCCGCTGACGGCGCGTTTAACGTCAATGTCACCATTGGTAACAGCACAAGTCTTGGCAGTTCAAATATCGCGTCCATGAAATCGGGTACTGTTCTTGCGAGAGGCAGTGATATTACTATTGGTACAAACAGCTTTATTACACTCAATGTTAACGGTAAAGAGCTTGAGATATCGTATGAGAAAAAGGCGGGAGAAGAGGGTATTATGAAAGTTGGGGGGCAAATATTGGCTGCCGGCAAGAGCGTCACGCTTGCTGACGGTACAGTACTTACGCACTCTTCCGCTCTGGATTCTTCCTCTGTTTCCAACGGTAAGATCGCTGTGACAAGCGGCAGTATTACTCTGGCTAAAGACGTTAACTCAAATAACGCTTCCTCATGGAATATCACTAAAGACAGTACTGTCGCCGCAGGTTCCAGAGTGACGAAAGGTACCGATCTTATGGCGGGAACAGTATTTACAGATTCCAAAACATTCTTTCCAGGCAGTGTTACACTCGCTCACGGCGGAAGCGGAATTCAATTTTCAGCTAACGCGGGCAACAGCCTTGCGGCCAAATTTTTTGAGACAAAAGTCGGTGAAAGTTTAACTTATGTATTCTCACAGCATAAGGCGGCGTCAAACAGCATCGACAATTCCATCATGATTCAGGTAGGCGCCAACAGCGGTCAGACCCTTTTTATATCAATGGGCGATATGCGCGCTATAGCTCTTGGGGTAAATGAAATTGACGTTTCCACAAGATGGGGAGCATCCGCCGCCATAGAAACCATCAACAACGGTATACAAAAAGTTTCGCGTCAGAGATCATATCTTGGAGCTATGCAAAACCGCCTTGAACATACAATAAGAAATCTTGAGACAACGGCGGAAAATCTACAGGCAGCGGAGAGCCGCATCAGAGATGTTGATATGGCCAGAGAGATCATGGAGTATACAAAGAACACAATTCTTTTGCAAGCGGCTCAGGCAATGCTCGCACAGGCGAATCAGGCGCCGCAGAGTATTTTGCAGCTGCTCAGGTGATGACCGTAATCGCAGTTCTATCCCCGAATCGTAATTGTAAATATAACGGCGCTATTTTTGTTGAACACTTCCGGACGCGATGAGTGTTTTTATATTTTTGACGATTTGCCATATCGTCTCGCCGTCCGGTTTTTTGTCGAAGAGCGCCGGTAATATGCGGTTGTTGCGCTTGCAGTAAACCGCGCACTGTTCATTGTTTAATACCGGAATGATTTTGCAGGAGGATATCTGAGCAAGTCCCAAAAGCGCTCCGCGCCCTGTTACAACAAGGTCGGTATAGGCTATGAGCGCGGCGGTTCTTGTTATTGAGAGCGGGGGCATTACCGCAAATTTTTCATTGGCGAAGTCATATTTTTCTCCTTCTAATCCGCCGAAAACATAAAAATGACCTTTTTGCTGCGCTTTAAGCGCTTCTTTGAGTTCGCTGCACCACTGTTTGCCGTAATCGCTTTCAAGACTTGCGACGTCAATGCAGATAAGCGCGGGGTCTTTTTTTAGTTTTCGCTCTGAAAGGAGAGCGGCGACCTCCTCCGTTGCGGCTTTGGGTACGCCCCACCGCATTTTTGAATCGGTGTACGCTCCCAAAAGTTTCGCAAGCTCAGCGTTGCGTTCCCAAAGATTACTCCCTGACTTTTGTGAGGATTTTATCTTTATGTTAAGAAAAGGATAATCGCAGCCGCTGCTCTCCCAGCCTATACGCATGTGGGCGCGGCTTAAACCGATAAAGTATAAAAGCGCCATGTTGTACTCTTTTTCGAGGTTGACGCAGATGTCAAAAGCGCGGTTTGAAAGTTCTTTTACTATCTCATTAAAACGGGCGCTGAACATGGTGAGATCTTCGGGGGTGTATTTTATAACGGCCGCGGTTTTGAGCCCTATAACAAAAGAGGCGTGAGCGGCGGGGCACAGGAAAGTAATTTTTGAATCCCTGTACTTGCCGAGTATGGAGAAGAGGTTCTCAAGCTGAAAAATCATCTCTGTTCTGTCTTGAGGCAGTATAATAAAAAAGTCGGAAGAGCGGCTTGTGGCCGACGGCAGAGTTACAGGACTTTTATCTATTTTCCTGCGGAGACGCCAGGAAAGAACCATCTTTGATAGAGAAGGGCCTATTACTTTGAGGGCTGTTCTTTTAAAACGACCGATATTTTTTGCTTTTTTATTCATTCTTATTGTAATTTAGAAGGGTGAGTATTTAAGGCGCTTCTAAAAACTGCCGTGTCTGTACTCCCTCAGCGGCCTCACGGCTGTCGTGCAGCCGGCGGGCACGGTAGTTTTTAGAGGTACCTTTATTTAAAAATAGCAATGTACACGCGATTAAGCAAAACAGTATTGTAAAATAAAAGAAGTTTTTAGTTTTTGGTTTTTAGTTTTTAGTTATAAAATAAAAAAGAAAGTAAATAATGATCACACCCGTTGTCCGTTTTTTATTGATTTTTGGCATTGTTGGCGTTAGTGCTTTTGGCGCTGTAACAGGGATAGGGGAGAGGTTCTTCCCCCAGCTTGGCGAAGTGGGGTTTATACCGCAGACAGTTGTGTTAGCGCTTCTTTTATGGTTTATACTGTGGCGTATTTCAAAGCACAGAGAGATGTCGCGCGAAAAGGAGTACCACGCGGCGCTTGAGGAGATGCGCAGTAAAATCGAGACTATGGCCAGAGCGCGTTCTCAGGGTGAAACCGACAAAAAAATGCCTGACCATCTCGCTACAGGCGCGTTCAAATTAGAAAGCGCCTCCGGCGAGACCGTTACCGTTTTTAATAAAGAAGCGGGAAATGAAGTAAACGAACAGCTTAGCTATATGCTTCACTTTATGAGCTATAACTTTAAAGCGTACACTGCCGCCGCGTTTATTTATGACCCCCACCGCCGCATGCTTGCGCTTAACTGCTATCACTCAAAAAGCGTTAACATTATAGAAAAAGTACAGATCCCGTTCGGCTCCGGCGTTGTAGGTAAGGTTGCAAGCGAGAACAGGCTCTTTATGAGCGGCGATATTTCGTTTTACAATTCAGACTCTTCCGGCCACTCTTACTATTCTCCGCCAGACGGCGCCAGTTCTGTTCTCGCGGTGCCGGTCACGGTTGGGAACACTGAACTTCTTGGAGTTTTGTTAATTGACAGTAAAGACAAAAATGTTTTCAGAGAGCAGGATAAGGAGCTGATGAAGCGCTTCTCCACTATCGCGGCCGCTCTTATTGTAAATATCCGCATGAGCGTTAATCTTGAGCAGGCGGCAAAAACATTCCGCCTCTTTTACGAAGCGAGTCACAATTTTTCTGTCGCGCTTAAAATGGATGAGATTTTTAACGCGCTTTTTACAGTTATACCGCGTATAAATTCATCGTGCGTGCGGCTTGTTTTTACAGCTTTTGACGCGAATCAAAACTGTTTCGTAATACAGCGCGTCGCGGGGCAGAAGTTTGAACTAAATGAGGGGATGGAACTGCCGGTTGCTCCGGGACTTTACTCGTTTGCGTTTAACAAAAAGAAAGTGGTTAATATCCCAGACTTGGCCGCGCCTGGTAATAAACATTACCGTTTTGCTCCAAATGAACCGGCAAATCCCGCCATAAGGTCTTTTATAGTATTTCCGATTATAAGCGGAGATGACGGGACGTGCGTAGGGCTGTTTTCTGTAGAGAGCAGCGTCCCTGGACTTTTTAGCGGACAGGTTGAGCAGATACTTACAACTATCATAGAAAATGCTTCTGTAGCTATTAACCGGTCGCTTCTTTACAGTAAAATGGAAAAGCTCGCCACAATAGACGGTCTTACAGGGCTTAATAATCACCGTACATTTCAGGGATTCATGGACAAAGAGCTTGAACGCGCGCAGCGCTACAACCGTCCGCTGTCGCTTCTTCTCACCGATATCGATCACTTTAAATCATTTAATGATACCTATGGTCATCCGGTGGGGGATCTTGTACTGCGCGAAGTTGCCGCCTGTATCCGCAACGCCGTACGTACCAACGATATCCCCGCGCGTTACGGCGGCGAGGAGTTTGCGGTTGTAGTTCCAGAGAGCGACGAGAACGGTGCGGCCATTATAGCGGAAAGAATCCGCCGAAGTGTTGAAGGGTGCGTAATTGTAAATGACGGCAAAGAATTAAGAGTAACCATAAGCATAGGCTGCGCCTCATTCCCGCCGCACGCCCAAACCAAGCAGGATATGATTGACTGCGCGGATAAAGCTCTATACGCGGCAAAACGCAGCGGACGCAATCGGGTTTGTGTCTTTAGTCCAGAAATGACGATGAGTTCCAAGTGACGGTGAGCTCTTGAGTTTTAATGATTTTTTGAAATTGTACGCATCAATTTTGTATTCCGCCTGTTTCCCAAAACCTTGCCCTTTTTCATCTTAATTTATTATATTACTAATCTCGCAAAAATCTCACGTTCCGGTAGTTTTTCATTTCTCAATTTTTTTTTCATAAAACAAAAATTTTATTATACAGAATTCGATCTAACAGGATTAGAAAATGAGCAAAGAACTTGTTATATCACAAACCCAAATTGAAAATCGAATATTTACGGTTCGGGGTGTTCAGGTAATGCTTGACCGTGATTTAGCGGAGATGTATAAAGTAGAAACCAAAGTTTTAAATCAAGCAGTAAAAAGAAACATTGAACGATTTCCCGAAGAGTATCGGTTCCTATTAACCGAAAAGGAGATGGAAGAACTCATTGCGGTTTGTGGCCGTTTTGGTCACTTAGGGAGAGTGCAAAATATAGCCTCAACTTCAAGGTCACAATTTGTGACCTTGAATAATAAGCGCGGGCAAAACATCAAATACATGCCTTATGTTTTTACCGAACAGGGCGTAGCTATGCTTTCGGCTATTTTACGAAGCGAAATAGCAATTAAGGTAAGTATTCAAATCATAAATGCTTTTGTACAACTACGCAAAATAGTACAAAATAATCAATTGGTTTATTCCCGATTGGATAAAGTAGAACAAAAACTGATGGTTTGCTTTTTCTAAGATGGATAAGGAATCGATTAATAATATCATTTGTAAAATTTCGAGATTGATATGAAATCAAATTGAGAACTTGATTTACCTTGTTCGGGTAGTGCCATTAACTATTTTATACGTTGGAACATTTATGTAATTGAATGACAGAAAGGATAACAAATAAAAATGGCAAACAACGCGGGAACAACAGCTCACGATTTTTTTCCTAAAAAGTTGGCAAAATTAGAAAAGAGGCGCGCTGAGGCTCTTGAAAATTCGCTTGTAAGCGAACAGATAGCCTCGCTTATTTCTATGCAATTTAACCGTGAACCGCTTTATAAGTCTATAGAAGATTTTTATACCGAAGAGTACAAGAGCGCTGTAAGCTCTGGCGTTGCTCCTGCGGAGCTTGAAAAGATTACCCGTTACCGCAAACCAACGCAAAAAGAGGTTAATCTGCTGTATAATGATATTCACGCTAAAGAGCAGATTTTTGAGTTTAGTAACAGCGGGGAATAGAGATCATTTATAGAGAAATCTCACCTGATATTCCTCAAGCGTTGAGCCGCGCGGTCTTAATCTTTCGTTAGTTACGTCGTCTGTGATTGTAAGCCACAGGGTGAAATTTTTTATTGATTTGTCTTTGGGTACTATAAGCTGTTTGTTTATGCCGAACAAATTGTTTATATCCATCTGTTTACTGAACGGAACGTTTTTCTTTTCGTTTTTGTCTAACTGAAACATCCAGTGGGCGGCGTGTGTTTCTCCGGTTTTGTAGGTTTCACCATCGGGAGATATTGCTGCCAAAAGAGCGGCGTCCATAGTGATAGTACGGTCAAATGGTCTTGAATACGCCTCTAAAAAATAAGAATATCCGTCTTCAACAATAATATCTGTGGTGTCATTAAATCTAAGGCGGGTGCTTGTGTATTGTCCGCCGTAAGGATAATCAAAAGTTATCATATTGGTTCCCTTGACTTTGTGCACTACCGCATAGTCAACGCGCGGGTTAATATTTATCGGAATATCGCTGCCAAGCCACCAGAAAGATCTGTTGTAGCGTACGGAATGAGAACACTGTATTTTATGCTGCCTGCCCTCGTTTTTTATATTTGCGGTTATAATAATGGGTACTGTAAAAAACTGAAACAGCGCCGGAAGTAATTTCTTGTCGAGTTCCATCTCATAACCGTTATTGCGCATATACTCCATATCTTTTTCGATTAAGTCAACGATTTGATTTTTTGTTTTTGACGTAAGTTTTTCCGGCAGAACGCTTACCATGTGAGAAGGAAACGCGTCGGTCCAGTTTTCAGGAATTGACGCGCTTTTTCTTACTATATCTTCCGGCACTTTGAATCTGAAAGCTATTGTTTGAGTGTTTCCTGAAAATGCTCTGTTTAAAATCCGGCCATGCTCTTCAATTGGGTCGGAACCTGCCGCTGTTTGCATGCCGTAATTATCGACAGTTACGTTAAAAGAGATGCGCCACTCAATATCTTCTAAATCTTTTTTCTTTCCCGCGAATACCGCCGTAAACGCGGCCGAATCTCCGGGAGCTATCTCAGGAGTGTTGCCATAGGAGTCGAACATGATATTGAGCAGCCTGAATTCACCTTCATCAACGCTCTGATAAGAGGTAGAAAAATCGGTACACTCCGTAAACGTCAAAAACAGTACCGCTGTAATAATCGTTATAATTTTTTTCATTTTATATTATTCTCCATTATTTTAAAATTCAGCTCTTATGCCAAATGACATCATAGGTATCATGGACACGCTCTGTTTTTCGGTATAGTTATAGTTATGCAAAACAAATTCAGGACTTTTGTAAATCGGCCACAGAACATTTTGCAGATCCCAGTAGTAAGAGAGTATCCACTTCTCATAAATGACTTTTTTATCCGCCCGTAAATCAAGCTGAAAAAACGGATCCATGCGCGTTGAGTTCGGCTTTCCGTATATGGGGCGTATTCTTTTGGTGTTTATATCCTCAACTATGCCTATAATCGGAGTGATTGGCTTGCCGCTTACATAGCGTAACCGCCCGCCAACGTCCCAGTTGTTTTTGAGGCTCCAGCTTCCAAGAATTTGCAGATGGTGAGGCTCATCTTCACGCGCGAGTACAAAGCGGTCATGGTATTTGTCATATATTTCGCTTCTTGACAATGTGTAAGAGATCCATCCGAAGAACCGCTCGGTACGTACATGGCGCAGCATGAGTTCAAGGCCGTATGTCCGCCTTTTGCCGTCGCTCAGGTAAAGTTTCTGTATTTCAAGATTCGGATTGTAATCGAGAGTATCGCTCTCTCTTGGAACATCCCACTGGCGGTTGAAGTAGGTTTGCACGTCAAGATTCAAAATGTCGTTTATCTGCCACTCATAGCCTGTTACATAGTGAGCGGCTTTTGTAGCGGGAAGATCAGGCTCTCCCCATGTGGGGTGAATGACCTGACCCATAGGCTTTGGCGTTTGACTGTATGAACCGGCTGCTGCTTTTGCGATATGATCATCCATAAGCTGATAGCGTCCGCTTACGCGAAACGACGGCTCGCCTGAGCCGCCGCGGTGGTTATTCATAATTCCATAATCCCAGAACGCGGGCGCGATTGAACCGTTATAATCGAGTTCAGGAAAATAATCGTAACGGATACCTGGAATAAGGAGAAGTTTTTCTATCGGCCGCCACTCAACGTTTGTATATCCGCCCACAACGCCGAACCGCCAGTTATTGGTAGTATCGCGCATAATTAGGTTTTGGCCGGATGTTATTATTAAGGTAAGATTCTCATTAATCAATTCAACGTCCGCGCCGGCGTTTACAGTCAGATTATCACTTGCCTCGTAACTTATCTGATTTCTTATGTGGGTGTTATAAAAGAGTTCCTCCTGTTTCGCAAATCCAAAAAGCGACATCGCGCTTGTTCCGTAAGTGCCGCTCACGCGCAGATAGTTTGTCCATTGATCATCCAATTTACTGTCAAGCCCGAAGGTAAGGGTATGAAAGAGTATTTTCACGTTGAGACTCTCTGTCGCTTCCGTTATCTCTTCTGTTCCTATTCCAACCCCGCCGCTTACAAAAACTCCGATGCTGTCGCGGCTTCCCATCATAGATACGAACATGTCATGTTTTTTGTCAATTGCAACGTCTACCCTTAATAGATAATCCCAGTAAAACGGCGCCATTGATACGCCAAGACCTTCAGGCGCAAAGTGTTTGAAGTACAGGCTAAGCAGATCCCCCGCGAAAGTTCTTCGTCCTGAGGCCATAAATGAGACGTTTTGCGCTAAGGGGCCTTCAATAAAAACCGCTCCGTCAAGCATACTTAAGTCGGCGTATCCCTGCAATCTGTCGTTTTTTGCCTTGCGGGTTTTCATCTCGATTACTCCGGCGACCGCTCCGCCGTATCGGGTAGAAAAACCACCCGGATAAAAGTCTATCGCTTCAAGCGCGTTAGAAGGGTAAATGGAGTTCATGCCCGCGAGGTGGTAAAGCAGGGGAGTAGTGACGCCGTCAATAAAAAAACGGGAGTCCCAGCTTGGCGCTCCGCGCACAACTACCTCTGTTCCCATAGCCGACGGACGGCCGACGCCTGGCATAGTTTGAACGACTTTTACCGCGTCTCCCCCAAGTCCCGGAATTTTTCTTACCTCGGCGACAGAGATCTGACGGCGGCTTACCTCTTTCTCTTCCGCTTTGCCGTAAACGACAAGCTCGTAATCGGAGTAATCTGTACGCCTGACATAATAGGTTACTTTTACCTCTTCAAGCTTGCCGATCTGTTCTTCTGTCGCGTAAGGTTCGTAATCGGGCAGAACCAAACTTATTTGTACTTTACATGAGGGAAGCGACTGGAATTGAAAAAAACCGTCCGCGTTGGTTTCTGTAACAAGATGACCGTCTTCCCATGTCTGCCCGTCAAGCTTGCCAATCTGCTCCATGTAAAGAGGAAACGGCATTGGGAGATCTGCTCCGCAAAGCGCGTCTGTAAACTGCGCCGCGACAAGAGCCTCGCCGACGGGTCTGCGCGTACCGCGCTCTAAAATTCGTCCGCTTAAATTAACGTAACTTTTAGGAACGGTTACCACCTCTCTCATAGTGAAGCGGTACTCGTATTGAAGCATAACCGCGACATTTTCGCCGCCTGTCAATTGCGCGGGAGAAAACTTAAACTGCCTCACCGCGGCGGCGGCGCTGCTGTCAAGCGCCGGATGAAGTCCGCGTACAACGTTTACGCTGTCCACTCCGCCTGTTTCACTTACAATAAGCTCAAGCAGAACCGTACCCTCAACCCCATCCTTAATAAGCTCCTGCGGATAATGAGCTTCTACAAACTCAATGATCTCCGGCATCTTTTCAAGCTCGCCGTCATCGTCAATAAATTCTATCTCTTCCGCGAGTTCAATTACCTCTTCATCAAGCTCAATTTCAGCTTCTTCAGTAAGTTCGATCACCTCTTCGGCGGTCTCAATGTCCTCAGATAATAGAGGCTCAGCGCTTAAGAGGGAAGCTGACAAAAAAATGGAACAGATTACTGTTCTGATCGGCTTTACGTTGCTATTCATATATTGTATCATTCCTGAATTTTGGTATCATGTTCGTTCAAATATTTATGATTAAACACCTGCGTAAATAAAATTTGTTACTCTAATATACAAAATTTTACAGTAACAACACTAATGAAAATTCGCAATTCATCATCCCCTAATGTATATTAATATACTGACGTTATGTATAGACAGAATTTACTGTTAACCTAAAATCATCCTGGAAGGAGTAGTTTCTATGTTGGACAATGTAAAGATAAGCACAAAACTTATCGGCGGATTCTTGGTAGTTTGCGCAATCGCGGCGGTTATTGGTATTATGGGTATAACAAGCGCCAGCAAGATGAACGACGCCGCCGACCGAATGTACGGCTATGGGTTGAAAGGCACCAATTCAAGCGCCAATATTAAGACAGATCTCATGTATATGGCGCGCGCTTACCGTAATATGGTAATATTCAACGATAAAGCCTCTTTGGATTCTTATCAGAAAGTAATCGATAAAAATACCGATGAGATTCCGGCGCTTCTTGATACTCTTTTGAACCTCTCTACAAAATCTGAAACGCAGGCCTTAATCAGAGAAGCGAAGAGTAACTTTGCAACTTACATAAAAGACGGTGCCGCTTTCAGCGAACTCGCTAAAGTATCAAATTCTAATATACCAAATGAGCTTACAGCCGCTTTAAGAGGCATGAGGGCTTCCGGTGACGCTTTTGAAAATACTGTTGATAAAATTGAAGAGGCTTTTGACCACGCCGCCGCCGCTATAAATGATGATACCGACAAAACCTACGCAAGCGTACGCACGATGCTGATTCTTTTTCTGATTATCGGCGTTCTTCTTGGCGTTGGTCTTGGGTATTATCTCTCCGCAAGCATTAGCAAGCCGCTTGGTAAAGCTGTGGATATGATGGGTGAGATGAGCGGCGGCAGCCTTGGCATGCGTCTCAATATGAACACCCGCGGCGATGAGATCGGTGTAATGGCTAACGCGATGGACAAGTTCGCCAACTCTCTGCAAAAAGAAGTTATCGGTGCGATGGCTGAGATTTCCAAAGGTAATCTTGACGTGAGTGTAAATATTGCCGGTCCTAAGGATGAGGTAGGCCCCGCTCTGAAAAACACAGTCGACGCGCTGCGCGGTCTCATTATAGACGACGGCGGACGTGTGCTTGCCGCCGCGGCCAAAAAAGATCTCACCGCGCGGTTGGAGAAAGATTATCAGGGTGAATTCGCGCGGATGAAGCGCAACATAGATTCTGTAGTACATAGCCTTGACGAAGCGATGAGTCAGGTTGCGGAAGCCGCGGCGCAGGTTTCAAGCGCAAGCGGCGAAATCTCTCAGGGCGCGCAGTCTCTTGCTGAGGGTTCAAACGAACAGGCAAGCTCGCTTGAAGAGGTCTCATCAAGTCTTGAGGAAACTTCATCAATGACAAAGCAGAACGCCGATAACGCCAATCAGGCGAAGATTTTGTCTTCAGAAGCGCGTCAGGCCGCGGATGAGAGCGAATCTTCAATGAAGCGCATGGCTGAGGCTATCCATCAGATTAAAACATCATCAGACAACACCGCGAAAATAGTTAAAACAATTGACGAAATCGCGTTTCAGACCAACCTTCTCGCTCTTAACGCCGCTGTTGAGGCTGCCCGTGCGGGTGAAGCCGGTAAAGGCTTTGCGGTTGTGGCAGAAGAAGTCCGTAACCTTGCGATGCGCAGCGCCGAAGCGGCTAAAAACACTACCGAAATGATTGAAGAGTCGGTCAAAAATGCCGACGGCGGCGTCAAAATAACTGAAGAAGTAGCCAAATCACTCAGTCAGATTGTTGACCGTGTAGGTAAAATGGGCGGTCTTATCGGTGAAATCGCCGCAGCTTCCAACGAACAGGCTCAGGGTGTAGAGCAGATCAACACCGCTGTCGCGCAGATGAATCAGGTTACTCAGCAAAACGCGGCTAACTCTGAAGAATCCGCAAGCGCGGCGGAAGAGTTAAGCAGTCAGGCGTCGGAACTCTCAAATATGGTGGCGGCTTTCACACTCAGCAGCGGCGGGACAGTTTCAAGAGGCGGACACGCTAACCGCAGAGGTCTATCTTCGCCTCAAAAGAAGTTCGCGGCGCTCCCTGCTCCAAAAGCTTCCGCAAAACCTTCAAAAGCGATGAAAGCTGATCATCTTATACCGCTTGATGATGAAGATTTGGGAGACTTCTGATAACAGTGTTCAGTGATCAGTGTACAGTGTTCAGTTAAAAAAAACGGAGTTCCGGCAGTATCGGAGCTCCATTTTTTTATTTTGCTGTCCATTCTACCCTATTGCAGCCACTCTTCAGGATTAAGCGTCTCCGTTGCTTTCCTTATCTGAAACTGCAATTTCGCTCCTCCCGCCGTTCCGGTTTCGCCCACTTTTCCAAGCTCCGTACCAAGCTCCACCGGCTGATCTCTCGCAACGGAGATTTGGTCAAGATGGGCGTAAATTGTCATGAAACCGCCGGCGTGATCTACAATTACAAGCCGTCCAAGACCGCGCATGGAACCAACGTGCGCTACAGTTCCCGGTGATACACTTTTTACAGACGCGCCTTTCTGCGCGGAGATATCTATGCCGTCGTTCATTATGACCGTTTGATAGACGGGATGAACCACCCGGCCGTATCTGCTTATAATTCTACCTTGTACAGGCCACGCGAGTTTGCCTTTTCTCTTTTCAAAAGAGATCTTGGCCATGCGCTCCTCTTCTTCTTTTGCTCTTTTACGCCTGCCCTCAAGCAAGTTTACAATTACGTCAAGTTCGCGCTGCGCGGCCTCAAGCTCCGCAACCATTGCCGAGTATGAACTTTTTTTAGTGCGGATATCATTAAGTACGGCGCGTCTTGACGTCTCTTCACTCAGAAGCTGCTGCTGCTCTTTTCTCCTGCCGGCAATTAAAAGCTCCAGCTCCCGCTTACTGATCTCCTGTTCGCTTCTCTTCTCGCTTACGAGTGTTATATTCTGTTGAATAGACGCGGCGAGCTCTTTATCATAGCGGTTAAGATCCTGAAAATAACGGATGCGGTGAACAAATTCCGCAGGACTCCTTGCGCCGAGAATCATTTGCAGCCTGTTCTCTTCTCCTGTCATATAGATGTTGCGCAAACGGCGCATCATAACCTCTCTCGCGTTTTTTAACTGTACCTCCGCTTTAACAAGAGAGTCGCTCAATATAACAAGGCGCTGTTCCGTTGTGTCAATCTGCCTCTGCACAATACTTATATATACGCCGCCAACTGAAATATTCCTTTCAAGCTGCTCCAAACGGCTTAAATAGTTACCCTCTTCTCTTTGAAGCTGCTTTAACTGCGCTCTGCCTTTTTCGAGTTCGGTTTTAACGGAGTCAAGAGCGCCCTGTTTCTGCATCATCTCACGCTCTACAACAGCAACGGCGCTCTCAGAGCTCTTTTTGGCAGGCGCTTTGGCGGCGGCTTTAGCGGGAGCTTTGGCCGGAGCTTTACTCTGAGCCTTAGCGGGAGCTTTTGCAGGTGCCTTATTTTGAGCCCAAAGCGGCGGCAGCAAAAAAGCTATCAAAAACACTAAACTAAAAATTTGCGAACAGCGACTTGGCTTCCTAACCACCCGAAGAATACCCCTATCACGATAATAAAAGGTAAATAGGAAAAATACCAATTAATGGATATAGTTGACAAAAAGAATCTGGCCGCAAACATCATACATATACAAAACAAACTGCCGATAAGCCCCTGAAGCATTCCTTCCAAAAGAAAGGGCATTTTTATAAAAAGATCTGTAGCGCCTACATAGTGCATATTTCTTACAAGATCTTTTCTGGCGTAAATAGTAAGTTTTATCGTATTTGAGATAAGAGAGTGCAGCGCGATAAGTATCACAAACGCGGCGGCGGCGGAAATAATATAGAAACGGTCGCGTATCCTTTTTATATAATCAAGCCACTCTCTTGAATAGCGGACAGATTCCACTCCGCCAAGAGCGGCGATTTTTTCCTGCAAGCTGTCAACTGCCGCAACTGTATGACTGCTTTCATTTAGCAATATATCAAAAGACGCGCTAAAAGGATTATCATCCACAGCCTCAAGCATCTCGCTGCCGTAAAGCCGCTCAAATCTCGCCCAGGCGCTGTCTTTACTTACAAATATTATCTCTCTTATTTGCGGCATTTCCAATAGCGCGTTAGTCAGTTTTGACTGAGTAAACGCGTCCGCAGACGCGTTATCTGTAAGATATGCCACAATGTCAGCCTGTTCGCCGCTTTTTCTTAACACTTCATCAATATTCATCAAACCGACAAACGCGCAGAATATTAAAAAAAGAGTAGCCGTGATTGTCATTATAGAAACAAAGGTCATCAGCTTGGCCTGATAAAACCCTCTAACCGCCTCAACAATGAAGTATAATATTTTTCTCATTGAACGCGCACGAAACCGTTTTCAGTAACTTTAAGTATAATAGCTTCGCTGTTCGCGCCGCCGGCATAGTCAAAAGAGACGGTTCCGGAGAGTCCGTTATAACCCCGCGTCCCAGCTAAAGTATTTTTTAATTTTGCGACGTCCGCCCCGCCGCTTTCGTCAACAGTTTTAATAACAAGCTTTGCCGCGTCATAACCCAGAGCCGCGATACTGTTTGGTTCTTCATTGTAATGCGCTTTATAAGCTTTGGCAAACTCAAGCCACGCGGGGCTCCCCTGATCCGGCTGAAAACCTACTGAAATAATCGCGTTATTAACATAGCGCTTACCCTCAACAGGAACGCTCGGATCACTCCAACCGCCCGCCCCAAGCATCTGGGTACGAATTCTGTGGAACACTGCCTGCGGCGCGAGTTTCACAACATCATCCGCGCTGAGGGGCATAAAAAGCCCGCCTACAGCAAGTGTCGAATCCGCGTATTTTATACTGTCCGCGCGGGAGATCTGCGTGATCTTCTGCAAATTACCCCTGTCGGCGGCAAGCTTTTCTAAATGACGGCGTAAAAGCGTATGACGAAGCCGGCGCAGTACAGGGGTGAAATCGTGCGTTCCATCATTAAAATATTCCTCAAACACAACTTCAACATTGCGCCTTGCGAGCTCTTCCTTAAACGCCTCAGCCATAGCGTATCCGAAACTATTGGCCGGCGCGATAACAGCGTATTCACGAATATTAAGATTGTCAAGCGAATATCTCGCGAGTTTCTGCGCTATCGAACCCACCGTTACGTTCATCTGAAAAATATTATCGCCAATGGAAGCGATACCATCCTCATTAGCGGTAGGAGAGATCATAACTATGTCTTTACCTGCAAACATCGCCGCGCTTACAGTCGCCGTGCTTGAAAGAACAGGCCCTATACATATAGGAGCCAAATCTTTTAAAAGCAGATCCTTTGAGCGGCGCGCAGTCTCTACCGGGTTACCTTTTGTATCGTAAACAATAAGTTTAAGCGGACTTGACGCGGATGAGTTGTAGTTGTCAATCGCAAGCTTTGCCCCCTGTAAAACCATTTTGCCTATCTCAGCGTTATCGCCGCTAAGCGGCGCAAGCAGGCCAATCTGCATGGCGGACGTTCTCTTTTGCTCCTTAGCGCGGCCAAGCAGATCTTTTATCTGCTCTAAATAACGGGAACGCGGATATAATTTTCTAAACTCCTCAGCGCTGTTTTGCGCCCTGACCGTCTGACCTGCCGAAGCGAGCTTGAGCACCTCCCACACTCTTACAGTTTCAAGCATCGCGGCGTGTATTTCGCTCTTGCTCGACAAAGACGAGAGTTCTTCCACGCTCAGCGAACGGCCGCAAATACGTTCTGTATTGGATATTGTGAGGCTGTAGAGTTCCGCAGAAACTCCAAGCTCAAGCGCTCTTGAAAATGACATAAGCGCCTGTACATGTTTTTGCTCTTTTGCGTAAGCTATTCCGTCAAGATAATAGAGACGCGCGGTAAACGCGGCGTCGGGAAATTTCTGGCGGTACATATCAATAAGGCGGCGAAACTGCGTATACTCCCCTTTGCGCATATACGCCTCAGCAATGAGCGGCACAAGCGTGTATGACTCAGGGTCACGTCCGTTTTTTCTCAAATGCTCACGGATAATAACAATGGTCGAATCATACTGACCCGCCGCGTAAAAATCCTTCGCTCTTTTAAAAAGCGCCGACCCGCCCTCAGCCGAAAACGCGTTTCCTGCAAAAACGGTTAAAAACGTAAAAACCGTTAAAAACCTGAACGACAAAACAAAACCTCTTGATACAAACATAATAGTCTCACTCCAAAACGAATCTGCCGAATTCCGCAGTGTCAATTGACCTGATATATTTCCGAAGCTGCTCTTTCTCTGAGAGCCCCGCGTCAGAATTAACTTTAGCGAAAACGGCGTCTCTGACAAATATGGGACATCCTGACCTTAAAGCTAATCCTATCGCGTCACACGGCCTGCATTCAATCACCTTAACCGAAGAACCCGCCGTCACCTGAACTGACGCGCTGAAGCTCTGTTCAACAACGTCACTTATAACTATCCTAACAAGAGAACCGCCAAGCTGCTCAATCGCTATTCTAACCAAATCAATAGTAAGCGGTTTATCGGTCTCAACATCAAGAGAGTGCATAGCTATCGCGCTCGCCTCAAGCGGACCTATAGGAACAGCCGCAGTGCGCTCCCCGCCGCACTCTTTCAATATAATAAGAGGAAGACTCCTGCAAGGGTCAACAGCAAATGACGCAATCTCAACCTGAACTAACATTTTTAACTATAATCACCGGTACAATAGTTTTTAGTGTATAGTTTTTAGTTTTTAGTTTGAAGAATAAGGGCTTCCGGCCTCTATCTAAAAACTATAAACTAAAAACCAAAAATAATCCTAACTTATAAAAATACATACTGATCAGCGCTATGTGGGAAAAAATCAATTTATATTGCGCGGAATATGTAAAAAGCGGAATATTATTCCGGCTGAGGCAGTTTCTTAATAGCCGCCAAATATCTCTTTTTAGACAATGACCCGTGCATTACCAAAGGCTCTTGGGGAGAATCGGCGGGAAAAATCGCCAAAAACGGTATGCTTCTTGACCCTAAATGATACAGCAGACTTTCCGCCTGCGGATTTTTATTGGTGACGTCTGCCGTAAAGAGCGCTATATTCTTACCGGCATGAAGCTCAATCGCGGCTTTACTGTCTAAAACTACAGCCTTGTTGACCTGACAGCTGCTGCACCATGAGGCTGTGAAGTTTACTACTGCGTTTTGCCCCTGCGCGTGCGCATTTTTTAACGCTTCCGGCGAGAATGGATTCCATTCCGTTTCATTTAACGAAACAGAATTATTTGATGATAGCTGTGATGATGATTTTACAGATAAATATATCACTGAAAAAGCTGTTCCTGCAAGAAGTAAAATAACTGACACGCCGGATACAATTACCCGCTTTGATAAAGATACCCCAAACGGCGCAAACCGTTTGTTCACGCTTGCGGCGCATAGAATCGTGAAGCATATTCCAATTGTCATGGTGATAAGCCTCATGTCAAGGCTTTTCATAAGGTACAGCGCAAAAGCGAGCAGTAAAAATCCCATAAAATGTTTGAAATCTTCCATCCATCTGCCTGGTTTCGGAAGTAAGCTAAGCAGACGGCGGCTTGATGACAAAAGGATGTATGGAACAGCCATGCCTATGCCCATCGCCGTAAATAAAACAAAAATTGTAAGGGGCTTTTGCAAAAGCGCCCAGGCAAGAAGCGCCCCAAGAAACGGCCCGCCGCATGGAGTGGCAAGTACAGTGGCGACCATTCCCTTAAAGAAATCACTACCAAGCCCGCTCCCCGCTTTTCTCCCCGCGCCCGCGGCGCCGGAAGGTACCATAACTGTATAAAAGTCAAACATCCCTAAGCTAAATAGAAAAATAAGGGCGATTATCCCCGCCGTTACATAAGGATTTTGAAACTGCTGCCCCCATGAAAATCCCGCAAACGCGGCCAGGACGGCAAGCAGCATAAACACGCTCACTATCCCGCCGGCAAAGAAAATACCGCTTAAAAAAGCGCGCCCGCGAGATTCACCCGCTCCCTGAACAAAAGATATTGCTCTTATCCCAAGCATTGGGAAAACGCATGGAGTTATATTTAGGGCAAGTCCGGCAAGCAGAGCGATTAGAATCGCGGTTAGCAGATTGTACTCTTTTTTACTTTGAATTGGGGAGTAATCCCAAATCAAATTTTCTTCCTGTGATGACAGGTAATCTTTTGTTAACGGATTATTTTTTTCAAATAATGATAATCCCTCAATATTGAGATCAAGGCCGGTCTCTTCCAAAGTTTCATCATAATCAAACAGTTCCGAATCTAAATCGTCACCGAGTAAAAACTCCATAGGTTCCGATTTTTCATAACGGGTCTGCCAGTTGGGCGCGTCTGTAAATGTGATGAATGATTTTACTCCATCGCCGGCATCGCCAACAGACAAATTAAGGACAGCCTGTTTTTTAACGGGTATACATATCGTTTTACAGATCAACGCGTCTATCTCAATTTCAGATTCTATTGAATCGCCGGAAAAATCTTTCGATAAAACTCCCTTAATAAAGAAGTACGCTTTTGATTGATACGCCCACACCCACTCCCCAATGGGGGGATTAAACCGTCTTGCCGCGCTTTTTCGCGCTTCAATCCATTCGATATCTTCATTTTTGTTGATTATAAGATTTAGCGGTTTTCCAATGCCTGGCCCCAAAGGATTACCGTACAAATAAAAGCCATTAGGAATAGAAACCTCAATCCCCGCAGCCACAGTATCGCCTGGAGCATACCGTACTTTGCCGGATCGGAGGTTAAACTCCAAATCCTGACTAAAGGCAGCTGCCGCAAAAAATAAAGTTAAGAGGAAAATTTTCATATTCGTAAAATTAACTAAAAAACGCACACTGAGAATGGATAATATTTATATTATATAGACTGCTGTTAATATAGGGTACCTCTAAAAACTACCGCGCCCGCACGGCAATTTTTAGAGGCGTCTTATATAAAATTACTATATGAGCTTTAATAAAATCATTATATTATGCAATCTAACAAAAATTTTAACTAATATTTAACTAAAGAGGATCTGTACACTATGAAGTATGGTAATTTCAAAGATGAAGCTAGGGAATATGTTATCACTAACCCAAAGACGCCCGTAAAATGGATTAATTACATCGGGACGCTTGCGTTCGGCGGATTTGTTGACCACACCGGCGGCGCGCTTATCTGTAAAGGCGACCCATCGATTAACCGCATGACAAAGTACATCCAGCAGACGCCCTCTTCTGAATTTAAGGGTGAAACACTCTATGTAAGGGTAAAGCGCGGCAACACTTATAAGGTATTTTCGCCGTTTTTTGTTCCTACACTAGATAACTATGATAAGTTTGAGTGCCGCGTCGGTCTTGGATATAATACTATCGTATCTGAGTTTTACGGCGTTAAAACAGAGTGTACGATTTTTATCCCTCAAAACGCTCAGGTTGAGATAAGGGATATCCGCATAACAAATATCTCCAATGAGAATCTGGAAATTGACGTTATACCTGTGCTTGAGTACACCCACTTTGACGCTGTAAAGCAGTTCACAAACGCGGACTGGGTTCCGCAGACGATGCAGTCGCGCAAATTTGAAAACGGCGACGGCATGAAAACGCTTATTCAATACGCTTTTATGAACAGAGATACTAAAGTCAATTATTTTACATCTAACTTTCCCGCCGCCTCTTTTGAGACAGACCGCAAGATATTTTTGGGAGACAACGAATACGGCACTTGGGCAGCTCCATGTGCGCTTCAAAATGATGAGCTTTCAAATACCGAAGCGCACAGAGGCGACAATATCGCGGCGCTCATGCACCATCTTGGAGTTTTAAAGCCTTATGAACAAAAAAGAATTATCACACAGTTTGGACAGGACGCGAGCTTTGCCGCGGCGCAGGGTTCAATAGAGCGGTTCCGCAGCCAGGAAACTGTTGATAAGGAGTTTAAGGCTCTCGCAGACTTTTGGGCAAATTTCCTTGATACCATGCAGGTTGAAACACCCGACCCCGCTTTTAACAGTATGGTCAACATACATAACCCGCGCCAGTGTTTTATTACATATTACTGGTCACGCTATCTCTCATATTATCAGCTTGGTATGGGTACGCGCGGTCTTGGTTTCCGCGACAGCTCTCAGGATGTAATGGGGGTTGTAAGCCACATGCCGGCAAAGGCTAAAGAGCTCATTGTGAAACTGCTCTCTGTCCAAAACGCAAACGGTTCCGCAATGCACCAGTTTAATCCTATGAGCATGGAAGCGACAAACGGCGACGCGCATGAGATGCCTGATCGTCCGCAGTACTATGGCGATGACCATCTTTGGATTGTACTTGCCGTAAGCGCGTACATAAAAGAGACCGGCGACAGCGCTTTTTTTGATGAATCCGTCCCATATTACCAAAAAGACAAAGATGGCAATCCGTTAGAGGCAGCCTCCGTTTACGACCATCTTACACGTTCGCTTAGCTTTACCAAGAATAACACCGGCGCTCATGGACTACCGCTTCTGGGGTTTGCGGACTGGAATGACTGCGTTAACCTGCCTACAGGCGCGGAGTCAATTTTTAACGCTTGCTTATACAGCCGCGCTCTCCTTGAAATGATTGATCTTGAAGAATTTTTGGGGCACAAAGATAAGGCGGAAGGCTACAGGGCGGATCACGCTCACATGAAGAAAGTTCTCAATGAACAGGCATGGGACGGCGAGTGGTACGTGCGTTATTACGATGAAAAAGGCGTGCCTCTCGGATCAAGCAAAAACACTCATGGCCAGATCTATCTTAACGGTCAGTCATGGCCGGTATTTTCAGGACTCGCAACAGAGGAACGGGGGCGCCAGGCGCTTGACAGCGCGCGTAAAAAGCTCAATACCTCAAAGGGTCTAAAACTCTCCGCACCGGGCTTTAACGGTTATGATCCTACAAAGGGAGGTATTACCACTTATCCTCCTGGAGCAAAGGAGAACGGCGGAATATTTTTGCACACTAACCCCTGGATGATGATCGCTGAGGCGATAATGGGTAACGGTGAGCGCGCTTATGAGTATTACAACCAGATAAACCCCGCCGCTAAAAACGATATTATTGACGAATACGAGTGCGAGCCGTACGTTTACGCTCAGAACATTCTGGGCGATGAGCATCCGCAGTTCGGACTTGCGCGGAACAGCTGGCTCTCAGGAACTTCCTCCTGGACTTTTCAGGCGGCGTGCCGGTACATACTTGGGCTGCGGGCGCAGATGGACGGGCTTCTTGTTGACCCATGCGTCCCTTCAAACTGGGAACGTTTTTCTATGGAACGTACATTCCGCGGGTGCAAATATTCCATACAGGTGGAAAACCCGTCGCGCGTATGTAAAGGGGTAAAATCTATATCTGTGGATGGAAAAGTTCTTGACAAACCGGTTATTCCGGTTTTTACAGACGGAAAGAAGCATGAAGTAAAGGTTTTGATGGGGTAATTGATGGGAGACGGGCGGATTGCCATCCGCCCGTACGGCAGGGGACGATGGTAATCGCCCCGTTTTGGCCGGATGATTCAATATTTAATCGGAGAATTAATAGCATATCGTATTATATAAATAGTATTATTGTATAAGTACCCATAGCGTACACTTTTTCACGGGATCACTTACACATGGCTAATTCATCGGCGCGTAAGAAAAATATATGCCTGCTTCTTGAAGGTTTTGCCGGAATGTACTACTCTAATTTGTGGCCTGGGGTGGTTGACGGCGCAAAAGAGCATGGATGCAATTTAATCTGTTACGCGGGCGGGTCTTTGCGCTTATCGCCGCAAAACCCTTATGAAGGTCAGCGTAACATCATTTATAATCACATCGACAAGAGAAAAATTGACGGTCTGATCGTTTCGGGAACTTTGAAAAATTTCATCTCCGACAGGGAGTTTGCCCTGTTTATGGAGCAGTTTCAGGGACTTCCTGTTGTAACGCTTACGCCGGCGCTTGAAAATATCCCCTCTATACTCATTGATAACGCTTCGGGGATGAAAAGTCTCATATCACATCTCATGCAGGAGCACGGTTACCGCAAGTTTGGCTTTATAGGCGGCCCTAAGGGTAATCTTGACGCAGACCAGAGACTTGAGCTCTTTCGTAAATATATTGCGGAATATGATCTTGAGGGCGGAGATGACCGCATCACTGAGGGAGACTTTACCAGAACCGGCGGCCATAGGGCGGCGCTTGAACTATTGAGCAGGAAGTTAAAATTTGACGCGCTTATAACCGCAAATGATGAGACCGCTCTGGGCGCGATAGCCGCGCTTCAGGAGAGCGGCATAGGGGTGCCTGAAGAGATAGCGGTCACCGGATTTGACGGAATAGAGGAGAGCGAACTTACTACCCCGCCTCTCACCACTATAAGGCAGCCCATTTATGAGATAGGCCGGTCGGCCGTTGGACTTCTTGTATCCAAAATCAGGGGCGAGGAAGTTCCATTGCGTACAGTGCTCAGCGCTCCGCTTGTTGTACGTCAATCCTGCGGATGCTTTATTAATCCTGAGCACAGTTTGGGGCAGCGGAAAGTTTCTATTGATCTTAGCAGCGCCGATACCGCGCAGCTTAAAGAGGAACTTACGGCGGCGCTTATTTCTTTTGTTAAGAAAGAGATAACCGGTCACCCCGACGAAGAAGATATAAAAGAGCTCGCTTCATCATTCTTTGATGAGATAGAGGGTGAGAGAAGCGCCGCGTTTCTTCCCGCTCTTAACAGCATAGTGCGCGGTGTAGTATTCAGCAAGGGTGATGTTTTACAATGGCAGAAAATCCTTGTTGTTATACGCAACTTCACCCGTGAATTTAACGAAACCAAATTGCAGACCGCAAACAGCCTGCTTCACGAAGGGTACAACTTATTCGGCGACGCCGCTGTGAGAGTACAAGGCCACAAGCGGCTTTTAGTGGAACAGAAGGCGGCGCTCATGCGCCGCGCCGGTCACTCCATAGCGAACACTTTTGACTTTCCGGGTCTCTCTCAGGCTATAGCTCAGGTATTTCCAAATATCGGCATAAACGATTTTTATCTGTCGCTGTACGATAAATCAACCAAAACATTTCTCAACTCAAAGCCTGTTTTCTCTTTACAGCGCGGTAAAAAAAGTATCAGCCCCGATATGTTCTTCCCAACAAGCGAACTTATACCTGGCGGTATAAAACAGAGCGCCGATACTTACCAGATGGTAGTACAGCCGCTCTATTTTAAAAATGAACAGATTGGTATGGCGGTGTTTAAAAATGGGCCGCTTGAGGGTTATATCTATGAAATTCTCGGTGAACACTTAAGCGGCGCGCTGCAGGGAGCGCTTCTTATGAAAAAAGTTCAGGAGCAGGCATTAACTCTTGAACAGCAAAATCAGCAGCTGCAAAAACTCAGAGAACAGGAACAGGCCTACCTTGAAGCGGTAAAGCGTGAGCTTGAAATCGGCAGAAACATTCAGGCCAGTTTTCTTCCTGAAACCATGCCTAAAACGCCAGGCTGGGAATCATGCGCGCTGTTTACGCCCGCGCGTGAGGTTTCCGGTGATTTCTATGACGCGTTTTTGCTTGATGATAAAAGAGCCGCGTTTCTCATAGCCGACGTTTCCGGCAAGGATGTAGGCGCCGCGCTTTTTATGTCCCTTATCCGAAGCCTCATGCGCGCTTTCTCCGAACAGTGTCAAGGCGAGGGGGACGATCCGCTTGACGCGATAAAACTGACAAACCGTTATGTAGTCAATCACCACCATACCGGCAACAGCCGCTTTATGTACGCCACGATGTTCTTTGCGGTGGCAGATCTTGAGAAGGGTGAACTGACCTATATAAACGCGGGCCATAACCCGCCGGCGCTTTTGCGTCCTGAGGGTAAAATAGTAAAATGGCTCGAACCTACAGGCCCTGCTGTAGGCATAGCGGAAGGACTTGAATTCCGAAGGGAAACGCTGCCGCTTGACCACGGTAATATGCTTGTGCTTTACACCGATGGGGTCATTGAAGCAAAAAATGATAAAAACGAATTTTTTACACGGCAGCGGTTCATGCAGCTTTTGGAGCAGCCTTATACCACCGCTCAGGAAATAGTAGACCGTGTAAGCAACGCGTTAAAAGAACACGGCGCGGGTGCTGTACCTTATGACGATGTAACAATGATGAGTATACTTAGGAAATAGAATATGAGCAAACCGCCATCACTTGTCGACGCTTCCAAATCTTCGCTTCTCACCCTTGAAATTGTTTTCAATTTGAAGGTACGTGACGTTATGGCTACAAATCTCGTAACGGCAGCGCGGATTGACACTATGCGCCATATCCAAAATCTCATGAAAGAGCACCGTATAAGCGGCGTTCCTATTGCTGAAAACGGGCGGCTTTTTGGTCTTGTAAGCGTTGACAATATTCTGCGCGCTCTTGATTTTGGCTATATAGGAGATACGGCGGAAGGGCGAATGACCCGTAACCTGATTGTACTTGAAGACAATATGCCGCTCTCATTTGCCATGACATGGTTTGAGCGCTACAGAGTAGGCCGTTTTCCAGTACTTGACAAAGAAGAAAAACTTGTAGGAATTGTAACATCAGGCGATGTAATGTCAAAACTCCTCTTTGAAATGAACAGCGCGGTAAACAAATTAGAAGAGGGGGGAGAACAGCAGGCGGCGGCAGCAGCCTCACAAACAAACGCCGGACAGCTTTACTACAGAGAGTTCAGTATTAAAAAATTCGATTTTGAAAAGGGAGGCAGCGCCTCAAGCGAGATCCGCAGAGTACTCAAGGAGCGCGGTTACAACCCAAAACTGATACGCCGGGCGGCAATAGCAAGCTATGAACTTGAAATAAACCTTGTCGCGCACTCCGACGGCGGAAGACTCTCCTGCACCATAGACAATAACCGCATAGAGATCACAGCAAAGGACAGCGGCCCCGGTATACCGGATGTAGATCAGGCGTTAGTTGAGGGATTTTCAACCGCCACAGACTGGATTAGAAGTCTCGGATTCGGAGCGGGTCTTGGACTGCCAAACGTGAAACGCGCGTCAGACATTTTCGATATCCGCTCTCAAATGGGTCTTGGCACGATAGTCAAATCGATAATAAATTTAACTGATAGTGAATAGAATTTAGATATACAAACAGACATGTTTCAAAATGGTATCCAACATCCCTTCAGGATGCGGGGAAATATATTACGAAACGTTTTTCTACAAAGCGTTGCATCCCTCCGGGATGCAGGATATTGTTTTGAAATAGCCGCCAATTTAAATAAGGAGCACACCATGAAAGCAAAAGAACTCGCGGCCGCTCTCGGCCTTGAAACCGTCTCGCCGGTTGGTGATAATAACGAGATAAGCGCCGGCTACACATCCGATCTTCTCAGCGACGTTATGGCTAACGCTAAAGATGAGAGCGTAATAATAACCATACAGGCGCATCTCAACACAGTAGCTGTAGCGGCGCACACGGGAGCGGGCGCGGTTATAATTTGCAGCAGCCGCCCCATTGGCGATGATATGAAAGAAGCCGCGGCTAAAGAGCAGATCGCGCTCTTTAGAACCGAAAAGGATCAATTTACAACTTCGCATTTGGTATATAGTCAACTTGCTGTACAAGGCTGATCTGCACATACACTCCTGCCTCTCCCCGTGCGGGTCACTTGATATGTCGCCTCTGTCAATAGTAAAGGCGGCTGTTGAGCGCGGCGTAAACGCTCTCGCTCTCACAGATCACAACAGCGCGGGTAACTGCGCGGCAATGGCTAAATTATGCAGAGATCATAACATTTTGTTTTTTCCGGGACTTGAGGTAACTACCTCCGAAGAGGCGCATGTACTTTGTCTTTTCGATAAAGTAGAAGCCGCAATGGAACTTGACAGAATTATATATGATAGTTTACCGGAAATAAAAAATGTACCGGAAAAATTCGGTGACCAGGTATTTGTAAATGAAGATGATGAGGTTGAGGGTTTTGAGGAGAAATACTTGGGGATGGCCAGTTCATATTCAATTGACGAACTCAGAGAAAAAGTAAAAGCGTTCGGCGGACTTTTTATCGCCTCTCATGTTGACAAACCGGTTTTCAGTGTGATATCGCAGCTTGGATTTTTAAGCGGTTTTTTTTCCGCAGTAGAGATATCCTCACACGGCGCGAAGCGCGAAGAAGCGCTCTCTCTTGCCGGCGCCTACGCAGCTGTAAGCGCCTCAGACTCACATTACCTGCATACCATCGCAAACACCTGTGTACAGTTTGAGCTGTCTTCACCCGCAATTGAAGAGTACAGAGTCGTTTTAGAACGTAAACAAGTAGAAATTATTACGGGCAGCTGATTTTTCACGATACAAAATTAAAAGACCAAAAGCCTCAATAATTATTGAAATTACTGACTGCTCATGGTCTTTAACCGTTGGATGCTGTAGTACTAAAAACTACTTTTTCTTCTTTACAACTTTCTTCGCCGAAGCGGCAGGCTTGGGTTGAGCTTTTGCAGCAGCTTTGGGAGCCGGTGCGGGAACGCTCTTTTTGACTTGCGCCTTAGGAGCTTCAACCTTTTTCGCCGTAACAGCCGTTTTAGCTTTAGCGGCATTCTTTTTCTCAACCAGAGCTGTTACTTCTTTTGCAGCCTGATAGTAATCGCTATCAGAATCGCCCGGTAAGCCTTTGCTCGTACGCTCCTCATAGATCGCGTAAGCTCTCTCGTTAATCATCTGCTCTACAGATTTCATTCACAACCTCCTTTAGTGTGATTGACCTAAGCATTGCTATTTTAAATACATATTATTTACAAATCATAAAACGATCTTAAATATAAATTATGTGTCAACAAGCTTACAAATAAAATTAATGAATAACGCTGGGAGTTAGCGCTCAGCTTAAAACGTAATGACTCAATACTATGATTAGAGAGCCGTGTCATTTAGTATATTTTCTATAATATCTTTTTATAGCTTCAATATTCGTTCCGTGAGAATTGTGTCCTTAGATAAAATGAATACAACTACTGTGGAAAAAAAACGTGAACCCGCAAACTCTGAACCGCGCTCGTTTGATGAGATGGTAAGAGACGCTATTGCGTTTTGCGAACCGCTTGGCGAAGATTTTATCTATTACCGCAGTCAGCTTTCAGAGCTTAAGACAAGGCTTTCAAAAGGCAGGCTTCATTTCGCTGTTTTAGGCCAGTTCAATCGCGGAAAAAGCACCTTCATTAACGCGCTTCTCGGAATGAAAACGCTGCCGACGTCCGTACTGCCGCTTACCTCTGTACCAACAATAATTGAGTACGGCACAAAACAAAGCTGCAAAATAAGATTCCTTAATGAAAAAGAAGACCTTGTTGTAAAAGATTGCGCGGAACGTATAGAAAACACACTGAGGCAGTTTGTAGCGGAAGAGAGTAACCCTCAAAACCGCTTTGGAGTAAAGGACGCGATTGTCACATGCGACAGCTCCCTGCTTCTTAACGGAACCGTACTAATAGACACGCCTGGATTTGGTTCCACGCATCTGCACAATACGCAGACGACGCTTGATCTTTTAGCTGAATGCGACGCCGCGCTGTTTCTGCTCTCCGCCGATCCGCCAATGACGCAAACAGAGATGGATTTTTTGCGGCAGGTAAAAAATTATGTCCCAAAACTATTTTTCGCGCTGAATAAAGTTGACCTTTTAACCGATGACGGACTTGATGAGGTTGACAATTTCATAAAAAAGATTTTGAGCCGCGAACTTGGAATCAGCGATGAAATCAAACTGTTTCACACAAGCGCAAAGTCGGCTATGCAAGCTGCCGCGCAGGATTTAAAAGATGAACATTGGGCTAAAAGCGGTATTGAAGAGCTAAAAAAGACTGTATTGAATTTTATGATCCGTGAAAAATACTTCACGCTCTCAGAAGCGCTTGGCGGTAAATACAAAGAAGCGACAGGCGCGGTTAAAGCGCTTTTAGAAAAAAAATTAAACGAAAAAATCACCCCGCTTGAAAACGCGCAGCAAATTTTAACCGCGCTGACTGAGGACATTCACGCTGTAAGCCGTGAACAGGAATCTGTGATAAAAGCGTGCGCGGAAAAAAAGAATGAGATGAAAGAGCGGGTAAGCGGCTGGAAAAATGAGCACCTTAAAACTCACAAATTATCAATAGAAAAAGCCCTTGAACTGCTCCTGAACGGAGCATATTTCCCAGATGAAGCGGCAAGCATAGCGGCAACCGTCCTGCCAAAACACGCCTGCGATCTGGGAATACAGCTGCTTGGTTCTCTTGTTGAATCCGCAAACAAAGCGATACGCGGCCTCATCATAAACCACACCGAAGCGCTGTCACATTTACAAGCGCAAGTTTCATCTGAAAACGAAGAAGCGCCGTCATCCGAAAAACTGATCTCACAATTAGAAATCGCGGCGGGAGATCTGCGTGATATTTTTGACTCAACCCCCTTTCCCCCCCCTGCTCCGCAAATGCGTGACGTCTTCCGCAAAAAAATTCTGCGCCTTAAAGCGATTGAAGATTATTACGCGCCATTATGTGAGCAGAGAATAACGCAGGATATTGACAAAGCGGTTGTGCATGCCGAAAATATGATCGAAGCCGCATGGAAAAACCTGCAGAATACTCTTTGGACGCCCTACCAAAAGCTTATAGACTCCACAAAGCTGATTCACTCATCAAAGCAGAGTCAATTTGAAAAAGAGCGCGAAGAAGCGAAAGCTGAAATTACATTTCTCAAAACCAAACTCAATGAGATTAATCAGATTTTGTAATCAACCCACAAATTCATTCAACTGCGCGCTGATCGCGTCAATCTTCCCTGACACAATCTTCATCGCGGCGTCAAGCTCCATCCCCTGTTCTGACCGGCATGACGCGTAAAATTTTACTTTAGGCTCAGTACCTGATGGTCTTGCGGTAACAACGCTCTTATCCTCAAGAATAAATTGAAGAACATTTGAGGACGGAAGGTCAATATCTTTTTCCTTTGATCCTGCGGCAGGATTAAATGTAGTACCGTTCGCGTAATCTTTTACCGCGACTACTTTTTGACCGGCAAAGAGTGAAGGCGGATTATTTCTCAGCTTCTCCATCAGCTCTTTCATGGTCTTAAGTCCGCTTTCGCCCTTAAAAGTTTTTGAGATGAGAGTCTCCTGAAAGTAGCCGTGCTTTTTCCATATAACGCGCAGCTGGTCAAGAAGCGTGCGGCCATGAGTTGAGTGGTAAAGCGCCATCTCAGCGGTCATTGCGGCGGCAGATACCGCGTCTTTATCTCTTACTTCTGTGTTGACAAGATATCCATAGCTCTCCTCACCGCCTACAATATAGGATGGGCCGTCTTTTTCCAATTCGAACTCGCGGATTTTTTCACCGATGTATTTAAAACCTGTAAGAGTATCAAAACAAATAGCGCCGTACTCTTCCGCAATCAAACGCTGAAGCTCTGTAGTTACAATAGTTTTAATGAAAGCGGGTTTTGCCGGCATTGTTCCCATCTCTTTACGGCTGCTGAAAATATAGTCGGCAAGAAGCGCTCCCAATTGATTTCCGGTAATGAGTATAAACTCGCCTTTGTCAGGAGCCGCTACTCCCATGCGGTCTGCGTCCGGGTCTGTTCCGATTATTAAATCCGCGCCCACTTTTTTACCAAGCGCGAGCGCAAGTTTCATCGCGGAAGCTTCTTCAGGATTTGGATATTCGACTGTTGGGAAATCGCCGTCGGGCTCTTTTTGCTCCTCAACAAAAATTACCTCTATGCCCATATCTTTAAGCGATCTCTCCACAGGCATAGTTCCCGTGCCGTGAAGCGGAGTGTAAACAACTTTCAAATCTTTACCCTTACTTCGCACAAGCTCAGGCCGTATCGAACAATTTTTCACCATCTCTATAAACGGATCATCAACCTCTTTATCTATCATAACGAGAAGACCGGCAGATAACGCCTCTTCCTTATCCATCGCTTTAACCGCGTCACCCACCGCCATAACCTCTTCAATTATCGCTTTGTCATGAGGAGCGACAACCTGAGCGCCGTCGTTCCAATACACTTTGTAACCATTATATTCAGGCGGATTATGACTTGCGGTAACCACGATACCCGCTGTTGCTCCAAGTTTTCTTACAGCAAATGATAGCTCAGGTGTGGGACGGAGCTCAGTAAACAGGTATGTTTTGATTCCGCTTGCGCATAAGACAAGCGCCGCCTGTAAAGCGAACAAATCGGAAAAATTACGGGAGTCATAAGCTATAACAGCAGACGCGCCGCTTGGTACCGCTTTAACAATATAATTAGCAAGACCTTGAGTCGCGCGGCGTACGGTAAAAGGGTTCATACGGTTATACCCGCCGCCAATAACTCCGCGCAAACCGCCTGTTCCAAAATCAAGGTCTTTGAAAAACCTGTCGTTGAGTTCATTCCACTCATCGGTTTTAAGAAGATTCTCTATTTGACTTCTAAAGAATGGATCCTGTTCAAACTTTATATAGTCTTGAGCTTTTTTTGTCAGCTGTTGAGTGTCCATTAGAATGCGTCTCCCTGAAATGATTGAATGATGGTGAATGAGTGATCGGAAAATAGAACCGCCTCGCCCTATCGTGCACACCTCCGCAGAAGCGGCATATTGAGCCGAAAGATAAAATAATAACAGGCGGGGTAAATCAGGAAAAAAAGTTCAAAAAAATAACGCGGAACGTAACGCGCCGCAAACCTTTTTTATAGAATTGCCCGCGACGAGATAAACAAGTTGCTTTTTATTCGCCATAATCAGTATAATTAAATTATAGGGACTTAATCGTCTCTCTTTAACAGCTCGATTAGGTTGTTTTCACGGAAGGTGGTCATTTATGCAGATTCAATTTTGCGGCGCCGCTCAGACAGTTACAGGTTCACAGACACTTATTACTGTTAACGGTAAAAAGATTTTATTAGAGTGCGGACTCTATCAGGGACGCCGTCAGGAGACTTATGAGAGAAACCACAATTTCATTTTCAAACCGGCTGAAATTGACGCGCTAATTTTAAGCCACGCCCATATTGACCACAGCGGCAACATCCCCAACCTTGTGAAGCAGGGGTTTACAGGCTCTATTTACGCGACTCCCCCCACTGTCGATCTTTGCAAGTTCATGCTGCGAGACAGCGCTTTCCTTCAGATAAAAGACCTTGAGTGGGTAAACGTTATAAGACGCCGCCAAAAACTTCCTGAAATGCCGCCGCTCTATACGATGGGAGATGTGGAACGGGCGATGGATCAGTTTGTGGCGATAGATTTCGACCGCACTTTTACCATTGCTCCAGGGGTAGACGTCATGTTCCGCGACGCGGGGCATATACTCGGCTCCGCCGGAATGCACCTTGAAATACAGGAAAACGGCACGTCCGGCCCGCCCCTTCGTTTAGGGTTTACAGGCGATATCGGACGGCCGAATCTGCCGCTTAATAATGACCCCAACGTACTGCGTGATCTTGACATGTTAATTATGGAGTGTACGTACGGCAACCGCCATCACGGTGTTTTTGATCAGGTTGAAGAAGAGTTGGCCGCCGCGATATGTGAAACCGCGGCCGCGGGCGGTAAAGTGATTATACCCTGTTTCGCCGTTGGACGCACTCAGCAATTGGTATACATACTTCATAAACTTTTTAACCACAACCGGCTACCTGATATGCCTATATATGTAGACAGTCCGCTCGCCGTCAACGCTACTGAGGTTTTCAGATCGCATCTTAACTATCTTGACCGGACTACGAAACGCGTATTCATAAACGATAAAGAAGATCCGTTTGGGTTCTCACGGCTCACGTATATTCAAGACGTCGACGGCTCCAAGCGGCTTAACGGACAGACATTTCCGCATGTTATAATATCCGGTTCGGGAATGGCTGAAGGGGGACGTATTCTGCACCATCTCAGAAATAATGTCCATAACCCCAAAACGCTTGTGCTGTTTGTCGGGTACGCCGCGAAAGATACTCTCGCGCGTAAAATTATGGACGGCGAAAAGGTTGTAAAAATCTTTGGGGAAGAACACCAAATCCGCTGTAAAGTAAAGCGGCTTGACGCGCTAAGCGCGCATGCCGACAGACGGGAACTTTTAGACTATGTTGATTTGAACTCCCCCGAACGCCTGAAACATATCTTTTTGATACACGGCGAACAGGATCAGGCGGCGTCATTTAAGGATGCGCTGCGCAGTAAAGGGTTCTCAAATGTACACTACCCCATTCGCGGGGAAACCTTTACGATTAACAGAGCAGAGTGGCCTAAATGTACGGCAGCCTCGTGGAGCCAGTAAAGGTCTCCTGCGCAATTATTGAACGCGGTGACAAAATACTTGCGGCGCGCAGAGGCGCGGCGCAGAGTCAGGCGGGATTGTGGGAATTTCCCGGCGGTAAACTCAATAATGGTGAAACAGCGGCAAGCTCTCTTATCCGCGAAATTAAAGAGGAACTGGGGATTGAGATAATCCCCAAAAATCCTCTCCCATCCGTCATATATAGTTATCCAGCTATCACCATAGAATTGATTCCGTTTATATCACATATAATAACGGGAGAACCTGAGCCAAGGGAGCATTCTGAAATTATGTGGATAGAACCGCGTGACGCTTTAAAGCTTGAATGGGCGCCGGCGGATATTCCTGTTGTTAAGGGGTATCTGCAAAACCAGTCGTAAGAAACTTATTATATTGTGTCACCGATAAATCTTACACTGCACCGCACGCAACTGCACGGCAGTACCGTAAGGCTGCTTAGCGGTACAGTGCAAAATTTATCGGTGAATTGGTATAAACCGCCGGTTTATGGTTCCTGATCGTCTGTAATGATCTTCGTCCACTTTGCCGTTAATATCACATTATTGGTAATTGCTGTTACTTCCTCATACTTAATATCATACATATCAAACCACCCTTCAAAAATATGGTCTGCTCTTACAGGGTCTCTTGGATATTGCATCCTCATAGCCGCGCCGCTTGAAACAATAATGGGGGCAATTAACGCGGGGGAGCCGCCGTTTGTATCAAAAGCGACAAAAAACTGTCCCTCGTCAGGCGTTACTATCGGATTTGGCTCTTCGTCTTCATCGCATTCATGCGTTGCCGGATTATATAATTTATCGCCGCATTTCATTCTCAGATTTCCATCTTCATCGCACCCCTGTATCTTTGGATCATATATTCTATCACCGTTGCATTTTACATGAAGTGATGTGTCAATACAAAATTGAAGCCGCGGGTCAAACTCACGTCCATTACATTTTATATACGTTTTGTTATCATCAGCGCAAAATTCCGTTTGGGGTTCAAAAACCATATCATCGCATTTTGTATAAGGCGTATTGTCAACACAAAATTGAGTTTGCGGATCAAATATGCGCCCGTCGGCGCAATGTTCAGGTATTTCTGTACAAACGCAGAAAATCACCGCAAGAATAAGGAGATAAAAATATCTCACTCTACTCTTTCTTAAATTTTTTTTGAGGCTTATCATACTATTTTATTTTTACCCTGTTTAAAAGAGAATGTAAACAGATATTCCGGTGAAAAGAAGCGCGCCTCCCGCTATATACCCAAAGTCGCGGAGCTTAGCGGCTCTTTTAGCATCTGAATATTTCAGGTCGTTTACATAATTTTTTACATTTTTGTCTTCATAAATTCCGTAAGCTATAAGCCCCGCGCCCAAAGCGTCAAATGCCGCTCCAATCCAAAAAGTTGGTTTTATAGACTCCTTAAGTTCTTGACGCGGTTTAAGCGCGGAATGTTCAACTCTCGGTTCAGGGATATGTATCTTTTCACCGGCAGTGACAAAAGCGAAAAGAGACAGCAGAACGATAATAGCTTTTTTCATGAAGTTCCTATGTAAAATAACCGGCAGTTTTTAGAGATGCTTTATAGTAATATAATAAATGCTGTACATCATCACCACTATAGAAAACCTCACATAAAAAAAACAGTGCCGCAATATCATCAATTGTATTTTATTCGATGTGATAGATTATATTTATATTTGTCATTTAGATTTGACTTAGCTGCGATAAACATGGCGCTTCATGGCGGGATAGACTGC
>Ga0123356_10000354_pt1 | contig 52221 bp, 45 predicted proteins | sample TergutEmb28metaG_2_FD_92546 | JGI IMG/M metagenome (GOLD analysis project Ga0123356, IMG submission 92546) | Embiratermes neotenicus P3 segment gut microbial communities from Petit-Saut dam, French Guiana - Emb289 P3 | ecosystem: Host-associated > Arthropoda: Insects > Digestive system > Gut ...
ACCCTAATGCGGCTTGCAGAACGAATCTCTCCATCGACCTCATACATGAGGTTTTCAGCGCTTTCAAACAGCAGCTCCTCAAACTCAAAATGCGAGACCAAGGGGTCATGCAAGTGCTCTCCCTTCTTAACTTGAGAAAACAGGCGCAGCGCCGCAGTTGGCGTGAGCCTCTGAGCAACGAGGGCATTCAGCCGTCCATCAAAGGCGCTCGCATATGGCTGCATAGGCGTCTGCCCACCTATCGTCGGCCCATTGGTAATACTGACGAACGAAGTAGTCAGCTGCTCGGTACGACCATTAACGGTCATCTTAAGCCTCACGGGCTCATTGCAAAAGAGCAAGGAGAAGAGGGCGCTCGCTAGGTACTTGGTCTTGCCAGGCAGGGGTAGCCATTTGAACTTGGCAAGATTGTTTCCAATACTGGAGTCCAGCGCCAAGCCCAGCATGGTGGCAAAGTATTCGCCGTTGGCACAGCCAAGATCGGCTGTAAAGGTGTTGTTGGAGAGAATGTCTCTCCTCAGATCAAAAGGCTGGTTATAGAAAGTTCGATAGGCGTTATTGCCCGAGCCATAGGGCAGGTACTGAATTACTGCACTGGTGAGGTCAACAGCGTTGATCAGCGCTTGAAGCGTGCCATCGCCACCAACGCATAATAAACAGTGTGGGACAAAGGGGCTGGTGTGGGACAGAGAGGGGACGGGGCTGGTGTCCCATTTTCTGCTACGCTGGAAAATGGGACACCAGCCCCGTCCCCTCTCTGTCCCACACCAGCCCTGCACCAGCCCCGTCCCCTCTCTGTCCCACACCAGCCCTGCACCAGCCCCGTCCCCTCTCTGTCCCACACCAGCCCTGTCCCCTTTGCCCCACCTAGACACTTGCTCCCTCAGCTCAGCAATGCTTTTGGTGATGATAATCTGATGCGTCAGCCCGTGCTCATCGCAAACAGCGCTGATCTCCTGAACACACTTGCCAATCCGCCCGCGCAGGGAGTTTTCGTTGATGAAGAACAGGTGCTGCACTAGCTTGCTCCTCCCAGCTGCTCAATAGCTTTTTGCGTGAGAGCGGTCAGCTCGTTGACGCTTTTGCCTTCTGGGTAGAGGGGAGCGCCAAAGCTGATCTTGATGGGGTAGCGCCTGCCAAAGCGGAAAATCTTAGGCAGCTTTTTGTGGGGAGGAAAGATGTCCCAGGCTCCGTCTATCCTCACAGGAATAATAGGCACGCCCGCCTCGATGGCAAGCTTTGCTGCGCCGCCCTTGAACTCGTGCATTTTTCCGTCGCGAGAGCGCGTACCCTCTGGGTGAATGAGCATGAATGAACCCTCCTGCAAACAAGCAAGCGCGCGCTTCATAGCAGGGATGGTGTTGCCACTACGCTCAACAGGAATGCCGCCCAGCATAGCGAGGGCAAACTTCGACGACAGAAACACTTCAGCAGCAAGACAGCAAAACTTTTGTAAATGGGGCTGCCGCTTTCTCACAGCCGCCCAAATCCATGTGCTGTCAAAATAGCTTTGGTGATTGGGGCAGAGAGTACGAGTAATAATGCACTCTACCTTGGCACGGCGACCAGCTTTACTTGCTGTCAAACCCCAGGTACTCATTGAACCCAAGATAATACAGCGCAATGGGAATTAAGGGCTCTTCTCCATCTGCCATAGCCAATAGCTCATCCATCACTGTGTCATTTGGCGCCTGTACATCAGGCACATTCTGTAAGACATAGTCGATTGTTTCTGGCAAGGCAACGCAGGTCTTATAAAAGGCATTTGGGTCGCCGGTCACCAGATAATAGAACCTATCGAGACTAACTCGGCGTATCAGTTTATGTCCCTGCTTTTGCCCATCAATTGAAACATCCCACTGGCTGTTCTGGGACTGCTTCGCTATTGCCTCGACCAAGAGGCAGGCGCAATCATCATCTTTAAGTAGTTGGTTTTGCATTTTTATATAGGTTTTACCAGCCGAAGCAGAGTTCATAGTGTTGTGTTTGTTTTTCATTTCAACATAAGCTTTAGAGACGTGCAGATTGTCAAAAACATCAACTCCTCCCTTGGGTTGATAAATAATGTCCCAGCCTTGTTGGGGCACATCACAATCTGCAATATAGCCAAATATCTTCTGATGGAAGTATCCGATGCTGTTGTTATTTGATTTGTCTCGTTGACGGAAAATCTCGTTTTTAATGACCTCAACCCAACTGAAGCCGTAAACAGACTTGTCAAAGATGAGCTTTATCGAGTCAATAGTATTCTTGTTGAACGTTTTAATGTCATAAGAGGTAAGGCTATCGGCATAGGCATTGATTGTGTTCGCAACATGAGTTCTGAAGTCATCTTCGGTAATAAAATCCATATCCCACATATCATTTCCTCACTAGCATTTGGATTACATCCATGGTCTCGTCTGTGCTGATGTGCCCCAAGGCAGCAAGCGCACACCTTCCGATATGGTAAGCCAAGTTTACTGGGACAGCATTTCCTATTTGCTTATATTGGCTACCAGTTGAGCCAGAAAATACCCATTCATCTGGGAATGTTTGTATCCTTGCATACTCCCTGACACTTAGAGGCCTGGTTTCTCCAGGGTGGCAGCGCTCTGTCTGCTTTTGAGCCGGATTACAAGTAAGGGTCAGGCTGGGCTGATCCCACGACAACCTGCGAGCCATACCGGTCTTTCCGCCGCCCAAGTGATAGCTAGCGCCCATATACTCACGCTGGAGGTCGTCCGGCAAGTTGCGCCAATAGCCTCCTTCTGGGATTAACTCCATAATTCGATGCTTGCGCTCTGTGTACTTTTGACCAGCTGATTTGGGGCAGCCCTCTAGAGCTTCGCGGAGAGATATGAAGTAGTTTCTCTCCCTAGGAAAGACGGCTGGTATATTGAGGTCATTGCGAACAGCAAATAAGATCAGCCTCTCCCTTTTTTGCGGAACATCTAAGTACTGCGCCTTAAGCAACTTGTAGGCAGTTGAATATCCAAGCTCCCCAAGAACATCAATCATGGTATGCAATGTTTGACCGTTCTCGTGGGTCAACAAACCTCTGACATTTTCTCCAATGGCAATCTTTGGTCGTACTTCATTGATAGCTCGTGCAAACTCAAAGAAAAGGGTGCCTCGAGTATCCTCGAAGCCCATGCTCTTCCCAGCATAGCTGAATGCTTGGCAAGGAAACCCTGCCTGTATAATGTCAGCTTGCATCCTCGTAAAATCGATCTCTGCGACATCTCCCGCAATGACACTCCAACCAAGATTCAGTGCTTCTGAGTTGTTAATCAGTGTTGCTGATGCGTTTTTGTCAATCTCAGATAACAGTGAGTGACTGATGCCAGCATTATGAAAGCCAAGGGCAGTACCGCCGGCTCCGGCAAAAAGGTCGATGCATGTAACTGGATATCTGGTTTTTGATTCGAGAATCCTGTAGTTGTTGACCAGATGGTTTCCACTGGTCTTTTGCTGTACGCGCTTGAGCTCGTCTATATCAAAGATGCGATGGTTATGCTCATCTCGCGATGCCTTTATCAGGCCCATCTTCTCCCATCTCCGAATTGTGTCAATGGATACTTGAAGGGCAGTTGCCGCATCAGATATCTTGAAAGCCTGTACTGGTGCCACTGCTGTCATAATTACCTCCTGCCCGCTATTCTAGTGGTAACCATTGCCCCATGCAAGGGTTACGTTATAGTGTGCCTTTGAGTCTTGCGTCTGGTGTCAAGCCGGGCAGACATCCATGCTTGCAACAGGGCAGGAGCATAACACACACTCAGCGGTTAGTATGTCCCACTATTAGGACACCTGCCGAAGAGTCGTTCGGCCTGGAAGGTGCTTCCGTGCTGGTCGATTTGGCAGAGCTGACCTAATGCGTATCAAGAAAACATCAGATTGTGCTCTGTTGTGCTGTTAGTTCCACTTATCTTTTTAGCTACACTTGGCGTATCAGAGTTTTATATTATCGTGCCTTATATAATCTGTGCACATATAATTTGAGCCCCGCATCTATAGCCAGCGTGACTGCTATACTATTCGCAACTGCCATCCACAGTGAGAGATTGGAGTAGCCATGCGAGAGACTGAGATGTTTTTTACTTCTGCTGACGGTATTTCTGAGGTGCGTGCTTTGCTTTGGGTGCCTGAGGGGCTGGCTGAGGGCGGCAGCGTTGCAGATGCCCGTTGTATGCTCCAGATCTTGCACGGCATGGCAGAGCATATTGAGCGTTATAGACACTTTGCTGAGTTTTGTACGGGGCGGGGCTACATTGTTTTTGGGCATGACCACATTGGGCATGGCAAGAGTGTTAAGAGTGAGGAGCAGTGGGGCTTGCTGCCAATGAATGGCAAGGACATTCTCATTGAGGATGCTCACAAGCTGCGCTTGATGATGCAGGAGCGCTTTGCGGAGGGGACGGGGGGTGACAAGGGGACGGGGCGTTTGTCACCTTGCCAGGAAGGTGACAAACGCCCCGTCCCCTTGTCACCTTGTGTTCCCTATCTTATGCTTGGGCACTCGATGGGCAGCTTTGTTGAGCGGCTTTATCTCACCCTGTACGGCGAGGGTGTTACGGCGGCTATTATCAGTGGTACGGGTCAGCAGTCTCCTTTACTCTCGGCAAGTGGTGCATTTATTGCTCGCCTGCTGAGCGCCACTAAGGGTAAAGACTACCGCAGCCCGCTGCTCTATGAGCTCTCGGTAGGCACTGCCTCCAAGCAGATTGAAAACGCGCACACCCCGCTCGACTGGCTTTCCACCGATGAGGCTGTTGTGGCAGATTATGCCGCTGACCCCGGCTGCGGCTTTAGGTTTGGCTCCAGCGCCAACTATGCCATAACGAGCCTCACCGGCTCTATGGTCAAGCGCAAGACCATTGCTGCTGTACCGGCTGCACTCCCCCTGCTTTTTATCTCGGGCGAAGAGGATCCCGTAGGTGGCAAAGGCGTGGGTGTCAAGCAGGCTGTCAAGCTCTTTAGAGACACTGGCCACACCGACGTGACCCTCATCCTCTACGAAGGCATGCGCCACGAGGTCTTGAATGAGGTCAATAAGGCGCAGGTTTATCAGGATATTGCCGAGTGGATTGAGGAGCGGCTTTAGGGAGCTGCAATGGGTGAGTGAGAGGGCGACCCCGCGGGGTTGCCCCCAATGCCATTAGCTTTTTTGTCTTTGCGAGCAAAGCGAAGCAATCCATCGCCTGACGCAGCTGGATTGCTTCGCTAGAGGCTCGCAATGACAGGCTAATGACGTTGGGTTCGCCCCTACAGGGCGGGGCTGAGGCTGTTGGTGCTGCGGTCACAATTTGCGACCGCATGGGGCGCTCTTGCGTAGTCTTGTGGAGCGCAATGTCTTGTTAGCTTACTGCTAGTATTTTATCTTATTAGTGATATACTAGTATGGTGGAAGAGATTATTAAACATCCGTCTGTTGCTATCAAGGATATGATCCTCACGGTTAGGGGTGTACAAGTATTGCTTGATAGCGATGTTGCGATGCTCTATGGGTATGAGACGAAGTATATTAACAGAGCCGCCAGCAGGAATAGTGAGCGCTTCCCGCCTGAATTTCGTTTTCAATTAACTGCTGATGAGGTCGATGCAATTTTGAGGTCACAATCTGTGACCTCAAAAAATGTGGCTAGTGAGTGCCACCACTTGAAGTCACAGATTGTGACTTCAAGACTTGAGCAGCGAGGCGACCGCATCTTTCAGCCTTCAGAAGAAGTTTTGAGGTTCCAATCTGGCACCTCAAAACATGAGGCTGTTTTGAGGTCGCAAATTGCAACCTCAAAACTTGAGCAGCGAGGTGGGCGTAGGTATTGCCCTTATGTCTACACAGAGCACGGTGTCATAATGCTGGCTGGGCTGTTGCGCAGTGAGACGGCGGTGCAGGTAAGCATTGGCATCACTAATGCCTTTGTTGAAATGCGGATGCTCCTCAGCGCTAACAAAGATGTGTTTGCTAAGCTGGTAAGTATTGACAATAAGCTAGAGGGCAAGATATCAGAATACGATAGTAAATTTGATGAAGTGTTTGACCTCTTACAGCAACCCGAAGCAATCAAGCAGAGCATCTTCTTCAAGGGGCAGTTCTATGACGCCTACCAGCTTATTGTTGAGCTTATCAAGGAAGCAGAAGAGAGCATAGTGCTCATCGATAACTATATTGATGATTCGGTGTTGGATATGCTTGCTAGTATGCGGAAGGGTGTCTCTGTCACAGTTATCACCTCTCGACCAAAGGGGTTCACAACGCAACGTCTGGGCAGGTTTGAAAGCCAGTACGGAGTAGTTAGGCTCGTTGAAAGCAAAGACTTTCATGATCGCTTCATGGCACTTGATGGCAAAACGGTCTACCTCATAGGAGCTTCCCTCAAAGATGCAGGCAAGAAGTGTTTTGGCATTGCCAGGATTGAAGATGCCAGCGCCTTCCTCGACTCAATCAGCTCCATAATACCGTAGGGGCAAGCACAGACTAAACACAGCAATCCATCGCCCGGCACAGCTGGATTGCTTCGCCGAAGGCAACAAGGGGACGGGGCGTTCAAGGTGACAAGGGGACGGGGCGTTTGTCACCTTGCCAGGAAGGTGACAAACGCCCCGTCCCCTTGTCACCTTGAACGCCCCGTCCCCTTGTTGCCTTGTGTCTCCACAAAAAAAGACCCCTGGTGGGGTCTATCGGCATAAGTAGTGGCGGGATGTACGGGGCTCGAACCCGCGACCTCTGGCTTGACAGGCCAGCGCTCTGACCAAACTGAGCTAACACCCCGCATTGGGTGACGGCTTTGCTGTTCAACGTCTGCTCAATGACTACGCAAGAGCCGCTTAGCAAAAGCTTCAAACAGCGAAGAGTAATTCTAACGGTTAGCGCCCGTTATGTCTACTCTCGGTCTTCTCTAAAATAGTTGAGGCCGGTGCCGGCAGGCATTGCATGCTTTTTGCTCTGGCGCACGCTGGTGATAATCAAAACTAGAATGGTAGCAACATAGGGCAACATTTCGTAAATCTGAATAGGAAGCCCGGGGATAGAAACGTACATACGCACCACCATGAGGCCGCCAAAGACCGCAGCCACCAGTATGCCGCGAAGGGGGCTCCAGGTGGCAAAAATCACCAAGGCCACTGCCAGCCAGCCATAGCCGGTTACACAGCCATGCACCCAGACGCCCGAAGTGGTTACCATGCTCATGTACATACCACCCGTGCCGCAGATACCACCACCAATGACAGTTGCCATATAACGATACCTGGAAACACTGATGCCGGCAGCGTCGGCTGCAGCGGGATCTTCTCCCACGGCTCTGAGGTTGAGACCAAAGCGCGTCCTAAATAGGAAAACTGCCATGACTACAGCTACCGCCAGGGCAAAGTACACCATCCAGTTATATTGAAAGAAGAGAGGGCCCAACAGAGGAATGTCCGACAAAAAGGGAATAGCAAGCGGCGCAAAGGCGGCTTTGGTAGCCGCACCTACTGCCAAGTAGCCTCCAGCCTGCTGCCCGGCAAACTCTCCCAGAAAGTTAGCAAAACCGGTGCCAAAAATCGTCAGCACTAGGCCGGTAACGTTTTGGTTAGAGCGCAGAGTTATGGTCAAGAAACTGTAGATGAGAGCACCAAAGGCACCGGCGGCAAAAGACATGACCAGGGCAGCCAATGCCGAGAAAAAGCCAATGGTCTGGGCGCCAGCAGCAGTCATGGCCTGCTCGTACATAAAAGAACCCATGAGCCCCATGATGGCGCCCATGAACATCATGCCCTCTACGCCCAGGTTGAGGTTGCCGCTGCGTTCGGTGAGTATTTCTCCGAGGGCACCAAGCAAGAGGGGGGTTCCGGCTAAGACTGCGGCCATGACGAGTGTTGTGCCAAGGTCAAGCATTCTGAGCCTCCTCGCCGCAATTCTCGTCATGAGATTTCTTATTGCTGCCTCGCAGCACAACCTTATAGCGAATAAAGAACTCGCAGCCAATCATGAAAAAGAAGATGATGCCAATGAGCACGTCAGAGGCCGAGGCGGGTATCTTGTAGATAGTGTGGATGGTATTAGAGCCGCGCTTAAGCATGGCAATAAACACCGAAACAACCAGCATGCCGTAAGGGTTCATCTTGGCAAGCCAGGCAACGATGATGGCGGTAAAGCCTACGTAGCCGGTTATGCCCTCGGTAATGGTATAGTCAACGCCAGCAAATTGCATCACGCCTACCAAACCGCACAACGCCCCCGAGATAAACATGGTGCGCATAATAACGCGCCTCACGTTAATGCCGGCATAGCGAGCGGTATCTGAGCTCATGCCCACTACCGACACCTCATAGCCATGCTTGGTCTTATTAAAATAGATCCAGGCAATCACCACCAGCACCAAGGCTAAAATCCATCCCCAGTGCACTCCTCCCACTTGCTCAAGCCTTGCTCCCGTAACCAGCATGGGCATACGAGGAAAGCTGCTGCCTTGTGCCTTCCAAGGCCCGTTCATCAAAAACTTTATAAAGGCGAGGGCAACATAGTTGAGCATGAGCGTAAAGAGAATCTCGTTGGTGTTCCAACGCGCTTTGAAGTAAGACGGAATGAAGCCGTAAATACCACCAGCAAGCATTCCAGCCAAGAGCATAAGCGCCGTCAAAACGGGAGCAGAGAAGATATGAGCAGTAAAGAAACCAAAGGCGCCCGCCGCAACTGCGCCCATCATGATTTGTCCTTCGCCGCCGATATTCCAAAACTTCATTCTAAAGGCAAGGCCAAGGGCAAGCGCAGACACCAGCAAAGGAACTGTAAGTTTAACTGTTTCGCGTATAACCGTGGGAGTGCCCCAAGCTCCCAGCACCATGTCTTTGTAGACGCTCAAAGGATTATGCCCCAAGGCAAGAATCAGCAAGCCGCCCGCCAAGAGTGCCAGAAGAAAGGCAATTCCTCTATAACACCAGGCGCGGCGCGGCGAGAGGTCGTCTCGCTTAACCATACGGACGAAGGGCTCTTTATGTTTGGCGCTCTTTGAGCTCACTGCGCTTTTCCTCCTGCCTCAGCATCTCGCAAAAACAGGTCAGCAGAAGCGCTGCCTCCCCCAGCTGATGCACCCATCTCAACATCCTGCAAAGACAGATCCATTTGCAACTGCTCTGGCGGCGGCTCACTCGATACGTTTGAGGGGTCAACAACGTCAAGCACCATCATCATCCCCACCTCTTCTTTGGTCACCGTGCGAGGATCAACTATACCCGAAACCCTGCCGCTCGAGAGCACCAGCAATCTGTCCGAAAGCTCCAGGAGTACATCTAAGTCCTCGCCAATAAAGACAACGGCAACACCCTTTTTCTTCTGCTCGTTTAAAAGGTCATAGATCTTATACGAGGAGTTAATGTCAAGCCCTCGCACGGGATAAGCCACGATGAGCACGGTAGGCTCTTGTGCTATCTCGCGACCAATCAAAACCTTTTGTACATTGCCCCCCGAGAGTCGCCCCACTATGGCGCCGGGGCCTGGGGCAACGATGGCAAGCTGCTCTATCAGATGCTCAGCCAAGACGCGGGGAGTTTTGCGATCTACCAGAGGGCTTTTGCTGTTTTTATAGCTTCGCAGCATGACGTTGTCGGTTATATTCATGGCGGCCACCAGCCCCATGCCCAACCGGTCTTCGGGCACAAAGGCCATGGAGATACCCTTTTTGGAAATGACATCTGGACCAAGCCCCAAGACAGGCTCCATGACAGCCTCACCCTCCCATTGTCCGCGCATAAGCACCGCACCACCAATGGCTGGGTAGAGGCCAGCTATAGCCTCGCAGAGCTCCTTTTGTCCGCTGCCTGCAATACCGGCAATGCCCAGTATCTCGCCGCCATATGCCGTAAAGCTCACCTTGTCGAGCGTCTTGAGCCCATCTTTATTGCAACAAGTGAGGTCAACAACCCTCAGGCGCTCATCGTTCTTTGCCGTATGAGGGCGCTCTATATGCAGGCTCACTGGGCGCCCCACCATCATCTCGGTAAGCTGAGCCTTGCCGGTTTCTGCTGTATTAACCGTGGCAACACACTCGCCCTTTCTCAACACGTGGGTGCGGTCAGACACCGCAAGAACTTCGCCCAGTTTATGCGTGATGATGATGATTGACTTGCCGTCTGCCTTCATGTTGCGCATGACCGCAAAAAGCTTGTCTGTTTCGTGAGGGGTCAGCACGGCCGTGGGCTCATCAAGAATCAAAATATCAGCTCCGCGATACAGAATCTTGATAATCTCGGTAGTTTGCTTTTCCGAAACTGACATCTCGTATACGGGTTTAGCCGGATCTATCTCAAACCCGTAGCGTCCGGCCAACTCAGCCACTCTCGATTCGATGTGGCGTTTGCTCATCGCAAGCGCTCCGGGCTGACCCAACACGATATTTTCTGCCGCAGTAAATACGTCTACCAGTTTAAAGTGCTGATGAATCATGCCAATACCCAGCCCGTAGGCGTCTCTTGGAGAGCGAATAGTGACCTTCTTGCCCTGCACAAAAATCTCACCAGAGTCAGGAAAATAAATGCCCGAAAGCATGTTGACCAGCGAGGTCTTGCCGCTACCGTTCTCGCCCAGGAGCGCCAAGATTTCTCCTTGCCTGAGCTCAAGGCTCACGTCCTTATTGGCGTACACCTTACCAAAGGTCTTGGTGATATTTTCCATGTGTACTGCAAGGGTATCGCTCATCAAGTCGTCCTCTATTTGTAGGCTTCCTGTGAGCGACATCTAGACCTTCTAAACAAAATCGCCCCTCAGTCATGTATGTAGTATACACTCCTGTCGGGCCGATTATGTTTATTAGGTCAATCTGCTCGCTCACAGAAACCCTTGCCTTAAGGATTTGTAGGCTTCCTGTGAGCGACATCTAGACCTTCTAAACAAAATCGCCCCTCAGTCATGTATTTAGTATACACTCCTGTCGGGTCGATTATGTTTATTAGGTCAATCTGCTCGCTCACAGAAACCCTTGCCTTAAGGATTTGTAGGCTTCCTGTGAGCGACATCTAGACCTTCTAAACAAAATCGCCCCTCAGTCATGTATGTAGTGAAAACAGAGCAGCCGGACCAAATGACCCGGCTGCTTCGTACTTTATACCATTACTGGCATCTTGTGCCTATTCAATTACGTTACAGCCTGGGATGATGTATATCCACGATGGGGCAGAGCCAGGGTATGACTCTTGGAAAAACTCTCCTTCGGGAATATCAATAACCGCAGGGCTGCCGTCATAATTAACACCCTCGCCAGTGAGCGGGCCAGCAAAGACCTGAAGTGTTCCCGCCTTGATGCCTGCAAATGCTGCATCAATGGCTCCTTGCGTACCATCAGCAGCAATAGCAGTGTTGAGTGGAGTGAGCAATACAACACCCTCAGACAGACCCTCGCACCAGTCAACTGGAATCTCCTCGCCAGCAATAAGGGCGCTCACAGCAAAGGTAAGATACACGCCCCAGTCGATGCGGGTAGAGATGAGCGAGGCATCGGGCGCTGCTGGAATCATGTCGTTGTTATAGCCAACCTGCCACACGCCGTTATCCTCTGCAGTAGTTGCAGGAGCGGTTGAGTCCGAGTGCTGAGAAATAACGTCGCAGCCGCGGTCGATGAGGGCCTGGGTGACCTGTGCCTCAACGGTAGGATCATGCCAGGAATTGGTATACATGATGTCCATGGTCACGTCGGGGTTGACGCTCTTGGCACCCAGGTAAAAGGCGGTGTAGCCGCTGATAACCTCAGCAAAGGGAAAAGCAGCCACATAACCCAGCTGGTTAGACTCGGTTTTGAGACCTGCCGCTATACCGGCCAGGTAGCGCCCCTCATAGATAGAGGCAAAGTAGTTGTGGAAGTTGGCAAGGCCAGAGTCTGCTGCCTGATAGCCAGTGGCATGGCAAAAGACGATGTCTGGATGCTCCGCGGCCAGCTCGAGCATATAGTCCTCAAAGCCAAAGCTGGTAGCAAAGATGATATTGCAACCCGCCTCAATAAGCTCACGTATGGCCGTGAGGCACTCTCCCCCTTCGTTGATGTTGAACTTGTTGATGATCTGATCATCGCTCAAGCCCAGCGTCCGCTGCATCTCCTGAGTGCCCAAGTCATGGTTATAGGTGTAGCCCATGTCGCTTGGATCGGTGATATGCACAAAGCCAATGGTGATGTTGTCGAGTGTTAGATTGGCTGCTGGTGTGCCCTCAGCGCCTGGCCTGTCGCCTCCTGAGCCGCTTTGCGATGCGGGCGTTCCACAGCCAAGCAACATTGTGCACGCCAGAGCCGCCGATAGTACAAACACAATTACTTTCTTCATTACTTCCTCCGGATTCTCTCTTTGCTCCCTTTTGAGCATTCCCTTCTCCATTGCATACAAATCCCCCGCCAGACTCAGCAGGGGAGCGCAACTCACTACACCAACGGTGTGCTGGCGTTTTTGCTGTGTTTTTTGCTGTAGGAGCGCATATGACTACGATACTATATTTTGTGGTGTCAACAAAGGTCAAAACTAGATTTTGTTATTATTTTTCTTCAACGGCAGTTGCTTAAGTAGACATAAGGGGTGTTTTCGGACACCTCTTACTTAAGCAGCTGCTCGAGTGAGGCTATGAGGATGCAGCATGCCAATACTTCTGCAGCTAGCTCCAGCTCATTGAGGCTGGGATAACTCGGAGCAATACGAATGTTGGCATCAAGCGGATCTTTTCCGTAGGGATAAGTGGCACCGGCGGGTGTCAGCACCACACCTGCCCCTTCGGCAAGCTCAACTGTCCTGATGGCAGTACGAGGCAGTCCATCAAAGGAAATAAAGTAGCCTCCCTCTGGGTTGGTCCACCTTCCTATGCCAGCCTCAGAAAGCTGGTCTGTTAGCACTCGGTCTACGGCTGCAAACTTGGGGCTGAGAATGGCAGCGTGCTTATCCATATGCTCTTGTACTGCCGCGAGGTTGGGTAACAAGCGCAGGTGGCGTTCCTGGTTGATCTTATCGGGACCTATGGTTCTAATGATGAGGGCATCCATGATGCTCTTGATGTTTTCTGCTGAGCTGGCAAACGCTGCCACGCCCCCTCCAGCAAAGGTAATTTTTGAGGTAGAACAAAACTGATACCAGATATTGTCGTTAGCCGTGGCGTTGCAAGCATCCATAAGGTTAAGAATCCCTGTGCTCGCAGGCAAACTGTCAGGAGAGCTCGCAGGTAAGTCCGCTGATGAGCTCGCCACAGGCAAAAGCTCATGCACCGCATACGCATTGTCCCAGTAAATACGAAAGTCCTTTGCTGCCGGCCTAAGCGCCGCAAAGCGCTCTACCGTCTCGTTAGAATACACGCAACCAGTGGGATTAGAAAAGCGCGGCACACACCAGATGCCCTTTACGAGTTCATCGCCTTGTACATGCTGCTCCACCAGATCCATATCTGGACCTGTCTCAGAAAGTGGCACAACAATCATCTCGATACCAAAGAACTCACAAATGGCAAAATGCCTGTCGTAGCCGGGCGCAGGACAAAGGAATTTGGGCGTGCCCTCCAGGCGTGCCCAAGGTTCAGACCCCAGGACTCCTCGCATCATGGCAAGCGACACCAGGTAGTACATCAACGAGAGCGAAGAATTGCCTCCCACGATGACATTGGCAGCAGGCACTCCCAGAATGGAGCCCATGAGGCTGCGCATCTTAGGTAGGCCAACCAGGCCACCGTAGTTGCGGTAGTCTTCTGCGCTACCCGCCAATAAGAGCTCCGGAGCATCGGCTCCGCGCACCATATCAAGCAAGGGCAGCGAAAGATCGAGTTGCTCGGGAGAAGGCTTGCCTCTGGCCATATTGAGTTTAAGCTCCTGCGCAGCAAAGGCGGCATAACGCTCCTTTTGTATTGCAAGCTCGCAGGCCAGCTCGCTTTCTGACATATCTCGATAAGCTTTCAAAGCCCACTCCTTCATACCCATTGTCCACCAAAACTGCACACCATTTTATCAGACCCGCTCTTTCAAATACTCCTCCGTACACAAAGAAGCGCCGAGGCCTCACGCCGTCGACGCTTCTTTTTTATCATCAGCGCACATCAAGTGTACGCTTCTATAGCCTTGCTTGCTACCCCGCAAATCAGCCTATAGCTACCGTAGTTGCTAAAGGATGACCACAGGCTTAATCATATCGCTCGGCTTGTCCTTCATAAGAAGGAGCGACTCTTCAATTGCATCAAAGCCCGAAAGGCGATGCGTGATGAGCTTGGAGGTATCGAGTCTGCCCGAAACCAGAAGTGAAGCAAGCTTTTCCATGCGCAGTCTGCCGCCAAGCATAAGACCACCCTGGATGTCTATGTGGCTCATGCCAACGCCCCACTCGGCGCGAGGGATCTTAATAAAGTCACCCGAACCCAGGTAGTTGACATTGCTCACGGAGCCATAGGGTTTAACCATGCGCACAGCTTCTGCAAAGGTGTCAACGTTGCCGCCAGCAATGAGCACCTTGTCGACACCCTTGCCATCTGTCATCTTAAGAACCTGGCTGTCAATGGTGCCATCCTTGTAGCTGATGATATCAGTGGCGCCATATTCCTTGGCAACTGCCACGCAGTTGGGACGGGTGCCCACTGCAAAGACGCGGCCAGCGCCCTTAAGCACAGCGCCAGCAACGGCCATGAGGCCTACTGGCCCAATGCCAATAACGCAGATGCTGTCGCCATACTCAACGCCAGCTACTTCAGAAGCCTGGAATCCCGTGGGAACCATGTCGCAGAGCATGCAGGCATCAGCAGGGTCAACACCACTGGGTAGCAGTGCCAGGTTGCCGTCGGCATCATTTACATGAAACACCTCAGAAAAGACTCCGTCCTTGATGTTAGAGAACTTCCAGCCTCCCAGCATTCCGCCAGAGTGCATGGGGTAGCCAGCCTGAGCCTCAAGGGAGCTCCAGTCTGGGGTGATGGCAGGCACGATAACTACGTCTCCCACCTTGAAGTCCTTGACGAAAGAGCCTACTTCGACAATCTCTCCAACGGCTTCGTGTCCAAGGGTCAGGTCGCTTCTCTCGCCTACGGCACCTTCCCACACGGTGTGCACGTCAGAGGTGCAGGGAGCCAAGGCAATGGGCTTGACGAGTGCGTCTAGCGGACCACATTCGGGGACGGGCTTTTCTGCCCACCCAACTTCACCAATCTTCTTCATTACAAATGCTTTCAATGTAACCACTCCAATCTTGTCTAACACAATCATACCCAGCAGTCTTGAAAACGAGGTGGCGCTCGACACGCCTCGTTCCTTTCCTTGATGCTCATATGGGCAAAGCATCAAGGAAAGAAATTCTAGCTGAGAAAAAAGCTCTCGTAAATTACCTGTTACCAATACCCACTGATTACCGCTTTAACGATGCCCCAAAGGAAGTGAGCAGAGGGTGAGCGGCAAACCGCCTCCAAAAAACACCCGGTGAACGGCTCCGCGAACGGTAGGTGTATGCCCCTTGTCGTCCCGTTATTTTGTTCTGAAGCGCTTTTTGGCAGTTTCTTCGTTAGTGCTCAAATGCATCTCGAGCACGTTAAAGAGGTCATTGATCACCAAGGGCTTGCCTAAGTGATCATTCATGCCAGCTTCAAAGCACTTCTCAATATCTTCTTTAAACACGTTAGCGGTCATGGCAACTATGGGAATAGTCTGTGCTCCCAGGCAGCCAGATGAGCGAATCGTGCGCGTAGCCTCAAAGCCGTCCATCTCTGGCATCTGGATATCCATGAGTATCAGGCTGTATCGCTTAGGCTGCTCGCAAAAGAGCGTAACTGCTTCTTTGCCGTTACCGGCAAAGTCTATAGAAAACCCCTTTTCTACAAGAACAGCCTCTATAATCTCTCTATTGATTTCTACATCCTCGGCAATCAAAACCGTGTGCCCTTCAAAGTCATGCTCATCTTGAGCAGTTGGAGCATCCCGAGTCAACGGGTCTTTGCCACTGCGCTCGTGATACCAGGGGTCGGAGCTGATTTCGTAATGCATGGTAAAGATAAACTTTGAGCCCTTGTCCAGGCTCGATTCGACCCATATGCTTCCTCCCATGAGTTCAACTATCTTTTTGGATATGGCAAGACCCAGGCCGGTGCCTCCATATTTACGCGCTGTACCTCCGTCTGCTTGCTCAAAGGAAGAAAACAGTCGTGCTTGTTGTTCGGCAGCAATGCCTATGCCGGTGTCCCACACCTCTATCTGCAACATGGGTCTTTCATCATCAACAGGCAGGTTCTTGACTTTCAAGGCAATAGCTCCGTGTTCGGGTGTAAACTTAATGGCATTTGCCAAAAGATTCGTTATGATTTGCGTTATACGCAGCTCATCTCCAATAATGAATTGAGGAACACCCGGATCCAAATCTATAGTCAGCACATGATGCTTTTCTTCGGCACGAAACTGCACGACGCTCATTATGTTTGAGAGCATGTTTTCAAACTCAAAGCTATCATGCGAGAGTTCATATTTATTTGCCTCAATCTTGGACATATCCAAGATATCGTTGATTACGCCAAGCAGATGCCTGGAGGCAGCCTCGATTTTATCGAGACAGTACTCCTTCTTTTCTGGATCGCTTGAGTTTTGGGCGATATTGGTCATGCCAATGATTGCGCTCATAGGCGTGCGCATCTCATGACTCATACGAGAGAGAAAGTCTCCTTTTGCCCTGCTTGCCTTTTCTGCCGCCCTTTTTGCTGCCGAAATAGCAGTGATGTCGTTCATTACTACCAGTACACCGGCAAACTCACCCGTAGCCCTATTGAAGGGCAGCACGCTCACATCATAAATGCTGTCTCCTGCATACACTTCAATCTTTTGTCCGCTGATGCCCTCGCTGCCCTGTGTAGCGCTCAGGATTGCGCCAACCAGCTCATCGGTAAAGAGCACCAGGTGATACCTGTCGATGATATTATCCAGCGCGCGCCCTTGCAAAACTGACACATCGGTAATATCCATTATCTTGGCAATAGAGTTGGTTCCCAAAAGAAACTTGAGGTTCTCGTCAAGGATAAACATGATATCGGGGCTTGATTCCAAGAGGAGGCGCATGTACATATCCTGGCGTTGCTTTTCTGATGAGATAATCTTTGCCATGCCCGACTGGGTTTCGATATTGAGGCGGTTGATCTCATTGTGCCTTTTAAGAAGCCTGAGCTCTCGGGCAAGCTTGTTCTTCTCTACCTTAGCAGCCTTGAGCTCGTTATATTCCTCAACGCTCATTGAGATATGTTCATTGCCAGCGTCCATCCTCATCGCCTCCAAAGGAATTGATCAATCAGATCACGAGGATAATCAGTGAATAATTATGGAACCGATTAACCGGCACGCCATCTCTTATTGAGGTGGGGCAGATTTCTCCGCCTGCGTAGCCCATCATAAAGGGAATACCAGGGCGCAAAGTGTCTCTCACGCTTTGTAGCTCTTGCATGGGCTTGTTAACACCCAAAAGAACAAAGCGGCGGATGGCGCACGAAAAGAGAAGCACTCCGTTGATGTCTGACATCTCATTAACCAGCTCCATCTTTTGTTTTGCTGCCGAAACTATGTCATCAGGCTCGTATTTCAAAAGAGTAATCGTCGAGCCCTCTTCAACGCCGCCATAAAAGATCTCTGCGCCTTCGTCGGTAAAGGTAGTATGAGCGTAGATTACCGGAACTCCGTCATAGTCCTGACGCTTGACAGACTCAATCATAAAGGGAGTCAGGGGAACACTGTCAACGATTCCCTTGTCCTCGTAATACTTGTAGGCGGCAGCATTGTTGATCTCAAATACGCAGTTGCCTACCGATTTGGTTACTACGGCTTTGGAAGTTACCGCATTGCTCTCAGAAAAAGTTGCGATTAAAAACCTGGGGTTGATATTGCCGTAACAGAGGATGAAAGGCATGGAGGTTTTGCTGTGCTTGCCGTTGTAGATGGTCTCACATTCGCTAAAGGTTGCCGTGTCGTCAATGGCAGGTGTGCCAAAAACAGGCGTACGAGAAAGCATACTCGTCCACTCGTTGACATACATATCCACTGGATGAATCCCAAAGGGCGGAAACACCAACACAAGCTGCGGCTCTTGCTCTACGCCCGCAGAGCACTTGTCGTAAGCAGCTTTAATCTCCTGACCTGCCTGCTCTTCGAGAGACCCCGTTGCCCCGGTTATAAACTCAACATCGCTTGAGGTCATGACAAAAATGGTCAACACCAACTCGCTCACTTCGTCATTGACCGCCTGCGACGCAGTCGTAACACCCACCACATCAAAAGGCAGGTGAGCGCATATATGCTCAAGCACACCGGTAGTAATGAATTCGGTGTGGCACATGATTACTCCTACAGAGTGTCGAAGCAAGCTGATCTTTTCGTCTAACTGCGCTTGTATCTCTACTAATGCAACATCTGGGTTGTCGACTTCGCACGTATAGATGCTGGCACATTTCAACATAACGCGTTCCTCCAAATCTCTCTCTTGCGGCTAAACCACCAGGATGGCGAGTGAATAATTATGAAAGCGGTTGACAGGGGTACTGTCGATTACCGAGGTTGGACAGATCTCACCGCCAGAATAACCTATCATAAAGGGAATACTGGGGTCTATGGAATCTCTTACTGTTTCCAGCTCCACCAAGGGGCTGATACGCATAGTCATCAAGCGGCGTGCCGTGCATGGAAATAGAAGTGCGCCATTGACCTCTTTCATCTCATTGACCTCTGCAATCTTTTCTTTGGTAACAGAAAGGACGTCTTCTGAGTCGCTCATGAGCATGGTAAGAAATGACCCTTCATCAATGTTGCCCCTAAATACCCCAGTGCCCTCTTTGGTAAAGGCTACATGCCTGCGCATAACCGGAATGCCATCGTAATCGTTGCGCTGCTTTTGATCTACCATGAAGGGTACAAACAGGGGGTTTTCGGCAAGCGCGCCCTCTTTGGCAAACCCAATACTCTCAAAGTATTCGTATGCGTTGCTATTGTTAATCTCGGACACATAAGGACCGTCTGACTTGGTGACCTCTCCCTTATAGGGAAGCATGTTATCTTGAGGTAACACGCCCATGATAAAGCGAGGGTTGATATTACCGTAGCACAGCACAAAAGGCATGGCGGCACTATAATGCTCACCGTTGTAAATTGTAGCATTGTCGTCAAAGGTCAGGGTGTCGTCGGTGGCTACCGTGCCAAAGAGAGGCACCTTAGGAAGAACTTGCTCCCAGGCATCGATGTAGGCATCGCCCGCATGACTGGCTAAAAGTGGCAAAAAGATAAGCGCCAGCTTGGGTGATTCGCTTGTTTGTGCATCAATCAGATCATAAGCAGCCCTTACCGGAGAGCTGATGTCATCTTTGCACTCATTGGTAACGCCCGTTTTAAACCATACATCATCTGAGGTCATGACAAAAATAGTGAGAAAGAGTTCTCCGGCATAGCCATTGGTTGCCTGCGAGGAGGTGGTTACCCCTGCTATGTCAAAGGGCAAGTGTAGAGAGATGTGCTTTACAACGCCAGATTCGAGATAATCGGCATGGCACATGATAATACCTACTGTGTGCTCTAAAAGATCCAGTTTGTCATACAGCTGCTGTTGCAGCTCTTTGAGAGCCAACCCTGGGTCATCTATCTCATACGTACAAATGCTCGCACATTTTAGCATCCCGTGGCCTCCAATCCCGCTAGCTTATTGAGTACCAAGCTTGCAGCGCACAAGGTATGGCTTTGGCTCAACTTTGAGCCCTTGCTCCATTATCAACACCACCCTGCAGCTCCCCATGCTGTTAAAAGCATACCGGTATTTTAGCGCATTTTAGTGCAAAATAGTAAGAGCAAGGACGTGCTCTCAAGCATAGGTTACTGGTCAGACTGTAGTCCGTCATTGCGGCCTCCGAGCCGCAATCTAACCAAAATGCGTCTCAGATTGCGGGTCAAGCCCGCAATGACGAATTGGGTCTGATCAGTAACCAAGCATAGGTTACTGGTCAGTCTATACATCGTCATTGCGGGCTTGACCCGGAATCAATAATTCATGTTGGTAAGATTGCGGCTCGGAGGCCGCAATGACGGACATTGAGTGTGAGCAGTAACCAAGCATACGTCAGACACTCGTCTGGAGCATACTGCCCGTGTTACCACCCACTCATCACTCTATGGAAAAGAACGCTCTACCGTTGCTTTATTTTTGCTTTGGCGGTGCTTTTACCTTTTCTTTGAATACCTTAAAGGCCAGTATTGCCAAGGCTCCACCTGCCAGCGGTGCCAGTATGAATATCCAGAGCTCAGAAAGCGCCTCTGCGCCACCAAAAATTGCAGGCCCTATGCTCCTTGCTGGGTTGAAAGATGCTCCGGTAAAGGAGATACCAACGATGATTACCAGGGTCAGTGAGAGTCCTGCAATAAGACCCGCGATGTTGCCCTTGTCTGGATCGGTAATCACTCCAAGAATTACAAAGACAAAAATAGAGGTGAGAATAACCTCTACGATTATCGCACCAACGGGGCCTCCGGCGCCAGCTGCAGAATTTGAGGCGAGGTTGCCTGGGTCGATTCCTGCCAGCGTTACCACCAAGAAGAGCACGCCTGCGCCCGTTGTGGCACCAAGAACTTGCGCTCCAACGTAACCAAAGAATCTTCTAACTGGCAGACGTTTGTCAATCAAAAGCGCCAGCGAGATTGCTGGATTAAGATGACAGCCAGACACCTTGCCTAAGGTGTACGCCATGGCAACAACACTGAGCCCAAACGCAAGTGCTACCACAACGTTTCCTCCAGGGTTGCCCGCTCCAAGGTTTTCGCCTCCCACTAACACTGCACAGCCGCATCCCAAAAAAATGAGACCCGCCGTACCCATAAACTCTGCCATATACTTTTTGATGTCATTGTCAAACATTTGATAACCTCTCCTTCATCTTGCGCTTAGACCAAAATCAGAGGCATAGACCACTTGAGCGTAGCAATAACGCTCTTTAAGCTGCTTCTGTTTGGTAGGTTTGCCTCCCGCCCACTTCTCATGGTGCCGCGCTCCCTTGTAAACTCGGTTCAGTTAGTGCTACCCAATTTACCCTCGTTTGTCCTAGTTCTTGCACAAACATAATGACTGGTGAGCTTTAGCCTGTCAAGCCTTTCTCACACTTTAGTCAATTAAAGCGCTTTTAAATAGGGTTAGCGGTAGCAAATTACGCCTGCAGAAAGCTTACAATGCTCTCCTTGACCGCAGAGGCATCTGTGTTGCACACCTCGCCAAAGCGTTGCTCTCTGCTCTCAAGCTCTGCCATACGCCAGGGTACCTCGCCTGCGTATTGGTAGTTTTCCGCAATGTAGCGGTTAAGCGCAAACCCGCTGAGCTGCGCCAGTTCCTTTGGCAGCGCCTCATGAGCCTTGATTCCTGCAAGGCCGCGGTACACATCACCGCCAAACTTGCACCAGTGCGCTGTGGCGGCAATGAGCACTGGGTTGGAGCCGCTGAGTCGCTGGGCAACTTTGTAGCCTACGGCGGTGTGGGGGTCGAGAAGGTAATTGCAAGCATCATAGACCTCGCGGATTGTCTCAAGCGATTCATCTATGCTCACCCAGTCGGCACTAAAGCGCCCGCGCAAGGCTTTGAAGGTCTGCTTGTCTACCGTAAAGCGCTTTTCTTCGCCAAGTGCACGCATCCACTGACAAACGAGTTCTGGGTTGCGACCATTGAGCTCAAAGAGCTGGCGCTCCAGATTGCTCGATACCAAAATATCCATTGAGGGAGAAGGCGTCGTTACAAAGCTGCGGTCGGTAATGTCGTAGACTCCCGTGTTGATAAAGTCGGTGAGCACCCTGTTGACGTTGGAAGCACACAGCAGCCTTTCAATGGGAGTGCCCATCTCGGCAGCATAGTAAGCAGCAAGGATGTTACCAAAGTTGCCTGTGGGCACGCACACGTCTATGGGCTCGCCGGCTTGTACGGCACCGGATGCAACCATCTGAAGATACGCATTGACGTAGTAAACGACCTGAGGCAGCAGTCTGCCCCAGTTGATGGAGTTAGCGCTCGAAAAGCGGAGCTTGTGCGCAGCGGCAAGCTCTTGGGCAAAGGCTTCATCGCTAAAGACCTGTTTGACTGCGGTTTGGCAGTCATCAAAGTTGCCATGCAGCCCATAGACCTGCACGTTATTACCCTCGGAGGCAAGCATCTGTGCCTGTTGTAAATCGCTCACTCCGCCGTGGGGATAATACACGATGATGCTCGTATGCTCCCTATTGGCAAAACCTTCAAGTGCCGCCTTGCCTGTGTCTCCCGAAGTTGCAACCAAGATGAGAAAGTCCTCTTTTGCCTCCGGAGCTCCTTGGGCTCGCAACGCGTCAATAGACGCCGAAAAGAAGCGTGGCATACACTGCAAGGCCAGGTCTTTAAACGCCAGCGTTGGCCCACAAAAAAGCTCGAGGATATAGGTGTTTGTATCGAGACGCTTAACAGGGGTAACCTCTGGTACGCTGAAATTGGCCGAAGCCAGACCATAGGCATCCTCCATACAGCCATCAATTGTTTGTGCTGGAAGGTCTACGCCAAATGCCTTGAAAATAGTTGCCGCCTTGCCTGCATATGACAAGGAGCTCAACGAAATGAGATCATCGAGCGAAAATCGCGGAATGACCTTGGGCACAAAGAGCCCGCCGCCTGGCGCAAGTCCTTTTACGACAGCCTGAGTAAAGCTCAGCCTCTCCTCAACAACGCCTCGCGTATCAATGTATGTGTTTACGTACTTGCTTGTTAGCTCCATGTTCATCTTCCTTGCTGTAGCGGTTGATGCGTTCAGTATAGTCTAGTACACTGCGTCAGTTAAAATGCAGCTTTATGGGTGAGGATTTTCTCCGTTAGGCAAGGCGGGGTTATGTGGCACTACTTGCGGTAATGCCACATAACCCTTACGCAGCATAACGGAGAAAAGACCAGCCAGAAAGCTATATTTTAGCTGACGCAGTGTACTAGTACACGGTTTTCCTGATACCAAGGTGCATTAGTACCCGGTAACACCCAAAAGTATACCAATCTGCTTGCTCATCTTCCGCATGGCTGCGTTGTCCTCATTCGCGTTACGCCCAGTAGCGCTCAATCGTCCGCCTTGCCCTGCAAAAGATAATCGGTGCATATTAGTATACTTTTGGGTGTTACCGGGTGCTAATCGTTGTCCAGGCTTGCGGCAAACTGTTTGGCTATGTAGTCGGCTCCCTTGGCCTCGGCATCTTCATAAGCAACCAGCAGCTTGCTGCCCTCTTTGGTAAGCGATGAGCCGCGAGCTCCGTCTCTGTTGATAAGCAAAAAGCCAAAGCCAGCTTCGGTTTCTTTGACAATACGCCACGCCTTGGAATACGCCATCTTGATGCGCTTGGCAGACGCATAAAGCGACCCTGTTTCTTCTACGCCGCGCATCAGCGTGGCAACTCCTTTGCCAAAGGTAGCATCGTCTGCATTTTCACCCATATACACCGTGATCCTGGTTTGGGTCTTAAGCTTGTTCAGTTTTTTCATCGTGCCTCCTTTGAACCAGGCTTTTCTTACCGGAGGAGCTCTCTTTTCCACCGTAATAGAGTAGTTGTTAGTGCAAAGATAAAGTTATCACACTTTGCTATCCATAGACAGCTGCCCTGAGTGTCGTATAATTCTAATTGCCCGTAGTCGTTACAGGCCACACATCTGTCGTCCTGTCGCGTTTTGCGCAGCAAAATGTTGCAGGACCTACTACAGGTCTGTCTATAATGCTAGCAGGCCCTGCAACCTTGTCCTGCGCGTTCGAGCGCAGCTCGAATGTTGCAGGAACCGCTCTTCGAGCGAACGCGACAGGGCGACATGAGGGTGTAGGATGAGTTGGGCTGACCAGTAACCCGTAGTCTGGCTGTAAGGATAACTATGAAATACTGCATCGTAATAACTGATGGAGCGTCCGGAGAGCCTATACCGGCGTTTGGCAATAAGACCAGCTTAGAGCAGGCTTATACCCCCCATATTGACGCCTTGGCAGCAGAGGGGCTCGTGGGTCTCGCTCAAACTGTGCCCGAGGGCCTGGAGCCCGCCTCCAATGTGGCCTGCACCTCAATTTGTGGCTATGATCCGCGTCTTTATCCCATAGGACGTGGTGCGCTGGAGGGCGCTGCTCTTGGTATCAAGCTGGCAGACGATGAGGTGGCACTGCGCCTCAACCTCACCCATGTTTCTCATGAGGGCATCATGGTGAGCTATTCAACCGACAACATCTCTGTTGCAGACGGACGCGCCCTGATCAACGAGCTCGCAAAAGCGCTCAACGACGAGGTTTTTACTCTGCACGCTGGCATGGGCTTTAGAGGCATTCTTGTGATTAAGGGGCATCCCGGCCTTATGGACACCTGGCTGCCCGCGGCTCATAACATTTCTGACGAGCAGGTAGCAGACTATCCGCCTGCTGGCCCCGAAGCAAGCCTTATCGTAGACTACGAGCGTCGTGCCCGCGCAGTACTGGCTGCCAGCCCAATTAATGCTCGCCGAAAAACCGAGGGCAAGCTGGAGGCAACAGATGTTTTTTTGTTTTGGCCTGGACAGCGTCCCGAAAACATGAAGTCTTTTTTCTCTCTTTATAATAAACAGGCAGGAATAACCTGTGGCGTGGACTTGCTCGTGGGCATTGCCTCCTTGGCAGACATTAAGGTCTATCACTTTAAGGGAGTTACCGACGGCCCCGATAACGACTACGCAGCTCAGGGCAAAGGTGCACTTGCCATGCTTGAGACGGAGGATGTTGTTTTTTGCCACGTCGAAGCGCCCGATGCCGAGGGTCACGATGGCAACGCCCCAGGCAAAGTGACAGCCATAGAGGCCATAGATCGCGAAATTATCTCTCGTTTGCGTCAGTATGGAGCAGAGCACCCGCTCCGTGTTCTCATCATGCCTGATCACCCCACGCCAGCTCTTACAAAACGCCACACCAGCGACCCAGTACCCTTTGTCTTGGCTGGCCCAGGCATTACTCCAAACGCCGGGCTACGCCTAACCGAAGCTGAAGCAGCAAAAACAGAGCTTCTGGTAGATCCAGGATGCCAGCTTATGGAAAAACTGCTGGCTCCCTAGTACACCAGGCGAGAGCCCAACAAGAAAACCGGCTAACGTCTTATCGCCCTTTTCTTATTGATTTGCCTTTCGTAGAAGTATGAAAACAGTGCTACTGACAGGTATACACAAAAGAAGGCAACGATGAGCGCAGATGAATCATTGAGGGTTGTTGAAGGCAGCTGCAGCCTGTCAAAGAGTGCCCATATAACCACCATCACCAGACCAAAGGTTACTGCCAGAGTGCGCACCGTCATAACACGGTAGTCGCTGGTTTTGCGTGTCAATAGCAAAATAAGCATGGCTGCCATGGTAATAATACATATGACCGCCAGCGACGTGTTTATAAGGCTTCCACCAAATCCCATGGTTTGATTAGCTTCAAACGGAGAGGCAAGCGGCACCTCGGTATAGGGAATAATGATTTCATGCTGGTAGTTGGACTGGTTGGTCTGAGCGTCTATGAGATCTTGAGCGCTAAAGCTGTAGACCTCAGAATCTGCTATGGGCTCAGAGTCTGGAGCCTCCCTGCCAGCGCCTTCGCCTTCGCTCGTGTCTTGAGAAGACACGCTCTGGGGCAGATAAAGCTCGCTCGCATAAGCCTCAGCAGGGCCATAAGCAAAGTAACCCAAAAGCAAAAATACTTGTGCAATCACAAGGACTCGAATAGGCAAGTCTATTGCCCTACTTTTTTTCTTATATGTTGCTGCCCGTGCCATCTCAACCTGTCCTCAGTGCCTTTGCTAACAAGAGCATCGCTTAAGCGGCTTCCCATTTTCTCTTGTTGACACTACCCAATATATCAGAGTAATACTACTGCTGCACAAAGCTGCTGCATAAAACTCCATAATTTCTTCACATTTTGGTTGCTGCGCCACTGCTCATACTCCCGTCGTCGCGCAATGCGTGCGACAAAGGGGGTCTGGCCAGCAACCGCCATCCAGGCTTAAAACAGTGCGTTCATGCCTCGCGACTCCTGGGGCCACCACTGAGGCTGCATGCTGTCACAAAAACTGGCTTCTTGCTGCTTTTCAGAAACCATAATGGGGTATGAGCCCGAGAAGCAGGCGGTGCAGTGGCTCGAATGCCTGCCCGTCATACAGCTGAGGAGACCCTCATACGAGATATAGGCCAGCGAGTCGGCTCCGATGTGTTCTGCAATTTCTTCCACGCTCATTGTGGCAGAAATAAGGTCGTCTTGCGCCTGGGTATCTATGCCATAAAAGCACGGCCAAGAAACGGGAGGCGAAACCACACGCATGTGTATTTCGCTGGCACCGGCTTCGCGCAGCATGGTTATCAGCTGACGAGACGTACTACCCCTCACTATGGAATCATCCACCACAACAAGGCGCTTGCCGGCAATGCTGGAGGAGAGGGGGTTAAGCTTGAGGCGAATTCCTCGCTCTCTGAGTGTTTGCGTTGGCTGAATAAAGGTGCGCCCCACGTAGCGGTTCTTGACAATGCCCTCCATATAGGGAATGCCACTTGCGCCCGCATAGCCTATGGCCGATGGTACGCCACTGTCTGGTACACCAATGACTGTATCCGCTTCTACTGGGGCTTCCTTGGCCAGGCGTCTGCCCATGGCGTCGCGCGCCTGGTACACATTGAGACCATCTATCACGCTGTCTGGACGGGCAAAGTATACGTACTCAAAAATACAGAGTGCGTGCTTTTGGGCGGGAACCGCCTGCTCAATGATGAGGTCTTTGTCTCCCGTTCCCTTAATGCGGATAACTTCGCCCGGTTCTACATCGCGGTAGTATTCTGCGCCTATGATGTCTAGTCCGCAGGTCTCCGAAGCCACTGCCCAGCCGCGGTTATCGGGCATACGCCCAATGACCAAAGGACGCACACCGTGCGGGTCGCGAAATGCGTAGAGCGCATCTTGCGTAATAAGCACCATAGCGTAGGCACCCTCAATGAGCTCCATCGTACGCCGTATACCCTCGCGCATATGATGGCTCTCTTGGGTAAAGTAGCCAATGAGCTTGGCTGCTACCTCAGAGTCTGCACTGGATCTAAAAGTTACCCCCAGCTCAATTAAGCTCCTTCGCAAAAAAAGGCTGTTGATCAAGGTGCCGTTGTGAGCCAAGGCAATCATCTCATCAGTAATAGTAGAGAGGTGCGGTTGTGCTGCTTCCCAGGAATTGTGGCCACCTGAGGTGTCGTAGCGTGTGTGACCAATGGAAACAAACCCGGTAAGAGCGCTCAGTGCGCTCTCGTCAAATACCTGGGTTACCAAGCCCATGTCTTTAACTGCCACTACCGAGCTGCCGTCGCCAACAGCAATGCCGGCGCTCTCTTGCCCCCGGTGCTGTAAGGCATGGAGACCAAAGTAAGTGAGCCTGCTTACGTCGTCGTTGGGGGCATATATCCCCATGATGCCACAGGCTTCTTCTGGCTTATCAGCTCTACAGCTCACTGGGAACCACACTCCTTATAGGTATACAGGAAAGAATAACACGCCTGTCAAAGTCAAAGGTTTCGCACGTAACAAACGAATAGAGCTGCTCCGCTTCGTTGATTAATTGATAAAGATCTGGCGCGGCTGCAAGCGGCGTAGCGAGAATCTCGCGCACAAATGTCAAGAAAGAGTCCTCTTCCTCAAAGGTAAATTGCCTGAGGGGAGCATTGGCAGACAAATTAATGCTGGCAATGGCACTCAGCTCATAATTGAGCTCGGGTGTGCAGAGATAGAGCACCCGGTGCTCATCAAAATAGCTTTGGTTGGAGTAGAGAAAGATGTCAGAAAACATTGAGCCATCGAGCATGTTGTGACCATAGATGATGTTGTTTTGTCCATCGAGCGTTGGGCTGCCCAGGTAGTCAACAAAAATGGCTCCCGTGCCCGAGTTTGATGAGTCAAAGAGGTGATACAGGTAAAACTCGTTATCCTTGCCTTGTACTATGGGGTAGTTGATATTAGTACCCGGAACAATTATCCAGCCTACCACATCGGGGTTGAGGATTCTGAGTGCCTCCCAATCGAAGCGCAACTCTTCAAGCGTGAGGTCAATATCCACAACTGTACGAGAAGTAATCTCAAGCCCGGCCACCGATTTAATCTCTTTGTAGCGGTTTTGTGCGTCTACATACTGCCAGGCTATATAGCCTGCTATGGCTAAGGCCAACACCAGTAGCAGCGTGCCAAAAATAAGCAGTAGCCGCGAAAGCAGACTGCCTTTTGTGGCAGCCTCATCTTTTTTATCCTTTGTTCTCATGCTTTATTGTTTTTTGAGCTCTTTGAAAAATCCCCAAGCTATAAAGCCTACAACGGCAACGACAATAACGACAACTGCTATTACGATTGCCTCTGTTGGAATATCAATGCCAAAAAACTGTTCGACAATCGAAGGGCTATCTGAAGTGCTAGTTGTTTGCAGGTCTGAGCCTTGTTGAGCCCCTTGGCCTGTTGCTTGGTCGGTGTTTTCGTCGTTCATATATGCCTCTCAAGTTCTATTGGTTACTGGAAAGACCGCTTGGCTCGCTCAGCCTAATCTGCATTCTGTAAACTGTCTTCTCAAACAAGATGAGATTGCTGGTCATGCCTGTGCAACACAGAGGGGTGTAGTTCGTACCTGTGTTGTTAGGGCACAGAGCCTATGGCCTACCCAGAGATTTTATCACATGCCGCTTGTAGTGCTTCTGACAACTCTTCATCACGGGCTGCCAGTATCATATTGGTAGTGAGCCAATCAGCAATAGTGCCACAGTCAAACCCTTCGTCTGCGCCCACCTGGATAGCGTACATCTCCTCTTCCTTAAGCAGTTCAATCAAGGCATCGGTGAGCTGTATCTCTCCGCCTGCCCCAGGAGCTGTTGTGCCAAGAAGCCGCATGACCGCAGGAGCGAGCAAATAACGACCAAAGATGGCAAGATTGCTTGGAGCATCTTCTTGTGCGGGTTTTTCGACCATGCCCCTAATGCGCCACACCGCTGTACCGTCTTGCTGGCTGCCGCTCATCAACTCTGCGTCAATGACACCAAAGCGCGAGACTTCTTCCATAGGCACACTTATCACTGCTATAACGCTGGCATTGTTATACGCCTCGGATACCGCACGCATCCGCTTGAGAAGCTCGTTTCCCGGCACGAGCACATCTCCGAGCAATACATAAAAGCCTGCGTCGTCTTTGTTTACAAATTCTGCCGCACAGTGCACGGCGTGCCCCAGGCCAAGCGCTACCGGCTGCTCAGCAAAAGAAACGGGGAGGCTGCCCGCATGACGCACGCTTTGAGCCAGCTCGTGCTTGCCCTTGTCTTCTAAACTACGCTCCAAATCGACTTGAGGACTAAAGTGCTGGGCAATCTCTGGTTTATCATCGTTACAGATGATTACGACCTCGCTCGCCTGTGCTGCCAAGGCTTCTTCTACCACATACTGAATCGCTGGTTTGTCCAGCACGGGCAGCATCTCCTTGCAAACCGCCTTGCTGGCAGGCAAAAACCTTGTACCTTTTCCTGCGGCAGGGATAATCGCCTTCATGTCTTTCATGGTACCGCCTTACGTCTGCACTTGGCACTTCCACAGAAGCAGTGATTTGATCGTCGCTTTCTTAAATCTGCACAACAGTGGCCGCGCAACCCGCTCATCTTGGCGAGGACGACTCTCAAGGGTAGTTGGAGAGCCGTCCCCTCAGGCATGTAGCGAGCTGTGCAGCCACTGTTTTCACCTGCTTCTATTCTATCTCAAATGTGGCTGTCTCTACCAGCCAAAGGTTTGCCTTGGTTCTCATTGCTGCTTCTCTCAACATATACATGCGACCTGAGCCTTCGAATTCTGCCCGTGCTCTTTGTTCATAACCCGGAGACATCCTTTTAAGCGCCTCGGCTATATCTTCTTCGGTAACCGTGAATTTATGGTGACGCGCCAGAGCGTCCAATGAAAAGCCTTGGCGCAAGGTCTCGCGCACTTGCATCATGGAGGTCATGTTGAACTGCTGCATGTCCATGCCCATGTTCTGTGCAAGTTGTTCAATGGTCATGCCATTGCTCTTAAGCTGCTCTTTAAGGTTAAACAGCATTTCGCTTTGCATGTGCTCGTAGATTTCGTCAGGAATGTTTCCGGTAAAGCGTTGCGCCAGCGTAGAGGCCACCGCAAACATCTTCATGTCTTCTTGCTCTTTTTGTTTGAACCTCATGCCCTCTGAGTGCAGCATCTTGCGAAGCCCCTCAACGTTTTTTGCGTCTGGCAGGTTTTTCTCAACCCAGGCATCGGTAATTGATGGCACAACCCTGCGCTCTACCTGGATGAGGTCTACTGTTGTGGTGGCCGTGCGTGTTTTTCCTGATAAGCCGTCTGGGCCTGGCGGCATAGGTAGCTCAAAGTCAAAGCTTTTGCTTTCTCCAGACTTCATGCCCATGAGCTGCTCATCAAATTCTTTGGGCATGTAACCTTGTCCCAGCTGATAAGCACGGCGCTCATCAGTAAGCTGCACAATAGGCTCGTCATTATCCTTGTAGGCGGTTTTGAAGGCAAAGCGTACTTCTCTGCCCTGAGAAACCTCTGCACCTTCGTCGGCCACAAGCTCTGCTCTTTGTTGCGAAAGCTTGAGTATCTGATCATCAATCTCTTCTTCGGTAATGGTAATCTGAGGCAGCTTGACGGTAACAGGATCGTAAGAGCTCAGTTCAAAATAAGGCTTGGGGCTTACAACGGCAATAAAAGTAAAGTCCTCGCCTGCACTGAGCTTGCCTACAGGGCTCAGCTCGGGCTCCATAATAGGCTCGATATTCTTTTGTGTGATGGCGTAAGGTGCCATTGCAGCCATGACATAATAGTCAACAAAGGCGTTGTACTGAGCCTCGCCAACTATTTCTTTGACAAAGGCCTCTACCTCCTCTGGCGCAACCTCGCCTATGTCAATTTTGTTTTGTGAGGCCAAAAGGTATGCGGAGCCCTTCATTACGTCGCCTACAATTGCGGCGGGAACAGTAACCGTGAGCTGAGTCTTGCCGTCTTCTCTCTCTCGTTTGTCTATCTTAAGATTAATCTCTACAGGCTTGTTCATGGACATCTCTCTCCTCTTTTCAGGTGCCCTTTGCTGCATGGCAACAATGGTGCCTACTTGCTTTGCTACTCATACGCAAAAATGATAACACAGCCCTATGCTACTATAGGCGCATGAATATGCGGCCTCCTATAACGCTTGATGCCACACAGATTGCTTCTGTGGTGGAAGAACAGCTTGTTGCAATGACCAGCACGTTGCGGCCAGATTATCTGAGCGCTTTGCAGGCAGCTCTAAAGAGCGAGAAAAGCAGCATCGGCTGCCTTGCGCTCGAGCAGCTTGTCGCCAATGCTCGCCTGGCTCAGACCGAGGGGCTGCCTCTGTGCCAAGACACGGGTTATGTTTGGGTATGCCTTGAAGTAGATGGCTCTGTTTTAGTGCCTGGCAATATCTTTAGTGAGGTGGATGCGGCCGTCGCGCGCGCCGCAGAGGCAGCTGGCATGCGCACCAGCTTATTGCATGATGCGCTCGTCAAGCGTGTCAACACCGCCAACAACACCCCTGCTTTTTGTGAAGTCCTGCTCAGCTCTGACTCCTGCCGTCCATCGGCAGTTCTCCACATCATGCTCAAGGGTGGTGGCTCCGACAACGCCTCTGCTCTTGCCATGCTGCCGCCCAGCGCTGGCATAGAAGGCGTATTGGAATTTGTAGTGCGCTCCGTTGCCGCCAAGGGCGCCAACGCCTGCCCTCCCCTGGTGCTTGGTGTGGGAGTAGGCTCTACCTTTGATAAAGTAGCCGGTCTTGCCAAGTACGCCCTGCTTCGACCACTGGGCAGCACTCACCCCAATGAAGAGCTGGCTGCCCTGGAAAAAGAGCTTCTCGCTCGCATCAACGCCTTAGGCATAGGCCCAGGAGGGCTGGGAGGCTCAACCACCGCCCTCGCTGTACATATACACAGCGCCCCTTGTCATATTGCTTCGTTGGCGGTGGCGGTTAGTATAAACTGTACCGCTCTCCGCACCTCCTCGACTGATCTGAGCGGCATCTTGGCTTTCTAAGCAAAAACGGGCTTCGGTCATTTATTGTGCATAAACTCCCTTCAGCCCGTTTTGGCTTATCAAGCCAATCTGCTCGCTCAGATCAGTCGAGGGGCACAAGCGGATAAACGATATCTTGACGTTCTAAGCAGATTAGGGCTCGGTCATTTATTGTGTATAAACTCCCTTCAGCCCAAACCTACTTATCACGTCAATCTATTCGCCCAGATTTACCGAGGGGGTTTGGTTTGTCTGAGCGGCATCTTGGCTTTCTCAGCAGGAGCCAGCCTTTTACGCAGCGCGGTTGGTAAAGTTCAGCATGACCGTTCCGCTGGTGGCTTCTATTTCTATATGGCCGCCGCGGCCTGTGTTAGCTCCGCTGGAGCTTGTGAAGGGCCAGCCGGTGTTGTTTCCAACGTCTTGTCCATCAATCAGGATGCTACCGCTGAGCTGCGTAAAGCCAAAGCTGTAGTCATCTTTGTTGCCTGTAAGAGCAATGTCTGCGTTGCCCGAAATCATGCGTAGTTGCAATAGCTCGCTTATCTGACCTTTCAGGCGCACGTCACCAGAAGTCATATTCAAATCCAGTTTTTTGAGCTTGGCATCCTCGTAGTTTAGCCAGCCGCTCAATATGTTGATGGTTGCCCTGTTGGCAGAGACATTCCTCAAGTCCACATCCCCAGAGGCAACATCCAGCGCCAGCTGCTCCAAATCCACATTAGTAATATTGACGTCTCCCGAGACGCTTTTGCAGTCAAGCTTCTTGATGTTGATCTGATAGCCACTGAGCGTTGTTGTGCCGCTTACCGTGCTGAGGCCCACCGTGGTCAACTCAGCATCCTCTGGCACAAATACTCTCAGCTTGGCGGTGGTTTCGAAGAGGCTTTTCCAGCCCCCAAACCCAAAGATAATGCTCCAATTATTGCTCTGCTCCACCACAAAAAGTGTGTTGTTTTTAATGGTGATATCGGGTTTGTTTGATCCTGTGTAGACAAACTCATAACCATAGGCATTGGCAGCTATGATTTCTACATCCGCCTCTATAAGCTTGATGTCAATGCTTTCGAAAGCCTCGGTATCGTTATCCTTTAGCTCCACGGTCCTCTGCTCCCCGGCGCCAAAGCGAAACTCGCGGCCGTCGAAGTAAGCAATGCCCGTGGCACCCAGGACAAAGCCAACCGTTGCAAGGATCACGCCCAGCGCAAACACACACCCAATAATTACCCAAAGAATCTTAATTCCCTTTTTCATTTCTGGCCTCCTTTTCTCTCCAGTATCTTGGCAAAGATCCAGGTGATGCCTTTTACCGTTAGTTGACAAAGCTTGATGACTCCTATCCCCAGGGCCGCGCCCAAAGAGAGGAAGATGAGTGCGCTTCCCATTATGGCAATGGCTTCAACGGGAGCCGTAAAGAACCCAATTATGCTTATGCCTATGGTTACTACTCCCTCCGTCACCAAGATAAGTGCCACAACGAACAGCGCGAGAAAGATTGCCAGGAGTGCTATCAATAAGGAAAACACCACGCAGAGCAGGGCAATAGCAAGGGGAATGGCAATGGGGCTAGCCAGCACGGCAATTATCACAATCCACATGGTTTTAATGCTGCTGCCGCTTTGTGCTTCACCCTCGCTGCTCATATCCTTCATTGCAAACTCGCTGATGATGGCAGAGGCTACCTGGGCAGGCGTGCCCAGCCTGTTGATGAGATCTTCTTCTCCAACAGATCCGGCCTCAGCAAAATACTCTTCGTAATAACCCATCGCCAAATCTATTTCTTGCGGAGGCAGCTTCTTTAAGCGCTTGCGCAATTCATATAAATACTCTGCGGCTGTCATGATTGTTCTCCTTCGTAACCTGAGCCTTCACTGCCCTTTTTTTTCTTGTCTTCCTCTTCTTTGGCGCTTTGACTCTCCTGCGTGCAAGCAGCAGTCTCAGTGGCAACAAGCAAATAATCTACCGCTGCCTTGAAGTGCTGCCAGTTGTTTTGCAGATACACCAAATGCTCCCGCCCGCGAGGGGTTATTTGATAATAACGACGGTTGCGCCCGCTATAGGCGCTGTCGTAGGTTACCAGCATCTCCTCTGCCTGCAAGCGTCGGAGCACGGGATACAGCGTAGACTCAGAAACCGCTATGATGCTTCTGATTTCTTGAGTAAGCTGGTACCCATACGTATCTTCTTTGCTAATGACTGCCAAGACGCAGGCGTCCAGCAGTGCGGATCCCAGTTGAAACATGCTCACCTCCTATAATACGAAATCTAATATTGTGCCTGCTGCTATATTATACGCTGTATAGTATTGTGTCAAGCCTTTTTTCTCTGTGTGCGCTCAGGCAAAAAGGCAAAAAGCAGTGTCACTGCTCACACTCTGTCCGTCATTGCGGCCTCCGAGCCGCAATCATACCAACATAAATTATTGATTCCGGGTCAAGCCCACAGTGACGATGTATAGACTGAACTGCAACAAAAGCAGTACAATCCATTTAAGCAAAAAGAAACTACCAGTTTGGAGCATGAATGAATATTCAAGTGTATGGCAGCGCTGCAAGAGCCGGTGTAGCAGCAGCACAAGTCCTTGCGGCTCAAATCATCAAAGATCCCTTTAGCGTGCTGGGCCTGGCCACCGGATCAACTCCCCTGCCCGCCTACGAAGCACTCGTTGAGCTCAACAAGGCAGGCATCATTGATTTTAAGACCATCCGAACTTTTAATCTTGATGAGTACGTGGGCATCAGCCGCACGCATGAGCAGAGCTACCACTCCTTCATGCACACCCACCTCTTTTCAAAAGTAAACATAGACCCACAAAATACGCAGCTCCCCTACCCCTCTTCTGATGATCCCGAAGAAGACTGCCGTGCCTACGATGCTGCCATAGATGACGCAGGCGGCATAGACCTGCAAATACTGGGCATTGGTCACAACGGCCATATTGCCTTTAATGAGCCCAGCGATTTGTTCACCTATGGCACACACATCGTAGAGCTTTCTAAAAGCACTATTGAGGCTAACAAACGCTTCTTTGATAGCGCAGACGATGTGCCCCAAAAGGCCATAACCATGGGCATTGGCACCATCATGAAGGCGCGCGAGATCGTCTTGATAGCCACCGGCCAAGACAAGGCTCAGGCGGTTGCATCCATGATCTTAGGCGAGATTGACCCACAATGCCCAGCCTCCGCTCTCCTTTTGCACCCACAAGTCACTATATTTCTTGACGAAGATGCCGCCTCATTGTTGCAATAAGAGGTTCACTTGTATACAATTTGAGGGTTCGTTTTTTGCTTCCGTTAGCCCCGCGAAGCTATGAACGCAAATATTTTGCCGGAAGTTGTGAGTCTGTCGTCCAGCAGACACTCATCCAAAACAGAAACTTTCTGCTTTCTTGGCATACGATATGACAGAAACAAGCACTTCAACGCTTGTTTAGGAAACGGCTAACTGGTGCGCTCAAGCACATTGGTCAAGACACAGTGGCTTAGTCACTTAACAATTAACTGGAGGAATCGTGGGAACGTACTACGCAAAGCCTGGAGAGGTCAAGCGCGAGTGGCTGCTCATAGACGCCAAGGATCAAGTTCTTGGTAGACTGGCAACCCAAGCAGCGCACATTCTCAAAGGCAAACACAAACCAGAGTATACGCCGCATATTGATACCGGCGACTTTGTAGTCATTATCAACGCAGACAAAATCCGTCTCACCGGAAACAAAGCTGCACAAAAAACATATCATCGTCATAGCGGGTATCCTGGCGGTCTCAAGGCCGAGAGCTTTACGCAGGCCATGGAGCGCCACCCCCAACGAGTCATCGAGCGCGCTGTAAAGGGCATGCTCCCCAAGAACACCTTGGGTCGCGCCCAGGGCAAGAAGCTCAAGGTCTACGCTGGCTCAGAGCATCCACATACTGCTCAACAGCCGCGAACGATAGAACTGGAGGCATAGGCTTATGGCCACAAATGATGCAATCTATGCTGGTACAGGCAGGCGCAAAAACGCTATTATGCGAGTTCGCCTGGTTCCTGGCTCCGGCAAAGTCACGGTTAATGGTCGCGACGGCAAAGAGTATTTTGGTCGCGATGCGCTTTTGGATTACGCCCTTACGCCCTTTAGGATTACCGATACCGTTGATCATTTTGACGTTATCGCCCTTGCTGTTGGCGGAGGCACTTCTGGTCAGGCTGGAGCCTTACGTCACGGCATCTCTCGAGCCCTGCTTGAGGCTGGCGACTATCGCGAAGATTTAAAAAAGGCGGGCTTTTTAACCCGTGACCCTAGAATGGTGGAGCGCAAGAAATACGGTCTTAAAAAGGCTCGCAAGCGTCCACAGTTTTCCAAACGCTAGTCATCAAAAGGAGGAATTATGGCAGACCAAAAAGCAGGGTGGTATCCGGATCCAACTGGAGATGCCGCTAAATTACGCTATTGGGACGGAGCGCAGTGGACCAATGAGTTTGCTGATAACCCAGGCTTTGTTCAAGCTGCAGACCAGACTGCACAAGTGGCTGGCGCTGCTGTGCAGGATGCACAACCAGCCACTGTCGTTGAACAAGCCGCTGATGCTGTTGAGGCCGTTGCTGCTGGAATCGAGGAGGCAGCTCCCGTTGCCACGCAATTTGAGCAGCAGCCTGTTACACCTGTACAGCCGCCAGTTGCGCCTGTACAGCAGCCTGTGCAACCTCTGCAACCAGCACAACCTCACGCAGTGGTAGCAGACACAAGCTATTACAACACTACGGGAGGACAGCCCGGAGCTTATCCTTCCTACGCACCACCAGCAGCAAAGCAATCCAACGGGCTTGCCATTGCCGCTCTCATCTGCGGTATTGTTGGGCTTTGTCCCTTTACCTTTGGCCTTCCTGCTATTGCCGCCATCATTCTTGGCATCATAGCCAGAAAGAATCCAGTTCAAAAGGGCCTGGCAACCGTCGGTATGGTTTTGGGAATAGTTGCCTTGGTTATTGGCATTTCAGTCTTAGTCCTTGGCATAGTGGCTGCTTCAATGAACCTTTAGCACACGGCACCCCGACTAACACATAACGCAACAGCCCTCCTGTCTGACTTGCTCAAACAGGAGGGCTGTTTTTTTTATGTGATCGCTATTTCGGAGTTGACACGGGGCTGAGAGTGGAGCGGAGAGGGGGCGGGGCTGGTGTCCCAAAAGCGGCTTATGCTACAGCCCCTTGGTCTAGTTTATGTAGACTCGCTCAAGTCTTCTCCCAAACATACAGGCCATGTCATAGTTGATGGTGCCTACTTGGGCTGCCAGGTCGTCTAAGCTTATTTCTTGGCCTTGACTCTTCCCCACAATAATAACTTCGCTGCCATAGTCCACGAGCTTGCGCTCTGCCGCAAGTTGCACGCTTCGCACGCTGGTCATATTTGGGCGGGTTCTGATTTCAAACATGCACATATCCATGCAAATAGTGCCCACCTGCGGATAACGCTGTCCTGCAACCAATACATCCATTTTGTTAGAAAGCACTCGGGCAAGCCCGTCACCGTAGCCAATGGGAATCGTTGCTATCTCCACGTTGCCAGGCGAGCGATAGGTAAACCCGTAGCTTACCCCTTCTCCCAAAGGAACCTGCTTGAGGGCGTTGACGCGTGCATGTACGCTCATAGCTGGCTCAAGGCGAACATGTTCACGCGTGAGACTCGAGGGATGCAGACCGTATACGGCAATACCCAGACGCACCATATCGTAGTGAGAACGCTTAAACCTGATGGCAGCAGCCGAGTTGGCCGCATGCACTATACCGGGGTTCAAGCCCATATAGCGAATGTTTTCAAGCGCATGCTCAAAGCGCTCCATCTGTGTCTTAAAGCCGTAGCTGTCTACCATGTCTGCCGTGGCAAAATGCGTAAAGGTGCCTTGCAGCTCCAGCCCTTCATGAAAACTCACTGTGCGCAAAAAGTCTCCCGCGTCGGTGTAATGCACACCAACACGATGCATGCCGCTATCAACCTTGAGATGAAAAGGAGCAATAACGCCAGCGCGCGCTGCTGCTTCTCCCAAGGCCAGGGCAAACTCTACGGTATGCACTGCTGGCACCATGTCATAGTAAAGAATAGCTTCTGCACTGGAAACAGGTGGCTCGGACAAAATGATAATGGGAGCCTTAATGCCTGCCTGTCTGAGTTTTATACCCTCGGTTACACAGGCTACTCCAATATACTTGCTGCCAGCGCTTAACGCCACCTTGGCTACCTCAGCGGCTCCATGCCCGTAGCCATCTGCTTTGACCGCAGTGAGAATCATTGTGTCCGGCCCTATATGCTTACGCATGGTTTTGAGATTAGTGCGAATAGCCTCTCGGTTTATCTGAGCCCATGCCCAGCGTCGCTCGTAGGGCAAAAGCGTTTCGGCGTAGTTGACGTTGGCTTGCTCATTCACTTTTGTGCTCCTGATCGTCAGATTCGTTATCTTCATCCCCCATGACGTATGCGCCATCAGCGATGGCGCTGCTCTCCTCACCTTCCGTGGCGCTTGCCTCATCTTCGTCGGTACTCACACCTAGATTGTCCAGCAACGAGCGCAGTTCCTTGAACTGACGCGCCAGCTCCTCCATAGGACTGATGGCCTCATTCCTGCGCGGTGAGCTCTGCGCTTTTATTGCCACTGCTGAGGCAACTGCCATTTGATGCGTGTGCGAAAGCGATATCTGTATCTCAACAATACCTTGCTCATGGGCAATGCGGGCAGCTTGATTGTGCAAAAGCACATTGGGCTTGCCTTTGTCGTCATGCGTTATCTCAATGTCTTGAAACCCTATGCCAGAAAAACCGCAGCCAAGTGCCTTGGCTACCGCCTCGCGTGCCGCAAAAAAAGTTGCATATTGAACAGCAGGTCGTGCCTTATTCCAGGCGTACTCACGTTCGCCACTGGTAAAGACCCGCTCGAGTATTCGTGGGGTGCGTTGGATGGCGCGCTCCATCCTTTCAATTTCCACCAAGTCTACCCCTACGCCCACGGTTGAGTTGTCAGTGTGAGGGCTGCTGATAGAATCGCTAGTGCTAGCTCTCTCTGCCGAGGGGTTATGCGGGGTGAGCGCTGTAGGGGCATGAGCATTCTGGTCTTTTGCAGCCGGCTCGCCTTCTTTGGTGCCAAGATCGACTTTTGTGCTCTGAGCAGCCTGCGTTATACCGGTGCCCTGTTGTCGCACGGCCTGCTTGTGCACCGCCTTGAGTAACTCTTCATTTTTCTTTGAAAGTCTTGCCACGTTTGTGTTCCTCTGTGTTTATTTTTCCTCTGTGATTATTCTAGCAGACCTCTCGCCACTCCCCCTGTCCTAGCGTCCCATCATAAGATAGCCACCATCGTCGTCTGCGTCGCCAAGAGCCGAGGGTAGATCTACGTTGAGCAAAGTGGCTCGTGTTATGGCCTCGCTCCCAAAAATGCTACGAATGCTGTCTACCGTTTTGTCGATACTGCGCTGTTTTTCTACTTCTGCGTCTTCAAAGATGCTGAGTTGCTGATTCATGTCTGCGCAAAGCTCCGAGAGACGAATACCCAGCTGGCGTACAGGCTCGCCCTTCCACATGGCGCTAAAGAGCCTTTTGGACTCTTCATATATTTGCTGTGTGGTAGTAATAGGAGTGTCAAGCATGCTCTGATGTTGATACCAGGTCAAATCGCTCGAGCGTACCGTGAGGCCAATTAACCGTGCCGAGCGGCCAAGCTTACGCAGTCGTGCTCCTACACGTTCAGATAGAGCCAGTAATACGTCGTGCACCTCGCGCTTGTTGTTGACATCTCGTGGCAGCGTGGTTGCGTTTCCCACTCCTTTTTGGATTTCTGCGTCCTGCATCAATACAGGGCTGTCATCGATTCCGTTAGCATAGTTATGGATGAGCCTGCCGTGTGCGGGCATGAGCACCGCCTGAATCGTAGCAAGATCCGAGCGTGCAATCTCTCCTATGGTGTTAACTCCAATGCGCCTGAGCTTCTTTGCTGTTGCGCGCCCGCAATAAAACAGCTCCTGCACATCGAGTGGCCACATTTTTTCTTCCACCTCGGAGGGATACAGGGTATGAACCTTGTTAGGCTTCTCAAGCTCTGAGGCCATTTTTGCCAACAACTTGTTTACTGAAACCCCAACATTAACGGTAAAGCCCAATTCTTTATGGATGCGATTCTTAAGCACGTGTGCCGCCTGCACCGGATCTCCAAAAAGCCTGCGAGAAGCCGAATAATCCATATAACACTCATCCACAGAGTAGCGCTCAATAGCGGGGCTAAAATCGTAGAGTATGTCGTGCATGGCGCGGCTGTAGCGCACGTAGAGGTCATAATCTGGCTTAAGCACAACCAGGTCTGGGCATCGTTTTCTGGCTTCAAACAAAGTCATGGCAGTGCGAATGCCGTAGCGCTTCTTGGCTGGTATGGACGCAGCGAGAATGATGCCGTGTCGACTGGCAGGGTCTCCTGCTACCACTGCAGGAACCCTTCGATAGTCAATATGATGCCCCTGCACCAGCATGTCTAAAGCCGTCCACGATAGATAGGCGCTATTGGCGTCAATATGCATAATGCTTCTCATTGGGCAGTCTCCTCAGGAGTATCATACCACGAACATTTGTTCCTTGTGAGCCTGGAGTGCGTATAACCAGTATAATAAAGCAAGCTCTAACGTTACTGGTTAATCCTTGTGTATTGTCCTTCGGCAGCTTGAGCCCAACAGGAGTAGAAATGGAACAGAGTATTTTATTAGTGTGCATGGTCGTCTTACTGGTTGTGCTATTTGTAGCTTCAATAATTGCCCTTGTGCTGTTTGTTGGCCTTCGCAAAAGATTGCTTGGCAAGGATGATTTGGCTGCGGAGGCAGAAAGGCGGGCGCAGGAGGCTCGCAGCGCCGAGCAAGAGATGACCGCCCGTCTGTTGCGTGAGAGTCGCGAGGAGCAGGCCAGCTCATTGCGCGATAGTCGCGAGGAGCAGGCCAACTCTTTGGTGCGCTTTGAAGAGAGTGTTAATCGCCAGCTGGCAGAAAATCGTGAACTGGTAGAAAAACGTCTAGTGTCACTGCAAGAAGGCAACGAAAAAAAGTTGGAGCAGATGCGTCTTACGGTGGATGAAAAGCTCACCGAAACCGTAGAACGTCGATTTGCCGAGTCCTTTACGCTTATCAGCGATCGCCTGGAGCAGGTGCACCGTGGTTTGGGTGAGATGCAGAAGCTGGCTGGCGGTGTTGACGACTTGCGCAAGGTGCTCTCGGGAGTCAAGACGCGAGGCAATCTGGGTGAGTATCAGCTTGGCGCCATCCTCGACCAGGTACTCTCTCCAGAACAATTCATCTCAAATGCAGCTGTTCGCAAGCGCACCCAGGAACGAGTAGAGTTTGCCATCAAGATTCCTTCTAAGTCTGCTGACGAGGCGGATCTGCTGCTTCCTGTAGACTCCAAATTCCCCATAGAAGACTACGAGCGTTTGCTTGCAGCTTATGAAGGCGATGATTCCGAACCTATCAGCGCCATTACCTCTCGCCTGGCACGAGCTATCAAAACGTCTGCGCGCAACATTCGAGACAAGTACATCAACCCGCCCATCACAACGGACTTTGCCATCATGTTTGTTCCTACCGAGGGTCTTTATGCCGAGGTGCTCAGAACCCCTGGGCTCTTCGAAGAGCTCCAGCGCGACTACCGCGTTACCGTTGTTGGCCCCGCCAACCTTGTTGCCTTTCTTTCCAGCTTGCAAATGGGCTTCAGAACGCTCGCGATTGAAAAACGCTCCTCCGAGGTCTGGAAGCTGCTGGGTGCCGTAAAGACGGAATTTGGACGCTACGAGGTTTTGCTCGACAACGTACAAAAGAAGCTCGACCTCGCCAGCAAAGAAATGGAGAAGGTGAGCACCAAGACACGCAGTATCAATCGCAAGCTCAACAAAGTTCAAGAGCTCCCCAACACAGAAAGCATGACCCTGCTCGAATCCAGCCCCGATGACCCCTCAAGCCAATCAGACAAATAACCGTAGCCCAGAATTGCTTTGAATGGCAAGATGCCGCTCAGATTAACCCGCAAGAGGTCACTGGTCAGACCCAATTCGTCATTGCGGGCTTGACCCGCAATCTGAGACGCATTTTGGTTAGATTGCGGCTCGGAGGCCGCAATGACGGACTACAGTCTAACCGCAAGAGGGTGCGAAACAGTGGGGACGGGGGAAACAGTGGGGACGGGGGAAAGCTGTTGCATTTTACGCAGTAAAATGAGACAGTTTGCCCCGTCCCCAGCTGTCCACGCTTTTGCTTTGAATGGCAAGATGCCGCTCAGATTAACCCGCGCGGTATTTATCGCGGAAGGTAGTAGTATCCGCCGAAAACACCGTTTCAGCTATGCCGAGGGGGCCGTTACGGTTTTTACCTATGATGATGTTGGCTGTGCCGAGCTCGGGGCGGTTTTTTTCTTCTGCTTCTTCGGCAGATCTGGATCTGTCCAGGAAGAGCACTACGTCTGCGTCTTGTTCGATGGAGCCGGACTCGCGAAGATCGGAGAGCATGGCTCGTTTGCTTTCGCGTTGTTCTACGCCGCGTGCTAACTGCGAAAGCGCAATGATGGGAACCCCTAGCTCTTTGGCAAGCACTTTGAGGCCGCGAGAAACCTCGCCCACTTCTAAATAGCGCTCTCTTTGCCTGAAGGTCTTGGCAGGCTGCATCAGCTGAAGATAGTCAACCACTATGAGGCCTTGGCTGTCTTGCACTCCGCGCAAGAGTCGTCGAGCTTTTGCTCTGAGCTCCATGATGGTTAGAGAGGGCGAGTCATCAATGAAAAACTTAAGGTTGCCCATTTCTGTTTGCGCACGAACAAGTGCACTCCAATCGGCATCGGTCAAAAATCCTTTACGCATCTTGGAAGAGTCCACACTGGCTTCTGAGGAGAGCAGTCTTTGGATAACCTGCTGACTCGGCATTTCCAATGAGAAGAAAGCAATGGTGGCACCAGCCTTTGCGGCATTTAAGGCCATGTTTAAAGCGAGTGCGGTCTTGCCTACACTGGTTCGAGCTGCAAGGATGATGAGGTCGCCGCCACGAAAGCCGCCAAGCAGTTTATCAAGCTCTTTAAAGCCTGAGGTTACGCCTGTAACCTTGCCTTTGTTGGCTTCCATCTCTTCCAGAATGAGCATGGTCTCAACCACCAGCTCGTCTATGGGTCTAAAGGTATTGGAAACTCGCTTTTCTGTAGCATCAAAGAGCAGTTTCTCGGCTTCTTCTACAACGGCATCGGCATCGTCCGTTGAGCTCTCGCTCAAGGCTCTAATCTGAACAGAAGCGTTGATGAGGTCTCTTAAGAGAGAGTCATTTTTTATGATGTCTACATGGCTGGCCCAGTTGGCAAGGGCATACGACTTATCAGCCAAGGTAAGAATGTACTCTTTACCGCCAGCGTCTACAAGCATGCCCATGGCATCGAGTTTATCTGCCAAGGTCAGCTGGTCTACCGGGGTACGCTGCTCAACCAGTTCTAAAATTGCAGAGAAAATCGTGCGGTGTGCCTGCTTAAAGAAGTCCTCAGCCGTCAGCGCAGCGGTAGCCTCCTCGACAACCTCACGATCCAGAATCATCGCAGCCAAGGCTGCTTGTTCGGCGTCAAGGTTATAGGGAGTCTTGTCTTTATCCTTCTTATTGAGATGCTGTTGCTCTTGCTCATCGAGCAGCTGATAGTTGTGCCGCATTCCTTTTCTCCTGCTGTTGGTTTGTCTGCCTGCTGGGGCACCCGATGGTTTTTGCGCGAGTTCCTACAAAGAAAAGAGCCCTTGCAAAGCGCCCTGTTCGTCACTGTGAGCTTGACCCGCAACCCTTGCACAGGGGAGGGTGAGGTCACGGGTCAAGTCCACAACGACGAACAGGGACAGGTCAACGTGCATACCGTTTGTTATGTTGCCTCTTTTAGGCCCTCATCGGTTTCTTGGTCATCTGCAGCTTCTGTTACAACTTCTGTATCGTCTGCGTCACTTGCAACTTCTTCTGCCTGTATGACCTCAGGCTCATTGATAACAACTTCAACAGCTTCTTCTTCGACAAGCTCTTCGACAACGTCCGCCAGAGCACCTTTAACAGCTTCTGTAGGCTCATCTGCAATCATAACATCTTCTGCAGCCTCCGGGCTTTCAGTCTCGGCAACAGCTTCTTGAGCAGGGTCATCAGCAGCCTCTGCTGCTTCATCAACAGGTATTACAGCTTCAGATGCGTCTTCAGTGGCTATAAAGTCTGCAGCAGTTTCTGCAGGCTCAGCATCTTGCACATCTTCGGCTCCTTCAGCAGCTTGAGCGTCTTCAACAGCTTCAGCGTCTTCAGTAATTTCAGCCTCCTCGGCAAACTCAACGCCCTCAGCGCCCTCAGCAGCCGATTCTTCTGTAACGCCCTCAGCTTCGTCAAGCGGAGCCTCTTCTTTAATCAGCGACTCCTCGCTCACAACTTCTACCGTAAGAATGGCTTTGATGTCGCGATAGATAGTCACCGTGACACTATGCTCCCCTGCTGTCTTGATGGGCGCTTGCAAGTCGAGTTTTCTACGATCGATCTCGAGCCCCATGTCAAGAGCCAGCTTTTCAGCAATCTGTTGCGTGGTTACCGAACCAAAGAGTTGGCCTTCTTCGCCCACACGGGCACCAATAACCAACACCTTGTTAGCAAGGGCTGTTTGAATTTTGTCTGCGTTATCGAGACGCTCTTCCTCACGTTTGGCAATATTGTGCTTGCGCAGCTCAAGTTGCTTGAGATTGCCCTTGCTTGCTTCTATTGCCATCTTTTGGGGAAACAAATAGTTTACTGCGTAGCCACGTTTAACTTCGATAACGTCGCCTTCGCCTCCCCGTCCTTTTATTTCCTGTAATAGTATTACTTTCATGTTCGTTTGCTCCTTATGTAACCAGCGCGCTAGCTGCGGCTGCGACGGTCGCCGCGTCCGCTCAGCACCGTAACAGCATAGGGCATCAAGGCCATCTCTCGGGCGCGTTTGATTGCCATTGCAATGTCATGTTGATGCTGCGTGCAAGCACCGGTAATACGACGGGGCTCGATTTTGCCACGCTCGGTCATATACTTGCGCAGCAAGTTCGTGTCTTTGTAATCAATTACCAAGCTCTCTTCTTTGCAAAAAACACAGTGCTTTTTTCGAGGCTGGCGTACGAATTCTGCCATGTAGAGTTTCCTCCTTATACTTTCTTCTTGCTCCCTTAGAAGGGAATGTCGTCATCGTAAACGGTTATCTCTGGGGCGGCGGGAATTTTATCGGCCGCAGGGGCAGAAACAGCTCCCGTAGGCTCTTGGTAAGACGATCCACCGGTATTGCGCGGCGAAAGTAACTCAATGTTATCAACGGTCACGTCTACCTTTGAGCGCTTTTGGCCTTCCTTCTCCCATTGGCTCCATCTTAGTTTGCCATCTACTCCCACTTTTGAGCCCTTAAAAAGGTATTTGGCCAAGGCGTCTGCCCTGGTGCCAAACAGATTACAGTCGATGTAGTTGGCCACATCCTCCCACTCACCACTTGAGGGGTTCTTTCGCCTGTCGTTTACTGCGATGCTAAACGAGAGCACCGAAGTGCCCGAGGGCGTTGCCCTGAGTTCTGGGTCGCGTGTGAGGTTGCCAGTTAGTATTACTTTGTTGATGCTCATGTTTCTTCACCTTTGCTCTCTCGTTGTTTTAGCCTGTGCCAAAACTGCAGAGCTTACTCAGTAGGATCTTTTCGTACCACCATAAATCGCACCACAGCGTCGGTAATGCGCATAATACGGTCAAGCTCTGCAATGCTTGTAGGTTGTGCGTGGAAATTAATAAGGGTGTAGTCACCATCTTGCAGCTTGTTGATCTCGTAGGCCAGCTTTCGTTTGCCCCATGGATCAATACTGTCAATAATGCCCTCTTGGCTGGTGATGGTTGTTTGAATTCTCGTGAGAAGAGCCTCGCGAGCATCCTCCTCTATGGCAGGGTCAACAAAGAACAGCAGTTCATAAGCCTTCATTCTTCACCTCCTTTGGACTATTCGGCTCAGACGCATGAAGGCGGGGTCCGAGCAGGAACGTGAACCGAGAAGTCTACCACTCTTTTTGAAGACAAGCAACACGCTCCATCGCCAGCAGTCAATAGTATGGCATAAGCGTCTTAACTGGCACCAAACCAGGTCTTAACCAGCACCAAATAAGTCTACCTGCATCTAAACTGGTGCTTGCAGCCTGGTGCTTGCAGTGGAGGGGTAGTTACTTGATGTCATTCACCGATGCGTCAGTTGCATGATTATCAAGTAGCTCTATACTTGTCCAACGCTATACTTATCCGGCGCTACCTATCGAAAGGCATCATGAACCACCTTACAGCAACAATCAGTACTACGAAAACCGCAGCAACCCCTGTGGCTGCTTCTCTGGTCGTAGTAATTATTATTCTGCTGCATGTTGCGCAACGGTGTCTCGGTTAAGTAGAGATAAGGGCTTACAAAACACCTGCCGCAACAACAAGATGCGGCAGGTGTTTTTTTATGCCAAAAATCCGAAGTGTCCTCAATGAACACTTCACAAACAAAAGGAGGAACTATCATGCAAGGCAAACAAGACAAGCGAGAGCTGCAAGCTGCGCAAAGCGCAAAAGGAGCTCTCAGCGCACAAAGTAGGAAAGAAGATCAGGCGCTCAAAGAGCTGCCAAGCAAAGAGTGGGCTAACCCAACGCCCGCAGGACTCGTAGCGCTGGCAGTAGCCTGCGCCTGCTTCTTTGCCGTACTCACCGGCCGCGTAGAAACCTCAGCTCTACCGCTGGTTGGCTGCTGGTTGCTCGGAGGCTTTGTGGTGCAGTTAATCGTAGGCCTACTCGACCTCAAGGAGCGTAACCACGCAGGAGGTAATACCTTCTTATTCTTCAGCGCCTTTTTTATGTTGGTAGGCGGCATCTCCATGTTGCTCAAGTACCAGGCAATCCTAGAAGGCGCCCCTCTTGATGCGCGCATAGATGGTTACGCGTGGTGCGTATTAGCGGGAGTCTTGCTGCTTTGGACGCCTGCCTTCTTAAAGAAATTCACCCTGTTGTCTGTGGTAGTACTCTTGTTAGATATTGCCCTGCCAATAGTGGCGCTCACCGACCTGGCTCTCATCCCCGCAGAGCTCTCCCACGTTGCCGGCTGGGCACTGCTCGCCGCAGGGGTGTGCGCAGTCTACCTCTGTTCTGCCCTGGTCGTAAACCAGGCTTTTGGACGCACGGTATACCCTGTCATCGGAACTCCGCGTACATAGCAGTGGCACGCATCACGCCCCATGAGGGAGCTGAGTATGTCAGGGGGCGTCAGACTGTGCAAAAGGTCGCAACGGACAGTGGGGACGGGGGGAGGCTGTTGCATTTTACGCAGTAAAATGAGACAGTTTGCCCCGTCCACAGCTGTCCGCGCATGAGGGAGCTGAATATGTCAGGGGGCGTTTCTCCTGACATACTCTGATATCATTATGAGCAGGCACAATTAACCTTAGAAGGACATCCAATATGAGCAATCATGACAGGCGTTTGGTTTTTAATCACATCGTTGATCTTGTTGTATCAGGCGAGAAGCTGTCAGCAATCAAAGAATTCCTTGAGCTGTTTGGCTGCGACCTTAAGCAGGCAAGAGATGGCGTAGAGGAAATGCTTTCTACTAGAAATTTTCAGTGGGAATACTATGAGCAGAAGTATGGAGAGCCAGCCTCTGGTGGCAAGAAAAAGTCAAAAAAGGGAGTCTTGCTCTTTCTTTTCATTGTACTCACGCTTGTGCTTGTCTGCGGTCTTCCTGTTCTTCACTACACAACTGAAGTCTTCCGTCCTCATGCCTTCACTTATTCTGTCGCAGTAGAACTAGAGAACGGGGAGGTCTTCAGGAGCAGCCAATCAGGACTCGGAGCTGTAAATAGACAAGGGGAGCTGTTGATTAACTATAGAGCTAGCGACCTGGCTTTTTTTGTTGCACTCCACTTGGATCCCTATTATGACTTCAGGGATACTGACGAATCAGCAAGATCAACAGTTGGGTGGATTGTCCTAAACACCGACAATCCTTTCTATCAGGGAAGTATCGACCGTAAAAACGATAATATCAAGTCTTACTATTCTTCCGAGCGAATGTATTCCTCGCCCTCCAATTATTATTTTCAAGATAGCTTTTTTGATCAGCGCGGAATGCCTGTTTGGAGCCATTCGACTGAAGAGAACGCTGGTAGTTTATTCCAGCGCGTTACTGTGAGCGAAAGCATCGGCTCCTCGACGTATTATGGCTCAGCACAATTTCTTAATGTTAACCAGTTCCTTGAACAGACGTACGGCATTGTTGTCCAAATGACGTATGACAAAAAGGATGCCTGTGTGGTGTTCAAGGTGACAAGTGCGCCTTTGGACAAGCACCAATCTGTAAACCACGCCTAGTGCACTGCGTGATATCAGGGGCACAAACGCCCTGTGCCCCAAACAGGCTATGAGGTTTACAGCTCTTTTTGATAAACGATGAGCTCGTGGTTGGTATCAGCTATGTTTACGAGGAAACGCGTTGCTTCAACGGTATAGCCGTTTGACTGCCAGAACTTCTTGCCGCTCTCTTGAACGGGCACGGCGTACACAGCATCAGCAGCTACTGCGCTCTCCAACGCATACTCTTCAATACTGCGCACAATGGCAGACCCAATGCCCAAATGACGCATCTCTGGGTCGATAATCATATGCTGGATGAGCCACTTGCAGGGCTCCGGCCAGCCAACCACAACCAGCGAGTAACCAGCCAGTTTCCTGTTAACGTACACCAGAGCAAACATCTTGTTCTCTTCAAGAACGTCTTTGATGATACTGGTCTCTTTCTCAAGCGAGAGAGGCGCGTTGGTAAGACCGCGATAGTCTTCTACCAAATCTAGCGCCCTGCTGCGAAGCGCCTCAATCTCTGCGCGCTCACTTCGAGCCAAGTGGTTGTTCATAACAAAAATGACGTTAAATCTGTTCTTTTCTTGGTCTTCGGCCAGGCTTTCATAGCCCTTTGCCGGCTCTTCGCCGGTCGGAAGACGCTTTTTGAGTGTTTGTTTTTCATTCATTTTTTATTCATTTCATAGTATTAGCCGAATAACATTACTAGTTTGGTCATCATAGGAGACCGACCCATTACCCGTATGTGCATAGCTAAATGGGCGAGCGAGGCTATAATAGTACCATGAAAGAGTCATATTCCAAAGAAGCGCCCAGTTATAAAGACCCCATTGCCCCGCGAGTTGAAGCCGCCATCAAGCACCGTGAGGAGCATGAAGCAGGCTTTGCCCAGGCAACAGACAACTATGATGGGTTTTATCTGCGTCTCAAAGAATTGGGAGAAGATGGCAATCGTTTCTTTTTGGGAGCGCCAGCTATCATTGGCTCCAGACTGTCTTATAGCGGAGCTGAAGCGCAGGTGCTCAGCAACGACGGCCTCTTCCTTGCCCAATTAGCAGGCGCACCCGCCGAGAGGCTGTCTGCTCTGCATTCCCGTGGCTGGCATATTGAGGTGCTGCTGAGCGCCACCTACTTCAGAGCCCAAGACAAGTCTGCTCTTGCCGACATTGCCTTTCTGTGCTGGAGCACAAAGGACGGGGAGCTTAATGCTGCCCTCTGTGCCTTTGCCAAGGGCATTGCCGAGCGTTTTGCCAGTGGAGACCGAGCCGACGTAAGGCTTTCTCAAGACCAGTTCATCAAGATACTTGAGAGTAAGGGCGCCTGGTGCCTCACGCCTACCACTAAACGTGACTCCATCGAAAAAGGCACAGTTGTCTTTAAGGCGCGCCGCAGCGGCACCGAGCGCATTACCGCCTACGCTCTCAGGCACAAAACAGGCTGCAACATCCTCGCCATCCTCTTTTGGCTCGCTTTAGCAGGCGGCATAGCAGCCCTCATTTGGTCTCTCTTTTCTGGATAACACAAAGAGCTGCTGGATCCTGTCCTGTCCTGTCGCGCTCGACGAAGCAAGCAACCCCTGTCGCGTTTTGCGAAGCCAAATACCCCTGTCGCGTTTTGCGAAGCCAAATACACCTGTCGCGTTTGCCACAGCCAAATACACCTGTCGCGTTTGCCACAGCCAAATACCCCTGTCGCCCTGACGCGTTCGCTCGAAGAGCGAATGTTGCAGGGCCTAGTTGCATTATTGGCAGACCTGTTGTGGAACAAAGGGAAAGACGTTCCGTGGGAACAGTTCTCACGGGTCATCCCCACGGATCTTTGAGAGCAACTGGCAGACGCCGCCTTGGGTGTCTGCCAGTTGATCGTTACAAGAGAGGGCTTGAAGCCGTGCTCTGTCTTGTCTAGCTGATTAGATGATCTTCTTCATCCAATCAAGTCAGCTGCGTTGCTATCAAGAAAAACTAGCGGTTACCGTATAGCTTCTAGCAACATCTCCCCCTGTTCCTATTAGCCCACTCCATGACCCGCCTGCATTAAGGGTGATGGTGTAGGTAAAGTTCCAACTATTAAAGTTTTGGTATGCAAGCCGTACGCCTGCTGTGCTAAACAGTGCTGGATCAGTTGCATTTGATGTGCCGGAAGTGCCTTGTAGGGTCACACGCATGGTCGCACTCGAAGTATTCGTCACCGTAATCGGAATACGTCCGCTTGCTCCTGTGCTAACGTTTGCGGTTGCTGTTGGGTTTCCCTGGCTTAAGGTTATGCCTTGCGTTAGTGTGGGAATAGTGATTGCCGCACTAACGCGTACTGGGCCCGCGAAGTAGTTTATGTTTGCTGCTGTGCGAGCATGGACGAAATATGTCCCAAAACTGAGTCCGCTAAAAGTCGTTGAGGCCTGCCAGCCGCTTGTTGGTGTTGTTGTGGCTGATGTGTTGATGGCGTATTCGATGCTTTGCCCGTTTGATCCACCAAAAATAGGGGCGTTTACCGTGATGCTGTTTTCAGTTGTGCTCCGCACCGTAGGCAAGCTGCTTAGAATTTCTCCGTCACCTCTGGCCACCGCACTGGCTGTGATGGTTCCGGTGGGAGCAATCGCAGCTGTTGCGCCGCTGACATTGGAAGCAGGAATGCTAGTTGCACGAGTGAGTGTTATCGTGTTTGTGCTGTACGTTGTTGGCGTTCCGGTAATAGGGATGGTCACAACCGTGCTGCTCGTCCTTTGAGCTGTTCCTGCTGTGAGTCCAGCAGGAAGTCCTGTCACAGTGAAATTGGCAGGATTAATTGTTGAAGCGTATGTTCCGCTAGCCAAAGTGTAAACAACACTTGCGCCGCTCAGTGCGTTTCCAACTTTTAGGTCTGTGAGACCTGTGGCACTAACCGCAATCGTTGACCAAGAAGAAGTAACCGTGTAGCTTCTTGCAACATCCCCGCCTGTTCCAATATATCCACCCCAGAAAGATCCTGCGCTAAGAGTGATGGTGTATGTAAAGTTAGAGCTATTGAAGTTTTGGTGTGCAATCTGCCTGTTCCCATGATCAAACAGGGCTGGATTTGTAGCACTTGATGTGCCGGTGGTTCCTTGCAAGGTAACGCTCATAGCTATATCAGAAGTATTTCTCATTTGAAGAGGAATACGACCGCCTATTCCTGCACCAACGTCTGCTATTGCAGTTAAGTTGCTTGGAGTTAATACTACGCCCACCGTAATTGCTTCGCTTACTTGCGCAATGCCCGCATTATAGTTTGTATTTGCCGCTGTACGGGCAAACACATAGTATGTACCTAAGATGGGGATGCTAAGTGTCGTGTAGCTACTCCAGTTGCTTGACGGTATTGTTGTGCTAGACGTGCCGATGGCGTACTGGACGCTTTGCCCAGTTGCACCTGCGTTAGTCACAGCATTTACCGTGATGCTGCTTATGGCTGTGGACTGCACTGTAGGTGCACCACTTACTGCTGCTCCGTCACCTCTCTCTATATCACTGGCTGTGATGGTTCCGGTGGGTGTAATTGCAGCTGTTGCGCCAATTACATTCACAGCAGGTATGCTGGATGCACGAGTGAGAGTCCTCACATTTGCATTATATGTAGTTGGTGTTCCCGAAATAGGTATGGTCACCGTTGTATTGTTCGTCCTCAATGCTGTTCCTGCCGTAAGCCCAGGAGGGAGGCTTCCCACAGTGAAACTGGAGGTGTCTATTGATGAATTGTATGTTCCGTTGGTCAAGGTGTATACGACACTTGCATTACTAGCTAGCGCCTGTCCAACTTTTAGGCTTGTGAGGCCTATAGCAGTAACTGCGATGGAGGGGGGTGGTGATATGGCAATTGCTGCACTCACGCGCACAGCGCCTGCGTTGTAGTTTGTGTTTGCTGCTGAGCGGGCATGG
>Ga0123356_10000356_pt1 | contig 52172 bp, 44 predicted proteins | sample TergutEmb28metaG_2_FD_92546 | JGI IMG/M metagenome (GOLD analysis project Ga0123356, IMG submission 92546) | Embiratermes neotenicus P3 segment gut microbial communities from Petit-Saut dam, French Guiana - Emb289 P3 | ecosystem: Host-associated > Arthropoda: Insects > Digestive system > Gut ...
AGAGATGACTGCGTCAAGGTTACAGATGCTTGAGTCTATAGTTAAGGCCTTGGTGTTTAAAGAGGAGAGCTCTGTTTTGTAGTCTGAGACAGAGCTTTTGAGGTCAGCTATGAGAGAGGGCATTTGGTTTATCTGGTTTGCGTAGAGGGCTATGGTTGCCATGAGCTACACCTTTTCTCTGGTAGAGCTTACTGCCAATTAGGACTCATTTTCTGGCCGGCGCCTCTTTCTTACACCGCGAACAACTACAATGGCAGCAGCTGATACCAGCAAGAAGGAAGAAAGCAGAATAACCCATAGCCAAAAGTAGCCGATATGTATATTCGCTCTTTCTTGAACGATGTAGGTATTTCCTGCCATGTCAGTGAGCTCTAATCCGACGTTATGCCAACCCTCACTGAGCACAAATGTCAAGGTGTTATCTTCGTTTGAATACTGAAATTGAATTTTCTCACCGTTATTAAATACCCTGCACTCCTGCTCGTTAAGCCGCTCGCTGATATCGGAGATGACAATCTCTCGCTCCGTGTTGCCAAAATACCAGTGCCAAGACACAAACTCCTTGGGTAGTTCGCAAGTTGGTGCAATATTATCAATATGCAGCCTTCCCAGGTCTATTCTGCCACCAGCGTTTTTAACCGTCAAAAGCAACTCGACATCAATGTCATTCTGAAAATTATCTTGAAAGTAAGAACCCTCTAGAACGTAGTTGTGGACTCCCACTCCATAAATGCTTCCGTCAATCTCTGCCTGCAGATTGGTGTTGATTTCTTCAGCATTGTTATCTCTTAAGACAATATCTATACCTGAATCTTTCTTTGCAAACACAAGTATCTTGATGTCATTGAAGTCATCCGGTTTCTTGCTTATCGCCTCACCATTTTCATACTGGAAGGAGTAGAGGCCAGTGCCCAGTGCCAGATTGCTGTCAAGGATATATGCTAAGACATCATGCTCAGCCATTTTCACGAAGGTGTTTGTGTTGAGGAGGCTTTCATTTCCTGCGCGATCCACAGCAACCAGTTCCAAGGTGTAAATGCCGTCTTCGTCAAAAGTAGGCAAGCCAAAAAAACCGCCGTTGATTTGACCGTTATTATCTCTGTCTGCATCATGAAAAACGTGAGTCGGCTCAATGATCACTGCTGTGGTAGAGCTCGTGTAATATGGTGTATAAGCTGTCAGGGTATACTTAAGATGATCAATGTTCACATCATAAAACTCAATAGTCGGTTTTGGGTCATCTTTTCTCGAGAAGGGGTAGATATCCAAAAACTCAGTATCATCATCACTTACATAGTTGTCGTTCCTTCTCTGAATAATTGGAGGAGTAGTATCAATCTCAAATATAACTGTGCTTCTCATGTCAGAACTGTTTCCAGCAAGATCTGACGGTGTCATCTCAATTTGATACACTCCATCTCTCGAGAATGTAAATGACAAGGTGTGGACATCTTCAGACGATTCCCACTCTCCTATGCTCAGCACCCCTGAAGTTCCATCAATAAAACCATCGCTTGTATGAGCTTCTCCAGCCTCCTTAGTATGGACTGTCAGATGCATCAACTCCGGATCGAAATTACGCTCAATCACCCTGATAGAAGCAGTTTTTTCTTGGTTAAAACTATCCTCTGTTTCCACTTTGCTGAAAGTATCAAAATTGTCCTCGATTACCGGCGCTGTTTTATCTACACAAAAATGCCCGTAGTTGTTTCCCGAATAACTGACAAGAGCGGGATGGTTACCCAGGTCGGTACCGTCAACGCTAAAAGTGAACTCTCCTTCATCAAAGTCGATCACAGCGACATGCTCAGTATTAGAAACCTTAACAAAGGAGTAGGCTGGTGCATTGCCAAATCTGTTTTCGATAGTGAGCTCAATCAATTCTGGATCAAAGTTTCGTTCAATAACCGTAATGGTCGCAAAACGATTGTTGCTGTAATAGAATTCATTTATGGCTGCATCATTACTAAATACGACGTTGATGATTGGAGCAGTCTTATCAATGGTAACTTGTTCGCTCTCAGCTGATTTATTGTTGCCAGAACAGTCCGTTGCGTCAAATACTAGAACAATCTCGTTGCCATCATCGGCAAGCACAAACGTTCTCTCCACTTTTACGACAAGATTAGCATCCATCTCCAGGACGACCCAACCACCCTCCAGTATGTCGCCTACATTGACATTGGAGTTACTGATTAACACAGTCTGTCTACCCAAGCCTCCATTTTCTGAATCTGAGCTTTGTAAGTACCCAATCTCCCTAATACCAGAGTCGTAATCAGATACAGTTGCCGTAAAGCTGACATCGGTTATATAGAGCCTGTTACCATCTGCATCTCTGTGTTCTGTGGCGCTGTTATTTGTAATATGTATCTCGGGGTTGGTGCTGTCAACCACAAAGGCCATTGTTATTTTTCGACCCGATATATTTCCTACATTATCGAGTGCCTCAACGACCAAGTTTCCCTTAAAACCATCTGGAACAGCAACTTCAGCCACACCATTCACAATATCTTGCTCTCCTGTGATTACTGTGGCATTCTCGCCATCTTGGTAGGATACAAACTGATACTTCAGCTTGTCCAACCCCGATGATGGCTCTTCGTCCTCAACTTGAAAAACAGCTGTAAACCCTGTTTGAGCAAAGTAGCCATATACCAAAGAGTTAACGAATCCAAGAGTCTCAGTAGCGCTGTTTGAGTCTGCTGCCGTAAACTGATACCCAATAATTGAGGGCGCTTCTTTATCTACAAAGACTGTTGCATTCTCAGAACTCTGGTTGCCAGCATTGTCAGTTACGGTTACTTCGAGCAAGTACGATCCATCTGCTGCTGCGATTGCCTGGCTCGTGCAAATGAGAAAGGCCTCTTTGTGCGTTTGCGCAGTAAAGAAGTCTGCATCAACAGGATTTCCGCCTATGTCCACTAAGATGCTAGCACCGTTTATCGTTATCTGAACAGAGCGGATGCCCGAATCAAGATCTTCAGCGTCAATGGCAAATAGGACATCTTCTGAGTACCAGTGTTTCGTGGCACTCTCTCTGTAAACAGGCTCAGAAAGTGAGACATTGATGAGTGGATCGATTGACTCAATCATCAAGTGGCCACTGCCGTAAGCATCACCCAGTGTTTTACTAACGCTGACATTGCCAGCATTGTCAGTTGCAATTGCTTCTAACGTGTCGATGGTAAAACAATCATTTAAGCCAAAGCTCTCTGGCAAGATGAACTCTGCTTTGTAGGTTCCGTCATCGAGAAGAATAAAAGAGTCAGGCACAGGATTGATAGGTAGTCCATCAGCAGACAGACCAATTGAGCCAACTCCAGACTGAGCCACACCCAAGCTGTCATCAGCAATAACCGTGACTCTTACTTTTTCATTAAAGAAATTGCCAAAGTCCCGATGGCTCAGCGCCAGGTCGAAAGAGTCACCGTTTTCCTTGGTGATATAGAGTCCAGCAATCTCTGGCGCTGTTTTATCAATCCTCAGCACAATGGTTTCTGCTTCGGAAACGTTTTGAGCCCTATCCAGGGCATAAAGGTAAAAGGTCTCTTCGTCTTGCTCGGTATCGATGGTAATTGAATAGGTGCCATCTGCATTAATGTGTGTAAAGTTAGTGCCCTCAGTGCTCTCGGCAATGACTTGATCATCGCTTAAGGGGGCATTGCTCCAAACTACTTTGCTTAGGCCAGACGAGGGATTATCGGTGCTGCTTGGATCCATCACTCTTCCTTCGATTATACAATCCTGATTTGTCCAGCCTGCTGGTTGAGGAGTATTAATTGTAAGAACGGGGGGGACCGTATCTATGAGAATAAGAATCTTGGGATTGAGATTCACTGTTTCAATGGTTGTTGGGACACCAGGGCCGCCGGGCGCAAGCACACGGATAGTTTCAATGAGGGTTGTTTCGTAGATTGGGATTGATGCTTGAGTAGACCCCTTCGATCTTAATGATATTCTGGTATACGACTCTGCAGGATGCAGCTGCACCGTTGTGTTGTTGTTAGTGTAGCTGTAGATATAAACACCTGATTGATCTGGATAGTCTCCAATAAAGTTATCCCTACTTATGTTAACGTAGTCCATGATTCCGCCTGAGGTTTCAGGCTCTACTTGCGAAAAAATAAACCTAATTAAGTGATCGTGTTCAACTGAAAGCTCACAGGAATATGAGCTGCCTCCTTCCTGTGGAGAAAATGCAACGTCCGATCCACCCAACGATATCTGAGTTAGGTCATAGCCTTCGTCCGGAGTGATGACAAGCGAAAGCAATTCACCGTGTTCCACATTGAGAGGTGGGCTGGCTGGAGAGCCATTAAAAAAGACAGAACCATTGTCAAAAGGCTCAAAGCTAATGCTATAAGTATTAATCGAAAACACTATTTCTACCAAATAATTATTGCTAACATCAGCGAACTGGTAGAAGTATTCTGTTTGCGTATTGCCAAAAGTGCCGCCAGCAAGAGGCACACCATCAATACTGATACTAACACTGCTGACATGATAACCAATATCTGCATAGGCAGTAAAAGTGTAGTCATCTCCCCCGTTAACGTAGGCTACACTGCCATCGCTTATTGGAGATGGATCACTACTACCCTCAACTGTTCCCCCAGAACTAATCTCATATACAATCTCGTATACCACGTTGAGGGGGAGCAGTGTAGGCTCAATGGCAACATCCGATGAACTATTTATTGAGCCCAGAGAAATAGGGCAGTACGCGGTATCAGTTGGCACAACAGTAAAGTTGTAAGGCTTGTCCTTGTAGACCGCCACAGAAAAGGAGCCGTTGTCTGCCAGAGCAACTGATCCATCATCGTATCCCGTAAAAGAGACAGTTCCTCCGCCGGTGTAAGGGTTGCCATTATCATCCAAGACTTGACCTGAGGCCATTATTGTTGGCAGCGGATCAAAATCAGTTGCAGCATATGTAATGCTTGCATCATTAAACGTTTGCTCTGTTATTTGATAATCTTCGTATCCAATCATACCTACCAGTTTGATATCGTAGGTTTTGTCTAGATCGATAAAGTCGCTCAGCGTTGCTACATGCGGAGCTTCCGATGCCACCTCTGAAGGCTCTTTTTTCAGAGCTACGGTTTGAGTTGTTGCAGGATCCATACTGTCAGTGAGGGTGATGACAATATCACCATCGATTGAACTGTCAACCGCAACAGTAAAGGTGGATTGAGTGAGCGCAAACGTACTTGATATCGATGACGTCAAAATCATTGCGCTTGCTAAAAATAGAGAAAACACTACAGCTACAAACCACTTGTCTTTTTTCTGAACAATACTATTGCACTCTGCACTCACGTTAACCTCCATTGTATTTGACTACATCACTGATTCTTTTTTCCTGCTCTTGGATTAGTATGTTAGAGAATGTTCGATAGAACAGCCCGCCCGACTTGGCTCTTTTGTACTTGTGAAAAAAGAGCAAAAAACCAACAAAAAGGCATAAGAATGCCAAGACTATTGAACTATATAAGGGCACCAGCACAAATGGTGAGTAATACTTTAAGTTAAGGGCATTTTCTACTTGTGCATATAATCCAGTAAAATACAGAACCGAGAACAAAACCGCAAAAGCAACAAGCGTAACAAGCAGAACCTTTATGTACGTGCTAATCACATACCGAGCCAGCGTGTAAGGCACTGCATATTTTTCTGACACTTTTCTCAGCTTCAGAGCTCCTATACTGCTATGGTTCTAAAGAATTCCTGTACTTCTTGCTTGCTTAGACCAAGACCCTTTGAAACAATGGAAATATTTTCATCGTTATCCAACACATTTTTAAGCTTGACCAGAGCGTTAAGAAATTCAACATTGTCCTGGTATTGTACCAAAACTTCATAGGCGGCAATAATCTCAGTTTTTCCTACCTCAACGTTATAAATTGCTCTTGCCAGATCATAACCGATGCTTTCCTTAGATGGATCAAGCTTTATGATCTCTGTCGAAATCTCCCTGAATTTTCTTGTATTGGCATTGATCACTATCTCGTCAATGCGCTGGGGCAGCATCTGTTGGTTTCCGATTTGCACCAAAAGGCTTACAAGCATTATGGCCTCATATTCAGAAATGTCACCATCCTCGTAAGTAAAACCGGCAATCATTGCGTAAGTCTCGTCCAATTTGTTAGCGGGCGCTGTGGTGATTAAATCGTGCGCTATCTCCTCTAATTTATAGAATCGTGTTTCGTTGTAGTCGGAGGTTAAGCTGTTCCAGCTTCCTCCGGCTATAGAAAAGGCTGAGGAGAGATATATGTAATAAATAATAAGGAACACCGAAAACAGCGAGAGCATGGCTCCACTGAGTTTAAAAGCATTTTTTACTTTTACATTCTCCTCTCTTACGATGGTCGGAACAGAATCCTTTGCTATCTCCAAGTCTTTTTTTAAATCCTTGTAGGAATGGTAGTAATCTTTGTTGTTAAAATCTGTAAAACCATCGACTCTTTTCCTCGTGCACTTCTTGACTATATTCTCAAGCTTTCTGTGATAGAACAGGGAGGTGCATGATAAATCCCTATTACAATAGGCGTTGTCGTTTAAGAAATTTTCTTTGTAGAAGCTATAGAAGTCGTCGGTAAACAATTTACTCTTAGTTGCCAACTCAAAGATATTTAAGCACTCCCAAAAGGTTGCACCAAGAGAGAAAAAATCGCTCTCTATTGACATCCTTCCCTGCACAAAGGTTGCAGAAAAGGGAAAAGCCGAATTGTGGGCACTTTTTGAATAACACTCAGGGGCGGCGTAGCCAAGCGTTCCATGCTGGTACAAACTATCCAAAGTCTCATCCTTATTGTAGTCTGCTGCTTCCAAGTTGCTTTGGATAAACCGGTTGGCCTGCGTGATACTTTTTGATTTACCAAAGTCTATCAACACTAATTCTTTGCCATGTCTGGTTACCATAATGTTTTCTGGCTTAATGTCCAAATGCAGGATTTGTTTTTGCTCTGTCACAAACTCCATGATCTCGCAGAGGTTAATCATGAAAAGTAGTATTAGGCCTTGATACTTCAATACATTGTCGTAGTTATAACTGAGGGCAATCGCAGTCTTTTCTTCCTCGTTAAAATCATGGTAGTTGTTGACCTTGCTGAGACCGTTTGCCAAAGTCTCTATCCTGCGAAGCTTCCAGTATTCCTCTCTGCAAAACTCCTCTAAAGACCAGCCGTCAATAAATTCTTCAATAACACAGAAGTATGAGGCTCCGTTAATCTCGCCACCAATCACCTTGTCGCAAGGCAGTTTGAAGCTGCCTAAATCGTCCACTACGTCATCTACTCTTACAATAGACCTGCATTCTCGCAGCTCCTCAAAAATCTTCCATTCCTCTGTTTTAAAAACCATAAGCCTGTCGATGGTCTTTCCATTGAGCACAATGACCTTTGGCTTGAATTTGAGCACACAGGAAAACTGCATACCACCTTCGCGCTTGACTTTTAACCCTTTATACACGACACTTTCGGAGCCAATAGCAATAAAACCATCTTTGTTGATGCCATAAGATGTATCAATGACATATTTATAGGTATTGCCGATAATCTCACTAATCATTAGCTTGTATCAATACTTCCTCTATCGAGTTGTAGTTATGCTGTTTTCTAGCCATACACAGTGGCAAGTGTAGCATAAAACAATGAAACCTAAAGAGCATCGACCTTGGCAACCAGCTTGTTTGTATCCACCGCACATCATCAGTGTGACAGTCTGCAGGCTTGTTACTTACTCATTGCCCACATCGAACTGGGAGTTGTAGAGCATGGCGTAGAAGCCTTGTGCTTGCAGGAGTGTATCGTGCGAGCCTTGCTCTACGATGTCGCCTTCGTTGATGACTAATATGAGGTCTGCATTTTTGATGGTGGAGAGGCGGTGCGCAATGATGAAGCTGGTGCGCCCTGCCATGAGATTGTCCATGGCTTTTTGGATGAGCAGCTCGGTGCGTGTATCAACCGAGGAGGTGGCCTCGTCTAAGATGAGGATACGTGGATTATGTAAGACTGCGCGCGCAATGGTTAAGAGCTGCTTTTGACCCTGCGAGATGTTTGAGGCTTCTTCATTGATGACCATGTCATAGCCACCTGGCAGCGTTTGAATGAAGTAGTCTGCCTGGGCAACCTTTGCAGCCGCTCGCACTTCTTCATCGCTTGCATCCAGCCTGCCATAGCGAATGTTTTCGGCAATGGTATCGGAGTAAAGCCAGGTATCTTGCAACACCATGCCAAAGAGCTCGTGTAAGCTACTGCGCTTATAGGAGCGGATGTCAACACCGTCAATCGAAATAGAGCCACTGTCTACGTCATAAAAGCGCTCCAGCAACTTGACGAGGGTGGTCTTGCCTGCACCGGTGGGGCCTACGATGGCAATCTTGGCTCCGGGCTTTATCTTGGCAGAAAAGTCCTTGATGATGACCTTGTCTGCCGTGTAACCAAAGCGCACGCGGTTAAACTCCACGGCACCCTTGATGTCGGCAGCATGCACCTCTAAGGCATTGGCTGCATCAGCGGGCACCTCTTCTGCCTCCAATAGCGAAAACACACGCTCGGCAGCGGCAACGGTTTGTTGCAGTATGTTAGATATCTGCGCTGCTTGCACTATGGGCTGCTGGAAGGTGCGCATATATTGGATAAAGGCCTGGATGTCTCCCACTTGCATAGAGCCGCTGATGGCCAGCCGCGCACCAATGATGCAGACGATAACGTAGCCGATATTGCCCACCACATTCATCATAGGCATCATGAGCCCGCTGAGGAAGTTGGCCTTCCACGCCGAATTATATAAGGTGCTGTTGTTTTCTTCAAACTCCTTTTGAGCGCGCTCTTGCCCATTAAAGGCCTGCACCACGCTGTAGGCACCGTAGTTTTCCTCAACCGAGCCATTGACCTTGCCAAGGAACTTTTGTTGCGCACCAAAGTGCTTTTGCGATTTGCTCACGATAAAGCCAATGAGACCAAAACTCAGTGGCAAGGTGAGCACGGCGGCTAGCGTCATTTGCCATGAGATGGAAAGCATCATGACGATTACACCAATCAGCGTGGCCACCGAGGTGATGATTTGAGTAACCGACTGGCTGAGGCTTTGATTGATGGCATCTACGTCGTTGGTGATGTGGCTCATAACGTCGCCAGTGGGCACTTTGTCGTAATAAGAAAAGGGGAGGCGCATGATTTTGGCGTCAATGTCTCGGCGCATGCGGTAAGAGATTTTGTTGGCAACGCCGGCCATGACATAACCTTGAATAAACTGGAAAAGGGCAGCTATGCCATAAAGTGCTAATACAGATAGCAAGATAGAGGCAATGATGCCAAAGTCTGGTCCTGTGCCCGTGCCAGCAATTTGACCCATAATGCCATTAAAGAGTTCGGTGGTGGCATTGCCGAGCAGCTTGGGGCCAATGATGTTGAACACCGTAGAGGCCAAGGCGCACACGCTTACAAAGATGAGGGCAGCCTTAAAGGCTCCCAGGTACCTTAAGAGCTTTTTGATAGTACCCTTGAAGTCCTTGGGCTTGTCGCCGCCCAGCATGGCACCCATGGGGCCACCAGGGCGTCCGCCGCCAGCACCACCCAAGCCAACGCCGCGTCTGCGAGGCGCAAACTGAGGGCGTGGCGTCGTATCTGTGTGCTTGGCGCTCATTGGGTGTCACCCCCGCTTTTTAAGGCTGCCTCAATCTCTTCCGGCGAAAGCTGGGTTTCTGCAACCTCTCGGTAGGTGGGGCAGCTTTTGAGGAGCTGACTATGGGTACCTTGAGCAATGACGCGGCCTTCGTCAAGAACGTAGATGCTCTCGGCATGCATAATGGTGCTCACCCTTTGGGCAACAACGATAAAGGTGGCGTCTTTTGTGTAAGCAAAAAGAGCCTTGCGAAGCGCCGCATCGGTAGCAAAGTCCAAAGCCGAGAAGCTGTCGTCAAAAAGGAATACCTCAGGCTTGATTGCCAGAGCACGTGCTATAGCCAGGCGCTGGCGCTGTCCGCCCGAGACATTGCTGCCTCCCTGGGCTATCTCAAAATCAAAGCCCGGAGGTAAGGGTGACAGGGAAGGTGACAAGGGGACGGGGCGTTTGTCACCTTTCTGAAAAGGTGACAAACGCCCCGTCCCCTTGTCACCTTGACACTCCAGCTCTTTGATGAACTCCAGAGCCTGGGCAACTTGGGCAGCCTCAACGAGCTCTTCTGGCGCAAGGCAGGGGTTTCCGTAGGCAATGTTGTCTGCCACAGTTCCACTCATCAGCAGGCTCTTTTGGGGCACGTAGCCAATCTTGCTGCGCAGTTCGCTTATAGAGAGCCTGCGTACGTCGATGTCATTAAAGTAGACCGTGCCTTCGTCTACGTCGTAAAAACGCATGATGAGGCTGAGCAGCGTGGATTTGCCCGATCCAGTAGAGCCAATAATGGCGGTGGTTTGTCCAGGCTCAGCCACAAAGTTGATGTCTTGTAAGGCAGGAGCATCGCTGCCCTCAAAACTAAAGCTCACGTTGGAAAACTCGATTCTTGGCGACAAGGGAGCGGCAGGTGACAGTTCAGGCGACAAGGGGACGGCAGGTGACAGGGAAGGTGACAAGGGTGACAAGGGTGACAAGGGGACGGCAGGTGACAGGGAAGGTGACAAGGGGACGGGGCGTTTGTCACCTTTCTGAAAAGGTGACAAACGCCCCGTCCCCTTGTCACCTTCCCTGTCACCTGCCGTCCCCTTGTCACCCTTGTCACCAAGAGATACAGGCTCGCTTGGATTGGTAATAAGCGGTTTGGTTTCCAAAACGTCTGCTATGCGCCCTGCGCTTACCGCAGCGCGTGGCACAAAGATAAAGGCCATGGCAATGAACATGAAGCTCATGACCACCATCATGGCGTATTGCATGTATGCCATCATGTCGCCCACCTGCATGTTTGAGGCAGCAACCTGCTCGGCACCTATCCATATAATAAGAACGGTGAGCATATTCATGAAGACCATCAAAACGGGCATCATGAAGACCATGGCTCGCTGAATAAAGAGGTTGGTTTTGGTTACGTCGAGGTTTGCCTTGTCAAAGCGCTCCATCTCGAAGGGCGCACGCGAAAAGGCACGAATAACCATCTGTCCATTGAGGGATTCGCGTGCCACCAGGTTAAGACGGTCGATGAGCTTTTGGATGATCTTGAACTTGGGCATGACGATAATCAAAAGGATAGCCACCATACCCAGCATGAAGAGTACGGCTATGCCCATAATCCAGCTCATACTCACACTCTTTTGCAGTGCCATGATGATGGCCCCAACGCCCATGATAGGTGCGTAGAAGATCATGCGTATGCCCATGGATACCAGTGTTTGTATTTGGGTGACGTCATTCGTCGAGCGCGTTATGAGGCTGGCGGTAGAGAATCGATCAAACTCCGTGTGCGAAAACGACATGACCTTGCTAAAGATGGCACTGCGCAAATCGCGTGCAAGGCCGGCACCCGCTCGGCTGGAAAGAAGGCCCACCAATACGGTGGCCACGCCGCCAATAACCGTGATGAGCAACATGATGAGACCAACACGCACGATGTAGCCCATCTCATAAGCCTCCATGTTGACCCCCAGCTCTACGTAGAAGTTGCGTACGAGCATGGTGGCGCTCTCGCTTCGCATGAGTTCATCCACCTGGCCGGCTTGGGCCTGATAAAGCGCCATGATGTTGGGGGGAATCAGCTCTACGAGAGGCACAATCTCATAGATAGCGGCAAAGTCAACGCTTTGCATATCTACAGAAGCAGGGCCCGCCCAGCCAACTTCTTTCAAGGCTTCTGGCGCAAGCTCTATGCCCAGGTTTTCGACTCCGTTTTGAGAGAGCTCTTGCAGTACTCCTATCATGGTCCAAACAGAGAGGCCAAAGGCTTCATCAAGGTGGGTAAAGGACGCACCGTCCTTAAACACATAAAAGCCGCCAGGGGAGGCATGGGGGTAGAGGGAGCTCCAGGGCAGACCATCGGGCGCAAGGTCGCCTGGCAAAACGCGCTGGTAGCGCTCTTTGAGCAAGCCCCGTTGGTTTTCGTTCATGAACGCCGAAACGAGCTCGTATCCCTCGGCAGAAAGAGCAACCGGATGGCGATCTTCCACGCCTCCTTGCTGAATGCCTACGTTGACGATGTTGCTCATCAGATTGGGGAGATTGAGATCGCAGAGCGCCTGTACAAAGAGCAGCAGGAGAGCCAAAGCTACCGAGCCCAGGAAGGGTTTCATGAAACGGGCGAGTCTGAACATACAGCCGGCTTTCCTCATAAGCAGATAAAGGTCCTGCAACATTGTGCTACGCAGAACGCGCAGGACGACAAGGGCTTTGCTTTGCCAAACGCACAGGCGACAAGGGTTAACAGACAATTTATTGTACCAGACAGAAAATTAAATATGCCAGTTGTATGGCAGCTGGCTCAAGTGGGGGAGTGGCTATGTTACCATTTGAGCTAAGGAAGCAATGAGCAATCATTACTTCTCCAGAATAGTTATCACAAAGACCTGAGCTTGGATACATACCAAGACTCCTTGAATGTTTGAGAGGTTACCATGCTTCTAGTGGCGCGCTATGTTATTCCTGTAAGTGCTTCTCCCATAGAGAACGGTGCTGTGCTTGTTCAGGACGGCACAATTGTTGAAGTTGGTCTGGCCAACAGGCTAAAGATGCAGTATCCAGATGAGCCAGTCAAGGATTTTGGCTTGGCAGCCATCATGCCTGGCTTTGTAGATGCCCATACTCATTTGGAGTATTCGGCCTTGCGTGGGCTTATCAATGACGCCCCCTTTGCTGCCTGGAAGCTCCATATTGCCGACAAATCAAAGCTGTTTTCCGATGAAGATTGGGACGACTCTGCTCTGTTGGGCGGAATGGAGGCGGTGCGCTCTGGCATCACTACCGTTGCAGATATCACCGCAACGGGTGCTTCCTTCAGGGCGGCTCAGGCAATAGGGCTCAGGGGAGTCTTTTATCGCGAGGTGGGCACTATGGATCGCCTCGAGATTGATACCGTGCTGGAAGAAGCCTTTGCAGACATCGAAAAGTGGCGCAGCCAGGCCACCTCTCTTCAAACCATAGGCATTGCTCCTGCGGCGTTGTTTGCCTGCCATCCACAAATCTTTGAAGGAGTGGCACGCTATGCCATGGACGGCACACCGGTTGCCATGCACCTGGCTGGCAGTAGAGAAGAGTACGAGTTTATTCGCTATGGCTCCTCACCCTTCTCGGTACACTCGGTGGAGCAAGAACGTGGCTATGGCATTGACGTGCCGCCGTGGTTGGCAACAGGCGCAAGCCCGGTGCGCTACATACTTAACTGGGGTGTTTTTGATGTGCCTAATCTGCTTGCCATCCACTGTGTTCAGGTAGATGACGAAGACATTGATAAGCTGGCGGAGTTCAAGGTCAATATTGCGATATGCCCGCGTTGTAATGCGCAGCTGGGAATGGGCGTAGCTCCCCTTATCAAGTTTCGTAATGCCGGCATTACGGTGGGGCTTGGAACCGACTCCCCGGCAGTGACCGACTCCATAGACCCCTTTGCAGAGATGCGTACGGGGCTCTTGCTGCAAAGGGCTACCTCAAACCGCGCTTCATTTATCAAGGCAACAGAGATGCTTGAGATTGCCACTCTTGGAAGCGCCAAGGCGCTGGGCTTGGAAGACCAGGTTGGCTCGCTTGAAGCTGGAAAGAAGGCAGACATCATTGCCGTTGATCTCTCGCGCTCGAGTCAGGCACCAACCCATGATCCTGGCCAGGCAGTACTCTTTACTGCGCATCCCGGCTCAATCATGATGACCATGGTAGACGGAGAAATCCTCTACGATGGAGTGCACAGACACAAGGTAGACGTAGATCGTATCATGGACAGATCTGAGGAAATGCGCCTGAAACTTCGCATGTAGGCTTTGTGTGTTAATGAGCAAGCACTTGCGAGAGCAAGCAACGTAGGAACAGATGGTCAAAAAACATCCACATAAGCTGTCGAGACGAGGCTTTGTTGTTGGTGCCGCAGCGGTAGCGGCTTCGACGGCAGCTGCCTCAGTTGCCTTGGGCGGATGCCAATCGGTAAGCGCTCAGCAAGCGGTTTACGACAGCGTGAGGTCTCAGTTTCCTAAAGCAAAGCTTGAGTATCTCGATGTTGACCCCGCGCAGGTGCTGCCTCATACCGAGATGACGATGGTAGACAGCGTTGAATATCTGCGCGAAACCCAAAACTTTGAGCTTCCTTTGGGCAGCCTGGTGTATCAAAGTTCAGACACTCAAGCACTGGTGGTTGCGCCGGGCGCTTCTTCTAAAGCCCTGATTCGTCTGGGTCTCGTTCAGCTTGACAGCGGCAACTTTTCTCCTTTTCTTGACGAAGCTTTGGGATCAGGGGAGGACTATGTCATTTATGATGCCCGCGCCTCTTCTGATGCCGTAGTGTGGGTGGAGTGCAATATGGTGCACGGACTCTGGAGGGTCTATGCCGCTCACATCATCAGTGGCGCAGTAGGAGAGGGAATTTTGCAAGAGCCTCACCTGCTTGATGAGGGAGTAGAAAGTCATGTACCTCCGCAGGTAGCGTTAAGCGGCACAAAAGTCTACTGGACGGTGATGCCCGACGCTGCAGGTCCAGCAGCAACCGAAGACTCCTACCTCAAGGCGGTTGAACTCAACGCAGTTGCTACTCAAGCAAGTGTGGAGCCAAAGATTGTGTACACCTCGCATGGGCGCATGATAGCAACCCCGCTGGTTTCTGGAGACCTCATCACCTTTGTTCCTCGGGTAGACACCGATGCCGTGTACTATCAGCTCACTACGATGGATATAGCAACCGATACCGTACAAAACATTGCCATCTTGCCACCCTCTCTGAGGGTTTCGGACGCTGTGTGGCTGGGAGACGGCTTTGCCTTTGGCATAGAAGGAAACTACGACTACGCCAAGGGCCTCTCTTTATTTGGCACCTATCTCCAGCTGGGAGACGGCCAATTTCTCTACACTAATAAAGCACCTACTTCTGCGGCCATGCGCATGGAGTCGCTCACCTTTGTTAAGTCAACCAAGAACGTTTTGGGCCTCGATCCTGCTAACGACAGTGTTGCCATCGTGCGTTTCATGCAAGACTGTGTTGCTTACGGCGACATCATGGCGGGTGTTGGTGAGCAAAACCGCCTGGTAATATACACCACGGTCACCTCACGCATGGGGCTCGAAAAGGGCAGATGCCGAGTACGCGTGTTTGATGCCATCTAAGTGAGTTGACAAGGGGACGGGGTGACAAGGGGACGGGGTGTTGACAAGGGGACGGGGTGTTGACAAGGGGACGGGGCGTTTGTCACCTTTATAAGGTGACAAACGCCCCGTCCCCTTGTCAACACCCCGTCCCCTTGTCACCCTGTCAACTTGCTCAGCCCCGTCCCTCTCTGTCTCACTCTCAGCCTATTTGCGTCAGGTCTACGAATTATGCTGAGAGAGTGTTACAATAACCAACCAGTGGTTTATGCGATAACTATCGCTTCCAAGAGGACAATCGGGTATCAAGGGCAAGGAGAAGGCTATGGACGAGGAGAGCAAGAAGATTCTTCTGGTTGAAGATGAAAAATCCATTCGCGATGCGGTTCAAGCTTATCTAGAGCACGAAAAATACGAGGTCACTCCAGCTGAAGATGGGGTCATAGCTCTAGAGCGTTTTGGTAAGAACGATTTTGACCTGGTTATATTGGATTTGATGCTGCCACGTTTGTCGGGCGAGCAGGTCCGCAACAAGATTCGTGAAACATCGATGGTTCCCATCATTGTGCTTACCGCCAAGGGCTCTATTGAAGACCGCGTTATGAACCTTGAGCTGGGGGCAGATGACTACCTGGTAAAGCCCTTTTCGCCCCGTGAGCTGGTTGCTCGTGTGAGGGTGCTGCTGCGCAGAACACAAAACGATGAGGAGAACCAGCGAATCGATCTGGGTGACATTGTCATAGACATGATTGGTCACAAGGTCTTTGAAAAAGGTGCACAGATTGACATGACTGCGAGCGAGTATAAATTGCTTGTTACATTAGCAAAATCACCAGGGCGTGTCTTTACTCGTAGCGAGCTTGTGCGCAAAGTGCTGGGCTATGACTTTGAAGGTTATGAGCGCAGTATAGATAGTCATATCAAAAACCTACGAGCAAAGCTTGGCGAGGATCCCAAAAACCCCAAGTGGCTCTTTACTGTGCACGGCATTGGCTATCGCTTTGAGTTTACTCAAGGGTAGCGCCACCTCCTATGTTTAGCCAGTCTACGCTCAGCAAAGAAGACATAGCTCTCACTGCAGAAAAAGCTGCGCTGAGCGAGCTGGAGGTGTTTGATGAAGTTGCACCTCTCCAAGAAGTGGAGAGTTACGGTATACACCGTTTTTCTACGGCCACTCGCCTTGTGGTGACCTTTGCTATCGTAGCCTTGGCCACCGCTGCCATTGTTATTGCAACTCAAATCTTTATTGCGCTCTCGCAAGACAACCTCCTGGCTCCGGGATGGTTCATAGGCATGATTGCTGCTGCCGTTTTGGCGGTAATACCTGCAACGCTTCTTGGCTTCTTTTCTGCACGAGGTATAACCGAGCCCATTGCAAAGATCAAGGATGCTGTAGACGAGATCAAGGGCGGCAACTATTCTGCGCGCACCGGCTTTACCGGTTACGATGAAATTGGCCGCCTGGGATCAACACTTGATGAGATGGCTGACACTATCAGGCGCAATACCGAATACGAGCGACAGATAACCGTGGCCGTGGCGCATGAGCTACGCACACCGCTTATGGCCATGCAGGCCAACCTTGAGGCCATGATAGACGGAGTGATTGCCACCGATAACGAGCGTTTGGTTACGGTTAACTCGGAGGTGCTGCGTCTGGGCCGGCTGGTGGAAGCGCAGCTGAAGCTTTCTCGTCTGGAGGCCCGTAAGGTAGATATCAATGTGCGCAAACTGGACTTGGGTGTACTACTGGCTCGTTTGATATCTAACTACAAGCTCTTGGTTGAAAGCTCGGGATTGGTGTTGGATTTTGCAGCCGAGAAAGAAGTATTTACCTACGCCGACCCAGACCTTATGCGGCAGGTGGCGGCAAATCTGATATCCAACGCCATAAGGTACACTCCCGAGGGAGGGCACATCAAGGTCTACGTCAGGCGCGTTGGTCAAAATGCCGAGCTCGAGGTGGTTGACACGGGCATAGGCATCGCAGAAAAAGAGTTAAATGAAATCTTTAAGAAGTTCCATCGTGCCACGAGCAATCAAGGCGGCGACTACGGCGGCCTTGGCATAGGACTTGCCATTGCTCGTGAGATAATAGACATCCATAAAGGAAAGATCATCGTAAAGAGCGAGCTTGGTCTTGGAAGTAGCTTTACCATTACTTTGCCACTCGCTAAGTAAACCTATACACAGGCACAAATATATTGGAGGAAGCATGACATTAGCGCAAGATTTAACACCTACCGCACGGGGCAAAGTCCGTGATTTATACGACTTGGGAAACCAGCTGCTCTTTGTGGCAACCGATCGTATTTCAGCCTTTGACTATGTGCTGGAAAGCGAAATTCCCTATAAAGGAGAGGTGCTCACCAAGCTCTCGCTCTTTTGGTTTGAGCAGCTGGCAGACCTCACGGCCAATCATCTTATTTCTACCGATGTTGCCAGTTTGCCGGAGCCCTTTAACAACTATGCCGAGGAGTTGGCAGGACGTTTCATGCTGGTTAAAAAAGCGCAGATGTTTCCTGTTGAATGCATAGTGCGTGGTTATCTCGCCGGTAGCGGGCTTAAGGAATATGTAGCAGAGGGAACCGTCTGTGGCATTACTTTACCCGCAGGTTTGGTTAACGCAAGCCGCCTTGAAGAGCCTATCTACACCCCCTCTACCAAGGCAGAAATGGGCGAGCATGACGAGAACGTTTCATATGAATACACTCAAACACTCTTGGGCTCCTCGGATGCGGCAGCCCTCAAGGAGCTCTCGCTTGCAATCTATTCCAGGGCTCGCAGTATTGCCAGCCAAAAAGGCATCATCATTGCTGATACCAAGTTTGAGTTTGGTCAAATTGAACTAGACGGCCAGCGGCAAATCATCTTGGCCGATGAGGTGCTCACCCCCGACTCTTCGCGCTTTTGGCCTATGGATCAATACGAGGCGGGCAAAGATCAGCCCTCTTTTGACAAACAGTTTGTGCGCGACTGGCTGGTGGCAAACTGGGATAAAAGTGCCTCTACAACGCCGCCGCCGCTTCCTGTGGATATCATCACGCAGACCTCTCAAAAGTATATTCAAGCCTATGAGATGCTGACCAATGAGAAGTTTGTTCCAGCAGCTGATTTGCTATGATGGTTTCTTGAGCAATATCTCTTTGAGCTTTAAAGGAGCAACAGTCAATGGCACAGCGTAATCCAATGAATGACCGATATACGGGAGAGGGGCCGCAGGGTAAAACCCGCAAGTCGGCCGCCAAGCTAAAACCAAAAACCGACGCAGCTTCGTCGGTGCATATAGCAAAGAAGCCAACCAACAAGCAAGAACGCAAGGCTGCTCGCAAAAAGCGCGATGCACAGCTTGCTGCCAAGGAGCGCGAGCGCAAGCGCAAGGCCGAAGAGCGCGAACGCAAAGCGCGCGAGGCTTTGGGAGAGACTATAGAAGAGCCAAAGCCTGCTACCGTGGGGAGCAAGATAAAGAATTTCTTTTTGCCACCTCGTGAGGACAAAGGAGGCAAAGCTCTCAAGGATGACGCTGCCAAGGATGCCAGTGTGGTTGAGGAGAAGGGCGAGGCTGCTGCGCAAGCAGGAGCTGCCAAGAGCACAACTGCCAAGGGTGCAGGCTCTAAGGGCGCCAGTGCACCACCCGTTGCCAAGATACCTACCTGGCGCAGAGGCCCCGATACTCCCGAGTACCGTAAGCTCAAGTACATTTACTATGGTTTGCTGGGTGGCGGTATACTGTTTGTGACCATATCGCTCATCATCAACTTTTGGCTTCCCGATGCCATAGAGGGCTATAGCACCCTCATTCCTCTGGCGGTTGCCTATCCGGCGGTCATTGCCGCCTTGGTCTTGGATAATACCAAGATACGGAAGATGCAAAGGGCGCATATGGCGGGCGACCAAGGAAGGCAAAGCCCCAAACAACAAAAGCACGCACAACAACAGGCAGAGGCGGCTGCTCTTTTGGAGGAGTCAAAAAAGGCTCAGCGAGAACTCAAGCGCACAAACTCAAAGAACCCCTTTGTAAAAAGTAAGACAAAGTCAAAGTAAAGTAATGACGCATAGGATCCACCGAAAGGACGGTAGCTCGGCAATGGACCAAGAACCCAAACTTGAGCACGATGCACAGCTTAAACCACCAACCAATACCATCGAGACGCTTGATGCTACGCTAGCCTTGGAGTTGGCCGTGGCTTTGGGCCTTACTCCCAGCGAGTACGAAAAGCTGGTAGCCATACAGGGCAGGTTACCTTCGCTCACCGAGCTTTATATGTATTCGCTCATGTGGAGCGAGCATTGCTCGTACAAGCATTCCAAAAAGCAGCTGCGTAAGTTTTCCAGCGAGGGCAAGCACGTTTTGCAGGGCCCGGGCGAGAACGCCGGTGTCATTAGCGTGGGCGGCGGCTGGGCTGTTTCCTTTAAGATGGAAAGCCACAATCATCCCAGCGCAATAGACCCCTTTGAAGGGGCAGCTACCGGCGTGGGAGGAGCTGTGCGCGACATCTTTTCCATGGGAGCCCGCCCCATTGCCTGTTTAAGCAGCCTGCGTTTTGGCAGCCTTGAGGAGCCGCGTCAGCGCTGGCTTTTGGAGGGCGCTACGAGGGGCATTGCCAGTTACTGCAAGGGTCTGGAGGTTCCAGCCGTAGGCGGCGAGGTCTACTTTGAGGATGCCTATGCAGGCAACTGTCTGGTTAATGCCATGGCCGTAGGACTCATGCGCGAGAGCGACCTCATCTGTGCTCGAGGCTCTGGGCCAGGCAACTACGTAGTGCTCATGGGAGCTGCCACCGGGCGCGACGGCATTGGTGGCGCCAGCGTGCTTGCCTCGCAAGGTTTTTCTGAGGCAAGCGATGAGAGTCTTGCAGTTACCCAGGTGGTAGGCAATCCTCACCTCGAAAAACTGCTGATTGAGGTCTGCCTTGAATTACTCAAAGCAGGCAAGTTTGTAGCGCTGGGCGATTTGGGAGCCGCTGGATTTACCAGTGCGGCTTCTGAGATGGCATGCCGTGGCGGCGTGGGTATTGACATTGATGTACGTAAGGTTCCTCAGCGCGAAGAAGGCATGGTAGCCTTTGAGGTCATGGTTTCAGAAAGCCAGGAGCGTATGCTGGCCGTGGTAACGCCCGAGGATTGGCCTGCTGTGTTTGAAGTGTGCAAGCGCTGGGGTGTAGAGGGCACCATCGTAGGCACGATTACCAACACAGGAAATCTGGTGGTGCGCGATAGCGGCCTGCCCGAGGGGCAACAGATAGTTGCCGATGTTTCGGCAGAGATGCTGGCAGAATCTGCACCCGTTTACGATCCGGTGAGCGAGCGCCCGACATATTTGGATGAGGTGCAGAGCTTTGACACTGCCGCATTCTTAGACGAAAGCATTCCAGCCCACAAGGATTTGGCCAGCGATTTGTTGACACTCTTGGCAAGCCCCAATATATGTTCACGCCAGTGGCTGTGGAGTCAGTGCAGCTCCGAGGCGCAAGACGCTACGGTAATAGGCCCTGGCGGGGATGCTGCTGTGCTGCGCATTGGCGTTGATACCGGCGAGAGTGCTTCTGGGCAAGATGATTCGGGCAGCCGAGGCATTGCCCTTGCTGCCGACTGTAATGGTCGCTACTGCTATCTTGATCCCTACGTGGGCGCGCAGCTTGCCGTGGCCGAGTGCGCACGTAATATCTCATGCGTAGGAGCAGAGCCTGCTGCCGTTACCGACTGCCTCAACTTTGGCAGCCCAGAAAAGCCAGAAGTCTTCTACACCTTTGACCAAGCCGTCAGCGGCTTGGCCGATGCCTGCAAGTTTTTTGGCATTCCTGTTGTCAGCGGCAACGTAAGCTTTTATAACGAGAGCCAAGGTGCTGCCATCTATCCCACACCTGCTGTAGGTGTAGTGGGCATCCTTGAAGACACTGGCTTGGCAATAGACCACAGCTTTAAGCAGGCTGGAGATGTCATCGTTTTGGTTGGCCAAACCGCCAATGAACTTGGCGGCAGCGAGTACCTCAAAGTCGTGTTTGGCAAGGTTGCCGGTAGGCCACCAGCCCTCGATCTTTCTTTGGAAAAAGACATACAGGCTGCTGTGCGCACCTGTATTCAAGAGCGCCTCTTAGCCAGCGCCCATGACCTGAGCGAAGGCGGACTGGCAGTAGCCCTCGCCGAGAGCTGCGTGGCTGCAAATCTGGGCGCCTCTGTGGTACTTGATGAGGAGCTGCCCGCCTATGCCTCACTCTTCTCGGAGAGCGCAAGTCGCATACTCATCAGCACACCAGCAGATAAGCTCGAAGCGGTGTTGGATATTTTGGTGAGCAACGGAGCTCCCTATAGTGTTGTGGGCGAAGTAGAAGAAGCAGTGTTTACCATTAAGGTGGCAGACAAAGGCGAGCAGGTTACTGCCGTAGAGTTGTCATTAGAAGAGATCAAGTCCTCTTATCTTGATTCTTTAGGAAAACTGCTCAAGCAGCAAGGATAATATGATGAGCAGACAAAACAACAAGGCACCAGAACAACCAGCTTTTTCTCACCTGGTGCCGCCAAAACCCAGCTCTTCTGAGACGCCATCCCAGCCGGCAGTCCAAGTTCAGCCTGTTACCGAAGCTGAGCCTGTTGTCAAGGTTGAGCATGTTTGGTCGCAGCCCAAACAGCTGCCATTAGAGCCTGGCCATATGGCTTCAGAACAGCCCTCTCTACAACAGAGTCTTCCAGATCAACAAAGCCCTGTGGCAATGACCCCACCGAGTGGCCGTGAAGCACCGTCGCATTACGAAAAGCTGCAAAACTCTTTGGGCGGTGTGCGCATAGATCAGGTCTATCCCACACCGTTACCAGAGGAGCAAGCCTGCCCCATGCCGCAAGTTCAGCCGTATGTGCAGCAGTATCCATACCAGCATTCTCACCAACAGGAGCCGCAGCAGGCACCACAGCAGTCGTACCCACAGGCATCGCAACAACCGTACCAGCAGCCACCGCAACAGTCGTACGAGCAACCATCCCCTTACCAGCAGGCTGCACAGCAGTATTCTCACCAACAGGCACCACAGCAACAAGCCTCTCCCCAACAGGCTTCTCAGCAGATGTACTCACAACCATATCCTTACCAGCAGCCAGCGCAGCAGTCGTATCCTCAGCAGCCTTCAGCTCACATTCCTGCGCAACAACCCTATCAACAGGCACCTCAGCAGGCAGCTCAACCAGCAAGTCCAGTGGTGGTACCACAATCTCACCAACAGGTACCTCAGCAGTTGCCCCAACAGCCAGGTTATCGCCTGCCGGTAACCCCGGTAAACGACTATGCGCTCAGCAGTCAGCGACTCCCCCCTCTTTCTGGAGCCGTGCCTCAAGCAACACAACAGCCCTATCAACAACAGGCTGCTTACCAGCCCCATCCCGCCCACCAACAGCAAGCGGCTTACCATCAGCAAGTTGCCTATCATCAGCAAGCAACTTATCAGCAGCCCCAACAATGGCAGCCACAGGAGCACTATACAACCCAAAACCCTCCTGCCAACAGGTTTGCCCTCTACCTTGTACTGGGCATTTTTTCCCTGCTGGTTTGCGGATGGGTATTTGCCATACCTGCCTTGGTTTCTACAGCCATGATGAACAAGGCTCACAAGCAGGGTGACTTTGGCAGGTTTCGCAAAAAAAGAACGGTCAGCCGTGTTTGGCTCACCGTGGCTTTAAGCATCGGTCTTTTAGCCAACCTCTTGTACATTATAGTGATGCTCAGCTCTGGAAGCACACCCTCAGGCCCCTACTGGTAAAGTTGACAGGGGGAGGTTGACGTATAAAGGGACACTTGGAGACGGTCTAAGGTGACAAGGGGACGGGGCGTTTGTCACCTTTAGAAAGGTGACAAACGCCCCGTCCCCTTGTCACCTTAGACCGTCCCCAAGTGTCCCACAAGTGTCCCAATAGCTTTCGCTCTTGAGACTGATGACGGGCTACTCACTTGAAAGTTGATTAGCATGCCCATCGGCTGCATCAGATGCCCCGACGCAACCAGTCAAACCATACGATGCCAACACGCCAGCCCCAGCTACTCCTATCGCAATGAATTTCCTTCGATTGAGTGGCTTTGAGTTAGTCTTTTGCACACCTAAAAAGTCCATGTGCGCTTCTCCTCGATTACTTAAAAAGAATTCCTAGTCGTTGTATTGCGTATCCTCATAGCCCCTGCTCTTAAGTCCTGAAACAAGTTTGTCGAGCAGAAGTCTGGCTGATTCATTGAACCAAGAGGAGCCAGAAAGCCATTGAAGCAACGTGGGGCTCGTGGCGTAATACGCTCTGATAAAAGCTCTGCCTGAGGCAGTGTGACTTAATGTCACGTCGCGAAATCGCCGAAGCACCCAGACCTGAGGACAGTCGTAAGAGCCATAGACAGCTGTTGCTACGTAGCACTTGCCTTGTTTTTGTGCGCCGTTGGCAAGCGCCCAATCCTCGATTCTTTGGTACACCTCACTGCCATAGGCACCAGAAAACTTGCCATTTCCTGGAAAGCTGAAACTAACACCATTCGATTCAGCCATGAGGATCAAGTAGCCCATTTCCTCGCGCATTTTTTTATAGTTATGTATAACGTAGCTTCTAAAAGCTGTAAACTCTTCTCTCGATGGCTCGCCATCGTTTTGAAAACTCACTTGTGCGAGCTTCTCGTAGGCAAGCAGTAATTGTAGCGCGCATATTGATTCTACACCCAGCTCGCGCGCAAAGGACTCCATCATTTCATCAAATTCTGTTGTTGCTTTCTCGTTTTCTAGCATTCTTTCTCCTCCTTGTTATCTCCACAGGCTTACTCTTCTGTCTTTGGATTGTTGTCTCCTGCTCTGCTTTTCTCGAGTAGTTTACTGGCAGTGTTAGCTCGTTCTCTCTTGGAGACAATTGCTTCCAAGGCAATACCAACAACAACCAGAGCCACGATGAGCACAGCAGCAATAGTGAGTATTGCTCTTTCATCGGGGCAATAACCGATAACCTTAGTTTTGTATAAATAGATAATAAGCCCGATGATTGCTATCACGATGCAGGCTCTGCCCGCCTTCTTCATGAGCGCTCCTCTCTAGCAGTGCAAGATAATAATGATTGTTGACGAAGGACTATGACTCGCGAATACTGATCTTTGCGCCACTGTCCAATCGAAGCAAGCCTTGCTTAAAATGCCCATTAAATTCACGAAACGTGGTTATTCCAAGCACTGACTTGGGAGAGAGCGGGATGAACCCAAGACCTTTAACTTGAGAGGTATTAGCATCTTTGATGGTTGTCGTAATCTTGGTTCTGCCCTTCTTGGCTGTGCTAATAGTTACATCTGCTGTCAGGTCGATGTCCTTGCTTTTTGTTAAGGCTGATGCAGCTGCACTGAGGGCATTGAAGTTCATTGCCTTTTGTGCTCCGCTCATTGCAAAGCCAAGCAGCATATTGTCACTATTCTTTTCTAGAATTGTTGCCTTGTTGCCCATAGCTTCAATAATGTCATCTAAAAGATTTATGACACTTTCTGAGCTGAATGAGCCTTTTGCAGTTAAGCCTTCCGCCATTTTTTCATTGAATCCCATCTGAAACTTCCTTCCATCGATAACCGCTACGTATATGTGTAGGATGGAAGCCGCAGAATCAACAATTTGGCGACTGAAGCCTTCAAAATGAAGAAGGGCATCCACCCTCTGTCGCCAAACAAGCCGAGCGCTTTAAGTACGCATCCGGATAGGCAGATGCCCTTCCGCATACGTATTTAAGCGTCTCACACGAGAGCGCGGCTTGTTTGGCTAGGCAGAGTTATAGCAGATTAACCTTTTGCATGATCAAACTAGGGCAACGGGGTCAGGGCTCGTGTCCCAATCATGGACAAAATGGGTCAGGAGCACGTCCCCCTGGGCTATGCCCCACATAGCATTCAAGGTCGAAGTGTTGTAGAATATGCAGCAATAAGAAAGGAGTTGTATGCCTACAATTGACAAGATATCGGCATTAAGAAACTACCAATCTGTCTTGGATAGAGTTCAGCCAGGTAATCCGGTTTTCCTCACCAAGAATGGCACCGGTCGTTATGCGATTGTTGATACTGCTGAGTATGACTTTCTCTACCAAGCAGCCTTTGACAAGCTATTTGACCAGTTGGATGGTTATTGCGCAGAGGCTGAACGCGATGGGTGGATAAGCGAGGAAGCTTTGCGCGCTCGTTTTGGGACACCTCCCAATGGCTAGGATTGTCTACTCTCCCGCAGCACAGCGAAAACTCGATAGTGTCCATGACTACATCTCAAGCACCTTACATCAACCGCAGGCGGCTCAATCAGTGGTTGCAGGCATTCTTGATAGAATTGGTGTCCTTAATCTGAATCCCGACATCGGTCCCAAGCTTTCCTCTCGCATCAACAACATACCAAAACGTTTCAAGGATACTCGTCTCTTAGTCTGCGGCGAGTACGTCGCTCTCTGTGATCATGTTGATGGTGTCGTTAAAATACTCATCATCTACCATTGCAGGGAGGATGTCTATGGTCGCTTCTTCACCGAGATCGAAGATTTCTAATAGGCATGTGTGTGCAGGCATGTGTCACAGGACGTAAGACGGTGTCAAGGTCGAGTGGGACAGCAGGGACGTTGGTGTTCCAATTAAGGGCAGAATGGGACAGCAGCCCCGTCCCCTGAGCTCCAAAGTGCCATAGCTGAGATTGCTGAGTTTGAGCAGGGACGTCCGGTGCAATCCTCTATAATTGGTGCCCTGTTCTTCTTTGGCAGTTTTGGCAGTTTTTTGAAGAAAGTGGGTACGGGTATGGAGCACCACATCATCATTGATCCCGAGTTCAAGGCACTATTATCAAGGCTGGACGACAAGGTATTTGCAGCACTGGAGGCCGACATCTTAGAAAACGGCTGTCGCGATCCGCTCATTACCTGGAACAACATACTCATTGACGGGCACCACCGATACGAGATATGCACCAAGCACGGCATCCCCTTTACGGTTGCAACCATGGAGTTTGCCACGCGCGAGGACGCCAAGATCTACATGATACGCCTGCAATACGCCAGGAGAAACCTCACGCCCTTGCAGTTTAGCAAGCTGCGCGGCAATCACTACAAGGTGGAGAGGAAGCGCATCAGGAATGAAGCGGGAGTTAATCAATTTTCCAACGCTTCGGCAGACCAGGAGGTTTGTGGCAATAGTTGCAACAAACCTCAAGTAGGTCGAACAGCAGAGATACTAGGAGAGGAGTACAAAGTTGGCGCAAGAACCATCATGACCGATGCTAAAATCGCCACAGCCCTCGCCGCCATTGCCGAGGTCTCGCCAGAGGTCGAGCAAAAAATCGTCAACCGCACCCCCGTTGTGGACAAAAAGGTGCTCATTGCGCTTGCTCCCAAAGAAGAGGAGATGTCTTCGAGCGAGCGAGCAAGGATTGAAGAGCTTGTCAAAGCCGTTGACGAAGGCAGCTACGCAAGGCCAAGCTCACCTGGCAACTCCAGCCTGGAGTCTACACTTGTTGACGGACAAGCCAACTCCAACGCCTCGCAAGCCATAACAAAACCCGCCGCACTGGCCGCCGCCATAAAAAGCATGACCGACGAGCTCCTCAAAGAACTGCGTCAAATGCCCAATGATGGCAGCGCCCTCATGAAGCCCTCACTCAAAGCCCACATCAGCAGGCTCCAAGACCTGCACAAGCGCCTTTGAGCCAACGCCTCTCAGTTGACAAGGGGACGGGGCAGTTGACAAGGGGACGGGGCGTTTGTCACCTTATAAAGGTGACAAACGCCCCGTCCCCTTGTCAACTGCCCCGTCCCCTTGTCAACTGCCCCGTCCCCTTGTCAACTGTGGCATTGTTTACCTGGCGAGACACTTGTTAGCGTGCTTCCTCCATTATGCTTCTTATCTCAGCAACCAATAAGTCCATTGAATTTTTATCCACTATCATGGCCTTTCTATCTTCTAAATCGTGCTTTTGAATTTGCCAGATAGCATCTGGCAAATTCAAGCCACAAAGTTTCGTTTTACCGCATAGCACTTATATAGTCATGCTGGTTACAATAACATGATCATCAAGCGGCATTCCCATCTATTCGCTTGTTTCCTTAATTCTCTGAGCACTTCCGTAATGTTTTCTGCCAATGCTTCTTCAAGTTCGCGCTCTCGATGTCTCTCAGTTATAGTAACGAAGCCAAATGCGTAGGAATCTTTGAGCGCGTAACCCCAACCGATTTCATCAAACGCATTTTTCGCGCAATGAATGATGCTCCGCAGCATACCTTTCAGCTTCTCACAAAGCGACCAGAAAGGCTGGCGCAGATTGCCGACCAATTAGACTGGGCACCCAATATCTGGCAAGGCGTTACCGTAGAAAGTGAGAAGTATGTCGACAGGATTACACTGCTTAGAAGCACGCCTGCTCAAACAAAGTTTATTTCCTTCGAGCCCTTGCTGAGCGATGTTGGGCACATTAACCTGTCTAGCATAGACTGGGCAATAGTAGGTGGTGAGAGTGGTCCTAGAAGTTGCCCCATAGAACTTGATTGGGTGCTGAACATTAAAGACCAGTGCGAGAAGCAGGAAGTCCTGTTCTACTTCAAGCAATGGGGTGGCGTCAATAAGAAGAAGTCAGGGCGAGATCTCCTTGAGCGGACCTGGAACAACATACTCATTGACGGGCACCACCGATACGAGATATGCACCAAGCACGGCATCCCCTTTACGGTTGCAACCATGATTGGAACTTGGAGTTATTCAAAAGGGATATACCGCTTCTCTCAAACTCTCTATGACGACTTGATGGCCACACCCTTGCCAAGGTAATGCAGTGATTAAGGATGCTCATGGCACAGATGCCACCCCCAGCAAAAACCAACCAGTAGTGACCGAGGAAGGTCTGATGTCTATAGAGCCTCCAGAGGTCACCATCTGGGAGGTCAGCTAAGACAGCAGGGGCGAGGACGGAGCTGGCGTCCCAATCATCGGCAAAATGGGACAGGAGCCCCGTCCCCTTTGTCCCATTCCCTTGACACCCGTTGCCGTAATTATGGGGGTTACAAAGCGTCAGATTGACGGGGGGGTGACAGTGTGCTTGAAGAGCCTGCATTGACAAAGCCTGTTGCAAAAGAAGCTCTAGATACCGAGACCTTGGCAGCTGAGCCTGAGACAGCTAAGCCTGGGACAGCTGAGACCTTGGCAGCTAAGCCCAAGACAGCTGAGTCTGTAGGAGTAAACGAGGTTGCAGAGACTTTGCAGCCGTTGGCATCTGGTACCGTGCAAACTGAAAGCCCTGTAATTGAGGTTTTGCAGGTACCGTCTTTGGCAACGGAACTCTTGCCTTTAGAGAGTATGCAGCTTGCCCAAGAACACATCATAGTGGTAATGTCGGTAGGCGCTAAGTCTGCCGAGGCAGCACTTATACAAACAGAGTCGTCAAGAAGCCAAGCGAGCCTGCCAGAAAGCTTGCAGCAAGGCTTTGTGAGCAGCGCAATTCAAACAACGATGAGCGTGCCTGCTTCGGTAGGTCAGATAATCATTTTGGCTCCGCAGGAGCAGGCCGCGGCACTTTTAGCTGAGTTCACTGGCAGCACAAGCTTTGGGTCAGCTGTTGCAGAAGCGAACTATGCGCCAGTGCTTCCAGGGCAAGAGCAGAGCGCCTATTTGCTGCTAATCGTGTTTGTGCTGTTTACACTCGCAGCGCTTGGCATTGCTGTTTGGGCTCACCGGCAGGTTGGTTACTAGTCAGACTGTAGTCCGTCATTGCGGCCTCCGAGCCGCAATCTAACCAAAATGCGTCTCAGATTGCGGGTCAAGCCCGCAATGACGAATTGGGTCTGATCAGTAACGCAGGTTGGCAGGTAACTCAGACTACGCACTCAACGTGTTATTGACGAGTCCAGTATCAGTGGTAGAATAAGCAGCTGCGCTCCATAACTTGTTTTTGGCGTGCGCCCGGTGTGGTCGGGTAGCTCAGTTGGTAGAGCAGCGGACTGAAAATCCGCGTGTCGCCAGTTCAAGTCTGGCTCCGACCACCACTCATAAAACAAAAGGAGATGGCTCTCTTAGGTTTTACAACACAAGAGGAACGTCTCCTTTGTGCTATAGAGCAAGATAGCAACGGGTAGCTGTAAAGGAACTATCTCATATGCAATTGACATTGCGGCTGCTACGCTATATCTATTACAATTGCTCAGTTGATGTTGATAACCGCAAGGAGTACCTTTGTTTGGAATAGGCGGCTTTGAGCTCGTCATCATATTGATTTTTGCCTTTTTGATTTTTGGTCCGGACAAGCTCCCTAAGGTCATTAAGGATGTTACGCATGTCTGGGAGCAGCTAAAGGGACTGCGCCAGCAGGCAGATCAGGTCATTAAGGCCGAGGTGGTAGAGCCCCTCAAGGATATTGAGGCTTCGGTTAACCCTTTTGTTGAGGAAGGTAAGAGTGCTACCGATATGCTGGCAAGCAGGCTTGGCATTAAGACCGACCCGCCCAAGAAAGATGCGCCAAAGAAAGATGCGCCAAAAAAAGAAGCCTCTGCAAAAGAGGCCATTGCACCTGATGCGGTTACAGAAGCAGCCATAGCTGCTGCAGCTGCCGCTCATCAAACCAAGGCCAAAGACAACGCGAGCGAGGCCACAGCCACAAAAGCTACAGAAACAACAAAGGATGCTGCAACAGGCAAGGGCAGCTCCGTAGAGCATACAGAGCCAAAGCCAAAGCCTAAGCCTAAGCCTAAGACGGAGTCTTTTGCAGAGAAGAAGGCTGCTCTCGATCAGGCGCATCGAGACAGGCAAAAGAGCAATGAAGAAGGCTCGGAGCCCACAGAAACAAAAACCAAAGTGCCTGCTGTAGACGAAGCAGATGGTGCCTGATCATGCCGCAACTAAAAGCTAGAAAAAATGCAGAAGGACGCATGACGATATGGGAGCACCTCGGAGAACTCAGGCGTCGATTGACCGTCGTCGTTGTTGTATTGCTGATAGCCACCGTGGCGCTGTACTTTGTTGCTCCCTTTCTCATCATGTTTCTCATTTACCCGGTCACAGAGTTTATTGCTCCTGGTTCGCCACCCATTACCACACCTGATCAGCTTGACACCGTTCTCAACGTTCCGGATCCTTTGGGTGGCTTTACCTTGCGCTTTATGGTGGCGCTTTTCTTTGGCGTATTGGTTACCAGCCCAGTGTGGATTTGGCAACTCATGGCCTTCTTTTTGCCAGCGCTTAAGCCTAATGAGCGCAAATGGGTAATACCTACCTTCTTTGTTGGTGTCTTCTTATTTTCCATAGGCATTGTCTTTTGCTACTTGATAATCTTGAACCCGGCCTTTCAGTGGATGCTTCAGCAAACGAACGACTTTGCCAATGTGCTTGCCTTTGCTACGGAGTACATAAAACTCATTGTTCTCTTTGAGATTGCCTTTGGCTTTGCCTTCCAATTGCCATTAATTGTTTTTTACCTGCTCATCTTTAATATCATTCCCTACAAGAAGCTGCGCAAGAGTTGGCGTGTAGTCTATGTGGCGCTACTGGTATTTTCTGCCATGGTTACGCCTGATGCCTCTCCGGTTACCATGATTTTGATGTTTGGTGCCATGGCGGTACTCTATGAAATATCGCTTTTCCTTGGACGTATTGTTTTGAACAAGCGCATTAAAGCTGCCGAAGCTGCCGAAGCCGCCGAAGCCGCAGAGGAGGCCGCCGAGGCCAGCCAAGACGAGCCCACAGAAGGAACAGAAGGCGCAGAAGGAACAGAAGGCACAGAAGGCCAAAGAGAAACCACTGCTCGTGCGCAGATACAAGCAGAAGCCAGCGAGGAAAAGGAAGATGCATGAGCTTTCTCTCATGATGGGAGTGATTGATGCAGTAGAAGCATCGGCGAGAGAAAACAAAGCCAGCAAGGTTACAGAAATCAAACTGGTCATTGGCGAGATGGCCGAGGTGCTTGATGATGCCATGAATTTTGCCTTTGAGGTGCTGGCACCCGGCACACTGGCAGAGGGAGCCAGTCTCTCGATAAGCAAAATAGCTCCTCAAAGTCGCTGCCTCGCCTGCGGTGTGGAGTTTGTGCACGACCGGTACCACTTTGCTTGCCCTACCTGCGACTCACTCGCTACTGAGTTATTTGCCGGAAAAGAGATGCATATTGATGCAATTGTTGTTGAGAATTAAATAGGTGTGTATGGAGATAAAGCTTAAAAAACCTGTCCTCGACTTTAATGAGGGCTTTGCGCGCGAAAACAAGAAGCTGTGTAAGGAGCAGGGCGTATATGTGCTGGATTTGATGGCATCGCCAGGTGCTGGCAAGACATCGCTCATCTTGGCTACCATTGAAGAATTACGCAGCCGCTATCGCATAGCGGTTATCGAAGGCGACATAGCAAGCGATGTTGATGCAGTCAAGATAAAGGCTACGGGTACTCCCGCTATTCAGATCAATACGGGCGGTGCCTGCCATCTGGAGGCGGCGATGATTGCCCGGGCGCTTAAAGAGTTGGATCTGGAACAGCTCGACCTCATCATCATAGAAAACGTTGGCAACCTCGTGTGCCCCACCGAATTTAATCTAGGCGAAGATGCCAAGGCCATGATACTCTCGGTGCCCGAGGGTCATGACAAACCACTCAAGTATCCGGGGGTCTTTCAGGTGTCTCAGGCGGTTGTTCTCAGTAAGGTAGACACCCTTCCGTACTTTGATTTTGTAGTTAACGAATTTAAGAAAACAGTTGAACAACTTAACCCTCATGCGGTAATCTTCTCTCTCAGTGTTAAAACAGGAAAAAATGTGTCTGCGTGGACACAGTGGCTTTCGGATCAAATTGAGGAGAAAAAGCTTTGCAACTCATAATCACCGAGAAGAATGATGCGGCCAAGCGCATCGCAGATTTGCTCAGTACAAAAAAACCCGAGGCTGGCAAGGTGTTTGACACTCCTGTCTATCGCTTTGAGTGGGATGGCACCGAATGTGTGACGATTGGTTTGCGCGGACATATTCTTGAGGTGGACTTTGCTCCCACGCTTTCTTATGGCAAGCGGCTGGGGTGGTATGGCGTGAGTGAGGACGGCAAGACCAGGCTGCCTGCCCAGGTGCCGGAGATGTTGTCTAAGCCGCCTTTCAAGAAGAAGAAACCCTTTTCCGAGGACTCGGTAGACCTTAAAGGCTGGAAGCTCGAAGCCCTGCCCTATATGGTGTATGCGCCCCTGGAAAAGCTGCCCAAGGAAAGAGGCATCATCCGCTCTGTTAAGAACTTGGCTGCCAAGGCCACGAGTGTGTGCATTGCTACCGACTTTGATCGCGAGGGCGAGCTTATTGGGATGGATGCGCTTAATATGTCGCTAGAGGCCAACCCCAATCTCTTAGTGAGCAGAGCGCGCTACTCTTCCTTTACGAAGGCAGAAATTGTCAAAGCATTTAACAATTTAGTTGATATGGACTTTGCCCTTGCCTATGCTGGCGAAAGTCGCCAGTTCATCGATCTTATCTGGGGTGCGGTGCTCACCCGCTTTTTAACGATTGCCAAGTTTGCCGGCTACGGTAATGTGCGGCCTTCTGGTCGTGTGCAGACTCCCACCCTGGCATTGGTGGTGGAACGCGAAAAACAACGCCTGGCCTTTGTGCCCGAGGATTACTGGGTGCTCAAAGCTCAGCTGCTTGGCTCCAGTGCCAACCCCCAATCTGCCTTTGAGGCAACGCACGAAACTGCACGCTTTAAAAACGAGCAAGAGGCTTTGGCGGCTCATGCCAAGGCATCGCATGCCTCAACGGGCACAGTGGGTCAAATCACACGCAAGCAGCGCAAGGTTCAGCCTCCTGCACCCTTTTCTACCACCTCACTCATTGCTGCTGCCAGTGCCGAGGGTCTCTCTCCTGGGCGCACCATGCGCGTTGCTGAGTCACTTTACATGGCTGGGCATATCAGCTATCCGCGTGTGGACAACACGGTTTACCCCGACACGCTTGATTTACGAGAGGTGTGCGGCATGCTTGCGGGCATCCCTCAGTATGCCTCCTACGCCCAAGGCCTTATGGCGCAAGGGCAGCTCAGCGCTACCCGCGGCAAGACCTTTGATACCGACCATCCTCCCATCTACCCCACAGCGGTGGCTTCTATGGACAAGCTGCGCCCCGAGGAGTGGAAGCTTTACAACCTCGTTGCCCGTCGTTTCCTCGCCACGCTGAGTGGCCCTGCCACAGTTGAGGGCACCAAGGTGTGTCTGGACATTGGCGGCGAGCCCTTTGAGGCAAAAGGCGATGTCTTGGTAGACGCTGGTTTTAGAGGCATCTACCCCTACGGACTCAAGAAGGACGAACAGCTTCCTCAGTTGTCAGAAGGGCAAACGGTTGAGGTGCAGGGCACGACCTTGGATCAAAAGCAAACCGAGCCGCCCAGCCGCTTTTCTGCGGGCCGTCTTATTCAAGAGATGGAAAAGGCCGGCCTTGGCACTAAGTCGACTCGTCACTCGATCATCGACAGGCTTGCCCAAGTACGCTATGTGCAAAACGATCCGGTAGAGCCTACGCAGCTGGGCATTGCGGTGATTGACGCACTGGGAAACTACGCCCCTCATATTACGACACCCAAGATGACTGCCCAGCTCGAAAGCGAAATGAACCAGATTGCCACCGGTGGCAATACGCGCGACGACGTGGTCTTGCACTCGAGACGCTTGCTTGAGGCAGAGATGAACGTCCTCATTCCTCTTAAGGATAAGGTGGGAGAGGCGCTTGCCGAGGCGGTTTCGGCCGATGCTCGCATTGGCAACTGCCCGGTGTGCGGCAAGGATCTGTTGATCAAACAAAGTGCTCGCACTAAAAGCAGCTTTATTGGCTGCAGCGGCTGGAGCGCAAGCGGCGACGGCTGCAATGTGACCTACCCCCTGCCACAGGGCAGAATCAAGGCCGTAGAGGAGCTTTGTTTGGCATGTGGCAAGCCACAAATTGAGATAACGCAGTTTAGGCAAAAACCGCTGGTTCGCTGTGTGGATCCAGAGTGCAGCACTAACCACGAGCCAGAAATCCATATTGGGCTTTGTCCTACCTGCAAAGCAGCCGGCAAAGAGGGGCGTCTCATTGCCCAGCGCTCTCCCCGTAGCCTTAAGCGCTTTATCAGATGCAGCAACTATGACGAATGCAAAACCTCATACCCTCTGCCGCAGCGAGGCGACCTTTCTGCTGCCGAGGTAGTGTGCGAGGCTTGTGAAGTCCCCAAGGTCATTGTCAAGACCAACAGGGGTCCTTGGGAGCTGTGCCCCAACCCAGAGTGCCCCCTGCGCCTGGAAGCTGAGGAAGAAAAGAAGAGCAACACTCCTGCCAAAGCCAAGAAATAGAGTTAGAGCCTTGATATAGAAAAAAAATTATGGATATTTTGTCATTGTTGACTATAAAGCTACTTTATATGTTACTATGGGGCTCCCCCCCACTGGCTAGCATCAGGAAACTGGTGCTAGCCTTCTCTCTTTGTATGCTGTGCAGTAACGCCGAGCAACACATCTGTCGTCCTGTCGCGTTTTGAATGTTGCAGGATTTCCTACAGGTCTGCCAATAATGCAGCTAGGCCCTGCAACATTCGCTCTTCGAGCGAACGCGACATGAGGGTATAGGATGAGTTGGGCTGACTAGTAAAGGTCGAAGTGTTACTGATCAGACCCAATTCGTCATTGCGGGCTTGACCCGCAATCTGAGACGCATTTTGGTTAGATTGCGGCTCGGAGGCCGCAATGACGGACTGCAGTCTTACTAGTAACGGTCGAAGTTGCAGAAAAATAGTTGCCAGAAAAAAATTTTGCATCAAAGAGGGCGATGCGCTATACTTTGTTCCAGCCGCTGATGAAGCGGCCGATTTTGTCTAAGGGGCAAAATTGGCAAATTTCTTAGCAGCTAGATAAAATGACACATTATCTGGCTGGGCGGCGAGGCACATACACCACACTTACTAAACGAAACAGGTGCCATGCAGTTTATGTACTGCGTGTAATGTTGGCTGTCAAAGCAGGAGCTTATGCTACAAGACGCACCCAAGAGTTCGAGCGCCCTCAAGCGCACATTTTGTATAGTAATTGCCTATGTGGTTGTCATGAGCTGCATTGTTTTATCTTACCCACAGGCCTATGCAGACATTGACCCACAATCTGTTGAGCGAGTTATTGGCGTTGGACGTATTCAGTCACCTGCTCTCTCTCATGAGGAGCCCTCGAATGCGGCTCATTTTGAGACCCCAGCACAACTGGCAGCAGAAACCAGCTTGGTAGTAAGCCAGCTTGCACAACCATCTGAGCGCGGTATAGACAACGCCGCCAGTGCGATAGAAGCCATCAGTTTGATCCAGCGCTTTGGTGAGCAAGACGAAAACGGCTGGTATTCGGTAAAGGCCTCTGCCTATGGCCCCAGCAGCGCCGGACAGTGGACTGCCTTGGGCACCGAGCTCACCATGACAAGCATGGACATTGGCATTCGCCTTGACCATAGCTACTTGCTGGGACAATACGTCGACCTCATGTATGGCGATGTTATTTTGCGTTGCAAGATTGTAGACACGGGTCCGCTTGCAAACGACGGCAGACTCTTTGATCTCCAGCCTGGTGTATGCACCGCCTTTGGTGCCGAGACGCCGGAGTTTGGCTGGGGTGTTCGTACGATCAAGTGGCGATTTGTCGACTAACGAACCAAGCAGGCTGGCACTGCTTGAGTCTGGCAGCAAAGCTGGGCTGGTATGGGCAGACATAGCCATTGAAGGAAAACAGCTCACGGTTTTACCAGAGGTGGCCACACTCTTGCTCCAGCACTATCCTTCACTTGCTCAGCACGCATGCAAAAACTCCCTGTTTGGAGAGCGCCTGGTAGGAGCCTTGCTGCCTCACGCTCTAGAGCATCTGGTCATCGATCTATTAGTAGCGCAATTTCCAGGAGAGACTTTTGCCGGCAACACACGCTGGCTTGATAAGAGTGAGCAAGCCATGCGCGTACGTATTTCTGCGCCAAAAAGCGGCAACTCCTCTTTAGTGCATGAGGCATTCTCCAGCGCAATACTACAGCTCAACGGACTGCTTGAGGCTTCTTCAAGACAAATGAGTTAAAAAGCGCTATCGTAGTATCTGGTAGTTTTACCGACACTGTTTACATCCTGGCATATCACAATGAATTGAACTTCGGTTTTATCAGTTGCCAGCAATGATTGCGAGCCAAGCTTTGCGCGATAAACATGGTGTGAGCAACTACAGCAAACCTGTTCTTTGGTTAATTGATTGGTGAGATGATTATGCAAGTTCCTGGGCTCATACAATTTGATGATTGGCAAGACCTCTATGCAGACCGCATGATATCCATGCGCACCAGCGCTGTGCGTGATTTGTTTGCGGCAGCTTCGCGCAGCGACATTATCAGCTTGAGTGGCGGCATGCCCGACATTCGCAATCTGCCTCTAGACGTAGTGAGCAAGGTTGCCGCTGATGCCATTCTTGTCGAGGGTGTTGCTGGTTTGCAGTATGGCAATACCACCGGGCGCGAGCAAACCAAGCAACTCGTGTGTCGTCTGCTCAAGGACTTTGACATAGATATTGTTCCTGCCGACGTTACCATCACCTCTGGCGGGCAGCAGGCCCTTGACCTCTTGGGCAAGGTATTAATAGACAAGGGTGACCTTATCATTACCGAAGGCCCCACCTACCTGGGTGCCTTGCAAGCATTTAGCGCCTATGAGCCCACCATTCTCACAATTCCCTTTGACGAAGAAGGTATGCAAACCGAACTGCTGGCACTTGAGCTTGCGCGACTCGTCAAAGAGAGCCCAGACGGCAAGCACGGTGTTAAGTTCCTCTATACGGTACCCACCTTCCAAAACCCCGGTGGGGTTACCATGAGCCTCGAGCGGCGTAAGCATCTACTCAAACTGGCAGAGCAGTATGGTGTTCTTATTGTAGAAGACGACCCCTACGGGCGCTTGCGCTTTGGTGGCACACCAGTGCCAACGCTTCGCTCGATGGATAGCAAAGTGGTCTACCTGGGCACCGTTTCCAAGGTATTTGCACCGGGGCTTCGCACCGGCTGGGTTGTGGCACCTCGTCCGGTTCTCGCAAAGATCAACATGGCCAAGCAAGGTACCGACCTCTGTGGAAGTGCGCTCAACCAGGTTATCGTGGAACACTACTTTAATGATACCGATTGGCAAGGTGAGCTTGACAAGATGATAGAGCTCTATCGCAAGCGCCGCGATGCCATGCTCGAAGCTCTTGAGGAGTATTTTCCCTCTGAGGCCACGTGGACTCGCCCCGAAGGCGGCTTGTTTGTGTGGGTTACCTTGCCTGAGTATATGGACACGGCACAGCTGCTTTCGGTTGCGCTTGAAAAAGGAGTGATTTTTGTGCCGGGAGACGGATGTTATCCGGCGGGCAGCGGCAAGGGCAAAAATGCCATGCGCATTGCGTTTTGCTACGAACAACCAGAGAACATTCGAGAGGCTCTGAAACGACTCGGCGAGGTTATTGAAGAGCGCATGAAATTGTACCGCACCTTTATTGATGCGGGAGTATTCTAGGGAGCTATTATGCCTTACAAAGTTGCAGTCTTAATGGGCGGCAGTTCGTTTGAACGTGAGTTTTCGCTCGAGAGCGGCAGGCACGTTACCAACACCTTGAGTGCGCGAGGGCATGAAGTGCTCCCTCTCGATACCGACTCAAATCTGGTGGATACCCTTCGCAAGCAAGACATAGACGTGGTCTACAGCGCCCTGCATGGCAAGGGCGGTGAGGACGGAACCATTCAGGCGCTTTTGGAGTACCTCGACATGCCTTTTGTAGGTTCCAGCTCTCAGGTTGCGCGTATGGCTTGGAACAAGAGCAACCTGCCCCATGCGGTAAACTCTTACCGGGAGTGCGCACCGGATTGCCCCAATCTGGGGGCTGCCTTTTGGCCAAAGAGTGTTTCTTTGGCTGCGGTTTCTTTCAAAGAGCTCGGAGCGGTTAATGCTCTCGATCTTATCTGCAAGCACCTGGGCAACTTTCCTTTGGCAATCAAACCTGCACGCGGTGGCTCGGCAATGGGCGTAAATCGTGTAGAAAACCAAGAAGCGGTTGGCAAAGCAGTTCTCAACGCCTTTTCATTTGACTCTGCCGTACTCATTGAGCAGTGGATCAAAGGAGTAGAAATAGCGGTGGGCGTGGTGGGAAGCGGCAATGCCGTACGCACCTTGCCTCCTGTAGAGATAACCACCAAGAGAGACTTCTTTGATACCGTTGCGCGACAAGATGCCGATCTCATTCAGTACTACTGCCTTCCTCGCCCTGAGCGCCTTGCTCAAGACAAGGCGGCACAGGAGGCAGCGCTTCGAGCCATTGAACTTGCCGCACTCGAAGTGCATAAGGCGCTGGGGTGTCGCGATTTGAGCCGCATAGACATGATTTGGGATGGCAACAGGCCGTATGTACTGGAGGTCAACGTTTCGCCTGGCATGTCTGAGCGCTCTCTCCTCCCTATAGCTACGGCTGCCTCGGGCATAAGCTACGGCGAGTTGCTCGATGAGCTATTGGCCATGGCCATGGCCAGGACTGGCCAGTAACACCGTTCACAGCTCACTACTCAGACACTCACCTGGAGCACCCCCTGTTTCAGAACCCGGAGGCCTCCGCCAAAGCGCGGGGCTTAATTCGCTTTGCGAATTGCCCCGCACGCGCTCCAGAACCTGAAACAGGGTATGCCCCAGGCGAGTGTCTGAGTACAGTAACCGTTCACAAAAAAAAGATAAGTATTTCCCTATTCGGTATTGCGTCTACCTGGCAGTAGCACTACTATATATTCAATAGTTTAGGTAGGCAGACACAAGATATTGTGGATATTGGGGGATTCCTGTGGAATCCCTGTGCAAAAAGACCTAAGTAAGCAAACGCAGTACAAACGTAGCAGTAAGAAGGGAAAAGCATGACTACCAGCATCCTAAAGCGCGATGGGCGCGCAGTTAAGTTCGACATCAGCAAGATCAGCGATGCCATCGAAAAGGCCTTCGTTGCATCGGGCAACCTCTCTGTTCCTCAGACCTATGCCAAGCTTGCCGAGGCAGTTTTAGTAAAACTGGACAGCGGCGCTCTTGAGGGCACACCCACGGTAGAAGGGGTACAAGACCTGGTGGAGGAGGTGCTTGACGAGCACGGGTACTTTCACATTGCGCGCGGCTATATCAAGTATCGCGAGGAGCGAGCGCGTGCGCGCGAAATTAACACGCAGCTGATGCAAAAGATCGACAAGCTCACGCATGCCGATGCCAAAGATTTTGACATTGCGCGCGAGAACGCCAACATAGACGCCAACACCGCCATGGGCACCATGCTCAAGTATGGTTCGGAGACGGCCAAGCAGTACTACAAACTCCAGGTGCTTGATCCGCGCTACTCCAGTGCACATGCCGATGGAGATATTCATATTCACGACCTTGATTTTTATACCCTCACCACAACCTGCTGTCAGATTGACATCATCAAATTGTTTGACGGTGGATTTTCCACAGGTCATGGCGTGCTCCGTGAGCCCAGTGGTATTACCAGCTACTCGGCGCTTGCCTGCATTGCCATTCAGAGCAATCAAAATGATCAGCATGGTGGGCAATCCATATCGAATTTTGACTACGGCATGGCAGAGGGCGTCAAGAAGACCTATCGCAGTTACTATAAGAAGAATCTTGCTGCCGCACTTGACCTTCTTGCCAACGTAGAAAGCGCCAAGGAAAAGGTCGATGCCCTGGTTGCGCGCGTTGAGGCACAAGTTGATGCCAAGCCAAGCCTCATCATGAACCTCGGCTATTTGAGCGAAGAAAAGTTTGCCCTTGTGGGCGAGATGGACATAGACACCGATACCGCCGAGGCAGTGCAGCGCTATGCGGCCAAGCAGGCCGTTATCGACACCGACAAAGCCACGCATCAGGCCATGGAAGCTTTCATTCATAACCTCAATACCATGCACTCTCGCGCTGGAGCGCAAACGCCGTTTTCTTCCATCAACTACGGCATGGACACCTCGGCAGAAGGACGCATGGTTATCAAGAATGTCTTGCTTGCCACCGAACAAGGCCTAGGCAGTGGCGAGACACCTATCTTTCCCATCCAGATCTTTCGCGTTAAAGAAGGAGTCAACTACAACGCAGCCGATCCTAACTACGACCTCTTTCAGCAGGCTTGCCGCGTAAGCGCCAAGCGCCTCTTTCCCAACTTCTCATTTTTGGATGCTTCTTTTAACGCTGCGGTATACCAAGGCACTCCAGAAACCGAGGTTGCCTACATGGGTTGTCGCACGCGCGTCATTGGCAACACGTTTGATCCAGGCCAGCAGGTGACCCCCGGGCGCGGTAACCTCTCCTTTACCTCCATCAATTTGCCACGTCTTGCCATCAAGGCGGGCGATGATAAAAACCTGTTCTTTGAATTGCTCGAGGCTAAGCTTGACTTGGCATTAGAGCAGATGCTCTCGCGCTTTGAGATTCAAAAGAGCAAGAAGGTGTACAACATGCCTTTCTTGATGGGTCAAGGCGTATGGATTGGTTCGGAGGATCTCAACTGGGACGACACCGTGGGAGAAGTGCTCAAGCACGGCACGCTCTCGCTTGGCTTTATTGGTTTGGCCGAGACCCTGGTGGCACTCATGGGAGAGCATCACGGGCAAAGTGAGCGCGCTCAAAACTTTGGTCTGGAGATTATCGGATTCATGCGTCGCTACCTTGATGAGAGGGCTGCCAAGGAGCGCCTGAACTTTACGCTTCTTGCCACCCCGGCAGAAGGACTTGCAGGGCGCTTTGTTGCCCTGGATCGCGAGCGCTACGGCACCATTGCCGGAGTAACCGATCGCGAGTACTATACCAACAGCTTTCATGTGCCGGTGTACTACGACATCAATGGATACAAGAAGATTGAGCTTGAGGCGCCCTATCATGCGCTCACCAATGCTGGTCACATTTCCTATGTTGAGCTTGATGGAGATCCCTCCGAAAACCTCGAGGCATTTGAGGCCATCATTCGCCACATGAAAGAGAGCGGCGTAGGTTATGGCTCAATTAATCATCCGGTCGATCGCGACCCGGTGTGCGGCTACAGCGGTATCATTGGCGACAGATGCCCCAAGTGTGGTCGCCCCGATGATGGCAATCCTCCCTTTGAGCGTATTCGCCGCATCACCGGTTACCTGGTGGGCACCCTTGATCGCTTTAACAACGCCAAGCGTACCGAAGAAGGCGAGCGCGTCAAGCACGGAGTACACCACAAAGAAACCGCAAAGCAAGACAAGGAATAACCTAAACGGGTGGGGTCGGGTTCGAGGGTGTCAGGGAGCAGCCCGCAGGTTGCTCCCTGACACCACTCTTGACATCTTTAAAGAGAAAGAACCAATATGAAAGCACTTATGATCCATGGTACGGCTGATGACTCGATAGTTGATGGGCCGGGAATCAGATTTGCCATCTTTACTCAAGGTTGTTCGCATGCTTGCCCTGGGTGTCATAATCCAGAGGCGCTGCCTTTTGAGGGTGGGATGGAGGTTACTGTAGATGAGCTAAAGCGTCGTATTGAGGATAACCCCCTTTTGGAGGGCATAACACTCACTGGGGGCGAGCCCTTTGAGCAGCCAGAGCCTTTGCTTGAGCTTGCTCGCTGGGCAAAGAAGCGCGGGCTTTCTGTATGGGCCTTTAGTGGCTACACCTACGAGGAGCTTATGGGAGGAGTACCCAGTGCGCTGGCCAAGGAGCTTTTAGAGGCCGTAGATGTCTTGGTAGATGGTCGCTATGTTCAGGCGCTTGCTTCGCACGAACTTACTTGGCGCGGCTCCTCAAACCAACGCATCATAGAGATAAGTGCAAACAGTAAGCTGATCTGAGACGAGAAAGCAGGCCCATGTCACTTTTTGCCATTGCCTTTGTTGGCAAACAAAACTCTGGTAAGACAACCTTGTTAGAAAAGCTCATAGCAGAGCTTACCAAGCGAGGCTGCAACGTAGGCACTCTCAAGCATCATGGACATGAAGGCTTTGACTTTGACATTGAAGGCAAGGACTCCTGGCGTCATGCTCAGGCGGGAAGCCGCTTTACCGTGGTAAGCGCTCCCGACAAGATAGCCATGGTGCGCCAATTGGACGCTCCAGAAGATGCTACCAACACGCTTGCAGCCATGGTGGCGCTGAGTACTGCCGGAAGCTCGCAGGGCACCCAGCCGCTCGATATCATCTTGGTTGAGGGATACCGCAACAGCGGGCTCCCCACTATAGAGCTCTTTAGAGCGGCCAATCCAGCAGATGCAAAGAGAGAGCTGGGCACAGAGGGCAATAAGATTATCGCTGTGGTAACCGACATGCCTCGTATTAGCACACAAGCGCAGGCGCAAGGTCTCTGCTGTTTTGATTATGATGCCATTGGCGAGCTGGCGAGTTTTGTTGAGGAGTTTTGTGCACAGCCCATGTGAGGAGGCAGGCGGCACTGGCCGCACGAGCCGTACTGGCCGCAGCGGAGAGACTACCTAAAAATAGTACACTGTATCACCCATAAAGCTGCTTTATAGCTGACACAGTGTACTTGCCACTTGTGCTATAGTGTTACGAAAATTTAATGCGTAACACTACTATGCTGCCTTGATGGGCAGCGCTTAACGGAGGATAGATGCACATTCCCGATGGCATGCTCGACACCAAGACCTTTGGAACACTATGGGCGGGGGCTTTTGCAGGCATAGGCTATGCAGGATATTGGGTACGAAAGAACTTTGATAACTCCAAAATCGTGCTGATGGCTGTAATGGCGGCACTCATCTTTGCTCTACAAATGCTGAATTTTCCCATAGCCGGCGGAACCAGCGGGCACTTTACCGGTGGTGCATTGCTCGGCATCATGCTGGGGGCTTGGCCAGGTGCCATTGTTATGACAGGCGTGCTCCTCATTCAAGCCTTGTTCTTTGGCGACGGAGGTATTACTACGCTGGCAGCCAACATCGTCAACTTGAGCTTCATTGGCTGCTTTACGGGCGCACTCGTATACCAGGTCTTCGTGCGTATATCAAAGAGCTTTGTAAGTAAGATTGCCGGTGCCTCGCTGGGTGCTTTTTTGGCAGTGGTGTTTTCGGCAGCTGCCGTTGCAATACAGCTTTGGGCGAGCAATACGGCGGAGTTTACCGCGGCATTTACGGCTATGGTCTTTTGGCATAGCATTATTGGTGTGGGAGAAGCTGTTATTACTGGCGGCATCATTGCCTACCTACTCAAGGTGAGACCACAGATTCTTGAAGATGAGCCCAAAGAACGCAAGGGCTCAATGAAGAGCGTGGTGGTGGTGTTTGCTGTTGCTGCTGTACTGGCAGCAAGCCTCTCCTTTCTCGCCTCAGAAAACCCAGATGGCTTGGAGTACACCTACCACGACATGGAAATAGGAACAGTTGAAATTGCGGAGGAAGGCCTGTTTCCTGCCCCTATGCCTGGATACACCATTAAAGGGGTGGGCAACGAAACGCTCGCGATTGTTGGTGCTGGCATCATCGGCACACTCATAACCGGCCTGTTTGTTTGGGCACTCGCTCTGGCACTGAGCCGCAGAAACAAAGGTCAAGGCACCAAAGAAACCAATGCGGAGGATGCCTCTTGAGCACCAGCACCTCAAAGAGTCAAGCACATAAGCTTGCTCCACAGGTAAAGATTTTGGCGGCAACCGTGCTGGTTTTTGGCATAGTCTTGAGCGCTCCGCACACAGCTTTTACGGTAGCGAGTATTGCTGGCTTAGTCTTGTTGCTGGGCTTTATCGCACAGGCGAGTATCAGGAAAATACTTCTGGGCAGCTTGGTGGTGCTACCCATTGCGGTAATGATCTCGCTCTTTTACCCCTTGCGTTTTGTGGGCGAGTGGCAATGGGCAAGCATTACTGCGGCCTATCTTGCCCATTGGCAACCCATGCTACAGCTGGTTATTACCCCCTGGCTTTGTGTCATGGTCATGATGTTGCTGGCTCACACCACTACGCATGCGCAGATGCTCTTTGGGCTTGAGAGATTACGGCTTCCTCGCGTCTTGGTTATGATGCTCTCCTTTATGTACCGTTATGTGGATGTCATGAAAAATCAGCTCCAGGCGGCACACAGAGCCCTGGTGTCACGAGCCCCAACGCTCTCAAGGCGCAAACAGGTTTTGCTGTATGGCAATTTAGCCGGATCCATGCTCATTAGAGCCTATGATCGAGGGGAGCTCATCCACGCTGCCATGCTCTCAAGGGGCTTTAGTGGAGTGCTCCCTGTTGCACAAGCGCCACGCATTGAGGTAAAGGATATACTGTTGGCAGCAGGAGCAACACTTTTTGCAGCAGCCTTGATAATGATGCAGCTGTAAGGACACTGAAGAGAGAAGAACACTGAAGAGAGAAGAACACTGAAGAGAGAAGAACACACATGTCTTGCTCGATTGTATATAACGACGTGCACTTTACTTATCAAGATGGCACCGAGGCCCTGAGGGGTCTAAGTTTTACCTTGGCGCACGGAGAGCATGTTGCCTTGCTCGGGCCAAATGGTGCTGGCAAGAGCACAGCCATGCTGCTCTCAAATGGAGTGCTTATGCCTACGAGCGGTGAGGTGTGCGTGGGGGATTTGACTTTGAGCAAAGAGACACTCGTGCGCATCAGGCAGCGGGTGGGTCTGGTTTTTCAAGATCCAGACGATCAGCTCTTCATGACCACGGTGTATGACGATGTAGCCTTTGGGCCGCGCAATATGAAGCTACCCAAAGAAGAAGTTGATAAGCGGGTTGGCGAGGCGCTTGCAGCGGTGTCGCTTGAGCATATTAGCAAGAAGGCACCGCAAGACCTGTCATTTGGGCAAAAGAAACGCATAGCGCTTGCCACCATTCTTGCCATGCAGCCGGATTTTCTTATATTGGACGAGCCCTCCAGCAATTTGGATCCGCAGGGACGACGCAGCATGATGGCGCTTCTCGGTTCCATAGACGCAACCTTGCTCATTGCCACACACGACCTTGATTTGGTCTGGGAGCTTTTACCTCGATCAATCATCATTGATGAAGGAAGAATAGCGGCAGATGGCCCAACGCAGGATCTGCTACAAAACGAGGCGCTGCTGGCTGCCCACGGTCTGGAGCTGCCCAGTGCCGTGCGATACAAGGCAATGGGCGCTCAGTAAATGGGGCCACAAAGTGGGAGTGAACAACAACTACGCAAGTGATTACACCTAAGTTACGCTATAGTTGTAGCTGCAAAAAAATAACGGAAAGACACAAACATGCGACCCCACAAACCATTCATTAAGATATGTGCCATGCTCCCCCTGGTGCTTGCTCTGACGCTTGTGCTTGCCTTGACCTTGGTGCTTCAAGGATGTGGCTCGCTTGCGCGTATACTGGATCAACCCGACCCTCCTCGCGAGAACCTGGCCAATCGGGAGCTCACGCAGATTCCCCGGGTAGAAGATGATTATGAGGGCATCAGAGTGTTTCATGGAAACCGCGAAGCACCACAGTTGAGCCCCGACAAGAGGGCATACTTTTATGAGGAGCACGGCTGGATATATATGCATGTTCAGGGCACACCCTCTCAAAGGGGATTTCAGCACGGTTGGCTTTTGGCGGACTACATTCAACTCAGTTATCGCCACAACGTGCACATGCTCTCGGATATGTATGCACTTGACTGGGAGTTTTTGCGCACTAACGCTGAGCGACTTTGGGCAGACAAGGTAAATGAAGAAGTGCAAGCCGAGCTTGAAGGCATAGTTAAGGGTGCCAAAGAGCGTGGCGCAACGATAGATTATTTGGATTTGTTAGTGCTTAACGGGTTGGAAGAGTTGCTGTATTGCTGGTTTCCTACGGTGCAAGACGAGTACTACCGTGATCTTGCCCTGGGGCTCTGGAGCAAAGAGCCCCTGGCCGATGATGCAGAGCGCACCGATGATGCCCCACCAGTAAACAACGAGCCATCACCTCCTGATTACTACTTGGACTATGATTACTATCTGGGTTATGACTACTATCTTGGCTACGACTATTATCCAAGCTATGACGAACCGCAAGCCAATAATGAGAGTAGCGCCCAAGACAGTCCCGATACTCTAAAAATTCCTCCCATTAACGGTATGTTTACCAAGCAGGCTGTAGCAATCATTGCTGCCGGCGCTGCCACAGAAGAGGGCGACATCATTCTTGCGCACAATACCATTGCTTTTTATGGTGATGCCAGTTTTGCCAATGTAATCATGAGCGTAGAGCCCGAGGAGGGACAACACTTTACCATGCAGGCTGCGCCAGGAGGCATTGCTTCTTTTGGTGAGGTGTATTCCAGCGAGAGTTTGCTCGTAGCCAATACGCGCATCAACAGCTTTGCAGCCTATAGCGAAATGGGCACGCCTGAGTTCCTCAGGATCAGGCAGGCTGTGCAGTATGCCCAGACCCTTGATGAGTTTACCGAAATCATGTTGAGCCAAAACAACGGCGGCCTTGCCTCCAACTGGCTGGTAGGGGAGCTTAAGACCGGCGAGATCATGGAGCTGGAGCTGGGCTTGACCTTTCAGTCGGTAGCCAAGGTTACCAATGGCTGCTTTGTCAGCTTTGGAGGTGTGGAAGACACTGGCATCCTCAATCATGAAACAAATAACAGCCTTTTGAGTGACACACGGCTCGGCACGGGTGCGCGCCATGTGCGCCTACTCGACCTCGTAAAGCCCTACTATGGAAACCTCACCGTTAAGAGCGCGCAAACTATAATCTCGGATCACTTTGATGTATATGTGCGCAGTGGCTCTGCCAGCTCGCGCAGTGTGTGCGCCCATCATGAAACAGACGACGCTCGCTATTCGGTGGAGCAAACAACTCTTCCCAACTTGCCCTATGGTACAGTTGATGCCAAGATCTTGAGTTCGGGGCTTGCCGAGCAGCAAGCCATAATGGCGCGCTGGGGTAGTGCTTGTGGCAGAACCTTTGATTCGGAGGGCTTCTTAAGCAGGAATGCGCAATACCTCTCTCTCGCCCCTTACTTATACGATAGACCATCACAGTTTTGGAATGAGTTTTGTCCGCTCGATAGATAGAAAGCCGCAGGGATGCAAGATACATGACACAACAAGAACGAGCTCCCCATTTGGAAAAGGAGAGGAGAGTTGGGCGTAGGCCCCTGACCCACTATACCTGGCTTTCGCTGCTCAGGGCTTATGGTGTCATTCTTGTTTTGGTCTATCACTTTTTTCCCTGGTTGATGCCGGGCGGTTTTATTGGCGTAGATGTCTTTTTAGTGTTTTCGGGGTATTTGATTACCTCCTTGCTCATCAGTGAGTTTAAAAACAAAGGAAAGGTGAGGTTGCTTGCCTTTTATAAGAGGCGCTTTAGGAGATTGTTTCCTGCCTTGGTGCTTTTGCTCTTGGTTGTATTGCCGTTGACCTTAACTATTCCAGAAGACTTTAGAGCAGACATGGCGCGCCAGGTTGCTGCTGTTTTATCGTGGACCACCAACCTCTATGAGATAGCCACGGGAGGATCGTACGCCAACACGCTTTTGCCACATTTGTTTGTTCACACCTGGACGCTGTCTGTCGAGATGCACTACTACCTCATCTGGGGTTTATTCCTCACCTTTGCCTTGCCCTATTTTGCTGCAACAACGCCCGACGGGCGCAAGACTATCGCAAGCTCTCGTCGAGCCATAGCCCTGCTTGCCATTGCCATGGCCCTCGTATCTTATGTAATTATGCAGCTTTTGCTTATAGGTGCAGATGATCCTTCGGTTGCTTACTACTCAACCATATCGCGCTCCTTTCCTATCCTCATTGGCTCGGCACTGGGTGCCTTTGCAGGTTTTGGGCGCACTCGCCTTGTTGTTTTCTTTGAAAAGCTCAAGCCCGCATTGGCAGTTGCCCTGGCAGCATTGAGCCTCCTGGGCATTGCCTTGCTTGCCGTATTCTTGCCCTTTGAGAACATACTGGTGTATCGCATGGGAATTCTGCTCACCGCTTTGTTGGTGGGCGTGGTCATTCTTGTTGGCAGGGGAGCGCAAGATCGTTTGCAACGATGGAAAGAACCCAAGGTGTTACAGTACATCTCGGATCGATCATACAGCATCTACCTCTTTCACTGGCCTCTCATGATCATTGTGTTAGAGTGGGCACGCTCGCTCTTTGGAAGAGTCATTCCAGGCCTGGACACCGTCTACGTTGCCGCCGCTTTACTTGCCTTGGCGCTCACCTTTTTAGCTGCGCACCTGAGCTATCGCTTTGTTGAGCTGCCTTTTTCCAAGCGGCGTGGAGCCCGGGGGGCAAGCCCATCGCAGGACTCCGACACTGTTGTGATAACCGAGCCTGCTGCCAGTAGCGCTATTACTACGAGCACCATAAGCGCTGCGGCTTCCACAGTCATGGGTAAAGTAGCCTTGGCCATACTGGTTATTGCGCTGGCCTCTGGTGCGGCATGGGCCATAACCACGGCACCCCACAGAAGCTCAATAGAGATGGACTACCAACTGGGTCTCCTTGATATTGATCTCAAGCAAATGGAGGCTTCTCGCCAAGCCCTGGTGCATACCAGCGCAGGCGGCAGTATGGACGGCGAGCCGAGGCTGATGGTGAGGCCGGAAACCATTACTGTAATTGGAGACTCCGTTACTATTTTTCCTGCAGAGGAGCTTACCAGGCTTACCGGCGCCTTTGTGGATGCAGAGGTCAGCAGGGCGATGGTTCACGGCATAGGCATCATGCAAGACATGCAAAAGAATCGAACCCTTGGAGAGTATGTGGTCATTGCCCTTGCAACCAATGCACATGCTGATTCCTTTGAAAGTGCAGTGACCCTGTGTGAGGAGTTACCACCGGGCCACCGGCTTATCTTTGTAACGGCTCACGGCAGTGCCTATATGGAAGCCCTTAACGTTGAGCTGCGCACCTTGCCTGGCAGATATCCCTTTGTGACCATTGCTGATTGGACTGAGGCCATCAGTGGGCAAGAATACCTGCTTGCTGCCGATGGCTACCACTTAAGCGGCCAAGAAGCCATAGACATCTACGTAAACGTCGTAGTAGAGGCTATTGAGGAGGCAGCAGATAAACCGGTTCGTTAACAGAGCACTTCCATTCATCACCCTGGCGCTTTCGCTCGCCCTTGCTTGCTTTGCCCTGGGAGCCTGGCAGCCACCGCCGTATATGGTAGAGGAAAGCCTTGATGTAAAGGGCAACAGCTTTACGGGACTTTACGATCCCGCTGACAATGTATTTGTGGGGCCAGTGCGCGTTATGTTTGCATCAAACGCAGTATATGAGGGAGGCCTTGCGGGCAATCGCTTTGAAGGGCAAGGCGTTTTAAAAGGCGAGCAGGTAAGCGCGGACGGAGCAATCTTGTCCTGGCGTTTTGAGGGCACCTTTGAAAACGGTCGCCTGGAAGGAGAAGGCATGTATCGAGACCATCAAGGGAGATACATAGGCGAGTTTATCAACTCGCTTCCCAGCGGCAAGGGGATTTACTATTCTAATAGTGGCTGGCGCTACGAAGGGGAGTTTGTGGCAGGTATGATGACGGGTCAAGGCACCGTTATCCTTGCCAACGGCACCTCCTCCAGTGGCCAATTTGAAGACGGCTTGCAAGTAAGCGTAAAAGAGGAGCCTGAGCAATGACAAGAATGACAAGAATGACAAGAATGATATTTAAGAATTGTGTAGCTTCGTGTATACTCAGTAGAAAAGACCACACTGAGCCTAGGGGCGGGAATGTCATTTAAAGGATTACTTTCTATCAGCGAATTTTCTAAGCTCACGGGGATTCCCCGTTCAAAACTTATCTACTATGACGAGATAGGCCTTTTTCCAGCTGCTGAGCGTGGCGACAACAACTATCGCTACTACACGCTCAACCAGATAATCATTGCGGGCTTCTTAAGCGACATGGCATCTTTTGGCATCTCACTTAAAGAGCTGCTGGCAACCAAAGATGTGCGTACGCCAGAGATTATGCTCGATTTGCTAGAGAGAGCGTCCAAAGAACACCAAAAGAAGATTGCGCAGCTCAGGGAGACCCTCAGCGTCATGGGAGTCATGATCAAATTGATCAAAGAGGGTATGAGGGCATCGAATGCCGACATAGAGGTCTTGGACTATGCGCCGCATAACTTTATTTTAGGCAAAGAAAACCTGCATCAGGAAGCCTCGACTTTTTATCCGGCCTGGCTTACCTTCATGAACTCTGCTCAAAAAGCTGGCCTTAATATCAAGTACCCCGTGGGCGCCTATTTTAATGACATGGATCGCTTCGTCAAAAATCCCAATATGCCCTCGCGCTTTTACTTTGTTAACCCTCATGGCAAGACGCTTCGCGAGGGAGGCAAGTATTTGGCCGGATACGTACGCGGATTTTATGGACAAGCCGATGGTTTACCCGAGCGCATGCTCAATTATGCCAAGGAACATGGCCTTAAACTTGCTGGACCCGTCTATAATACCTTCTTGCTAGATGAGATATGCATTATCGATCACGAGCAGTATCTTTTACGCGCTTCCATTAAAATAGTAGAGGACTGATTCAAGCGGGTATAACAAGGAAACCTCATGGATGCTACGATTAGCGTTGCTGTTACCGTCATACTTATTCTTGCAAATGGCTACTTTTCGATGAGCGAGCTGGCATTGATTTCTGCTCGCCGGGGCATTTTGCAACAATACATTGAGGAAAAGACCGAGCGCTCTAAAAAGGCCACACGTGCACTGGAGTTGCTGCAAAACTCTGATCGCCTGTTGGCTACCACGCAGGTTGCCATTACCTTGGTAGGCTTTCTTGCCGCTGCCTTTGTTGCTGCCTCCTTTTCTGGCGATCTTGCCCAGTGGCTTGCGGGCTTTGGTGTTAACTGGCTTGCCATGGCAGCCCCCGCTCTGTCCATTGTCATCACCACGCTCATCGTGAGTTACGTTACGCTTATCTTAGGTGAGCTGTTGCCCAAGCGCATCGCTTTGTCAAACGCAGAAAACACAGCCATGGGCGTGAGCGGCTCCATTAAGTTTTTCGAACGACTGCTCTCTCCCGTTGTTACCTTTCTCGCTGCTTCTACCAATGTGCTGGCTCGCATCTTTCGCATTAAGAAGCATCAAGACCCCACCGAGCTGGCTGAGGAAGAAATTAAGATAATGGTGAGCGAGCAAGACAGCCTGCTCGATGAAGAAAAACGCATGATAACCGAGATATTTGATTTGGGCGACACCGTCGTTTTGGAGATTATGACTCCGCGTGTTGACATGGAATGCGTGGAGAGCACGCAGAGCGTGGACGAGGCAGTGGGGCATATGCAAAAAACAGGCCTGAGTCGCCTACCGGTCATTCAAGATACGCCTGACAAGGTTTTAGGCGTGGTTATGCTCAAGGATCTACTAGAGCCGCTGAGAGAGGGCAGGCTGGATGACCCCGTTACCCGCTACCTGCGCGTTGCGGTGTTTGTGCCCGAAACCAAGAACATTTTACCCCTGCTCTCAGAAATGCAGACCACCAAAGTGCAGCTGGCCATCGTGGTAGACGAGTATGGTGGCACTGCCGGGCTGGTGAGCATAGAAGACATCATCGAAGAAATTGTAGGAGATATTGACGATGAGTATGATCCCAGCACCAGGCACTATTCACAATTGGGAGAGGGCATATGGATGATTGATGGGCGCCTGCCGGTTGCTGATGCCATAGAACTGGGCTTTCCACTCTTTGAAGGCGAGGACTACGAAACGGTAGCTGGCTGGATGATGAACGAGCTGGACACTCTGCCTCAAAAAGGGGAGACACTTGAGGTCGAGGGCTTTACCTTTACTGTGCAAAGTGTAAGCAAAAACCGCATCGCCATGATCAGAGTGACCCAGGCCGAACAAGTAAGCTAACAACAGACACGTCCACCCGACTGAAAACTCGCTACGGACAGCTGGGGACGGAGGTGAGGGTGACAAGGGGACGGGGCGTTCAGGTGACAAGGTGACGGAGGTGAGGGTGACAAGGGGACGGGGCGTTTGTCACCTTATCATGATAAGGTGACAAACGCCCCGTCCCCTTGTCACCCTCACC
>Ga0123356_10000357_pt1 | contig 51946 bp, 42 predicted proteins | sample TergutEmb28metaG_2_FD_92546 | JGI IMG/M metagenome (GOLD analysis project Ga0123356, IMG submission 92546) | Embiratermes neotenicus P3 segment gut microbial communities from Petit-Saut dam, French Guiana - Emb289 P3 | ecosystem: Host-associated > Arthropoda: Insects > Digestive system > Gut ...
AGGGTAAGCTAAGCCGTCATAGCAAAACTCTGTCTTGTAATCAACACGATTGCCGTCACTGCAATTATCAGGCGTCTGCGTGCAAACGCAAAAGAGCAGCGCCATAAGGCAAAGATATTTGTATAATCGAGATAATCTGCTCGAATCAAACAAGGACTTCTTTAGGTTGATCATTAGTCAACTCCTGATTTTTTTGAGGATACTAAAACATAATCAACATTTAACAACAACACAATAAAAAATTATGCTTAATGACAATTAGTGTTTGTTATAGAAAAAGGGCGGGTTTAAACCCACCCTTGCTTACATTCAAATACCAACACTTACACTATCACTGACAGCCTCCGGGCGGACACGGAACCGGTACATAAGTCGTGGCGCCGTTGGTAGCATTATAAACCGGACTTGCGGTCGCCGAGAGCGGAGTGTTACAAACAAAGAATCCACTGTTAGGTGTCTTTACGAACATTCTGAAATCTCCGCGCTCAAATGACTGGAATGATACATGATGAAATTCTCCATCGGTCGTAATGACATACAAGTGGTTGGTAGTATAGCCGCTTGAATGCCTTATACGCAGTAATGTATTGCCTACAGTAAACCAGGCACCATTGATATGCTGAAATGTGCTGCCGCTCATACAAGTAGCAAGACGGAAGCTGTTGGCATCTACATCTTTCCGGTAATGGTGTGTGGCTCCAGTTACTCTGCTATTGTCTTGAAACCAACCCTCATTCGTAGTAGTAAGCAGGCGTGAATCCTGCAATTGTCTGTTTGCAGGAATATTGACCATATCAATCATAACATCCGCAAACGGAGTATTAGCGGCGGCCAATTGTACTGCCGTTTGCGTAGTGCTCACGGTAGGCTTGGCAATAGTCGACGTCCCTTTCTGAAGTCTCCCGATGAAACCGCCACCGCTCATGTTCATGGGACTCCTGTTACAAATAACCGAGATGTTTGATGGATCCATGAAAATATATGGGAACCTGTATCTCTCACCCGAAGCCGGTACGATTACCAATGCGATATTGTTTACAGTGTACCACTGTCCCGTAACGGAGGTGTTCATGAATCCTATCCTCATAGACGCAACCCCATCCGACCAAAGTTTAATCTGAGCAGTACCAATGCTCCCATTATCGCTGTTTACCCATGTGAAATCATCGTTGGTAACCCATCTCGGATCGCGGTAAGAGTTTATATCTCCGGTTTCATCAATACTCGGCGCTTTGATATCACACGTTGTGACCATACCCGTTGGGAGTTGTGCCGAATAGGCAATGCGAAGCCCCAAAAAGCCATCTTTACCCTCAATCGAACGAATTCTACGGCCATTTACCCAACGAGTATAATCGGGCTCGGCTGAATCGTAAGAACCGCCACGGCGTGTTTTCTGTGTATGCATCGTTGATGATCCGGTGGGATTTGTTTTGGCGCCAGAAGTAAGATCCGCCCAGGAATCATACACCCATTCGTCTACATTGCCGGACATATCATATATACCTAATCTGTTAGGCTGCTTGGTTTTCACGTTGGCCATGCTGCCAGTAACCGCCACATCCCCTTGAGTATTGCTACCGGAAAAACGGAGACTATGATCAGCGGTGTGTCTGCCTCCTTTAGCGGCATATTCCCACTCCGCATCAGTCGCCATACGGTACGTTTTGCCAGTCATTTGGCCTAACTTGCAAAGAAAATCCTGCGCTTCATACCAATCGATAGACGTTTGCGGGCGATCACCGCCACTAGTGGGTCGACTGCCGCCCATCACGGCTCGCCACAGACTTTGCGTCACTTGGGTTTCGCTGATATAAAAATTGCTGAGCGTCACCTGACTTGTTGTAGTTGTGCCGGACGGACAGCCGCTGCTTTGAGTACATCCCAATGTAAATGTACCACCCTCCACATACACCATCTTAAATGGTTCATTGAACGTACCCTTCGCGGTATCTATAAAATCAGAGGAGGCCGGAGGCGCAACTAGCGTAAAACTCTGAAGAGTGTTAGCCCCCGCCACAGGCTGAAACGTACGAGTTTGGGTGAGGTACCCAGTTGCGGAAACAGTTATCGTCCATGTTCCAAAGTTGGCCTCAGCCGCGCTCCTGTTTGAAGAGATATCAACGCCTTCAAACGCAACGTTAATATTCAACTTCTCTCCGCTGTGCGTAAGTTTTGTTGAGAAAGAATTACCGCTTGTTGACTTTACAGAAAGCAGGTAAACACCCGCCGGAATGTTAGAACGCGATATGCTGTTTGCCGTGTTAGATGCGGATACTTTACTGCGCAGAATCTGTCTTCCGTTTACTGAATGCAGAGAGACTACCGCGTTTTGATACTGCTGTGACTGTAAGTTAAGGGTAACATTCCCGCGATTTTGGCTGACCGACACCGGAACTTTTGTCTGTATTTGCGATTGATGTGATACCGACGTTTGTCCGATTAGCGTTAGATTGAACGTCTGTTGATTGTTGGCCGTCACGTTTCCTTCAGCCCCTATGCCCTGCGCGGCAGACGGCGGGTCTATCTTAACACTGGCGGCCACATTTACGGTAACCGGCAATTGCGCGGGAGTACCTGGCGGATTCCCTTGCGCAAATACGTTTGCCGCGAAAGCTGACAAAAGGAGCAGCGCTAAAAGCATTGTGATTGGTTTCGAAACGGTTTTTGATTTCGCTTTACTCATTGACATCTCCTTTGTTGGTGATGTTGTTTGGGAGGAATTTTTATATATACAATTTTATAGACTATTCGGATTGGAACTTTACACAATCTTTACACAATATAATATCAATATATAATCAGCACGAAGCTTCGGCGCAATAAAAATAAAATATTTTTATATTTGAGCCGTACGCCTGTAATCTTATCATCTTTCCCTCACGCCGTACTATAAACGTAAATACTGCCGTTTTTTTACTGCATTTTGTATTCACTGCTCTTAATTGTATTTTATATTTTAACTCTTAATATTATTGATTCCAAATACTTATGATAATATGATAAAACCAATAGCACCATCGTACAAAAAAAGAGTTGCGGCTCGATTTGACAGAGCTGCCAAATCTTATGATTTAGGCGCTGCTGTACAGCGTGAAATTACGCAGCGTTTAGCGAATCTTATAAAAGATGATATTAGTTCAGGGCAATTGTGGTGTGATATCGGAAGCGCGACAGGAGCGCTTCTTGAACATCTTACGCCGCTTCCAGATAAGACAAATTTTATCTGTCTTGACATAGCGTTTTCTCCGCTGCGTCTCGCGGTTCAGAGCGGGAGAGGCGGTCTTGCGCTCAATGGTGATATAGATTTCCCGCCAATTCATTCGATGTCACTTGACGGCGCGGTTGCAGCTTCCATGCTCCAGTGGGTCTCCTCGCCGAAGCTTGCTCTTTGTAAGATATCTCAACTTTTAAAAAAGGACGGCGTTTTATATTTTGCAGTTTTTGTTGAGGATTCATTTAAGGAATTAACGGCTGTTAGATCAAATCGCGGATTACTCCCCGCGGTTTGGCTGCCGTCTGAAAGTGAACTTTTTTCTATGTTCGAGGGCGCCGGATTTCATATTTTAAAAGAGAGTATTCAGCCGTTTCGTAAAACATTGCAATTCACAGATGCGATTTCGGCTCTTAAGAGTCTTAGTAATATAGGCGCTACTGCCACAGCAGGAAAGCTTCTTAACAGAAAAGAGCTTGATGAACTGTGCAGTGATTATACGTCAATGTTTTTAAAGGATGGGGTTGTGAGTTTGACCTATCGCTCTATTACAGGGATGGCAAAAAAAGTCTGACTGCATTTTCAAATTTAAGGAATAGAATGACAACAGGAATTTTTATAACAGGCAGCGGAACCGGCGTGGGCAAGACTCACATATCAAAACTCCTGCTGCGCGGATTTTCAAAACTTGGCCGCAGCGTGAGCTATATGAAACCGGTAGAGACCGGATGTCAATTATCACCGGATAAAAAAATGTTAGTAGGATTAGATACACTTTCAGCCCTTGAGCTTACAGATCATAAAACGGAAATTGATCTTCATTCTCCCTATCGCTTTGAGCCGGCCTGCTCTCCGCATCTTGCCGCGCAGTTTGTCGGACAAGATATAAATGCCGGTGAGATCACCGCCGCGTATAAAATTCTCTGCGATAAAACGCAAACCGATATTATGATAGTAGAGGGAGCCGGCGGCCTGCTCGTACCAATCAACAATAAAGAATATATTATTGATGTGATTAAAGCGCTCAATATTCCCGCGATTCTTGTCACAACTCCGGAACTTGGAACGCTTAATCACACATTTTTATCACTCAAGGCTCTTAAGGAGTACGGTATTTCTATTGCCGGCGCTGTCATCAACAATTCACAAAATACAAAACGTAATTTTATTTACGAAGATAACATTAAAACAATACAAAAACATATCGCTCCCATTCCCTGCCTTGATGTAGATTATAACGGTATTTCAGATGAAATGCTTATGGAGTTTTGCAATGAGATCAAACAGCTGGCTTGACAATTTGTGGATGCCTTTTACATCTCACAACGAGATGCTTGATTATCCGCCGCTTGTAATTGAGCGCGGCGCCGGCATTTACTTATACGATACCGCCGGTAAACAATATATTGACGCTGTAGGTTCTTGGTGGGTAAGCGCTTTTGGTCATTGTAATCCGCAAATCAGCGCCGCTGTGAAAAATCAGCTTGACAAACTTGAACACGTTCTTATGGCAGGATTCATCTCCGATACTACAGCGGAGCTGACTTCACTTTTGGGAGAAGTTCTGCCCTCTGAGCTCAAACGGATTTTTTATTCTGATAACGGTTCAACCTCTGTAGAGGTGGCTCTTAAAATCGCACTGCAATATCACGCGGTACGCGATGATAATGAGCGCGGCGAATTTGTTGCTCTTAGTGGCGGGTATCACGGCGATACTCTCGGCGCAGTCTCTGTAGGAGGAATCCCCGCGTTTCACACGCTTTTTCAGGAACGTTTTAAAAAGGCGCACTTTACAGATTCACCGTATTGTTTTCGCTGTCCAATGGGAAAAGAACCGCAAAGCTGTTCAGCAGAGTGTATGGATTCTCTTCATAATATTTTCAACTCACATGGCAAGCGCATAGCCGGCTGCATATTTGAACCTATGGTTCAGGGAGCGTCGGGAATGAGGGTGTATCCGCCCAAAGTTCTGCACCGGATTTTTGAGCTGTGTAAAGCGCATAAAATAATCACCATTGCGGATGAAGTCGCTATGGGGCTTGGGCGGACAGGAGAGATGTTCGCCTGTGATCACGCCAAAGTTGTTCCTGATATAATGTGTCTCGCAAAAGGACTTACAGGCGGATATCTGCCTCTTGCCGTTACAGCCGTGAAAGAGGAGATATATGATGAATTTAAAGGCAGTCCATTTTCAAACCGCACTCTTAATCACGGACACACCTTTACCGGAAACCCGCTTGCAAGCGCCGCCGCTTTAGCAACTTTAAAACTTCTTATCCAAGATAAATATCCGAAATCCGCTGAATCTCTCATGCAGTATTTCGCCAAAGGATTATCATCATTTGATAATCATAAAAATATTTCAGGAGTAAGACATTTGGGATTTGTCGGCGCGTTTGAACTTGTCAAAAATAAAGAGACAAAAGAACCGTTTTCAAAAGAGATGCGTATCCCTTTTAAATTCTCACAAGCCGCATTACAAAAGGGACTAATCGTGCGTCCGCTTGGAAACACGGTATACTACATGCCGCCGTTTAATATTAATAGCGAAGAGCTTGATAAAATTTTCTCATTAACAAAAGAAACTGTCGAGGAGGTGTTTCATTAATGAGCATACCTCTTCTTGATTCATTGTATGAAGATAATGAAAAGCGTCAGCAAGAATCGCTTTTCAGAAAATTACCTGTTTACAACGAAGAACCTGTTATCGACTTTTCAACAAACAGTTATCTTGCGCTTCAAAATAACGATCAAATAGCGGTAGAAGCGCTGCGCTTTGGCGAGGATAAGATGTACGGAAATATGGCCTCGCGTCTCATTTCACAATCATCACCTCTTTATGAACTGCTTGAAAAAGAGCTTGCTGATTGGAAAGGGTGTGAAAGCGCTCTCCTTTTTAATTCAGGGTACGCCGCAAATACCGGTATCATTCAAGCGATCTGCGATAAAAATACGGAAATATTTTGTGACAAACTTAATCACGCGTCAATTATAGACGGCTGTATTCTTTCAGGCGCAAAACTTACGCGCTACCGCCATAATGATATGGAACATCTTCAACAGCTTTTAAGTAAATCATCTTCACCGCATAAATTGATCGTTACAGATACAGTATTCAGTATGGATGGAGACGTTGCTTTACTTGAAGATATATGTTATTTGGGTATACTCTTTAAATGTGTAGTGATGGTTGACGAAGCGCACGCAACAGGGATATTCGGCAAAAACGCAAGCGGAGTTGTTGAAGAGAGCGGAACAGAAGACGGCGTACATATTCGCGTGGGAACTCTCAGCAAAGCGGTTGCCGGACTTGGAGGTTTTTTTGCGGGAAGCCGTAAAATGAAAGACTTTCTTGTCAATAACGCAAGACCATTAATCTACTCAACCGGACTTCCTCACTCAGTACTGGCTTATAATTTGGCGGCAGTACGTTACATCCGAAAAAATCCATCTATCGGAAAAATCCTGCTTGAAAAAGCCGCAAGCTTTAGAGATGCGCTTAATGCCTGCGGGTGGGATTGTATGGATTGTTCAACACAAATAATTCCGGTTTTAACAGGCAGCGCGAAAAGCGCGCTTGAGTTATCATCATTTTTAAAAAGTAATAATGTGAAAGTTCCGGCGATACGCACGCCAACCGTTCCCAAAGGTAAAGAGCGTGTACGGTTTTCTGTTCATCTGGGACTTTCTGATGATGATATGGAACAGGTGTTACAGCTTATGAATCAATATAAAAAGGCGGCTGTTTGAAAAAATTACCGCCAGACAAAACAATCGTATTCGGCGGATGGGCTGTCAAACCTGAAATCCTCAAACCAACATTTAGAGAAGACGCCTGCTATATTGATGTCAATGAGATCATGCCGAAACTTTTTGATTCACATCTGCTTAAAAAAGATTGGGTTAAAATTGTTCTATCCGAATGTCAGTTGACTAATAGCAATATCCCTAATACTATTGTTGGATGGTCAACAGGAGCAATGTTCGCGTACTCAATCGCCCGTGTAATCTGCCCGCAAAAACTGATACTGCTCTCAGCAACGCCGCGATTTTGCCGAAAAGATGGATACCGTTTTGGGGTGCGTGAGTCGACGCTTGATCAAATGATCAACACGCTTTCAAATGATCCACAAAATGTATTGAACTCATTTTACGAACGGTGCGGATTACAATACGATTCAAAATCAATACCGAGCTATACGATAGAACAGCTTAAGTGCGGTCTCCTCTTTTTGAAACAGGCTGATCTTCACCCGCTTGAATCTCTGCAAATAAAACCACAATTTTTTCACGGCTGTGACGATCAAATCATACCCAAAGAAGCGGCAATTTATTTCTGTTCGCAAGTTGGCGGCGTATACACTCAGCTTGCCGGCTCTCACGCGTTCTTTACCGAACCAAACAAAATTCTCAATGATATCTGTTTACTCGCAGTGTAAAGCTGATATGCCGCCGGTATCTCTTTATTAGTTATTAATTGCTGCCAAGTATTATATTTATCTTTCTGTATTATTGAAGACACGATTAAATATTGTGAGTTTCAGGGAGAGGTGCCCGAGCGGTTGAAGGGGCACGCCTGGAAAGCGTGTGTACGGGTAACCGTACCCAGGGTTCAAATCCCTGCCTCTCCGTTTGTTTGGCATTTATCATAATGATTATAGGTGAGCATGATTTATCGTATCATTAACAACACAGATAAAAACATGCGATCCGCTGATCACAGTTAAAAGGGGCCAGGCCCTGCGCAACTAAAGGCCGTGAACCCCGCCAGGCCCGGAAGGGAGCAACGGTAAGCGGAGTCTGAGTGTGCCGCAGGTAAACTTGGCCCCCCTTTTTTTGTAAGTGAGGCAGTATGGGATATTTAGTTTTTGCACGGAAATGGCGGCCTAAGTGTTTTGATGATGTGGTTGGTCAGGAACACATTGTTTCTACTCTGTGCCGCGCTATTGAGAAAGACCGTGTCGCTCATGCTTATATCTTTACAGGTACGCGGGGGGTGGGTAAAACAACCACCGCAAGAATTCTCGCGCGCGCTCTTAACTGTGAAAAAGGACCTACTACAGCGCCCTGCGGTGAGTGTGAGGCTTGTAAAAATATTTTAAGCGGATCAGGCTTTGACGTACAAGAGATTGACGGCGCTTCAAATAACAGAGTCGAAGATATTAGAAAGCTGCGCGAGGACGTCGGCTACACATCCATGAGCGGGAAGTACCGCATTTTTGTTATTGACGAAGTACACATGCTTACGACCTCAGCTTTTAACGCGCTTCTTAAAACATTGGAAGAACCGCCTCCAAATGTTATCTTCATTTTTGCGACTACAGAACCGCATAAAATTCCTGCCACTATCCATTCGCGCTGTCAGCGTTATGATTTCAGACGTGTGAGCGCGGAGCAGATCGCTTCACATTTAGCAAAAATCTGCGACGCGGAAAACATCTCTTATGACAAAAGCGCGTTGATGCTTGTCGCGCGTAAGGCGGAAGGCAGTGTACGCGATTCGCTGAGCCTTTTAGATCAAGTGTGTTCTTTTTGCAAAGAGACATTATCTGAAAAAGAGGTAAGGTCGGTGCTTGGACTTGTAGGTACCGATGTTTACCGTAAACTTATGAAAGATATCAGGGAGAAGACTGCGGCTTCCGCTCTTGAATCGGTTCAAAAAATATTGTTTGACGGTTACGATTTGCATGAGTTTGTTATGGGTTTGCAAGAGCATATAAGAAATCTGCTTTTTGCCCGCATTCCAGGAGCGCTCGAAGCGCGGGGAATTGACTTGGAAGAGACAGAGGCGGCGGCTTTTATTGAAGAGTCTAAGGACTTCGCTGAATCTGATCTTTTGCGCATGGCAGAGATTGTCAAGAAATGTGAGTACGAACTTAAGTGGAGCGCTTATCCCAGATTCTTAGTGGAAGTAGTACTTTTGAAGCTTTTACACCTTGACAGTTCGGTAAGTATCGAACAACTTCTAAAATTTGCCGCAGAAGGCGGAAGCGCAAATGGATTATCGGGCGCAGCCGCGCTTGTAACTTCCTCAAATGAGGACGTAAAAAAAAAACTGATTTAATACCGCCGCCCTCATCATATTTTTCATCTAATGACTCTTCCGCACAGAGTGACCATAAACCATATTCTAATGAAGACAGCGATAATGTAAAAACGCAGGTTACGTTGGATTCTCAACTATTTTCCGGCATAGAATCTAAAGAACGTCCTGTTGATAATTTGGAGAATGTGAAACCAGTGGAAAATACTACCTATTTCCCTGTTGTAAAAGGCGGCATTGACGAGGATATCAAAAGAGAACCGATAATAGAGATACTTTTAGATAAATTTAACGGTGAATTATTACAATAGGAGCGTGTACAAATGAAAAACATGAGCAAATTGCTAAAGCAAGCGCAAAAAATGCAGTCTCAGGTTGTCAAAGCGCAGGAAGAACTGCAAAGAAAAGAGTTTGAAGGCGTTGCCGGAGGCGGCATGGTTAAAGTGGTTGTTAACGGCAAAAATGAGCTTTCATCTATCAAGATTAATAAAGAAGTAGTTGATCCAGAGGATGTTGAAATGCTTGAAGACTTAATCGTTGCCGCCCATCAAGCCGCAATGGAAAAAGTTAAAGAAGCGTCAGATTCTGTGTTTGGTTCTATACAGGGCGGACTTAGCGGCTTTCCCGGAATGTAAAGGTTGATAAAAGATGTTGGATAGTCTCGAAGAGCTTGTAGGCGCGCTGAGTAAACTTCCTACCATAGGACGTAAGAGCGCGTGGAGGCTTGCTCTACATCTAATGGAAAGACCCGAATCGGAAGTAAAGCACTTTGCGGATACCGTTTTTTCTGTTAGACAAAAGATAAGACGCTGTGATGTTTGTTTTAACTACAGTGAAAATGAAGTATGCGCGGTATGCGCTTCGCAGGCGCGTGACAGATCTCTCATTTGTGTAGTTGAAAAACCAACAGACGTATTTACTATAGAAAAAGCAGGACGCTACAGAGGTTTATACCATGTACTTGGCGGACTTTTATCACCGCTTAACGGAATAACGGCTGAGAAACTTTTCATCGCGCAGCTTGTAGAGCGTCTTCGTACCGGTGAAATTAAAGAGGTGATTATAGGTCTTGGCGGAAGCAGTGACGCTGAAACCACAGGACTTTATCTCGCAAGAATCTTAAATAATAAAAAGATAAAACTCACAAGATTCGCGCGGGGTCTACCGGCAGGGCTTGAACTTGAGTATGTTGACCAGCTTACGCTTACTCAGGCTCTTAATGAGCGTATTGATATTTTGAGCGGGGAAGAGCGGAGATTCTAATTCGGCCTTGATTTTGAAACAAAAAAAATTGATGAAAATAACTATTAATCAACCACACAGTTTGTATCTTCACAGAATTTTTAAAAAAATGTGTACGGGGGCCATAAATTATATTCCTATAGTGAATTTTAAGTGATTTGATTAGGCTGCTGTATTTTGTTGAGTATTAATGTACTGACGGAATAGCTCGAATAGCGGCGCCTTACGTTTAAGATGACAAACATCAGGAAAAACAGGAGAAGGTAATTTATGAAACGTATCATTTTTGTTATCAGCGTCATGTTACTGAGCGTGCAATTTTCTTTTGCCCGTCCTGTAAGCGCGACTATCGGTATCAGGCATTTTGGGCCTATCACTAAAGAGATTTCCGACACTATACGTACCGCAGCCGTCGCTTCTTTGCGCAAGGAAATTCATATATGGCTTAAAGAGAATGTCAACGTTGATCTTGATACCGCAAATACTGTTAAGAGATACAGTCTTGATAAGTTTACAGAGCGCTCTCTTTTGTCTGTTGAAGAGAAAACTTTTACTAAAGGCCGTACTTGGAATTTGTCACTTTCGGTAAGTGAAAAGGGGCTGCGGGACGCGCTTGTTGCGCATAACGGATATTACGGTGTGTTAATCAAACAGAATTGGGAGCGCTATGAAGCGGCGGCGCAGAGTGATCCTGACGCGGCGCTTTCTAATTCCATAAGGGCGCTGAGCGCGGCGTCGCTTCAAATAGGCGTTGATCTTAAAGAGCCGGCAATAGAAACTTTACGCAAGACAGTGCAGGATTTGTTTAATAAAGTTGAAGTTAAATCGGACATAATGGTTATTGAGGGCAGACCCGGAGCGCCTCCTGTAAAATTTCCGACCGCTAAATTTACAATTGCCGGAGAGCCTCTCACAGGTCTCAATATTACGGCGTTTATACAGAATGGGCGTGAGCTCTATCGTATGGCCACATTTATTGACGGAACTCTCGCGTTAGATAAACACGTAATCCCTTTTGTTCACAACGGAAGTATGCTCAGCCTTATACCGGACGCGCGTTCGTATATGGATGCGCCCACTTTTATAAGGTTTAGAGATTTGGGAATAAGGCTAAACCGCGGGCAGGAACTTTCATTTATCTATAAAGTTCCCACACTTACCGCAACTCTTAACTTTAAAGCGCACTCACCGGATAATTCCATTGATGTGCCGCGGGAATTCGCTTCAGACGCGCATGTGCGCAGATTCCTCAAAGATTCCTGCAATATACAGGCCGCGTCTCCAGGTACAAAGTCTGATTTGACAATTGATATAAATCTGGAATTTGTCAGGAAATTTTATGAGGATATCGGGGACGAATCGATATTAATGACCGGTAAAGCGGGATTTAAAAGTGACTGGATGAACAAAAGCGGTGAAACGCGGTTTGAAAAACGCAGAGAGATGGGAACATCGGTTGAGATGGGGCCATATTTCTTTGAGGCTACAAGCGCGTTTAGAGCTCTTATCAGAAGCGCAATGTACAGCGGTAAAAGCGATAAATAGTGAATAGCGCATTGTTCGACGGGAAGTAGATTTATTTATATGGCAAATGCTTTAGACAGTTTCGCTGAATCTGTAGGTTCCGGTACGCGCAAGTTCGTGGAACAGATGGGGTCGATCTCCATCTTTTTTATGCGGATTTTAAAGGCGGCGCCCTCCTCAATACGCCGTTACCATTTAATAAGTGAGCAAATGATGATACTTGGGGTGCAGTCTATTCCGATTGTACTTCTTACCTCTATATTTGTGGGTGTTATAAGCGCGTGGCAGGTTCAGTATATTTTTGGGGACGCGGTTCCGCTTACATATTTGGGCGCGGGGGTAGGCAAAGCGGTATTCACGGAGCTTGGCCCTGTTCTTACCGCGCTTGTTATCACAGGGCGTATTGGCGCTAAGCTTGCCGCTGAACTTGGTACAATGAGAGTCGCGGAGCAGATGGACGCTATGGTGTGTCTGTCACTTAACCCATATACTTATCTTTTGGCTCCGCGTCTTATCGCTTCCTGTATAATGGTGCCGGTACTGACTATTTTTGCGGTTGCGCTTGCTCTTATAAGCGCTCAGGTTATTGCGGAAGTGGCTTTGGGGTTAAGCTTTGCCGCGTTCTATAAGGGAGTAAGGCTGCTTTTCAAAACCCATGATGTTGTAATTTGCATTGTAAAAGCATTTGTCTTTGGTCTTGTAATTTCGCTGTCGGGCTGTTATTATGGTTTTAACGCAAAGGGCGGAGCCGTAGGCGTTGGGGCTTTTACCAAAAAAGCGGTAGTCGCCGCGATGGTTATGGTTCTCATCAGCAATCTTATTCTTGTCAATATTCTGCTTAGTTGAGGTAATGCGCTATTTGCTTTAATAGTATTCTTATTGAGATGCTGATAGGTCTTGCGCTGTGCCGTCCGGCAGCCTCACGCCTGTCGTGCAGTTGTCGGACGGCACAGTGTAAGACCGGTCAGTGTATCCAGTTTCGGAAAAAACTTTCATAAATTGTCCTATTTGTTTGTGGAAGCATTATATTTATATTGTTGTTTAATACCTGTCGAATATCTCTCATAAATTGTTCTATTTGTTAGCCGGCACATTAAGATTTAGATTATTACTCAATAGCAATCTTTGGAGCTGACTTTAAGGTGATTTATGATTAATATATTTACGATACGAACGGTACCTGCATTGCAAATAATTTTTGCTGCTCTTTTGTTTTGTGTCTTGTGGACAACGCCTTGCAGCGCAGGCGCTCAGCAAAAAAATAGACCGGCGTCTTATGAGTTCAGATCACTTCATGAAATTCCCGGAGTAACAGCAGACGAAATTAAAGCTATTGAGGCTATCCGAGCCAAATATGACTCCCTTGTATTTGCCAATGATTACGGAACGGAACTGTTTAAAGATAAGGATGGAAACTTAGACGGATTTGTAGTTTTGCTCTGCGAGTGGCTCACGGCGCTTTTTAAGATTCCCTTTAAGGTGCAAATTTACGAATGGGATAATCTGCTTGAGAACCTTAAAAGCGGCCATATCGCTTTTACGGGCGAACTTACCTCCACGCCGGAGCGTCTTAAAACTCATTTCATGACCTCACCCATAGCTGAGCGGCCGATAATAATTGTAAGAAAAAAAGAGAGCGCGGCAATCACTGAAATCGCTCAGAAACGTCTTTTGCGCTATGGTTTTCTCGACGGCGCAATCACTAACGCTGATGTTACCGCTCAGACAGATTACAGCTTTGAAACGGTTTACGCGGATAACTATGAAGCCGCTCATAATCTGCTCAAAAATGGATATATTGACGCCTTTTTTGACGAGAGTGTAGCCGAAGCTTTTTTTGGTGTTTACGAAGACCTGGCTATTACAAATTTTCTCCCTTTGATTTTCAGTCCGGTTTCGATGTCAACGCAGAATAAGGAGCTCAAGCCCATTATTTCAGTAATGGATAAAGCGCTTCAAAGCGGCGCAATACGTCATTTGATAAAACTCTATAATCAGGGATATAACAGATACAAAAGAGAATTAGTAAACAACCGGCTTACAGAGGAAGAGAAAAAGTACATAGCGGGTAACCCTGTTATCCCGTTTGCGGCTGAGTATTCAAACTACCCTATAAGTTTTTACGATACCCGCAGCAAAGAGTGGAGCGGAATCGCTTTTGATCTGCTCTCTGAGATAGAGGAACTTACCGGACTTAAATTTAAAAGAGCGAATGAGCTTGGAACAGAGTTTCCGCAGCTTGTAGAGATGCTTAAAAACGGAGAAGTGTCCATAATTTCTGAACTTATTCAGACTAAGGAGCGTGAAAATGATTTTTTGTGGCCTGAAGAGCCAATTATAAACGATGGATTCGCGCTTATTTCTAATTACCTTTTGCCAAAAATAAATCTTAACGAAATCTCCTATTTTAAAGTCGGATTAGTTCTCGGCGCCGCGCACGCCGCGCTGTTCAGGAACTGGTTCCCAAACCATAAAAATTACATTACGTACAATAACACCAACGCCGCTCTCGACGCGCTTATTAACGGAGATGTTGATCTGGTAATGGCCAGTCAGCACCAGCTGCTTATTCTGACTAATTACCGTGAGCTTCCCGGCTATAAAATAAATTATCTCTTTGATATTGGATTTGAATCAAAATTCGGATTTCACAAAAGAGATTCACTGCTGTGCTCAATAGTAGACAAAGCTATGCGTGTGATTGAAGTCCGCGCGATATCTGACGAATGGCTGCGCAGAACTTATGACCACCGCTTAAAAGTAATTCAGGAACGTCTCCATTTTCAGGTAGCCGGAATTATGCTTTTATCGGTAATCATATTTATTTTGTTTCTGCTTAACAAAAAATATAGAGAGGGCAAACGTCTTGAAAACCAGGTAGCGCAGCGTACAGCGGAACTTGAAATAATTGTTAAAAAATACAAAGGAATAATCTGGAGTGTAGACAACAGCGGTACTATAACGAAATTTGAAGGACAATTACTGAAAGAGATCGGCGTAGACTCCTCTTCTGTATTAGGGAAAAACATAGAATCTGTCCGCGGTCAGCACGCTTATTTGGACGTTATCAATAATGTAGGCGACTCGTTGCTTGACGGAACGCATGAATGGATCAATGAAATTGAAAACCGTATCTTAAAATCCCGTACTGCTCCCATAACCGATGCGGATGGAAACATGATAGGAATAGCCGGCAGCACCGATGATGTAACCAAAACCGTTAAAAACCAGATGGCGCTTGCAAACGCGCTTGAGGCGGCGGAAGCGGCGTCAAAAACTAAATCCGCGTTTCTTGCCAATATGAGCCATGAAATACGCACGCCCATGAACGGCATTATTGGTTTTTCGGAACTTGCGTTGGATGATGATATTTCGGCAAAAACCAGAGGGTTTTTGGATAAAATCTCACGCAGCGCAAAAGCGCTGTTGGAAATTATAAATAACATACTTGACATTTCAAAAATAGAAGCGGGTAAAATGGAGCTTGAGGCGATCCCCTTCTCTCTGCATGACGTATTAGAGCAGTGCCACACTATAATCACTCCCAAAGCGTTTGAAAAAAATATAATGCTCCACTTTTACGAAGAACCGTTAATAAACAAAATTCTTATCGGAGATCCGACACGTCTGCGCCAGGCATTAGTTAATCTTCTTGGAAACTCCGTAAAATTCACCAATGCAGGCACTGTCAAACTCTCGGCGACAGTTGAAAGTTCAACAAGCGATACCTGCACAATTCGTTTCAGAATCACAGACAGCGGCATAGGCATGACTTCTGAAAAAGCCAAAGAGATATTTAGCCCTTTTGTTCAGGCCGACAACAGTACAACGCGTCAGTACGGCGGAACGGGGCTTGGACTCCCAATAACAAAAAGTATTATTGAGATGATGGGCGGTGAAATCACTGTAGAAAGCGTGCCAAAAATAGGCAGCAAGTTTACTTTTGATATAGTATTCAAAACAACCGATATTCCTGTAAGTGAATCGATTAACAATACTACAAATATCCGCCAAAAGCCGTTATTCAGCGGAGAGGAAGTTCTCGTCTGCGAAGACAACGAGATGAATCAGGCGGTTATAACCGAACACCTTTCAAAAGTCAATTTACGCGCGGTAATCGCCGAAAATGGTAAAATAGGCGTTGACACAATAAAGCAGCGTCTTGATAACTGCGAAAAACCATTTCAACTGATCTTTATGGATATGCACATGCCTGTTATGGATGGGCTCGAAACTGCGGCGATGATAAATGAGATGGGAATAAAAACGCCGATAGTCGCCATGACTGCAAATATCATGTCTAACGACATGGACAATTATAAAAAATGCGGTATAGATGACTGTGTCGGAAAACCATTTACAGCTCAGGAGCTGTGGGAATGTTTATTGCGCTATATTGTTCCGGCATCCACAAACACGCAGAAGACAGAGGAGAGCGACGATGATAAACTGCATAAACAGCTGCTTACAAGCTTTGTAAAAGGAAATCGGACAACATTTAAAGATATTACAGAGGCGATTGAAAACAATGATATTAAACTTGCACACCGCCTGGCGCATACTCTAAAATCCACTGCCGCGCTTATAGGTAAAACTTCTCTGCAAAAGGCTGCCGCGGATATTGAATCCGCGCTTTGCGAAGAGAAAAATGAGTGTACAAAAATCATGATAGATGAACTGAGAACCCAATTGAGCGCGGTTCTAAGTGAACTAGAAGAACAGCACGAAAAAGAGGAGGCTGCGCAGCAAACAAGCGTTAAAGCTCTCAGCAGAGAAGAGACTGTTGATCTCATTTCAAAATTGGAACCTTTGCTTAAAAGCGGCAATTCAAAATGTCTTGATTTTGTTGACGCTCTTAAGGGCGTAAAGCAAAGTGAAAAACTTATAGAGCAGATGGAAGATTTTGATTTTATGCCTGCTTTTAATACGCTTGAAGAGATGAAAAGGGGGCTGGGGTGTTGATAAATACTACAGAAAAAAATAGCATACTAATTGTAGATGATGAGAAGATGAACCTTATGGTTCTTGATAATTTACTGCGCGACAAATACGATATTTTTATGGCGAAGAACGGACAAAGCGCCATTGAAAAAGTAAACGAGTGCCGGCCTGACCTTGTTCTGCTTGATATTATAATGCCTGACATGAACGGTTACGAAGTGCTCGCGCAGATAAGAAAACTTGACTGCAGAATAAAAAATGTTCCTGTTATTTTTATTACAGGTTTGAACAGCGAAGATAACGAGGAAAAAGGGCTTGATCTTGGCGCGGCGGATTATATCACGAAACCGTTTAACAGCGCAATTGTTAAGCTTAGGGTTCAGAATCAGTTACAAATTGTTAATCAAATGCGTATTATCGAGCGCTTAAGCGAAATAGACCCGCTCACGGCAATACCCAACCGCCGCAGTCTTGATAACCAAATGTATATGGAATGGGGAAGAGCTGTAAGAAACAGCATCCCTTTAGGGTTTATGATGATTGACGTTGACAAATTCAAGGTGTTTAACGATACGCACGGCCATCAGCTTGGCGATCTTGTTTTACAGACAGTAGCAAAGGTTTTTGGCCGCGTGTTAAAACGCTCCGGCGATTTTGCCGCCCGCTACGGCGGTGAGGAGTTCTCTGTGCTGCTTCCCGACACAGATATGGAAGGTGTTGTACAAATTGCCGAAGAGATTCGCAAATGTATAGAAGAGACAGTAATTTCTTACGGCGATGGCAAAAGTGTAAACGTAACGGTAAGCATTGGCGCGCACTCGCAAATACCAACGCAAAATGAATCTATCGCGGAATTTATAGCGTTTGCAGACTTGGCGCTTTACGCCGCAAAAAAAGAGGGAAGAAACAGAGTATGTTCAAGCAGCTGCCCGCAGTTTTAACGCTCAGTACGTTTCCAAACCGCAGATTTCACACCGCCGCTAAAGCGCACAGCCCCAAATAAAAGCGCGAGATTCATTGCGAAAAAATAGAATATATGCCGGTTTATCCTCAGCGGAACCTCATGGTAAAGAAGACCGGAGATTGAAAAGATTATCCCGCATGACAATAAAAATTTATATATTTGCCCGCCGCCGAGCACGGTGATTACAACACATGAAATAAAACAAAAAAGTATAAAAAACGGAGAAAACCATCTCGTTACCTTATGAGAAACATAACAAAACGCCGGCCACCCTCTCATAGGATTAAGGAAATAAAACAGCCAGAAAAACGACTGAAAGTTACCCGCGCCGATACGTACGCGGCGCCCAAATTCAGATTTTACTTTTTCGGTCATGTCCTCTTCCGAAACCGCTTCCATCTCATATATGATTCTATACCCCTGCCGTATAATATTCATGGGGATGAGTACGTCATCATTTGAGTACGCGTTTTTCGGGATAGGCTGAAAGAGGCTTTTGCGTATGGCATAAGAACCGCCGAACGCCGAGATTGTACTGTGGAGTTTGCCTTCCAAAACTTTTTGCCACGATTCAAAATTACGGTATACAGTTTCGGCGTTCTCATTCATTTCGGTTATCTTATGTTCAATATGTCCGGCAACGCCGCCTATGGTTGGGTCGGCGAAATGTTTAACCATCTCTTTCAGACAATCCCTATGGTGCATAGTGTTTGCGTCTGTCAATAGAATTATTTCGCTTGTGATCTGAGGAACAAGGCCGTTTATTATGCCGGTCTTCCCGCCGCGCTCAGGTGAACGCCAAAAGTGTACTCTGGGGTTATCTATGGATCGTACTATCTCGTCAGTTCTGTCGTCACTGCAGTCGGAACCTACCCATACAGAGAGTTTATCGGCAGGGTAATCCATAGACAAAATATTCTCAATTTTGCGCAGTATTACTTTTTCTTCATTATACGCGGGAACAAGCACTCCGATTTGAGGGAGATAATCATCTGTACCGGTATTTGAAGAATGACCAAAGAACCGCGCGAAAACAAACAAAAAAAAGGGATATAAAAAGTATGAATAAACAACAACGGCAAGCGAGAACCAAAATAAAATCTTAAAAAAAAGCATTGGGCACCTCTAAAAGCTCAGCGTTGCCAGATTTACGTTTTAACCGGCCGCTTAAGCAGGTATTTTATAAAAGTAAACCCGGCCTTAATAATGCGCTTGGCTTCCTGCGGATAGGTGATAATCTGCCTGAATTTTGCAAATATGTAAGCGGGGCGCAGATAAAACTCTTTTCTTGCGCGGTCGCAAAACTTTACAAGCTCTTCGTAAGTAAGAGATGGGTTTGAAACCACAGATGAGTGCAAACCCTCTTCTGTAAGCCATTTTCTGAAATCGTTAGAAACGATCCACCCCTTCTCTTTAAAATACTCGTAATCGCTTGTACCCGGATAGACCATTATAGGATAAAACTGAGCGGTATCAGGATTGATTTCTTTCGCGAACTTCAAAGTCTTTTGTAAAGTCTCTCTGGTTTCGCCGCGGTTTCCTACCATAAAGCAGCCGTGTACCAAAATGCCGGCTCTGCGCGCGCTGCTGGTAAAGTCGGAAATTTTATCAAGAGTTATAGCTTTTTCTATATTATCAAGTATAGCCTGTTCTCCGCTTTCAAATCCCACGCAAAAAAGGCGGCATCCCGCTCTGCGCATAAGACACATGGTGTCGTAATCTACATCCGCCCTTGAATTCGCAGACCAGGGGATTCTGTGCCCCCCTGTAGCAATAAGCGCCTCTGAGAGCTCACGGCAGCGTTTTTTGTCAGCCGTCAAGGTATCGTCTTCTATCATTATCTCTTTTACATCGGGGAAATTATCCCTTATATACAAAAACTCCTGTACAATAGATTCTATGGAGCGCTTGCGGTATTTGTGCCCCTGCAAAGTTTGGGGTACAACGCAGTATGTACAGCGAAACGGACATCCCCTGCCAGTAACAAGCGTTACGATGGGGTGGCGGCTGTGGCCATAGAAGTAGGGTTTTATGTCAAGGTGTCTGCGGTAGACTTGTGATACAAAAGGGATATCATCGAGATTTTCGATAAAGGGTCGGGGCTCATTTTTATGCACAGCTCCGTTTGCGTCTCTGAAAGCAAGTCCGCGCACTTTCCTGAGCGCCTCATCGTCACGGCCGCTTTCGGAAAGCGACGACGCGAGTTCGCAGAGCGTTTCATCGTATTCCCCAAAAGCAACGGCGTCTATTTGCGGCGAAAGTTCGAGAGTTTCAAGCGGCAAAGCGGACACATGAACTCCAACAAGTACAACAAAAGTATTGGGATACGTCCGCTTAAGCGCCTCCCCAACCTCTACATCGTTATAAATGGAAGGCGTTGAAGTGTCAAGTACCACCATATCGGGAACAAACTCACCCAGTGCGGCCGTTATCTCCTCAACGGAAAGCCCGGACGCCGGAGCGTCAAAAAGCTCTACATCGTGCTCCGCCTTTTCAAGATACCCCACGGCATAGCAAAGCCACATCGGATAGTATAGTGTTCCGCTCCTTGTTACTGCCGGAGAACGTGATTCTCTGGAGAACTTTGGCAGAAACGGCGGATTTAAAGCAAGTATTTTCATTTGTATTAGCTAAATACGCTGTCTATTTTCGATTTAAGCGGACCCTTGGCCAAAAGACCGGTGTGCTGGTCAACAATCTCGCCGTTTTTAAAGAAAAGCATGGATGGGATACTGTTTATCCCATATTTGGCCGCTGTCTGAGAGTTTGAATCAACATCAAGCTTGCCTATAACAACGCGGCCTTCGTAATCAGCCGATAACTCCTCAATAATCGGAGTAAGCATTTTACAAGGACCGCACCACTGCGCCCAAAAATCTACAACCACAGGTAACGCGCTTGAAAGCACCTCCTGCGAAAAATTCTCATCCGTAAAATCCTTAAGACTGCCGCCCATATCGTTATCCCCCTATTTCGTATTAAACTGCTCAGTTACCGTAAGTATAACCGATTCATGAAATTCTTTCCACTTTTTTGGGTCACTCTTGCTTTTTTCCAAAAATTCAAGGGCGCCATTAGTCGTAACACCGCACAATTCCAAAAGCTCTCTGTAAAGAACGGCCGTACTGTCGTCACTCAAATTACTCTGTGACCTGAGCATCGCCACGCCGGCAAAAAAGCAGGCGTAATCTTCCCGACGCTTATCGCCGCTCCAAACGCAATAAGCGGAAGCAATTATTACAGCGCATATTAAAATAGTTTTTCGCACAGAAGAAAAATAATTCTTTCCAGTCTTTGTTGCCAGAAAATATGGTACAAGGCGTGTTTTAATCGGTTCGCAAATGCGGCGGCATTCTGACCGCCGCGCCGATTCCCGGCAGGTTGCCTGCTCGCACTGTCCAACCGCTGTCTTTTGTAAAACGGCCGCCGAGCGTAGGATCGGCAGTGATTTTAGTGGCGGTAATGTTTGCGCCGTGTCTGAAATCCGCATCTTTCAAAACCGTGTTTCTAGCGGATGATGTAACATTATCAATATATGCGATGTTGTTTGTGAATTTAGTGTTACCGGTACTGCCGGCGACACGTCCCACTCCCGCGCCGGTGGGGTTATTGATTGCCGCCCGCTCCGCGCACTTACCGGTGGATTTCACTTCGGGATTCAAGGCGGCACAACTATTAATGTGATGCCCCCAAACATCCCCAGCTATGCCGCCAACCCAGCAGTCACCGCTGACCGCACCGGTAGACCAGCTGTTATTCAAGTTACTCCACTTAAGACTTCCCACCACACCGCCAACACGATGCGTACCGCTTACCGGCGCTGTGGAGTAACTGTTATTGACGCTCCCGCCATACGCGTCTCCAACTACGCCGCCGACCTGATTACGTCCGCTGACTCTGCCAGTGAAATAGCTATTAGTCACATTGATTTCGGTACTGCTATAACACCCCATACAAGAGTATCGTCTGCCGCCCATGCCCCATCTCGGACAGCTAAATGCTCCCGCCACACCGCCGATACCATCATTACCACTGACCGTACAGGTAGAATAACTGTTGTTGACAACGCTGCAATCAACATTTCCCAATATACCGCCAACATCATCATTACCGCTCACTTTACCGGTGGAATAGCTGTTGACAACAAAGGTGCTGCATTCGATAATTCCGGCTATGGCGCCAACGTGGCTGCCTCCGCTAATATCCACATTAACAAGCCTAAGATTTTCCACCCTGCCGCGATTGATACTCCCAAACAAACCCAAAAAGTTTGCATTCGGACTGTCGATAGTCAGATTGCTTATGATTTTCCCACTGCCGTCGAATGTGCCGGAAAACATATTAACCCTGTATATCCCAATCGGCACCCAGTTGTCATACGCAGAGAGGTCGATGTTGTCTGCAAGTTTGATGATCTTACCGGTAAAGTTATCTTTCGCCGGCCACCCTCCCCAGGTTCCGTTGACGATTTGAGCCAAACCTGCCAGTTCATCGGCAGTAGAAATGGTAAAGCGGTTTGCCTTGGGGTTTACGGCAATAGAGTCTAAATACCAGGCATAGCGGTTATACATTTCGGTATCAATAGTCATTACCACCGCTGTGCCCAAAGCAGCGTCATTAACTTTCGACATCGCGGTTACGGTAAGCGATTCCGATATTTCGTTCTCGGCAATAGAGAGTAATCCGGCGGCGTTTATATTTGTTGACGGTGACAAGTTACCGGATACCGCCCATATCACGGTTTTATCCGCGGCTTTGCCAAAAACATCAGCGGAAAACGGTTGCGTTCCCCCTCTGACAACCAATACGTTGGCAGGCGATACCGCCACGCGATGTATTGACATTCCGAAATGCGCCGGGAATACTGCGGCTGTTCCGAATCCGGGAAGATTACCCTCCTTAGTCGTCCAGTTGCCAACATCCGTAAAGCGTCCACCGAGGGTTTTGTCGGTGCCGATAGCGGCGGCCGTCATGTCTGCGCCGTCCGGTTTATGTGCGCCTTTATTTGACCACAAAGTATCACCGGTGTTGTTAATCATTCCGGCATAAGCGATGTTGTTTGAAATTGGAAGTCCGCCGCCGCGGCAGCAGCCAACCACACGCCCCGCTCTCGCGCCGGTTACTTCCACTTGAGGATTAAGCGCGGCACAGCTATTCACGCCGCTTGTACCGCTTCCACCACCATTGCAATCGCCGTAACCAACGTAACCGCCGTAGCCAATAGATCCGCTTATATATCCAACAACTCCACCAACACAACTGTTACCGGTAACCATATTGGCGGCATAGTTGTTAGCCGCGCTGCTTTCTCCGCCAATCACCCCTATCACACCGCCGACATTATCTTCACCGCTGACCACACCGGTGGAATAGCTGTTGACCACATCGCTGTTGTTAACAGAACCCGCTATACCGCCGGCATAATTACCGCCGCTGACCGTACCGGTAAAATAACAGTTGGCAACGCTGCTTTTATTCTCAGTACGCCAAGCCGGCTGTAAGCCGGCCGCTGCCGCTGCTTCAGGAGTATATTGTATATTACCCGCCTTATCGACAAAGCGCCCAAAGCTTCCGCCGGATTGAATATCCCCATTCACACATCCCGCTAAGCCGCCAACCGCCATAGCGCCGGTAACTTTACCGGTGACCCAACAGTTGGCTATGCTACCGCTATCAATAAATCCTGTCAAGCCGCCTACATGGCGGCCGCCGCGTATATCCACGTTGTCAAGACCAAGATTTTTCACCTCAGCACCGCCAATATAACCAAACAAGCCTTGACAATTTGAATCGGGGCGGTTAATTGTGAGATTCTTTATGATGAACCCCCTGCCATCAAATGTTCCAGAAAACGGCTTACCTTGCCTCTCACGAAAATCAATAACTGCCGCGTATCCTATCGGCATCCAATTATCATAAATAGATAGGTCAATGTTATGGCTAAGCCTGACGGTTTTACCTGAAAAATCATCTCTCTCAGGAACCCCGCCCCAGGTACCATTAACAATTTGCGCAAGCCCCGCCAGTTCATCGGCGTTAGATATGGTGAAAACCGTTGCTTTTGGATTGTCGGAATACCATTTAGTATCAGGTGTTCCTGTACCGGCGTCTTCCGTTATCTTACCACACCCTGCAATAAAAGTGAGCGTTGAGATTATGAATGTCAGTATTTTGAGGTTTTTCATAAAACCCTCAGCGGGAACGATGAACATAATGACGCAACTCTCGCAGTTTAATTCATTTCAAAAATAACAGCAATATCAATGTCGCTGTATTCGTGAGGTGTTCCAAAATTTGATTTAAGCATTTTGCACAACACAATAATGGCCGATATTCCCGAACTCAAAGAGTATTGCTTAAGTTTACTCAAATAATCACAAAATTCACTGTGTTTATATCTAAATTTGAGAACGAACTCCCTTTAATTTCACCTCAAAAATACAATTTACCAATACCCCAAAGAGCCGCCATCTCAAAAATTAACCAGTCTCTGCAAATTTTTCAAAGATAACCGTTCGGTAGCTATGGATGGTGTCGTCTTCATCCCCCTGCCGCCCCAAAGTTATCGTTCGGCCTAATCCGCCGATCTTCTGGTTCGCGTGATTTTCGCCAAGTCTCGCCAAGTCTAAATTGCGCCTGCGGCATGATACTTCCAATTCGCAGATTAATGGTTCGTTGATGTATAGTGATAAGATATTTTTAAGCAGCCGGCTGCCGCTTAAATCTGGGAGCAGTGATTTATATGTATCAATATCGGCCGGCCCTATTGACACTCTAAATTTTGCCGTAAGGTCAAAAACCTTTGAGCCGATAACAGCGGCGCTTCCGCTCAAACGCACTCCGCCGCCTAATGGACGGCGGTTTTCTACAGCCGTCCACCTGCCGATATTTTCCACAACGCGCACGGTAGTGTTTTTCCATATTGATTGAATGATACGTTTTAAGCTGTCGGCGCTTCTGGTACTGCTTGAAAAGGCTGAGAGCCAAAACGGATCGTACTCTTCAAACTGTTCGAGCGGGCGGGCGGACAACTTCTCAAATATCCGCATGGCGGGAGCCTCAGCGCCGCGCCAGATCTTATATTTACGCAGCGCGTCTATCCATAGATGGTGGATACGGTTCTGCATTATTGACAAAAAAGCTTGCAGCGGTTCAGATCCTTTACGGTCGCGTCCGGCGTAATCGGAGAGTCCTATAGGCAGCGGAGTAGTTATGCCGAGCAGGTTCATCATCGGCAGGCGGATTGTCGCTTTGCGCGGATCGCTTATGTCAACAGCGCCGACGTCGCTTGATGGAAACGCGAAAGATGGATCCGTTTCAAAAAAGATATTTTCATCTGAAAAATCTTCTCCAATAATGTCAAGCAATTGCAGCAGATCAAACCGGTGAAAATTTTCGGCGACGGTTTTGTTTTTGTTCTCCACCTTACCCCGCTCTTTCTCCTGCCTGACAACACCACTCAAATGTTTTGCCGGAAACCGACATTGTGAAGACGAGACGCAGAAATGTATTTATTGAAGCCATGCACGACAGCGCTCTGCAAAGAACCGTTCCAAGCAAAAACAGGCTCTCTTCTGTCGCGGAATTTTCGTCTATGGCGATATTCATCTCAGTTCCTCTAATCACCGCTCTGTTAACCGCCAGATCTATCGGCTTGAATGATACGGAGAGGATGGCCTCTACCTCAGGGCGTTTTTCCCATAAGTCAACTCCGCCTCTTATCCCGCTCCGCTTCTCCATTCCTATCCAGTCATACGCGTATAAAAAGTTTTTCAACTTTTCGGCTGTGTTAAAATCGGAATACATACTTGCGAGATGAGAGGTAAATATCCATAAATATTCGTCACTGTCCGGCGGATGGATTGGATTCTCCGGCGTTGTGATATTCTCGAACGTGATAAAATTGGGGAAATTCGGCGCGGGTTTGCGTAAGCCTCCGCCGGCTGCCGTTTTACTGGCTAAAGTTCCGTTAGTCTGCCACGCCTCTATGTGGAGCATCTCTTTTATGATCCGCCCTTTTTCGGTTTGCTGACCATTCATAGATAATTTCATACGCTGATCGCCGTTGGGCTGACGTTCACGGCGCAGGGAATATGAGCGCGGCGCGCCGGGTTTGCGGAATTTGTTGTATACGCGCCGCTCACCGGTCACAGCGTCTATACCTGTCACCGATTCTACAGAGCGGATTGCGTAACATTTGGGACGCACAGCGTCGGATGTTATATCGTATTCGTTTCTTTCACCGTCAACGTACAGCGGCTCGGCGTCGCGCTTAAAAACGTTTACAGCCGGAACGCAGTAGAGTTTGAGGTTTGACTTTGTCAAAACAGCGCCGCCGGGGATTTTCCGGTCAAAATGTATGTCAAGAAACAACGTTGACGGCGGCTTATCACCGCGCGGAAGTTTTTCAAGACCGAAGATGTCTACAAATAAAAACCGTTCGGGAAACGTGAAATAATCTCTGATAAGGCTGAGCGGCCGGTTGACATTCTGCGGTTCTGGGAACAGGTCGTCAGATTCTGAGAAACCGCCCTCAATAAATGTATCTTTAGGAATAAGCTGCACTTTTCGCCCAAGGTTATCCCTAAGAACCGCCTCCTCAACATCGCACAAAAGTGATTTTCTGATTCGCAGCGCCGACGACAGGTCTGCGCGTATGTACATACGCAGCGGCGACATCCGCAGTGATTCGGGGCGTATACCCTGGTCTATTTTAAAAGCAAGCGTAAGCGCGTCTTTGCCGGACGCGCCTGCGGCGTATTCTACTTTATCAAGTGTAAACGGGTTCATGATTACGTCGTGCGTTGTGGAGAACTGACAGCTTACGGAAGAGTCTGGATCGGGCGGCGTGAACATCTCCGTCCCTTTACTTATTGTATAACTGCCCTGAAGCATTCCCGGACGCGGCGTAAACTCCACGATACACGCGGGCGGCACAGGTTCCAAAAGCCGCGGCCAGAGCATTTCGGCAAGACCTTCCGTCAGCTCAGGAAATCCATCGTCAAGCCGTCTCTTTATTGAGGCGCTCAAAAACGCGAAACCCTCAAAGAGACGCTCAATACGCGAGCTTCCGCCTTTGATGGAGTCAAGCTTAAGATACCGCGCCCGCTGCGGGTACATCCGCGCGAACCGTTCGCCCTCTTCCCGCAAATAGCGGAGTTCTTCCTCAAAATAAACGTCGTTAACCATTACACACCATCGGCTTCAAGATAAAAGGGGGCGCCTAAAAAATAGAGACAAGGCACGCCTTGTCTCTATAAAGGGTTACATCGTTTTAAGGCCAACTTACGGCAATATTATGCCTTATCTTTCCACGCGTCGGACGCCTGCAGATTTCCATCGGCATAAGTCCATGTTATCTTTTGGTAACGCAGTTTAACCTCTTCCATGTGCTCAAACTTCTCTTTTGTAGGGTCTTTTACGTTGTGCATGATTGGGCGCACGGAGCAGATTTTTACGTCTTCAAGCTTGTGGCTGAAATATTCAGTTTCCACACCGGCGTCGTTGATCCGGTACCACTTGACTATTACCTCCTTGTAAGTCTGACCTTCGCAGACCGCCTTGTAGAGATAAGGAGACGAAGCGTCAATCGCTTTAAGGAGGCGTATAGACTCGTGCTTGCGTGTACCGGTGAGCTTGCCTGTATCCGGGTCTGTGGGGATGCGTACTTCGTGCTCAAACTCAAGAATCTCCACGCTTTTTTCTCTTCCGGCTACATCTACTGAACCGTTAACGGGTTTCCCTGCATTGTCCTTCATCCACATATAAGCGGGTGTTGGCATTTGTTACTCCTTTTTTTAATGTGAAAATTTTAATGCGGGAGCGCCGCCCCCGCATCAATATTATGGGTTACTGTTTTCCTTTTGGTAATTTTGATACGAGAGAGAGATTTATATTGATTCCCTCTATCTGAAAATGCGGAATCACCGCAAGATCAACCTTGAAAAAGCCAGGGTTGTCCTCAATCTCGCCTACCGTCACCGCCGCGTCCTTGAGGGGGTGAGTCGCTATGAGATCGGGGCTTGGATCGTTCATTTCAGTAACAAGTTTCTTTATCCAGTTGTTAAGCTCTTCCTCAAGAACCACGCGGCTTTTTGTAGAGCCGATGTTTTCGCGCTGTATTACTTTCAGATAATGCGCTATGCGTGATATAAGGAATATATACGGCAGGCGTGAATTTATCCTCATATTGGCGGTAACGACCGGATTATCGTACTCCTGCGGTCTTTGCGCCGAATTGGCAGAGAAGAAACACGCGTAGTCTCTGTTTTTATAGAACGACAACGGAATAAAACCCTCCTGCGCAAACTCAAACTCGCGTGTTTCGGGTATTAGAATTTCGGTCGGTATTTTAACCTCTGTTCCTCTGCCCGCGTCAAAAACGTGCACCGGCAGATTCTCCACTTTTCCGCCCGCTTCCGGCCCGCGAATCTGAACGCACCAACCATTGTCTATAAAGGAGCGTACCATGTTGGCCGCAAACGCGAATGACGCGTTGCCCCACAGATACTTGCTGCTGTCCGGCCCAGACACATTCTCCCGGTATACGAACTCCTTAACAGGCGCGGTATCCGGCCCGTAAGGCAGTCTGAGTGAAAAACGCGGCAGTGTGAGGCCGATGTAGCGGCTGTCTTCGCTCTGGCGGAACGAGTTCCAACGCAAAAACTCCGAACGCTCCATGTAGTTGTGCAGATCCTGAATTTTTGTAATGTCCGCGGCATTTTCCTTACCGAAAAATTGAGGCATAGCCGAACCGACAAACGGGCAATGGCACGACGCCGCGACTTTGGATATCTCCTGCAAAAGCGCGATATCAGGAGGGGTTGAATTAAACTCAAAATTACTGATCATAGCCGCATAAGGCTCGCCTCCGGGTGTGTCGTATTCATCGGTATATACGTGCTTATAAAGCCCGGACTGTATCGTTTCGGGAACATCCTCAAAATCTTCTGTGAGTTCCGTTTTAGATGTGTCTATAATGTTAATTTTGACATTCTTGCGGAAGTCGGTGCGCTGTACAAGAAAATCGAGACTGCGCCACGCCGACTCCAATTTTTGGAACTCCGGCGCGTGCAAAATCTCATCAAGCTGCAGCGAAATGCGGCGGTCGATCTCCGCTATTTGCGCGTCCAAAACAACTTTGTCGATTCTGTCAATAGCGACCGACGACTCAATCACGCTGTCCACGAAAAACGCGAGGGCTGCGCCGATTCTCTCATTTGCCGCGCTCTCCGCGAGCGCCTGCGGGTCACGGTAATCGGAGATAGCCACCGCCGTTTGAGGCGGGGTGATGTTCATGGTTTCGTATATGTACCCCAAACCGGAGGTTGGAGTAGTTTCAACTTTTTCGGCAACGGCAACTTTTACTGACATGATTTATCCTCCAGTTCTGGAACGATCTTTTGTAATTCCGTACGCAAATTTTTCGCGGATTCGGGGTTTTTGATAAGTTCTTCAAGCCTGCGGCGGAACTCTCTGTTGTCAAGCAAATTAGATTTCAAATCTTTAAGCAGATTTCTGGCCGCGAGAAGACGGCTTAGAGCGGGTACGGAAGACGCGACGTTTTCCGGCTTGAAAGAGGCCATATCCGTTACCGGAATATCGACCTGCATTTCGCCCTCGCCTTTTAATTTATTCTCTACTGTAAAAGAAAGATTCAGCCCGCAGTCTGCCATAACCTGCTGAAAATTGTTTTTGTCAACAGAGATTTTCTCCCTGTCGGAGAGCCGCCCCTCTTTTTCACGCTGTGTAAAATCACCCATAACCAAGAGCTTTAACGGCAGTTCAACGCTTTTACTGGCGCCGCCCGTACCGACGTCTAATTTCAGGTTGATCCGCGCCGCGGGGATCTCATTTTGAAAACTTCCGGCCATACTATACCACCGTTCTCTGTTTTAGGTTTGTAATAAAAGTCTCTATTTTTTTAACATATTGAAGTATCTCGTCAAATTCATCTCCGTCAACAGTGATCTGCTGACCAACACTCCCGCCGGCACTTTTTGTACTGCCCGCGTCGGCGGACGGTTCGGCGGGCGGGTCAGGTTCCTTCGCCGCGTTTTCCGCCGCTTTCTTCCATTCGGCAGCCCGCTTGGACAATAAGGAGAGAGGGGGCGCGGAGTCGGAAAGTTTTTGGTCTAATGCCGACCTCAATTTTAAAATTTCATCCGCAAGACGCGCGGTGCTTTCCACATCATCCGCCGTTACGGTTACTTTTTCGCACTGTCCGCTGAACCGCGCCTCACAAAACCAACGCAGAGCGGCGACTTTAGCGCCCTGCCTGCGCGGATAAATCTGATCAATGTTATTTTCACAATAACCGGCCAACGCGCAAAAAACGTCGGCCATTCGGCCAAAATCATTCTGTCTAAGCATTGAATACGCAAGAAACGCAAGCGCGCGCGCGTCTTTTGACTTTTCCGTCAAAATTTTTAACGATGCCGATTCAACGACCTCAACGTCGATATCGCCGAGCTTTCCTATCTCGTTTTTGAGACGCTCATAATCAAGATCATAGTTCATGTCTGTCCCAAACGGATCATCTCCGGCAATGGGAACGGTTATTTTTGAATAAAAATCGGACACAGCTGTCTCCGCGTTTAAAGCCCATCTCTACTTAATTTATAAAATATATACAGCGTGAACCACCATCAACTATTTTTTAAGAAAAAAGATGCGCAGTATCATTCAAATCCGTACTCTTCCATGTGCTCCGAAATAATTATGAGCGCCAGTATCTGCGGAATATACTCGTTTGTCTCCTCCGCCAGCCACTTCCTCTTATATAGATACCAAAAATCGCGGTTGTTCACCGGATCCTCTATACGTTTAAGCGCGTTGATAATTCGGGTTTCGCCCGCGTTGTAAGCGGCCATGCAGAGCATTGTTGAACTTTTGGAGCCGAAAATCGCTATCAAATGCTTGAAATACGCGGCGGCGGCGTAAGTGGATTTCTCTGGATTGGTGCGTTCGTCTCTGTGATTGGAAACATCAAGACCGTAAGAACGTGCCGTTTTGGGCATGAACTGCCACAAGCCCTTTGCGCCGGCGTGGCTGAGCGCGTGAGGGTCAAGGCCGCTCTCCTGCATGGAGACGTAAGCGAGGTCAAGCGGAATATTTTGCTCGGTAAATATGCGGCGGATCATTGGAAAATACTGTTTTCTGCGCTCCATCCACATTGCGACGGTACGCCTCCTCCTGCCGGTATTTTCATTGATATAAAACTCAACGCGCGCTATCATTTCGGGAGGAATTTGGTAGTCGCGCTCCCCAAAACGCCGGAGTATGGCGTCGATTCTCTCCTCAATAACCGGACGGTTTGACACGCCGACCCTGCCGATATCGTGATCGTCATCAATATCAGATGAGATTTCTCCCTGTGTGAAACTGAATTTTTTGGACGGTGAGGATGACGGTTTCGTTTTTTTGCCGCCGGTATCGCCGGATGTGAACAATACTACCAATATAAGCGCAATCAGCATAACGGCGGCTAAAACAATGGTGATAATGTGTTTGGGAACAAGAGGCTTTTTAACAGCGACTTCCGGCGCGCCGGACGTACTGCCGCTGTCGGGCTTACCGGGCTTTTTTATGGCGGTGGTAGAAGAGATGGGCGGACTACTGCCGCCGAGATTTTTTATAGTAACTGTCGAAGTAACGGGGCTGGCGGGAATTTGCGCAACACCGGTATCGTTACGTTTTAACGCAGTATCAGCTTTCGCGCCGTCACTGCCGGCGGCGCCGCCGCGAACCACCCTAAACCTAGGCCCGCTCATCCCAAGCCTGATTTCATCGCCTTCCTTAATGGCGTGCTCTTCCTGTATCTTCTTACCGTTTATGAACGTGCCGTTAGTACTCTGCATATCTTGCAGAAGCAGCTTTTCGGGCGTTACATATATGAGCGCGTGGTATCCCGACACGCACCTGTCTTCAGACGGCAGAGCGATGGTATTGCGCGGGTGGCGCCCCAAACTTGTTGTACCTACCGCAAGCGGAATAGGGGGAACGCCCGTTTTGTCCAATCGTTCAATATAAAAATCCATTTACATCCACCATGCCCTATAATTTATAACCATCTCATGAAAATACAATAAAGTACAGTAATAAATTCAAAATGATTTAAAAAAAACTCTGTATTTCATTTCAGTTATACATTATATTATAATGTTGAGATATTTTAAAAAGACAAAGTCTTTTAAAAGGAGAAGTTATGTCCGCCAACACTGCTAAATATCTGTTGTCCATTGGAGCCGTTAGCTCGGCGAATTTTGAGGTTACTAATTTCGCCGGCATTGACTCTATCAGCAGCCCGTATTGGTTTGACGTTGAGTTTCGCATGTCAAAAAACTCAAAAGCCGTCCCGCCTGATGCTAACATCCTTAACGAGACTTGCCGTCTTGATATTGAGCAAAACGGAGAGGTGATCCCGTACTGCGGTATAGTAGTTGAATTCAGCGTTTGCGACAGCGAGACCGCCCGTTACGCCGTACGCTTCGCGCCGAGGATGTACCGCCTTTCGATGAATTCCTCAAACCGCGTTTTCCAGAATCTTACGATTCCGGCCATCATTGAAAATGTTGTTGATGACGCGGGATTAAGCGAGTATTTTCAGTTTGATATTGAATCAAGCGATATTAAGTACCCGATGCGGGATTTTTGCGTACAATATCAGGAGACAGATCTCGCCTTTATATCGCGGCTTATGGAGGAGAGCGGCATTTGGTACTATTTTCAACAGATTAAAGAGCCGGGCGGGGCGCTTAAAGAGTGCGCCGTTGTTACCGATAAATTTGCAAAATACCCTATGTTAAGCCGTTCCATACCGTTTATGAAAGGAAAAGGTTTAGCTGAAATATCAAACACCGGCAATATAGTAGAGTCTATAAACCATATTTCCGCAAGTACCGCGCTTATGCCTAAAAGTGTGCGCGTGCGCGCCTACAACCACCGTGTTCCCGAAGCTCCGCCGGATGGCCTGAGCGATGTAAAAGGGGGACATTTGGGGCGGGTATACGAATACGGCGGAACGCTTAAAAACTCAAGCGAAGCCGAATACCGCGCCGCTCTCCATGCACGTAGACTGTGGGTTGAAAATTCACGCGGAGAGGGCAAAGGCAACTGCGCGTCATTTAAAGCGGGTCTGCGTACGTCCATCAAGCACGATGATAACAGATCGCTTAACGGTCTGTATCTGTTAGTATCGGTTAAACATGAAGGCGGCTGGGACGACGGCGCGTACACGTACCGCAACGCGTTCGCCTGCGTACGCGCGGAACTGGAAATGTACGCCCCGCCCCTGCGCACCCCTGTTCCGCGCATAGACGGCGTAACCACCGCGCCCATAGGCGCAACCGGCGACAGCCTTCCGACGCTTAACGAATGCGGTAACTACAATGTCAATATGCCGTTTTTTCTTAATGACAAAAACAACCAAACGAGTAATGATTACGGCGGGTCAAAGCAGATTCGGCTTGCGCAGCCTTCCGGCGGAATGGCGGATGATAAGCCTTACGGCATTCACTTTCCGTCTAAGCGCGGCGCTGAGATGGTGCTTGCTTATGTGGATGGGAATCCCGATAAACCGCTTGGTTTGGGTTTTGTACCCAACGCCGCGTCTCCCTCTGTGACCGGCAGTAAAAATTGCGTTGAAAACGTAATACGCAGCTGGGGCGGCAGCGAACTTGTAATGGACGATACCGACGGCCAAAAAAACGTAAAACTGACAACGCCTGACGTCAGGTATTTAGAACTGCATGACGGAGATGAATTAGTAAGGGTTAAATCTGAACACTGCGAAATGTTGTTTAACGATATGGAAAAACACGCTGTAATTAACACCGGCGGGCACAAGATACATATCAATTACGCCGACGACAGCGGGAAAATAACCATAACGACCGTTAAAGGCAGCGTGATAGAGATGAACGACCCCGACAACGTAATAACCGTTCAAGACGCCGGCGCAAAGAACAAGGTCGTTCTTAACGGTAAAGACAACGTGATAACCCTTGACAGTTCAGACAACACGGTAGTGCTTAACGGGAAAGATAAAAAGATCACCCTCGAAAGTACCGACAGCAAAGTCGCCGTTGACGGCAAGGGAAAGAAGCTCATAATGGAAAATAAGGATAACAAAGTCGTAATAGACAGCGGCAATAATTCTGTCTCCCTGAATGCGAAAAAGGATATTAATCTGAAAGCGGGCGGAAAGATAGTTCTTGACGCAAAGGGCGGGGTTTCCAATAAGAGCAAGACTATCAATATGGACATGTAATCACCCCGCGCGTAAGCGTTTAGTGATTATTGAAAACACGATGAAATGCTGCGCCCGTACCGCCCTCTGACTGCACCGCAGCCGTGAGGTCTTCGGACGGCACAGGCGCAGCATTTAACCGCGGGATGTATAATCCAATAAACTGAGGTATATCTATTATGGCAAAATACGTATGCGCCGGCGCTAAAATGAAATGCTCAATGGGGTCTAAGGAGTCTGATCTCGGCGTAATACCGGTCAGGCCATGTCAGGTGAAGATCAAAGGGAAACTCGCCGCAACGATAATGGATCACAAACCCTTTGTAAACATTAAACCTTTCGGGCAGTGTCAATCGCTTGCAAACCCAACTGTTGCCGCCGCCACCGCCGCGAATTACGGCCGCCTGCAGAAAATGCCTTGTATCCCCAACATAGTAGCGCCGTGGATAGCCGGCAAAACAACCGTGAAAATATGCGGCGAACCCATGCTGCTTGACAACAGCAAACAGACGTGCATGTGGGCGGGCATGATAGAAATAACCAACCCTGGGCAGGATTTTGTGAAAGAGGGGGCTCAGTCGCTCAATTCCAACAACAGCAAAGTAGAATCTGAGAAAAAAGCGAAAGAAGTCACGGTAGAAGCTGCGGAGCCTGAGGAAAAAGAAGAGAAAGAAGAAGAAGAAAAAAAAGATGTTGAAAAGCTGACGATAAAAGATTTTGTCGAAATATTAGAAAAAATAGAGAGTAAACAGGAGTACGAAGCCGCGCGGCACTATGCGGTTAACCACATCGACTATGGAAAAATTAACAAATTAGCCAAAGACTTTGTTGACGGGAAAGACGACGACCCCGATAACGACCCCAACATTATGCCCACGCGCTTTATGATACTGTACGGCGCAGACGACAGCAAGCTGAAAAAGATCGACACGCATCCCGATAATTTTGACGGTCATGAAGAGCATAAAATGTGCGTGAAAAATCTGCGAAAAGCGATGAAACTATTGGGATTGGGGCGCGATATAGCAGACGACGGCAAGTTTGACGATAACCTTTACGCCGCGTTCATGAACTACCTCAGACGGTTTAGCAGAGTCAATTTGGAAAGCGTGCTTGAATACGAGAGCGAAGAAGACGCGAACGCGCCGCCTGACAGCGTTGCCAATAAATACGACTTATCATCATGGAAATATTTTTACGATAAAAAACACAGCGGTGATCTCGAAAACCACAAAAATATAGTAGAGAGACTAAGCCCTAAACTCGGAGACGAGCTTCTCAAAGAAAAAAACGTTAACCCGGAATCTTACTTGCCTGGGATGTGTTATCACTATCCGTGGGTACCGTACAGTATTACGATAAAATTCGAAGAAGAGTCCGATGAGAAAGGTAAAGGCGAGGATGTTTAAATATCAAATATATGAAGGTAAAAATGATTCTCTTGAAGCGGAGGGAACACTTGTTGATGACAAGATAGAAGGTTTGTTTCCCGATGCTGAAGATCCGAAGATCTATGTTGACGGAGTGTTGGTATCCAGGCTGTTAGATGTTGAGAAAATATATTGGAGTTACGGTGATGACCTTACCATGTTGACGGAGACGGATAAATATCCGCACTATGTAGATTTAAATCTTCACGTCAAAACAAAGGGTAGTCAGGACGGTAGTGAAGTAAAAATCACATTCAGAAGAGAAGACGATAAACCGTTATTTATCGTTAACAAATCGTCATCTGATAGCGAAAAATCGTCACCTGACGAAGACAAAAAAATTGACGACACAAAAATTTATGAAAACGTAACAGTACGCGGAAATGAGACCGTGTTTAAAAATGTGCTCGGCAAATACAAGTTGTATCTAGATAAAGATAACATGCCTGTAATATTAGCGGAAGAGGAGCACAGCGGGAAACAGGCTGCCGCTAAGCCCGTAAGACCCAGATGGGATGATGTGTTTAAAGGGTATCCTTGGACATTCGATGAGGAAAATAATTGCTTGGACGATACTAGAGCGGAAAAGGTTTTTAAGAATGTTCTCGGCGATGATTATAATAAAAAATATCCCGGCGTATTTGAAAACGCCTGCGCTACCCGCGTCTCCGTTGGCCTGCTTAAATCAGGCATGAAATTGAGAAAAGACTTTAAGGTGCAAGCGGGCGGGAAATATGGGAAAGAAGGATTCGCGGGAGAAGGATTTATCGCAAGCGCGAGAGGATTAAAAGAATGGCTTGCAGACCCAAAAATTTGGGGAGAACCAGATGAGACAATCAAGACAATTACCGGACAAAATGCGTTGACTCTGGTTGCGGAAAAAATAAACGGTAGATATGGAGTTTACATCATATTAAAAGAGGGAAATAAAGATGCAAAGGATCACGCAACTCTTTGGATTGGTGCTGATAATGATGTAATAGGAAAACAAAACCTTCTTGGCAACGGCGGTACGGTTTATTTTTGGGAGTTGAAGAAATATGTGGAGATAGAAGAAGTACTTCCCGAACCCGAACCTGAGCCTGAGCCCGAACCTATCCCCTGTACCCCAAAAAAGTATTCTATCACAATCGAGGGTTTTGGTGAAGCCGAAGATATAAGAAGAGCAACTAACATAGCCATTATTGACACGATGGAGATATGGGCATTGGCCATTGAACTTAAATCGCATAGCAGTAGGTTTAGTTTTATTCGTGGGGAAGAAGGTAATACAATCAATCGCAGTTATTTGGAAAATACGTTTATAGATACAACTCCTAAATCACAAGAAATAACAAGAATGATCGTTGAAAGAACACACAGAAGAACCCAAAATATAAACGTAGAAGAAATGGGATACAATGATGTAGAGGTGACAAATCTATCGTTCTTTGATTCATATACCATTATAGATGGGGAAAAAATATCGTTAATTTCAGGTCATAACTCAAATGGTAGTGGATTCACAGAGGCAAACACCAATGAGGTTTTGGAAAAAGTCATTCATCGAGCCAGAAATTCTGGTAATATACGTACTATAAGAACGCAATCAATTGTACCATGGAGGCTCAAAAGGAAAAAAACCTATAAAGTAAAAATGATAGTCGAATTTACTTGGGATGAACCATGCTCTGGCAACTAAACAACAAACGATCGTTGAGGAGTGTCTGGGCAATAGCGATAATCACGGTAATTGGAATTTTGGCGCAGCCCGGATACGGACAAACGCAAGCTCCGGCAAGCTCTGCCGCCGCAGTGTTTACCGACCCGCGCAACGGCAAGACCTATCGCACTGTGAAGATAGGCAGTAAAACGTGGATGGCTGAAAATCTGAATTTTCAAACAGGTAATTCCTGGTGTTATGATAACGCCGGTTCCAACTGCACGAAATACGGCAGGCTGTACAGTTGGCATGCCGCGTTGAAAGCTTGCCCGGCGGGATGGAGGCTGCCGGATACTGCAGCTTGGAATAATCTGATTCAAGCTGCCGGCGGTGATATTGCCGGCACAAGACTTAAATCAAAAACAGGTTGGAGCAGCAAGGGCAACGGTACTGACGAGTTTGATTTTTCGGCGCTTCCGGGCGGCCGCCGCTACTCCGATGGCCACTTCGCCTATTATATTACGAGCGGCCGATGGTGGAGCGCGACGGAGTTCGGTGCCCGCTGTGCAAACTGTGCATATTACCAGTTCATGGATAGCGACAACGCGGATGTCTGGGAACTAAACAGCACTAAAGGAGTCGCGTTCTCTGTGCGTTGCATTAAGGAGTGAGGCAGTCGGCGTTTTTAGCGGCGTTTTTTAATTGGATCTAATGTTTTTTTGCGGAGGTGGGAGTATGAGTGGTTTAAATTTCAAAGCTATGGCGAGATTTAACAAAGGGAAAACACGATATTATAAATCGCTTGATGAGGCTGCAGAAGCAGCGGCTCGTGTGATACATTACAATTCGGGAATCGGATCCTGGAAATTTGAATATTGCATGGGCATACATGGAAACGCTACTAATTACGATGATGGTAACAGTTATTTTTTAACTGAGCTACATGGAGGTACCAACGGAACGAGAGCCGTACTACCCTCTTATGATGTTGGACTGAAAGAAGTAGGGTACAGTCTTAAGGCTATGGTACATTCGCATCCGACAGATACGACCAATACCACTCCGCCACTGGCTAATGAGTTATCAGTTGCTGATTTTTGTGAAGCGTTAAATATTGAAGGTAGATTCGGTGGGGCTATAGTTTTTTATTTGATAACTCAAAACTGGGCATTTACAAGGTTCACACCGCCGCTTAACTCCAACGCGCTAAGTTCAGCACACCTACAAATTAATAGTGCAGCGCGTCATAACTTCCGTCGCGTGAATAATAGATCATTCATCAATTCTAAAGATGATATAATCTTAGCAAGGGAAAGACTGCCTTTCGCAGGTAACTATGCCATATACGCCACACTCATAAATGATATTGTAAATAATGGTGGTGAACACAAACAAAAAAATCTTAATAATAATAGCAGTTGGAAACCAATATACCTCTCTGGAAGCAATTGAAGAAGAGCATACATTATGATATGCCCAACAGCAGCCATTATAAAGTCAATATGCCTCGCCATACAACTCACATTTCTGATCTTAGCGGGATGGAGGTGCGGAGAGAATGTGTATGCACCGGTTGTTAATACTTGGGCATCCGGCGAGACGATGGTCACCCTTCACGAGGACGGGATGCTTAGGGTCAGCGGGACGGGTGATATGGGAAATTACGGATACAATAACAATCCACCGTGGCAGCATTTTAAGAACCGTATTAACGCAGTGGTTATTGAAAAAGGCGTGACTTCGGTTGGGAATTATGTGTTTTCCGGTTTTAAAAATATTAAGTCTGTGACGATCCCTAACAGCGTGATTTCAGTCGGAAGCAATGCGTTTAACGGTTGCAAATCCCTAACATCTCTGACTATCCCTAACAGCGTATTATGTATTACCAATAACACATTCTCCAATTGCTCAAGCTTAACGTTCATAAATGTAGGCAAAGGTAATAAACGATTTCGTTCCATCAACGGCGTACTATTCGCTAAAAACATGGAGAAACTGACATTAGTAAGATATCCGGCCGGAAGGTTTGGCGCATACACAATCCCAAGTAATGTAACTAATATTCAATATGGGGCATTTTTGGGTAGCGTGGGCTTAACGTCTATCACGATTCCAAGCAGCGTGGAACTCTTACAGGAAGAACCCTTTGCAGAGCATTGTATCGGTCTGACGTCCATAAATGTAGACGATGATAATCCCCAATATAGCTCTATTGACGGCGTGTTGTTCAATAAAGACGCGACAACCTTAATACGATACCCCGAAGGAAAGAAGGGCGCTTATGCGATCCCGAACGGCGTGACGAAAATTCGTTGGGGGGCGTTTTTAAACTGTACCGGTCTGACATCTGCGGCTATCCCGAATAGCGTGACGTCTATTGAGCAGGAGGCATTTGCAGGTACCAGCTTGACGTCTATTAAAATACCAGGCAGCGTGACGTCTATTGGAGCAGCGGCGTTTGGCTTTTGCAAAGCACTTACATACATAACAATACCAAGCAGCGTAACATCTATCGGAGAACTCGCATTCGATTTTTGCGACAATCTGACATCTGTCACCAGTTTGAACCCTATCCCACCCGACGTAGAGCATGGTGAAGCGTTCCGTGGGCTTTCTGAGGATGCCATTCTGTATGTCCCAAAAGGCAGTATCGACACCTATCGCTCCGCCGATGCCTGGAATGAATTTAAGTATATCAAGCCTATTGAATCCTATGAAAAGGACAAGAGCACAAAAAAAGTTTCTCACGTCTCACCCTGACTATTCTAACAACACTAATATTATCCGCATCGATATTCGTTATAATCAAAAAATCAAGAAAACCATCTATCCGTACTCATTTTTAAAAACCAATTGTTTCCCTCTGACATACCGAATGTTATATTAATAAATGACAAGAAATGGGACGGTTATTTGGAGAATGCAAGCATGAATAAAAAAGCTATCCATTATTTTATCACCTGCGTGGCAGATTTCGCAGAAGAATATAAAATGAGCATTAAGGATGCTTTTTTGTATTTGAAAAAGTATAAAGGCATACAATTTCTAATGGAAAATTACGAAATTGAGCATACATTGTCAAAAGAGGATACTTTAAAAGCATTGTTTCGTATAGCGCATAAAAACGGCGGACGCCTTATATGATTCTATTTCACGGTTCTAATTTGGAAATTGAGCGAATAGATTTAAATATTTGCAAACCTTATAAGGATTTCGGGCGTGGATTTTATACAACAGAGTTTGAAGAACAAGCGTTTAATATGGCAAAGCGAACGGTTAGACTTTTTGGCGGAAAACCATGCGTGACAAAATTTTTAATTGACGACACGGAATTTGAAAATTGCGGTATCACGAAGAAAAAATTTGATACCCCTACAGATGAATGGGCTTTATTTGTTATAAATAACCGTAACAGAGATTTCGTTGACGCAGCCTGTTGTAATTGCAATTTAGATAATAAATACGATATTGTTATCGGCCCTGTCGCAAACGATGATATAAGATTACTTTTTGATTTATTTGAGGATAAAATTTTAACAATAGACGAATTGACAAAACGGTTAGAATATAAAGAGCTCACAAGTCAAATTTCTTTTCATACAAGCAATGCCGTAAAATTACTAAAGAAAATAGCGGTATAGTAATTTATGAATAAAACGCAAAAGCATTTGATAGAGTATGTAACAAGAGACGTTGTCTGTTTTATCTCTCATGATAACAATATGCCGGTTGATACCGCAATGGAAGTTTTTTTTGAATCTGACGTTTTTGAAAAATTACAGGATGTAGAAAGCGGCTTATATACAGAAAGCGCGTCATATGTTTACGAAATGTATAAAACGGAACAAGGCGGCTCTTTTACAGATGAATAACTTTAGGGAAAGACAAAAAATATGTCTACAGAAGAAGTTGTTGAAGATGAAATAACATACTATGTTTTCGTAAAAGAAGGCCGCAGGCACTTTGCTCCGCAGTATATGGCGGCAGGAGCGACAACGGTACAACATATATTTCCCGTGCCTGAGTCTAATGCTGTTGGAACACTTGATAAAGAGAATAACGGCATTGCGTTCGTAAAATTCGGCGGCTTTGGGATGGAGCCTGAGTGTAAGGTAGTTGCTAAAGATTTATGCAGTGAGGCGGACGAAACAGATTTTAACTGTAAGTTCAGCTCGAATTTCTCCGAAGATACTATTGTTTATTCACAAAACCAAATTGCCGTAATAGCTAATGTAAAAACCGGTGAGGCGTTTCATGCCGGCTGCGGTTTGTCTTTAGATGACTATATGCTTGGAATATGGTTTCTTGACCCGCAAAAAAACATGTTTGTGATAATAAAATCTATCTATAAAGAAAATAGCGGGTGGGAAGATTCTTTACATATTGTAAAACTCAAAGACCAACAGTTTGTTGACACCGCATGGGCTGTACTTCTTAAGGAGCCGCGTTACATATCCTCAGACTTCTCTCAACACCAAACATGGCTCGTCCACAATAAAAATCTCTTCGTATATGATCAATCAAACCATCATATATTATGCACAAACGGTGAACAATCTGTACCGCATCCGTTTGCGGAAACTTTTAATAATAATTCCGACCGCATCGGCAGGGTAAAAGATTTCTTGATACACCCCAAGCTGCCGTTTGGGGTTATTATAGAGGAGCGTGCCGCTGATATTCATGATTTGACCGTTTTGCGTTGGGATATTACCAACCCTAAGAAAAGGGACGAACAGGTTGTATCATTCAATGAAGAGTTAGAGCCGCTAAAATCGCTTTTCGATCTTAAAAGCGTGACGCTTGCCTACCAGAGTTTTTCTCCAGATGGAAACTGGTACGTTGCCGGCTGTATTTCGCCGGACGCGCCTGAGAGTCCGCATTTTATCGCAATACCTGTTACTCCGGTTGATGAGGATACGCCTGATTTTTTTGACATGGACGATATTGTGGTACTTGGTCAGGTTGAAAACATGACTTCATTAGCGTGGACGTCCGAACCTTCGTCTTATGTGGTTTCCAATGGCGAGATTCTTAACAAATGGGACTTCGGCGAATTGCCTAACGCCCGTGTTTTTGTGATGCCTGGTGAGGATGATGGGACAAAGAAGAAAACTTCTATTTTTAGGAAAGCAGGCCGTTTGTTTGGGATTGGGAGATAACGCTCTTACCGTCCTCTTAAAACTTTTGCCGGTACGTCAAATCCTCTTACTATTGATTCGTCGAACAGGGCGTTCGCGTTGCTTTGCACTATAGACGTTACATGCGCGGTGTACATGTTTTGGACATTTACAGACCATCGGGCATTGTAGCGGCTTCGCGCTAAGGGTTCGATTCTTGCGGCGTCAAACAGGCGGGCAAGCGACCACTCACCGGAGAAGCGCAGTTCGCCCGCGTCTCTGCCTGCGGCGGATGTGATTCGCAGAACAACGGTTTCTGAGGCGCCTGAGGAGCGGCTCACGGTTACGGGAAGGCCGCCCGAAAAGTCAAACGGTTTTTCACCTATGGAAAAACTTACTGAGCCAAAACTCGACATTAACGGGGAGAAGGAGATATCCTGCTGTGACGCGCCGTCGGTTCTGAAAAACGCGGAGGCGATTTTGTCCGCGCGGTTTATGCTGTGCAGCGCCTGTTCGCTTACAAAGACAGAGATTGGCGGAACGGCAACCGGCGCCCACCCTCTTGGCGTCCGTTCGATAAGGCCGGAGAGATTTTTGTCGATATGTTTCCACAATAACCCGCTTTGCGGTTTGAAGAACTCTTCAAAATCGCCGTACGGCGCGTCCGGCGCATTTTTGTCGAACGGATAGCGGGCGGCTAATTTTTCGCTGAAGTATTTGGTTACCTCGCCAGACCACGCTTCCTCTAATTCCGCAGATACTGCTCTTGCTAACAGGGCGGCGGCGTGGTCTAACGGAGCTTCAAGCAGGCGTTTAATTATGTGCGACGCTTCGTCGGGGATGTGCATATACGCTCCCGCGAGATTTTTGCGGGATTGCAATATCGTATTCTCTCGTGACGCGAAAGCTGCGCCAAAACCGCCGCGCTCCGCGCATTGTTTTATTGTTTTTGACAATTCGCTCAAGTCGTTGCGGTACTTCAAAAAACCATCGCCCGTTGCAAACTCGTCTATAGGCCCGAACGTGTTTTTCGCTTCGTCAAAAGGATCGGGCATATCCTTTGTAAAGCTAAGGAGAGCGCCGCGCAGTTTGTTTGTAATGGCGGAAGCCTGCCCTTTAATATCCGTGATAGACATTTTTTTAACATCCGGCATTTCAGTGTCAAGAGGCGGCTGTGTCGCCAAGGAGCAGGCTATAGCGAGCGTTCTGCCTATCTCAGATTTTTGCAGCGAGAGTTTTTCGAGATCGCCGGAGAACGCTGTTAAATCGGACGGGAGATTTACGGAGGCGGAGCGGATAAAGTCAAGCCATCTGTTACGCAGATCCACCGTGTAAAGCGCTACTAATTCAGCAAGCAGCTTTTCCTCGTCTATCGGTACTCTCGCAGGCCCTGTTACCCAGTTGTTTTTGAACGGATCTTTAGACGCGTCTACAAGCGCGCTTAATACGGTCTGCTCCCACCCTTCGCGTGTGTAAAGAGTACTTACTTCGCGGCCGTATTGGACTATTTCGCTTTTGCCTGTAATTCTGTTCATCTGGATTGAGCGGTGCTGAGCGCGCAGACCTTCTATGGTTGCGGTGTAAACCGTTTCGGCGCGCGGTGTGCGGGCGAGTTTGTCGCGCGCGGCGTTTACGACGCTCTCATTTTGAGGTACGGACAACCCGCCGTTTGCCGCAAATTTTATTACAGCGCGGATGTTGTCCTGCAAATTTTTTGAGCCGATAGCGTTATAATGCTGACCAAGAGATATTTTGAGAGGCCGCTCTATTACTTCGGTAAGCGCCGCAATGTCAAACGCGGGGCCGTTTAACGGATATCCGCCCGTAAGCATTAGGTACGCTTCAAGAGAGCGGTAGAGCCTCTGATGCTCGTCGGCTGTTGGTTCGCCGCGCCGTTCCGCTCTTTGCAGTATGGCCGATTCCAGGCGCTGAGCGGCCGGTTTGGCCAATATCTCCTGCGACGCGGCGACGTATACTTCCATGAGCGCCGCGCGGGCTTTGCCGGTTCCAAAAATCACCCTGCCTGGAGGTATGTGTTTATTTTCTAAGAACTCATAAGACCGCAGCAGTGTGGAGAGGGCGGCATACTGTTTTTCTATTGTCGCCCCAGATTCAAACAGGGCGGTAAGTTCCGCCTGAGCGGCGCGAAGATGCAGCGCGTCGCGCAGACCGCTTCCGGGAATCAATATACAAACCGCGGCGAAAAACAGCATGATAAGCAGGGTGCGGCAAATCTTTTTAACGCGGTGAAATAACGTTCCCTCCCCTGTTTCCCTTATTTTATGCTTTGCGCCGGGAATAACCTCGCCAAGAAGAACGCGGCTGTTAAACAGAGCGGGTTTATCCGGTTCGTCCGCTTTTTCCATTGTGCTTGATGTAAAGAAAAATCCCCCGAACAGCGGACGGTCGCGGCCGCGATCTACAAAAAACACCTCAATAAATTCGGATATTTTGTCTTGCGCGATTAAAAATTCCTGCGGCAAACGGCATATCACCGCCCGTTCTGAGGAGATACCGGTTTTAACCGATTCGATATTATTAGATGTACCGTGCTGTTTTTCAAGCAGTTCACGGCGGTTGGCGTTAACTACACCATGCACAGACAAATTCGCCAGTGCGTCATATACTTTTTTATAATACGATGAGAAGAGCTCTTTGGGAGAGAGTTTTGACACTCCGTCGCCGTGAACAAGAGACCCTACATAGGACATTTGATCAACTATGCTTTTGTCTGAAAACAGTTCGCGGAATCCTTCAATTTTGTCGGATTTGCTGAAAACGAAGTATACGGGTATCCGGTATCCGGTCATTGACACAATGGCGTCAGCCTGTCCGCGCAGTTCGGCGGCGATTTTTTTAATCCGCGCCCCGTCGGATTTCATGACGTCGTCTATATCTATTACGAATAGCGCCCCGTCTACCGACCTCCGCTTCCACAGCCTGTTACTTTTGAGATCAGCGTAAAACGCTTCTAACCGGCTCATCGGCGCGGCTTGTTTTTTCTTGTTTGACTTCTTCTTTTTCTGCTTCTTATCGCCAGAATCAGCCTGTACATTATTTTCGGGCATGAACCCCGATCCGCTTACGCCCGACACGTACACCGCGTTTTCAGAGAAAAACCACGCGGGTATCAAACGTTGTGACATTGCGTTACTGTCTGGATACAGATATTCGCAGTTTAATCCAGATTTGGTCAAAAGAGTGGTTTTACCGCTTCCATCGCTGCCGCAAACAAGCAGCAGGGGTCGGCTTGAAAGATCAATTCGCTGAAAGAACTTCATCATAAGAAGTTATCCAAAAAATTCAGAAAATCAACAAGCGCCGGCAGATATACGGCGGCGGCTACAATCATAAAAAGCGTAAACGCGCCTATCAAACACTTGCGCAAGCTCAAAAATTTCTTATTCGTATTTCCGCCGGAAAGCGCGGACGCTCTCTGTCCGTTTGGCCGCATACCGGTCAGCGTGTCGCCTAAATTATCAAAAACGGTTCGCAAACCGCTTTGAGTACCCATGCCGTATTTTCCCTTGAATCCAAGCGCGAGGCAGGTGAAATATAATTCTAACAGACGCTCTTTGCCTTCCGGTTCTCCGGTAAGTTTTTCGAGCCGTGAGAAAAAATTCGCGCCCGCGCCCATCTCTCCGAAATAACGCAGCTGTAAAGGACTCGCTATCCAACGGGCGCGGTACTGCGGCACTGCCATGAGCGCCTCATCCGCTAACGCGGCAAGCGGGTACAAGAGTTCTTTCACTGTGTCAACAGGAAGCCGCTCCGCCTCATAGAGCCTTATGGCCGCGTCAAACTTCGCGCATAAATCTCCGTGCAATTTATCCGCGTCAGAGGAGGGCGATTTCGCCGCGTCCATGACAAGAGCTATGATCTCCGCGCATATTTTGTCTATCTGAAATGGGTAATCATTTTGCATCGGTTTGCGCCTAAATAAACTCGGTGACTAAATCATGGGGCGTTATACTGAAACGCCGGCCTCTCACACTGCGCGACAGCCATGAGGCCGCCGGACGGCACAGTGCAGGAGGCCGGCGGGTTAGTATAATCAGCTCCTAAAAAAATATGTGCACAGATATTCCGCCTAACAGAGCGGCTCCTCCGACAATATACGCGATATTGCGCTTTGTCTCGGCGTTTTCTGATTTTTTATACTTGTCGTCTTTAATGTAGTTTTTTGCTTTTCTATCTTGGTAAATGCCATACCCCACTAATCCAACGCCCGTAACGTCAAGACCTAAACCTAACCAAAACGTAGGTTTTATAGGCTGCCTGTCCGGTTCGGCCATTGTTTGGCTGATACTCTCCGCGGCGGGACGCGTTTCCATCACGACCGGTTCAGGCTGAGGCGCGGATAATTCTCCCAACATGGTACTCACTAATTTCTGAGAGACCTGCTCAAGGTCGTTCATTGTCTGCAATGGACTGGAAGATTCGCTGTATTGAGCGAATACCGCCGTCTCTACATCAATTATGCGGGCGGCAACCTGATACCCGTCAGAAGCCGGAGTAATGTCGGCTACACACACATACCTGACGCCGAATTTTCTGGCAAACGCGCTTATCTGAGTATCACCCATCTCTGAGCCGCGGTGTTTTTCATGCTCTTTTTCGAGTTCGTTAAAAAACGAGTTAAAGCGTTCGATACCCTCGTATCGTCCGCTCTCGCTAAAGACAGAAAGCATCTTGGAGCCAAGCGCTCTCTTTTTATTACCGGGAATGTCGCCGGTTACATAAACGGCGATACCCGGAAGTTCCTGAGCAACAACCGCCGCGCTTAAAAACATGACCAAAATCAGAGAACTTAATCTGTATTTGCCAAGTGCAGACATTGAATTTAGACCCTTTCCATAAAATAAATTCTGTCAAAACAAACAAAATCTTCATATAAAACAAACGAAAATCTCATATAATTATACAAAATGGGATGATTAAAATCAAGAAAAAAGGTTATACAGACAGCGCACGCGCGAGCTGCGGGGGACGGCCGCAGATGACCGTCCCCCGCACAGTATCGTCCCCCGCACAGTATAATAAACGATGAGTCTACTCGTGTTTCAACGCGAGCAGCTCCAACTTTACGTCTCCGTACTCTTCTCCCGGAAAATATATTCCCAGTGTTCCCGACGTTTCCACATCTAACCAGAGCGGATTTTGTTTGTCTACAGCGAAGTAGACATATCCGGGTTTCGCGGCCAAACCTTCCGGTATTTTTTGAACGCGGATGAGCGTAAGACCAGGAGATGAAGAGGAGACAAGCAGATCAAGCTTGTCGCGGGAGCAAACCCTCATACGCTGTAATACGTCGATCACCAAAGATTTTTGCTGACTTTCAGACGCCACGCCGATAAAGAGGTTTACACTCTTGGCGAAGCGCTCATCAGGGAAGCGGCAAGACCACATCACGGAATTGACCCGTTCAAGCGTTATCTGCGCGGTGGCTGTCCAGAACTCCGCCGCGAGCGCGTCGCGTACGCGCTCTTCAAGCGACGCGAACAGATCGCCGGGGTTGTCGTGGTCGTACGGCGGAATCATATCAAGTGATATATCCGGCATGAAACTCAATAAACCTCCGTACAGCGTCACCAAATGCGTATATATTTTGAAAGGATGTATTTGAGGAAGTTCGCACAGGCGGCTTAAAAGCGGCACAGATGAACAAAGCGTATTAAGCAGCGCAAACGCTCCGGCCTCAGACGCGGAAAAAAATACACGCCCCTGTTCCGCCTGCCCGCGGCACCGCGCGAGAGAACCGATTTTTGCCCACAAAAGCTCAAGCAGTCCGCCAACGCGGTCTGTAAGCGCGTCCGAACATCTGAAAAACAACACCGGCGGCGAGTATCCGCGGTCAAGTTCCATAAATCCGGCGCCGTTTCTTATGAGGCGGGCGGCAAGCAGCCAAACGCATCCGTCAAGCGGTTCGCCCTCAAATCGTATTTGATAGTTCGGCGATCCGACAGTTATCTCTTTATTATTATCCGGCGCAAGTTCATCCGATATGAGCGCTCTTGTTTCGACATATCTTGATCCGGCAAAAGATGCACCTGAACCCGCGCCGTGAGATGACGCGGTATTGGTATCGTCTGGAATCGCTAAATAAACGTCAAGCGTTTGCTGATCTGGCCGGCAGTATCCGGTAAAAGAGCGTGTAAGCGCCTTTGAATGCGCCCCCGCACCGATCTCAAAACAGCAGCCGTCAGGAAACACACCCGCAGCGCTCGCAATAGTGAAATTTCCGCCAAGCAGCGCGTCGCGGCCTACTGTAAGCTCAGTGAAACCGTACTGAAACCCCGCGTAAGAGAGCGAACCGGCGCGGACGTCGGTATGAGCGGTGAGAAAACGCTCTGAAAGCTGAAAGTGATGGGGTTCTAAAAACATCCCCTCTTTCCACAAAACTTTGCTGTTGTTTGACATTTCAAATATCTCCGATTCAAATAATAATGCAGAATGCAGAATGCAGAAATAACGAATTAAAATTCTAAATTATTTCTGCATTCTGCATTATTATTTCTGCATTGAATATATTTATCCCAAGCAGAACCATCATATTATAAAGTAATTTATATTTTTATCAATGTCATAAATTATTTTATATTTCTACAATCATCTGTTTTTTAGGCTTGGAGTAGTTATGGTTTACACGCGGCTTTTTGGTACCGGCGGCTTTGTGCGGTTATCGGTGTTTGTGCTGATGCTGATATTTGTATTTATTCCGGCTTCGTTTGCGTACGCGTCAAAACAATCGGGCGGAACGCTTACGGTCATTACCGTTCCTGAACGGTCGGAGGTTTGGATAGACGGCGGTTACGCGGGAATTACGCCTATTAGAGATAAGCGTCTCGCGGCGGGAACGTACACACTGCGGTTAGTTGATCCGTCACGGCAGACAAGCGCTTCGGAAACGGTTGTTATAAGCGACGGCGAACGGCTTCTCATAGAGCGTACTCTTGGCGGCAGTCACGCAAGACTTCGGGTAGATACCTACCCGCAGGGCGCGGACGTGGCGATTATCGCGGATCTCGGAAAAACGCCGTTAGTCAACGACTATCTCACACCCGGACAGTACAGATTAGAGATACGCCATCCAAATACCAAGTATATGTCAGCCACGAAAGACGTTGCGTTTGTTGACGGTCAGCCGGTAACCATCTCCCACAGATTAGAAAAACCGCCCGTGTTTACAACTAAACGGTGCGTACAGCTCGGATTGGGAACAGGCGCGGCGGCGGCTTGGACATGGGCTGTAATAGAACAGCACGCGGCGTCATCGAATCCGTCGGAAGGATCTGCGTCAAAAAACGCCAAAGTTAGACGCACTGTGGCGATTGTAGCCGCAGCGTCATTGTCGGTTGCTTTACAAGTTACAATATTCGTATGGTGATGTGTATATGTCAAATGATGAACTTGATAAAACATTTGTAGAACGCTCCCCCGCCGCTCCTGTTCCGGCGTCTTACGGCGGCGGCGGCAGTTCCCCGCAGTCTAACGTTCGTCCCGTTATAGGTCAAACGCGTCTTGGCTCCTGCGTGGTTACCGAAATCATAGGCGAAGGCGGCATGGCGACCGTTTACAAAGTGTGGAACGAACGGTTAGAGGTGTTTAGAGCCGTGAAAATGCTTTCGCAGGAGGCTTCAAGCGCCCGATTCGAGACTGAGGCCAAAATTACCGCGAAGCTGCACCACGAGGGCATTGTAGAAATCCACAACATAGGCGAGTGGAACGGGCTGCCGTATATGGAGATGGAGTTTGTGGACGGTTCCGACCTTCAGCGGACGCTTGGCGAGCGCGGCAGGCTGCCGGAAATCGTCTGCGTCGCCATAGCGGCCGTCGCGGCTGAAGCGCTCTCTCACGCGCATACTAAAAAATTCACGCTTGCCGGCAAGCAGTACTGCGGCATAATTCACAGAGACCTCAAACCCGCCAACATCATGATATCGAAGAGCGGCGCGGTCAAGCTCACCGATTTCGGCATCGCCCGTCCTACTCAGGCAAGTCTGCACACTGTAGACGGAAACATAGCCGGGACCATGCACTACCTCTCCCCAGAGCAGATGGACGGCGGCGCTGTAGACAGCCGAAGCGACATCTACTCTTTCGGCGCGATACTGTACGAAATGATCACCGGCGCGAAAACTTTCCCGCAGGAATCCATCACCGAACTCATGAAGCAAAAATCAGTCAATAAGTTTAAACCGCTTTCTGAATACGATATTCCAATAAATGCTAATTTTGCGAAAATCATACTCCGCTGTCTCAAATTCGACCCCGCCAAACGGTATCAAAATACGCAGGATTTGGCTGACGCCCTGCAAGAGCTCAATTACTCTCTTGCAAACCAAACGCCTGAGAGCGTGTTAGAAAACTATTTCAGCGGAAACTTAAACGCCATTTATACCGATTCGGGCAAAACAAAAACGACGCGGTGGAATCTGACTAAATCAAAAATGCCGTCCACATCGGACAGACTGAAAACAACGGTAACGCCGGCAGAAGAGAGACTGTCAACAACGCGGAATCTGCCAACGGCTGAGCGTACGAAATTTTCATTGAAATCAATAATACCAACAAATCCAAAACAGATGCTCCTCATTATCCCGCTTGTAATTCTAACATTGTTTTCGTTGTCATATATCACAATAAGGCTTGTTACGTCAAAATCCTCAAAACCGCCAGCCGTTAAAATGTTGACAAACGAAACTGCCGGTTCCGATTCGGCGGCGGCGTTTTCTGAGTCTGTATCCGGCGATACTGAGGCGTTAGCGCCAAAAGCGGAACCAACAGCGTTAACAACGCCTGTTACACCGCCTAAAGCATCTTCCGCTTTAACGACGCCGCCTCAGCCGTCAAAGTCAGCGGCGGCGGCGCCGTCAGCCCCGCGTCCATCGCGGCCAACAGCGGCGGCAAACTCTAAATCTGAAAACGAGCTTCTTCGTGAAGCTGTCGCCGCAGGCAGCGCAAGACAGTGGGACAAAGCGATAGAGATACTTGAGCAGAGCGGCGTATATACGAAAAGAAACGATCACCGGACGCTCTATCTGTTTAATGCCTATGTGGAATCGTGGCAGTTTGACAAGGCAAAAGCCATTATGGATACCGCCTCTCTTAACATAACGCAAGACGCCTACTTTCTGTTAAGCACCGGAAAGTACTGGCATTACAGAGGAAATTCAAGCAAAGCAGTTGGATATTTTGAGTCGTCACTATTTAATACAAGCGTGGTAGGAACCGAAAACCTGCTTCCCTATGCCGCGGTATTTTTTATAGCGGAGATAAAACATCAACGCTTCAAAGCCGCCCCCACAGCCGCAAACAAGTCGTCCGCACTTGAAGCGTGGAATGAAGTCCGCACCGCCTTTGCGTCAAAACCGAACGATTCAAGGGCAAAAAGAGCCGAACGCGAAATATCCGCGTTGAGAAGCGCCGATTAAGATACTTTTTTGGTCTGTGTTTATGTTTATGTTGCGTAAAAGCGCGGGTAAGTTTATATTATTAAATGTGTAAATATCTCGGTATCGCGGATAACACATTTCCTGGGGATAACACATTTCCTGGGGATAACACATTTCCTGGG